>Ga0302198_10006591_pt1 | contig 10423 bp, 10 predicted proteins | sample II_Bog_N2_2_FD_193521 | JGI IMG/M metagenome (GOLD analysis project Ga0302198, IMG submission 193521) | Peat permafrost microbial communities from Stordalen Mire near Abisko, Sweden - II_Bog_N2_2 | ecosystem: Environmental > Terrestrial > Soil > Wetlands > Peat | place: Sweden: Abisko... | reverse complement strand
CTTCTACATAGCCGCGCGGCATATAGCGATTAAGATGCGTTTGCCCTGACTTAACGCCTTGTCAACACGGGCACCCAGCCGCCGTAGTTGTAGAATATCCGTTGGCAATTCCGCTCGACCGAGGACCATCTACGATGACAGCTTTCATGGCCGGCATTCCGGCGCTCAAAGACCTTTACGGCGATCTCAAGCGGCGCATGGACCACGCGGTCGCCGCTTTCCAGTCGAACCTGGCCGCCACGCGCACCGGCCGCGCCAGCGTGCACATGCTCGATCAGGTCAAGGTGGACTACTACGGCACGCTCACGCCCATCAACCAGATGGCGCAGGTGTCGGCGCCCGAGCCGCAGCTCATCACCATCTCCCCCTGGGACCCCAGCGTACTTAAAGAAATCGAAAAGGCCATCCAGGCCGCCGATCTCGGCTTCAATCCCCAGTCCGATGGCAAGCTCATTCGCATTCCCGTCCCGCCCATGACCGAGGAGCGCCGCCGCGACGTCTGCAAGCACCTGAATAAAGTCCTCGAGGAGCACCGCACCGCAGTCCGCAATGTCCGCCGCGACGGCAACGACGCCCTGAAGAAACTCGCCAAGGACAAGAATATCAGCGAGGACGATGAGAAGCGCGCCCTCGAAGAAGTGCAGAAGATGACCGACGGCGAGATCCGCCGCATGGAAGAGCTCTCGCAGAAGAAGGAAGCCGAAGTGATGCAGATCTGACGGCGCCAGCCCAAGGGGTCAAGGGGCCAGGCCGCATCTTCGCTCATGGTCGCTCTGAGCGCCGAGTAAACGCATTCCTGCCTGCAAATCGGCCCCCAAGATCCCCAAAAACGCGCGTCTGAGCCGTTTTGTCGTACTTATGGGAAATTCTGTGGTTTTCGCTTCTCTTATTTGGTCAATTTCACGGTTTTACTCACCAATTAAATGGCCAATTTCATGGTATTCCCGTCAAAAAATCGCAACCTAACGAGCGAACATTTGCGGGGGCAATGACACCATCCAAGCGAACATTTGGCCGGGTAAACGCACCCGCTAAACCGACATTTGCTCTGATTCCATAGGACTTCCAAGCTCGCACCGAGCAGCAGCAACAAAAACCGATTTTGCCGCCACTCCTCAGCCGCCGCTCCCTGCTTTTTCGATCCTGATTCAGAGCGCCTCTGCCTCTTCCACCGAGGCGGCGATCGGAACCACGCTGTCGACCCTGGTGAGCCGAAAAACCTCGCGCACCCGCGGCGTCATGCCCGCGGCTATCATCTTCATTCCCTTCTTGTTGCAGTGGACCATGTGGGAAACGATGATGCCCAGGCCGCTTGAATCCATATAGGGACACCCTGTCAGGTCGAGGATGTTCTTGACCGGCGGGGCCTCGCCCGGCGCCGGCTCCAGTTCGAGCACTTGTTTCAACGACATAGTGGGCAGGCTGCTGTAAGCATCGCGCAAGGTGAAGGGCCCATGAAAGCAGAGAATCACCGTGCCCGGCTTACTGCCCGGCTTGCGTTCGATGCTGAAAGGACCGCTGTTCCACGTCTGCCAAGAAAATGTCCCCATGCCAAGCTCCCTTCACCCTTCCATCGTCCAGCGGCTCAATCATTTGCAGGGCCTGCCCGTCGTCGGTGGGTTATGAGGATTCAACCGTGCCAGGGAATCCCGTCCCCGACCCCCGGTACTTCGGATTCTGATGGAGACGCAGGTGAGATGGCAAGAGTTTTCCTTGAGAATGCGGCAGGGTGGCTTCGCGCCGCCCCCCTCTATGCCACTTTGCCGAGAAAGAGATAGACGAGCTCTACGAGCAGGATGAGGACTACTACGACTTCAAGAAAGAAGCCGCGCGCCTGGTTGAACTGCTCGATCATGTCGTGGTAAAGGTCTTCGGCGGTCTTGAGCTTCTGGGCTACAAGATCCTTGTAATCAGGTACTCCGACCTTGGTGGCCGCAAGACGATAGAGACGCGCGGCAAACATGTCGCTCAAGAACTTGATGGAATTGTCGGCGCGCTCGGTGAGCTCGGCGATGTCGAGCAGCACGGTGTGGAGGCGCGTGGCCCGGCGCGCCATACGCCAGCGCGCGGGAAAGCCGCGCTTGCGCTCGAGCGAGTCGTAGACGTTCGAGAGAATTCCTGTGAGCAGCTCGTCGTAGTGGCGGAACTCGAGGAGCTGCGAGTTGGCGTACTCGAGGAGCTGAATGGCGGTCTCAGCGCCGGCCGCGCTGTCATAAAGAAACGCGGCGTTCCAGCCGATGACGGCGAGGTCGGTGGAGTAGTAGGAGATGCGCGATTGCAGCACCTCGGCACACTCGCCAGGGGAAAGCCGCATGCGGTCGCCGCGCACGATTTGCGCAATCTCAAGGCCGTGCTCGCGCTCGAGGTCGGCAGCCGTTTGCGCGTTTTCTTCATTGCGCAGGTGGAAGATGAAGTAGTCTTCGCTGAGCCAGCGCGCGTAGGGGTTGATGAGCGCGGCCGCGTTCCGCTCCAGACGCTGGCGCACGATGGGCTCGACGCGCGCCGCAAAGTCGACGTCCCACACCCAGCGGCTGGCGAGATGGACGAGGCTTTCCCAGTCGCCCGAGAAGGCGAGCTGGTAGATGACGCTGACGACGCCGTAATCGTAGTACTTGATTTCGCCTTCGAGCCGCTCGCCTCCGCTGAGGATGAGGGGATCGAGCGGACCGACGACCGGGGGCCGCTGGTAACGCACGTAGGCCGGCACAGAGTGCTTGATCCTGGGCTGCTGCACGGTGCGAGCGTCGACAGCCTGCTGCAACTGGTCGAGGCGCAGTTCTTCAGAGACGTCAAATTGAATGAGGACGAGGACCGAGCCGGTGAGTTCGGTTTGCGGCGGAGTTGCGATGGCGGTGGTCATGGGGCGAAGGCGAAGTTAGAGTTTCTTCGGACGCTTGTAGAAGGGGAGCGGGACCTGTTTGGCGCGGACGCGGTTGCCGCGTACATCGACAAGAACGTCTGCGCTCGACTCGGCGACGGCCAAGGGCACGAGGGCCATGGCAATGTTGGTTTTCAAGAACGGCGCGGGCGAGCCGGAGGTGATGACGCCGATGGGTTCGCCCGCGAGCGAGTGAACCGGATACGAGTCGCGGGCGATTCCACGCTCGACCATTTCGAGGCCGATGATTTTGCGCTTAGGTCCGCCTTCGGCCTGAATCGCCAGCAGGGCGTCGCGGCCGATGAAGTCGCCTTTATCGAGCTTGAGCCAGCGCGTGAGGCCGGCTTCGAAGACATTAATATCTTCAGAGATTTCGTGGCCGTAGAGGCTCATGCCGGCTTCGAGGCGGAGGGTGTTGCGCGCGCCCAGGCCGCAGGGGCGGATGCCGAACTCCGCGCCCGCGTCGAGCAGCGCGTTCCACGCGTTGGCGGTGGTGGTTTCGTCGGCAGAAATGTAGAGCTCGAAGCCGTCTTCGCCGGAGTAGCCGGTGCGGGCGACGATCACATTTGGAATGCCGGCGACTGTGCCCCAGGTGAACCAGTAGTTTTTGATGGCGGCGAGATCGAGTTTGGTCAGTTTGGCGAGAGTCTCAAGCGAGTGCGGGCCCTGCAAGGCGAGTTGCGAGTAGTAGGCGGAGTAGTCCCCCAGGTGAATCCCCGGCCAACGGCCAACCTGGCGGTAGATCCAGGCGAAGTCTTTATCCTTGGTGCCCGCGTTGACAACGAGCAGATAGTCGTTGGGGCCGAGGCGGTGCACGAGGATGTCGTCGATGAAGGTGCCCGCGGGCGTGAGCAGGGCGGAGTAGTGCGCCTGGCCATTCTCAAGCTTCGAGACATCGTTCATGGTGATTTGCTGCACGGCGGCGAGTGAGCCGGGGCCGCGGAACTGGATCTCGCCCATGTGACTGACGTCGAAGAGGCCGACGCCGGTGCGCACAGCCATGTGCTCCGCAATGAGGCCGCCGCCGGGGCATGGGTATTCAACCGGCATGTCCCAGCCGCCGAAGTTGACCATCTTCGCGTTGAGGGCGCGGTGCGTGGCGTTGAGTGTGGTCTTTTTGAGGGGCGTGGCAACGGAGGAAACTAGATCGGACATGGCAGATCCTCAGAGGAGCGGGGGCTTCACCTCTTTCAACATAGGCACTGCGGGGGGCGGGGGTCAATTGGAGGTGAGGCGCGCGGGCGCGCGGGCGGTTCTGGCGCGGGGGAACGATTAGGATGGATGCGTCGTTCGCAACCCCGAAATACACGGCAGGAAAGGCGCACGCATGAACCGCATTCGAGGCATTGTGATGTTGATCGCCGCCGCTCTGGCGATTTGGAAGGGCTGGCAGATTCATCGCGGCGAGATGGCGGTGCTGGCGTATGGGCTGGGCGTGATGGCGCTGGCTGTGGGGGTGTGGCACTTGACGCGGAAGGCACCGGCGGCGCGGCCCCGGTCGAAAGCTTGAGCGATTCCCTTCCGCTTTATACTCCCCGCCGCCACAAAGCGGGCTATAATTCCGGCAACTTACGCCTATGGATTTCATTGTCCTTCTAATTCTTGGGGTGTTGGCAACGATCATCATCCTGCCGATTGTTGCGATCGTGCGGGCGAATTCGTTCGCGCGAAGCTTGCGCGAAGAGATGGCCGAGGTCATGGATCGCATCCGCGATCTGGAGAGACGGCTGCTCAAGCTGGCGACGGAACGGAGTGCTGCGCATGCAGAGCCAACGGCCCAGGCTGCGCAAACAGTTCCGGCTCCTGCAGCGCCGGCTACGCCGTCCGCAGTGAAGGTTGAGCAACAGCGTCCGCCGCAGTCGGTTCCCGCAACGGATGCGTGGAAGACGCCGACCGCGCCCTCCTCGCCGGCGCCGGCACAAACCACGGCGACGCTACGTCCTGCGGCTGGCGCGCCGTTCCTCCCCGCTGTGCCGCAAGCTGCGCCCGCTCCTACGGCGGCTCCTCTTTCGCCCGCGCCGGTGCCGCCTGCACCGGCTCCTCCATCGCCTGGTCCAATATGGACAGCTCCGCCAGCGCGCGCTCGGTCCGCGCCTCTCTTTGAACAATCCGCCGGCACGACCGCGGATAAACAAGCACGTGCGGAGCGCGCGCTCAATCTTGAAGAGCGCCTGGGCACGAACTGGCTGAACAAGCTGGGCGTCGTTCTGCTGGTGCTGGGCGTGGCCTTCTTTCTAGCATGGAAATTGCAGACCTGGGGCCCGGCGGGCAAGGTGCTATGCGGCTTTGCCGTAAGCGTGACGTTGCTCGTGGGCGGCGTGTGGCTGGAACGCAAGGCGATGTACCGCGTCTTTGCGCGCGCCGGCATCGGCGGCGGCTGGGCGCTCATGTTTTTCACTACCTTTGCCATGCATCACATTCCGGCGGCGCGCGTGCTGCAATCGCTGGTCGTCGATCTGGTGCTGATGCTGCTGGTGGCGGCGGGCATGGTGGCGCATTCTCTGCGATACAACTCGCAGACCGTGACGGGACTGGCGTTCCTGCTGGGATTTGCCACGCTGCTCACGAGTCACTTTCAGGCGTCGGACGGAACCGTGATCTTCAGCCTCGCGGGCAGCGCAGTGCTGGCGCTGGGACTGGTGGTGGTGACGCACGTGCGCCACTGGGCGGCGCTCGAAGCAGTGGGAGTGGTGGCCGTTTACGGGAGCCACTTTGTGTGGCTTACGCGGGTTTTGCCGGACAACCACGCGAGCTTCACGGAGTTCTGGCCGTCGACGATCTTGATTCTTCTCTACTGGCTCATCTTCCGGCTAGCGTACGTTCTCCGCAAACCACTCGACCAAAACGAAGATAATATTTCAAGCCTGGCCGCGGTGATGAATGCCGGCGGCGTGCTGGCGCTGCTGAAGTACCAGTCGGCTCATCCGGAGTGGGCGTGGTGGGCGCTGGCGGCGCTGGGCATATGCGAAATGGCGCTGGCCTTCGCGATTCGCGCGCGGCGGCGCCAGACTTTTGTGGTTCTGTCGACCGTGGGCACGGTGTTGCTGGTGGCTGCTGTGCCGTTCAAGTTTCAAGGAGTCAGCTGGCCTGTGCTTTGGCTGGTGGAAGCGCAGGTCCTGGCGCTTTGCGGATTGCGTATGGGCGAGCCGGTCTTCCGGCGGCTCGGCCTGCTGGCGGGGCTGGCTACGGGAGCGGTTCTGGCGGCGCGCGATGTAGAGCCGCTGATGCTTTTCCGTGTCGATTACCCTGACCCCGCTCGTCACACGCAGTTGACGGTGGCGCTGGCACTGGCCGCGGTTCTTTATTGGATTCATGGCGAGGTTTATCCGCGCCGATGGCCGAAGATTCTGGAAAGCGCATTCGAGGCCGGCGCGATGACGGTGACGAGCTACATGGCTGCCGTTACGGCGGCCGCGGCCCTATGGGTAGCATTGCCCGACGAGTGGCTGCCGGTCGGTTGGCTCGCTTTATTTCTGTCGCTCGCGGTTCTTGCGCTGCGTTTTCGGACATCCTCGCTTCTGTTTCAGGGCGATCTTCTTTCGCTTACCGCCGCTGGCGTTTTGATTTTTCATCACGTTTTGCCGCTGGCCTCGTTGCGGCTGAGTTCTCCCGATCCCAGTCATCATCCGGTTGAGACTGCCGTTTTTGGATTCGCTGCCGTTGCCTTTTGGGTCCGAGGCGAATTGCTCCCGCGTGCGCTCCCGAAGTCCTGGGCTGACTCTGAAGTGAATCCCAACCTCACAACGTGGCAGGGATTCATGTTGCCCGTGGCCAGTTGCCTGGGTGCTGCCGCAGCCGCCGCTGCACTGTGGACGGCGCTGCCGACGCCCTGGATCGTGGTGGGCTGGCTTGCCTTGGCCTTATTGCTCGGGTTCCTGGCCGATAAAGCCAAGACCACCGTCCTCGCTTTTCAGGCTGATCTTTTGGCTTTGGCCTCAGTGATCGGCTGGTTTCCCTGGGTTCTTTGGAGCGGTGATCCGGGCTGGTGGGCGCGCAAGGTGCCGGAACTCGCCACGATTGCGCTGCTTTACGCGGGGATGGCGAGGAAAACGGCGCCGGAGGGATTGCGCGTGCCGGGCGGCGGCGCGTATTCGTGGGTTGCGTCCGCACTGCTGGCGATTGCTGCCTGGGATCTCGCACCGAGCTTGTATCTCGCGGTAATTTGGGTTGCGCTGGGCGTGGCGCTGTTTGAAGTGGGCCGGCTGACGGTAAAGACGGCACCGCGCTGGCAGGGATTCGTGCTGGCCGGCCTGGCGTTTGGCCGGTGCATCTTCTTCGATATTGATTCCGCGGGACCGGCCGCGCCGGCGAGTAATCCCGTTTTCAGTTTTGTGGATTCCGCGTTGTTCGAGGTGTGCGTGCTGACGGCAGCTGGCTCGTGGTTCTTGGATCAGACGATGAACCGGGAGCGCGTTGGCAAGGGCGAGCACATTGCCGGCACGATCGCCGATGGACTGGGAACGTTTGTGGTGGCGCTTTGGCTTGCCTTTCGCTTTCCTTCAGCATGGGTTCCGGTGGCGAATGGCGCGGTGTGGGTGACGGTCATTTGGGCGGGAATGGCGGCGTTGCTGATGGCTCTGGCTTGGTGGATGCGCCGCCGCGCTTTCGTGGTGTGGGCCATCCTGCTGGCCGTGGCTGTGGTGATTCGCGGACTGTTTCTCGATCTCGCCGACACGACGCCGGTGGGATTCTGGCAGAGACCACTGTTCCATGTCGCAGTGGCCGCAATAATTCTGCTCGCGGCGCTTCCCTTCGCGTTCCAGTTGCGCAAAACGGCATTCTGGGAGGGCGGATCGATCGAGCTGCCTGCTGAAATTGTGACGGTATTGCGGCGCTCGGATCAGTGGTTCTTCTTTGCTCCGTTTGGCCTGATGGTTGCAGCCTTGGCGCTCAAGCTCAGCTCCGGGTCGATCACGATTGCGTGGAGCCTGGTGGGCGTAACGGTCTTTCTGTTTGCGCTGGCGGTGGGCGAACGCAGCTACCGGCTCGCGGGCTTGGCGTTGCTGCTTTTGAGCGTGGTCAAAATTCTACTGATGGATGTTTGGGCGCTTTCGCCTCCCGACCGCTACATGACGTTGATCGTGATGGGGCTGGCGCTTTTGGCGGTCTCGTTCCTCTATACTCGGTTCGGTACGGTGATTCGCAGGTATCTTTAAGAAGAACCATACTTCGCCCATGCCCACTCTTTACAACCGCATTCAGGGACGCAACTTGGACCGGCTGGCGGCGCTGAGCGACGGCATCTTTGCCGTAGCCATGACGCTGCTGGTGCTGGATATGCATTTGCCTACCGCCGCGCAGGTGCACGGCGAGCGTGAATTGCTGGCCGCATTGGCGGTGCTGGGGCCGCAGTGGATCACGTATGGCATGAGCTTTCTGACGCTCGGCATCTTCTGGGCAGGGCAACAGACGCAGCTGAATCATTTTGCCGAAGGCTCACGCGATCTGACCTGGATCCATCTCGGATTTCTCTTCGCCGTCACGCTGCTTCCTCTCTCGACGCGGCTGCTGGCCGAGTTTTTTGTGTACCGCGCGGCGCTGGGGCTCTACTGGCTGAACATCTTGGTGCTGGGCGCGATGCTTTTCTGGAGCTGGTCGTATGCCACGCGCACCAATTTGGTAAAGGCCGATACGCCCGACGAGGTGAAGGGCAGCATCTGCCGGCGCATTGTGATCGCGCAGTCGCTTTATGCGGCGGGGGCGGCGCTCTGCTTGATCCATACATGGCTGAGCATCGCGGCCATCGTGCTGGTGCAGTTGAACTACGCACTGGCGCCGCGGCTGTGGGGTCGCAAACAACGCTGAGCAGACCCGCTCGACAGCTGGGTCTTCAAGAACAACTCTGTGGCACTTTCTGGGTTTCTTCCTGTACGGCCGGGCGCGCGTGCCTGCCGCTGGGGGAGATGATGGGAACGGCAGAGTTGAATGCACTGGCGTTGATGCGTTGGGGCGCGTTCCGGTTGATGCACGGCGGGGCGCGCGACGGATTGGGCTTTCTGCTGATCGGCCTGGTGGCGATTGGCGTGGCGCTGTGGGCGGTTGCGCGTGCCGAGCGCAACGAGGAGGCGAAGAACTAGCTCCGCTTGGAACGGCGGTTCGCCCGCCAGAAAGAGCTGATGCCGAGGTAGAGAAAGACCAGCGCGAGGCCGGTGAAGACGAGAAACCTCCAATGGTCCGGGCCGTGAGCGTAGCTGGCGCGAGCGGGCCAAATTCCTCGCCATGCAAAGACCGGCACAAAGATCAGAAAAAAGACGCCGGTCACTTCGAGCCAGAGAATGCCGCCCACGCGGCGGAAGGGACGCAAAAAGCCGCCCACGCCGCGGCTCACGGAATGACTGGCGTGGCCCACAGATTGCGCAGCTTGCATCGTGGCGTGGACTGCGGCCTGGCCGGCGGCGCGGTTCTGGTGGTTGGAACTCTGGGCTTGGGAGCCGGCAACCGGAGCCGCTTGATGCAGGTGGGGAACGGCAGCCGCTGATTGTGGACGGCCCTCCAGAATCTGCCCGGCCATGCGCCCGGCGACGCGCACTCCGACGCCCAGGGCGCGGCCAATGATGCGAGGTCTCATTCCGTTTATGATGGTAGCAGCGGTCCGTGACGCCTTGTGCCATGGTAGCGGTTCCCGGGTTGCTCTCAAAAGGGATTGGCAGTAAGGTAGAGAGATTCCACGCCGCAACCTGCATCTAATCGGGTGTGGGCCGCCGCTCCTGGAGGTACCCGTGACATCCCGTCTGCGCGAACTGATTCAGCAACTTGGCGAGGCCATCCATGAGTCGGTCATTGAGAGCGAGCAGATTGCGGGCGTGGTCCAGGACATCCGCAAGCATGGCTTTGATGTGCTGCTGATGCTGGAGGCGACGATCGGGCTGAACGAGGTGGTGGCAATGGCCAAGAACGCGGAGGCGCGCGATGCCAACGCCGAAGCCGCCAACCCCATGGGAACCTTCACCCAGAACGATCTGCATTTTCTGCGCTCCCTGCGCATTTCCGTCGAAGGCGAAAAGGACGAAGCCGGAACCGACATTAAATAAGCGCAGCGGATGAGCCGGAGTGAATTCGCAGGCGGGGCGCGATTACCGGTAATGCTGCATTTTTCAATAAACACAGTAGAAAATCTTCTGACGGCGATGGCGCGACGGCGCATGCTCACCGCGTTCGGCAATTGACCACGTTTACATCGCTTGCTAAGATAGGAGTGCGGGGTGGAGCAGCCCGGTAGCTCGTTGGGCTCATAACCCAAAGGTCGCTGGTTCAAATCCAGCCCCCGCAACCATTTAAGTAAACGACTTACGCGTTGCTGGCTGCATCCCATCAGGGACAGTTAGGGACAGATAACGGAGCCAGATGCTGGCTCCGTTCGTTTTTCCTCTCTATATTTCCGGCCGGCTGACAATACCTCCCAGCGCCGTTTAAGGCGTAGGCCATCCATAAAGGCGTAGGTCGCGACGTCTGCCGTGCAGACATCCGGCGACTGCGCCCACGGAGGAAAATCACAGACACTGCGCAGCTTCGGATTTCTGCCGTCATGCCGACATTTCGGGAGTA
>Ga0302198_10006586_pt1 | contig 10425 bp, 10 predicted proteins | sample II_Bog_N2_2_FD_193521 | JGI IMG/M metagenome (GOLD analysis project Ga0302198, IMG submission 193521) | Peat permafrost microbial communities from Stordalen Mire near Abisko, Sweden - II_Bog_N2_2 | ecosystem: Environmental > Terrestrial > Soil > Wetlands > Peat | place: Sweden: Abisko... | reverse complement strand
CGCGGCGCACCGCCGCATCACCCCCGACCCGGCGGATATCCGCAGGCATTGGTGCATGGATCGGGCGCCCGACCCCTGCGCGATAGAACGCGCCCAGCAGCGTCCCCGCATCGGAATAGCCCAGATAGAGCTTGTCGCGCGCCGCCAGGGCCAGCCCCGCCAGCGCCGCTTCGGCAATCCGCACCGCGCCATAGCCGCCGCGCGCAAACCACACCGCATCGCAAGCGGGATCATTGGCGCAATCGAGCAGCGCGCTCAGCCGTTCGGCATCGGCCCCGGCAAAATGCCCCTGCACGGCAAAGCATTGCGGATGAAAATCGAGCGTCACGCCCGGATAGTCGACCGCCAGCGCAGCAACGCGCGCCGCGTCGTCGCGGGTGAACGGTGTCGAAGGAGCGCACAGGCGGACACGCATGATCGTTGGCCATAGGCGATTGGCGCCGCGCTGCAAGTCTGGACTGCCGGGGCATATCCTGTAGGAACGCGAAAGCCATGACCCAAACCAAAGCCATGACCCAAACCGACGCTTTCGCCGCCGACCCTGCCGCCCGTCCCTGGTTCTTTTGCGGAATCGGCGGATCGGGGATGTTGCCGCTGGCGCTGATCCTGCTGGGTGCTGGCGCCCGCGTCGCGGGATCGGACCGTAGCCGTGATCAGGGACGCAGCCCCGAAAAGTTTGCCTGGCTGGAAAGTCTGGGCATGACGCTGCACCCCCAGGATGGCAGCGGGATCGTGTCGTCCAACCAGATCCTGGTCGCCTCTGCCGCGATCGAGGACACCGTGCCCGAAGTGGTCGCCGCGCGCGCACTTGGCGCCACGCGGCTGTCGCGTGCAGACGTGCTGGCGGCGCTGTTCAACCGCGCCCCCCGCCCGATCGCGGTGGCCGGAACCAGCGGCAAATCGACCGTTACCGGCATGATTGGCTGGATTCTCACCAAAACAGGCCGTGACCCGACGATCGTGAACGGTGCGGTGATGAAGAATTTCGTCGCTGCCGACGCGCCATTTGCCGCGGCGCGCGTAGGCACGGGCGCCGATTTCGTGGCCGAAGTCGATGAAAGCGATGGTTCGATCGCGCTCTATCGGCCAATCGTGGGCGTGCTCGGCAATGTCAGTCTCGATCACAAGAGTCTGGATGAACTGCGCGAACTGTTTGGCGATTTTCTGGCCCGGTCGGGCGCCGTGGCGATCAACGCCGATGATGCCGAAAGCATGGCGCTGGCGCATCGTGCGCGCGCCGTGCTGCCGTTCGGGATGGGTGCGGCGGCGGTGATTGCCGCCGACCCCGCCTCGATCCGGCACAGCGCCACCGGCATTGCCGCCACGGTGATCGACCGCCGCACGGGCGCCACGCACGATCTGCACCTTGGCGTGCCAGGCCGGCACAATCTGATGAACGCCTTGGCCGCACTGGCCGCCGCCGATCTGGCGGGTGTGCCACTGGCCGATGCGGTGGCCGCGCTGGGCAGCTTTGCCGGGCTGGCGCGGCGGTTCGACATTGTCGGCACGTCGGCCAGCGGCGTGACCGTGATCGACGATTTCGGCCACAACCCCGAAAAAGTCGCCGCCACGCTGGCCACCTTGCGCAGCCATCCGGGGCGCGTGATCGCGCTGTTTCAGCCGCACGGCTACGGACCCTTGCGCCAAATGGGCGACGAATTGGCGACTGTGCTGGCCACGCGTCTCGACAGCGCAGATCATGTCATCCTGACCGATCCGGTCTATTTCGGTGGCACCGTCGATCGCACGATCGGCTCGGAACGGATTGTCGATCTGATCAACGCCGCCGGGGGCCATGCGCTGCATATGCCCGCACGCGCCGATGCCGCCGACGCGATCATCGCGATGGCCCGCCCCGGCGACCGGGTGGTGGTGATGGGCGCGCGCGACGACACGCTGGCGGTTTACGCGCGCGATATTCTCGCGCGCGTCTGATCCCGACCGCTCAGAACAAGGCGTGCGGGGCGGCTTCCTTCAGCATTTCGCGCCGGATCAGCGGGATCGGCGGCCCGCCGAACGACAGGAACGTGTCGTGAAACGCCCGCCAGCTTGCCCGCCCGCCATGCGTCGCGGTCCAGTCGGTGCGCAACCGGCGGATCATCAGCTTGCCCAGCGTATAGTTGAGATAGGCCGGGTCATACGTGCCGCGCGCCGCTTGCTGATCGGCATTGCCTTCATCCTGATAGCACTGGTCGCGAAACAGCGCCTTTGATTGTGCCACAGTCATCCCGCCGGTGTGCAGCCCGATCGCCGAAATCAGGCGGCAATCGCGCAACAAGGCATTGGTCAACTGGCCGATGTGGATCTTGGGATCGCCCTTGCCGAGTCCGGCTTCCCACATCATTTCCTCGGCATAGTGCGCCCACCCTTCGGCAAAGGCATAGCCGACAAACAGCCGCCCGACCGGCGAGGCCGCGCGGTTGGAATGGAGGAACTGGACAAAGTGGCCAGGCATGACTTCGTGCACGCTGGTGAACAGCAGATCGGCCTTGCCGGGAATATAGGCATCCTGCTTGGCCTTGGACCACGACGGATCGGGCGGGCTGATGTAATAGATCGACGGCAGCCCTTTATCGAGCGGCCCGGCCGGATCGATATAGGCGCTGTTCTGCGCGTTGTAGGGCGGGCTTGGCCGCACCAGCGCCTGTTCGGCGCCGGGGATGCTGACCAGATCGCGCGCGCGTACAAAGGCCTCCAGCGCGGGAATCTGCCGGGTCGCTTCGGCAACAGGGCCATCGGCGGGCTTGTCAGCGCCGACCTGATCGACACAGGCAGGCACGCTTTGCCCCGGCGCGAACGCGGCGCAGGCATCGACCAACGCGGCGCGGTTGCGATCGAGATCGGCCTTGCCCGCCGCCGCGATGGTGGCCACCGGCGCATCGACCGCCTCGGTCGCGGCCAGCATACGGGCAAACCGGTCGGCCCCCAGCGCATAGTCGCCACCGGGAGCCTGGGCCTTCACCCACCCGGCCAGATCCTGCATTGCCGCGCTGGCGCGTTGCGAAGACGCTTTCAACTGCGCCTGCAAGGCCGCATCGTTCACGCCGGCAAAGGCACGCGGGGCATCGTTGGCATAGGCATCGGCAAACCCGGAAAAGCCTGCGATGGCATAATAGCGAAAGGTATCGGGCAACGGATGGGTCAGATTGGCGCGAATCTGCGCGGCAGCGCGCGGCACCGCGTCGAAAAAGTGGATCAGCGCGCGCATCCGCACCGGCGCCGGGGCATAGTCGCGCGACAGATAGACATTGGGATCGAGCCCGCCGCCGACATAGAACGCCGGATTGCGATGCGGCTGGTCCGCATCGGTCAGCCAGAACAATTGCCCCCTGGCCACCTGCACCAGATAGTCGCGTTCAAACCGCTGCGCCCTGGTGAGGCCGTGAAAGCCCTGCGCACGCGCGATCACACCCTTGAGAAAGGCTGCCTTGCGCGTCAGCCCGGCCTCACTCCAGTCGGGCAATTGCCCGTCGTAGCGGTGCGCACCCTGATAGACGGCCATGGCCGGATCGAGCACGAACCAGCGATCGATCGAGGCCTGGACAAACCCGTCCCAACCCGCCGCAGCGGGCGGGGTCGCGGTCTTGGCCGCACAGGGCGCGATGGACAGCAGGCTGGAGGCCAGCAACACGACAAGACGTTTGGACAATCCGGGCATCACGACCTTCACATGGTTCCAAAGGAAACCACCCTGCCGCGATCCGGGCCAAACGTCTAGCCCGCACCGGAGAACGGGCCGGTGCGGCCTTCAAAATTCGCTCATCTCTCGAGTTTTGAATCAAACTCTCAGGCAAACCGCTTTTCAAGCATGATCAGGTGCGGGTCGCCATCGACGCCATGCGCGTCAAAACCCTTTTCCCGTTCAAGCTCGATCGCGGCATGGTTGTCGCGATCCTCGATCGAGATCACGCGTTTCAGCCCGCGCCGCTGCGCCTCGGTGGCCACCACGTCGAGCAACGTCCACCCCAGCCCCTTGCCGCGGTAGTCGCGGTGGATCGAAATGGCGATTTCGCCGGTATCCATCTGCGCGTCGCAGGCCAGCATGGCCGACGCGATCAAGGCGCCGGTGGCCTTGTCGAACGCCACCCAGCTTTCAGTGCGCCAATGGTCGACATGGGTGAGCGAGGCGATCTGGTCGGGCCCGACATGGCGCACCGCGGTCAAAAAGCGAAAGCGCCGGTCATCATCGCTGACCCCGTCAAAAAACGCCTCGAGCGCGTCGGCATCTTCGGCATAGGCGGGCCGCACCGACAGCGTGACGCCGTCGCGCGTGGCAAGATCGACAGGCTGGGCAAGATCGGCAAGTGTGGCGGGGGTGGTCATGGCGGGATCTCCTGCAATTCGAATGGGGTCGATAGGGCGGTTTTACGGACCGCCACGCGCCACGGTCGCATTCGGGGGTACCCGCCACGGCATCCGGCCCGGCGGGTGGTTCGGCCCTTTTACCCCGCGGGCGAATGATTCGCCATCAAACCTGATCATGCGCGGACGAAAGACCGGCGGAGACAACCGCCTGGCCGGAAAATACCCACACAGGACCACAACCAACCCATGGCTTCCAACCCCACGCGCGACGATTTTGCCGCGCTGCTCGACGAAACGCTCGGCTCTGCCAGCAATGGCGGCTTTGAAGGCCGCGTCGTCAAGGGCACCGTCACCGCCATCGAAAACGACAAGGCCGTCATCGACGTCGGTCTGAAGAGCGAAGGCCGCGTGCCTTTGCGCGAATTCGCTGCCCCCGGTATGCCGCACGGCCTGTCGGTCGGCGATGAAGTCGAAGTCTATGTCGATCGCGTCGAAAACGCCGACGGCGAAGCGATGCTCAGCCGCGACCGCGCCCGCCGCGAAGCCGCCTGGGACAAGCTTGAAAACGAATTCGGCGAAGGCAAGCGCGTCGAAGGCGTGATCTTCGGCCGCGTCAAGGGCGGCTTCACCGTCGATCTCGACGGCGCCGTGGCCTTCCTGCCCGGCAGCCAGGTCGATATCCGCCCGGTGCGCGATGTGCAGCCGCTGATGGATATCCCGCAGCCGTTCCAGATCCTCAAGATGGATCGCCGCCGTGGCAACATCGTCGTGTCGCGCCGTGCGGTGCTGGAAGAAACCCGCGCCGAACAGCGTTCGGGCCTGATCCAGAACCTGAAGGAAGCGCAGATCATCGACGGCGTGGTCAAGAACATCACCGATTACGGTGCGTTCGTTGATCTGGGCGGCATCGACGGCCTGCTGCATGTCACCGACATGAGCTACAAGCGCGTCAACCACCCGTCGGAAGTGATCGCCATCGGCGACACCGTGCGCGTGCAGATCATCCGCATCAACCAGGACACCCAGCGCATCAGCCTGGGCATGAAGCAGCTCGACAGCGATCCGTGGGAAGGCGTCGCCGCCAAGTACCCGGTTGGCGCCAAGCTGTCTGGCACGGTCACGAACATCACCGAATATGGTGCGTTCGTTGAACTCGAAGCCGGCATCGAAGGCCTGGTCCACGTTTCGGAAATGAGCTGGACCAAGAAGAACGTCCACCCCGGCAAGATCGTTTCGACCAGCCAGGAAGTCGATGTCATGGTGCTCGAAGTCGACAGCGACAAGCGCCGCATCTCGCTGGGCCTCAAGCAGGCGCAGCAGAACCCCTGGGAAGGCTTTGCCGAACGTCACCCAGTTGGTTCGGTTGTCGAAGGCGAAGTCAAGAACGCGACCGAATTCGGCCTGTTCATCGGTCTCGACGGCGACGTCGACGGCATGGTGCACATGTCTGACATCGCCTGGGGCATTTCGGGCGAAGACGCGCTGGCGCTTCACCGCAAGGGCGAACAGGTCAAGGCCGTGGTGCTCGACGTCGATGTCGACAAGGAACGCATCAGCCTGGGCATGAAGCAGCTTGAAAAGGGTGCTCCGGCCGCCGCTGTTGCCGGCAGCACCTCGACCGCGTCGAGCAACGCGCTGCGTCGTGGCGAAGTCGTGACCGTGACCGTGCTCGAAGTGCGCGATGGCGGGCTGGAAGTGCAGGCTGGCGAAGACGGTGCAACCGGCTTCATCAAGCGCAGCGACCTTGGCCGCGATCGCGACGAACAGCGCCCCGACCGTTTCCAGGTCGGTCAGAAGATCGACGCGCTGGTCACCGGTTTCGACCGTTCGAAAAAGCCCACGTTCTCGATCAAGGCGCGTCAGCTCGCCGAAGAAAAGGAAGCCGTGGAACAATACGGTTCGTCGGATGCCGGCGCTTCGCTGGGCGACATTCTGGGCGCCGCGCTCAAGGCGCAGCGCTGATCGGATCCGGTCGGGCTTTGGCCCGACCGGCAGACCGGACAAAAAAGCCCGTCGGTGCAAACCGGCGGGCTTTTGCTTTGTCTGGCGCGTTCGGCTAGGAACGCCTGATGACCGTGATCGTTCACCAATTCGCGTGCCTGGCCGACAACTACGGCTATCTCGTCCACGATCCCGCCAGCGGCGAAACCGTGGCGATCGACACCCCCGATGCCGATGCCTATCTGGCGCAGGCCGATCTGCGCGGCTGGCGCATTACGCAGATCTGGAACACCCACTGGCACCCCGACCATGCCGGCGGCAACGAGGCGATCAAGGCGCAGACCGGATGCCTGATCGTCGCGCCGGCCGTCGATGCCGCGCGCATCGCCGGGATCGACCGTACCGTCGAACAGGGCGACACGGTCTCGCTGGGCGCATTCGAGGCGCAGGTGATCGATGTCGGCGGGCACACGCTGGGCCACGTGGCCTATCACTTGCCCGACGCGCAGATCGCCTTTGTCGGCGACAGCCTGTTCGCGCTGGGCTGCGGACGGATGTTCGAAGGCACCGCACCACAGTTCTGGGCCAGCCTGCAACGGCTGAAGGCACTGCCACCGCAAACCGCAATCTATTGCGCGCACGAATATACCGCCAGCAACGCGCGCTTTGCGCTGTACGCCGACCCCGACAACCAGGCACTGATCGCCTATGCCGCAGAAATCACCGACAAGCGGGCGAATGGCCTGCCCACCGTGCCGACCCGGCTCGATCGCGAACTGGCCACCAATCCCTTTCTTCGCGCCGACGATCCTGCCATGGAGGCACGCTGGGGCGGCGGTGACGCGGTGGCCACTTTTGCGGCGTTGCGCGCCGCCAAAGACAGCTTTCGCTGAAAAAAGTACGGTCGGGGGATAGCATGGTTGAAAAGCGCATCATCCGGGTCACGTCGTTCGACGTGGCCGAAGCGGCGGGGGTCAGTCAATCGACGGTCAGCCGCGCGCTGGCGGGCGACACCTCGATCAGCGAACCGACGCGCAAGCGCGTGATCGAGGCGGCGGCCCGTCTCAATTACCAGGTCGATGAAAACGCCGCACGGCTGCGCCGCGGCCGCACCGGCACGCTGGCGCTGGTGATGATCTGCCGCCCCGGGCAGGATCGCAAGGATTTGAACCCGTTCTATTTTGCGCTGCTGGGCAGCACGTGCGCCGCCGCCGCCGCGCGCGGCTATGAAGTGCTGGTGGCATTTCAGGACAGCGCGGCCAATTTCTGGGGCCATTATCAGGAACGCCGCAAGGCCGACGGCATGATCGTCATCGGCACCAGCGAAAACACCGAGGCATGGGACTATTTCGGCCAGTTGCCCGAAGATTCGCACTGGGTGTGCTGGGGCGCGCCAAGCGATGCCTTTCCCTGGGTGCGCAGCGACAACCATGCCGGGGCGATGCTGGCAACGCGCCACATGCTGGTGCGGCAATACCGGAATATCGTCTGCCTGGGATCGGAAACATCACCGCAACGCCAGTTCAAGGAACGCTTTGACGGCTATGCCGCAGCGATGCGCGATGCCGGGCTCGAACCCTATCTGCAACGCATCGAGCGCGGGCTGGAGCGCGAGGAACAGGGCCGCCGTGCCGCCGCCGCGCTGATCGAAAGCGGACGGCCGTTCGATGCCATATTCGGCGTCAGCGACGAAATCGCGTTGGGCGCGTTGAAGGAATTGACATCGCGCGGGCTGCGCGTGCCCGACGATATCGGCGTGGTCGGGTTTGACGGCGTGCGCGCCGGGGCCTGGTCAAACCCGCAACTGACCACGGTGGAAAGCGATTTCGAAGTCGCCGGATCGCTGCTGGTCGATCGCCTGATCGCCACCATCGGCGGCGAGGCGCCCTCGCCCCGGCGCGTGCCGGTGCGGCTGGTGGTGCGCGGATCGACCCGCCCGTGATCCGCCTTGCAACGGCAGATGATGCGGATGCGATCTGGGCCTTGATCGAACCGGTGATCCGCGCGGGCGAGACTTATGCCCTGCCCCGCCACTGGTCGCGCGAAGCGGCGCTGGCCTATTGGCTGGGGCCCGATCGTCAGTCGCTCGTGGCCGACAATGGCGGGGTCGTCGGCAGTTACTTTCTGCGCGCCAACCAGCTTGGCGGCGGCGCGCATGTCGCCAATTGCGGGTACATTTCGGCCCAGCGCGGGACTGGCCGGGCAATGGCGGAGGATTCGCTCGAACGCGCCCGTGTCGCCGGTTTCACCGCGATGCAGTTCAACTTTGTGGCGGCCAGCAACACCGGCGCGGTCGCGCTGTGGCGGTCGCTCGGGTTTGCCGAAATCGGTCGCCAACCCGGCGCCTTCAACCATCCCCGGCTGGGCCTTGTCGATGCCCTGGTCATGCATCGGCATCTATAGCCGCCGATACGACAAGGGTCCCGACCGTTTCCGGCGGGACCCTCGCTGTTCGGTCATGACGCCTGGTTAGTTGACCAGATGTTCGATCGCGCCATCGACCAGCGCGCGGTCGGCGTCGGCGCTGTGGCGCGCAGCGATCAACTGTGCCGCTGCGTCGGTGGCGGCCGTCACCGCACGCTGGCGCAGTTCGTCCACGGCGGCATGTTCGGCTGCGGCGATCTTTTCGGCGGCCATCTTTTCGCGGCGCGCGATCACGTCGGTGGTGGCGACTTCGGCGCGCGCGACAATCGCTTCGGCTTCGTGCCGGGCATGTTCGAGCATGGCCGCGGCGTCCTTTTCGGCGCTGGCGATGCGCGCGGCATAATCAGCGCGCAACCGTTCGGCCTCGGCCCGCAGCGTGCGCGCTTCATCAAGCTGGGCGCGGATCGCGGCGATCTGCTTGTCGAGGCCGGATGTGACCAGCGACGGCACTTTCTTCCACAGCATGATCACGATCAGCACCGTCATCGCGGCGCTGACGATCATGACCGGTGGAATGTGCCCGAACAGCAGCGGTTCGGCAGCTTCGTGGAGATCAGCCATGGGCAAATGGTCCCTTCACCGCGCCACGCGCGTCATCGCCGCTGACGGCAAGGCCTGCAACGCGCAGGGCAATGTCTTGCGCAAGGTCGGCGGCAACGTGTTCGAATTCATCCAGCGCAGCCGCGCGCGCCGCAACGATGCGGGCCTCGGCGGCGTGGATCTGTGTTTCGAGCCGCGCGGCCGTATCGGCCAGACGGGTCTGGGTGGCAACCGCGGCGGCATGCTTGGCCTCTGCCACCAGATCGTGCGCGCTGGCACGCTGGGCGGCTTCGGTTGCGCTCCACGACGCGGCATCTGCCTCGGCCGCATCGCGTGCGGCCTGCGCAGCGGCAAGATCGTTGGCGATCGTCTGGTTGCGGTCGGTCATGGTGGCCATGACCTTTGGCACCATGCCCCGGCCGACAATGACAAATGTCAGGCCGAAAAACACCAGCATCCAGAAGATCTGGCTGAAGTAGGTGCCGGCTAGCTGGCTGATCTGTGGCATGACGGGCTCTTTTCGGGCAGGTACGTCAACAAAACTGGGCGCCGCAACGCGGCAGGCCCGGCAACGGGACCGGGGACAGACGACGCGCCGTAAAACCGGACCGTCGTATCTGTACCCCGGTCAGCCGGGCCTTTGGCTCACTTGAAGATGAGCAGCATCGCAACGACGAACGACAACAGGCCGAGCAGTTCCGCCGCGGCGAAACCGATGAACAGGCGGCCCTGCTGACCATCGGCGGCGCCGGGGTTGCGCAGCGCGCCTTCAAGGAAATTGCCGAAAACGATGCCCACGCCAATCGCGGCGAGACCAGCGCCGATCGCGGCGAAGCCCGCACCGAGCAGCTTTGCAGCTTCTGCGTCCATTTCAAAACTCCCTTTGGTACCTGAGGTGATGGGTTTGTTAGTGAAGGTTTTCCGCGTCGTTGATATAGACGCAGGTCAACAGCGCAAAGACATAGGCCTGGATGCCCGCTACCAGCAATTCCAGCGCGCAGATACCGACCATAAGGATAAAGCTCGGCACGCTGGCAATCGTGAACAGCAAGGGTCCGCCGTTGCCGCCGGTGATCACAAAGCTCGACAGCACTTCGAGCAGCACGTGCCCGGCCATCATCGCCACGAACAGTCGCAGCCCGAGCGAGAACGGACGCACCAGGAACGAGATCAGCTCGACCACAAAGATCAGCGGGATCATCGGCACGGGCGTGC
>Ga0302198_10006583_pt1 | contig 10428 bp, 9 predicted proteins | sample II_Bog_N2_2_FD_193521 | JGI IMG/M metagenome (GOLD analysis project Ga0302198, IMG submission 193521) | Peat permafrost microbial communities from Stordalen Mire near Abisko, Sweden - II_Bog_N2_2 | ecosystem: Environmental > Terrestrial > Soil > Wetlands > Peat | place: Sweden: Abisko, Stordalen... | reverse complement strand
CGCTCATCGACGGGGGATGCCAGCTGACGACGACGCTGGCCAATCTGAACGTGGCCATCGAGACGACGAACGGCCTCGGCGTGTGCGCGCCGGGCGGCGGGTGCTTCGCGGTGCTCGACGAGGTCACCTCCGGAGCGCTCGGCTGGTCGAGCGTGAGCAACGGCAACATCGCGCTCCCGCCGGTTGTCTGCGGCGAGAAGATCGTGGTCAGCCACACGTGTGCTTCGAAGACGGCCGACGTCCCCGTCTGTTCGGTCGCCGATAGCGGTGCCGTGACGCTGACCTCGGGAAGTGGCTCGCAGTCCGGGAGCACGACCTCCACGCAGTCGGGCAGCACGACCTCCGAGAGCGGCTCCGAGAGCGGCTCGACCTCGGGAGGCAGCTCCACGGAGGACTCGAGCTCGGGGACCAGCTCGATGAGCGGCGCCGGCTCAAGCTCCGAGAGCGGTCAGAGCTCCAGCAGCCGATCCACCTCGAGCTCCGGCTCCAGCGGAAGCAGTGGCACGGGCTCCACAGGATCGTCGAGCAGCCCGTCGAGCACTTCGAGCAGCACCTCGAGCCTGTCCTCGACGATTACGACCACGGGCACGACGGCCGGCCCTCCTCCTCCGTAGAGCAGCGACGCCGCGGCCGTTCAGGGGAAGCGCCAGGCAGTCTCGGTGTATCCCGGGCTCGCGCTTCCAGACGTCGGCTTCTGCTGTAGCGCGGGGTACGATCGATAGACCGCCGCCGCAGCGACCGCAGCGCCTGTCGTCAGGATCACGCCGCCGGTCACGAGGATCCATGCTGGAACGCCGCGCCGCGGGAGAGGCTCGAGAGCGACGTTGATCGTTCGCGACCGGCCGTCTTCCACGAGGAGCTCGCTCTGAAAGCTGCGCATGCCGTCTGCGGTGACCGTCAGCGTGTGCCCGCCCGAGGGCACGTGGGCGGTCCACTCGCCCGTCGCCACCACTTTTCCGTCGAGGGCGATCGCATTTCCCTCGCTCGCGTGGATCGTGATGACCCCCTCGTGCACCTCGCGCCCGAGCGTGGCGTCGACCGCGATCAGCGTCGGCCCCGAGATGGTCATGCGTGTCTCGAAGGGGACGAAGCCGCGCTTGGTGATGGCGACGCGATGGTCCCCGAGGTCGAGCGCGAGGTTCTTTGCGAGCGGCGACGTGCCGACCTCCTCGCCGTCGACGGCGACGCTCGCGCCAGCCTCGTTGACGGTCACTCGCACGGAGCCGACGAACGAGTGGAAGGTCTCGAGCAGCCTGTCGGCCTCCTGAAGATCGGACGGCGAGAGACTGCCTGCGGCCCGCCCGTCGCTCTCGTAGCGGCGGAGCAGCTCCATCGCCCGCGCATAGTGCTTGAGACTCTTCTCGCACGCCGCCATGTTGTAGAGGAGGCGCGCGTCGCGGGAGTGCTCGTACGCGCTCGCGAACTTCACTTCGGCACCGGCATAGTCCTTCGCGCTGAAGAGCACCTTCGCGGCGTCGTAGTCCGCTCTCGCTTCTCCCGTGAGGGTCGTGGCGAGCGAAGGCGCCGATTGCGCCAGGGCGCGAGCGCCCGGCAACGCAAGCGCGCACGCGACGGCCGAGACCGCGAGGAGCGATGCGAGAGGGCTCTTCATTTTCATGCGCGACGCCTACTTCGGTTCCATGTCGATGCCCGACGAGGGCGGTGACGGTGGCTGTAAATGTGCCGCATGAGCGTTGGGCGGGGGGGGCGGGTTCGCAGGACCGGGGGACGCCGACGAATTGCCCGGCGGGGCCGGAGAAGTGTACGTCGGGGACAGGCTCTTGCCGATCGCCGCGCGGGGAGGGTGGGGTGCGGACGAAGCTGGTGGGCTCGACGCGGACGGCTCCGAAGCGAACGTGGGTGGTGGGGCGGGGGTCCTTGCGTTCGGGTCTGGCGACGGATCCCCGCTGGCGGCGTCTGCTGCAGCGATCGGGGTGCGGGGTTCCGGAGGGCCAGCGGCGTGTGTGTCTGGGGCGGAACGGCCCCCGCCGACGGTGTGCGTGAGGAGCGTGCCCGCCGCAGCGACGACGAGAACGAGGGCGACCCCTCCGACGGCCAGGCTCGGGCTGCGCCGCCAGGCGGGGACCGGCCCATCGATCATCTCCTGGAGGCGCTGCTGCTTGCGCGACGTGTCGAGCGTCTGGGCAGCATTCGTGACTGCGGCCAGCTCGAGGCGCGGCGCGGTCGCGACCGTCACCGGAGGGACGGCCACGACCCGCACGAGGCGGGTCGGGGCTGCGGCGGACTGAGCATCGACCGCCGTGATCGCGGGGACGGGGGGCTGCGGCAAGACCGACGGACGCAGCGCGGCGAAGCGCTCGATCCGTTCGAGCGACTCCCTCGACGTCCCGGGCACGAATCGCGCGAGCCCCTGCGCGAGCTCGCTCACGGTGGCGATGCGGTTCGCGGGGTTCTTCTCGAGGCACCGCAGCACGAGGTCCTCGAAGCCGGCCTCCAGCACGGCGCCCGAGCCGACCATCGGCTTCGGCGCCTCCTGGATGATGTTCGCAACCAGCGTCGTCAGCGTCATGCCATCGAACGGCGGCGTGCCGGTCACCGCCTCGTAGAGCACCACGCCGAGTGACCACAGGTCGGCCCGCGCGTCGACGGTGCGCGCCGAGGACATCTGCTCGGGCGGCATGTAGAGGGGCGAGCCGAGCACTGCGCTCGTCTTCGTGAGCGAGAAGCTCGACCCCTCGGGTGCGACGATCTTCGAGATGCCGAAGTCGAGGAGCTTCACGATCTCTTCGCCGTCCGGACCCCGCGCGATGAAGAGGTTGCCCGGCTTGAGATCGCGGTGGATGATCCCCTTCGCGTGGGCCTCCGCGAGCGCCTCGCAGGCCTGAAGGACGTAGCCGCACGCCTCCCTGACCGAGATGCGGCCTCGCTCGGCCAGGAGCCCCGCGAGGTCCCTGCCCTCGAGGTACTCCATCACCATGTAGGGCGTCCCGTCAGGCATCGCGTCGACATCGAGGATGCGCACCACGTGATCGCTCTTCAGCCGCGCCGACGCCTTCGCCTCGTTCGCGAAGCGGTCCGTCACGCCGCTCTGCGCCCGCGCCTCGGCGAGGAGGAACTTGATGGCGACCTTCTGATCGAGGCTGACGTGGTGGGCGCGCACGACGACCCCCATGCCCCCCTCCCCGAGGACGTCCTCGACGACGTACTTGCCGTTGAGCACCGCGCCGATCTCGACCGGCAAGCGTGCGACAGACCCCGTCATGGCCCGAACTCCAGGCCGACGAACGGCAGGACCGTCGCCTGCGCCGCGCTGAGGACCACGGCCGGCGCGGTGAGCACGGACCCGCTCTTAAGCGTGACACCATCCCCGGCCGACTCGGCCCAGTACATCAGGCCGAGACCGACGGCCACGGTCTGGCTGGCTCGGAAGTGGACCGATCCCTCGAAAGTGACCGCGGGAGCGACGTATACCCCGCTCGGGTCACTGCCGAAGAGACCGGAGACGCCGTGGCTCGAGAGCGACACAGCGCGCACCGCGAGGCCCACCCCCGCCGCGAAAGAGAATCGGAAAGCGCTCGTCTCACCGCTGATGCGGGCGCGCGGAGCGATGAAGCCCCCCATTCGCGGCACCGTGAACGACTCCGTCGTCGGGCTCGCGCCCGAGGTGGTGAAGCTCGCGGTCGTCGTGTCGAGCTGCCCTCCGAAGAGGACATCGACACCGACGGGGCTCGCCATGTAACCGACGTACCCCATGAGCGCGCCGCCCATCGGCGAGCCCGCGCTGCAGCTCGCGGGGCTCGGGCTCGACGCGAACGAGCATGGCTCGGAGAAGTCCCCGTTGAGCCCGTTGACCTGGAACGCGCCCGCCAGCATCACGCCCCCGATGATCCCTTCGAACGCGCGCGACGGAGTCTCCCGCGCCTCGTGACCGATCGGGCTGAGCGTGAACGTTTCGGAGTACGACTCGCCGTCGCGGAGGACGACCGTCCTGTCGAGTGACTCGTACCCCGGGCGGGTGATGTGGACCACATGCTGACCGATCGGGAGCCGCCCCTCGAACGCTCCCTCCCCGACTAGCTTCCCGTCGACCGAGATGTGGCCCAGCCGGTCTGCCGTGGCGACGCTCATCGCCGATTCGATCGCGGTGAGTTCGACCGCGAGGCTGATCGTCTGCCCGCGGATCACGTTGATCGTCTGGTGCGGCGATGCGATCCGCGCGCTGCGGGCATAGACGTCGTGCGGACCTGCCTCGAGCTCCCCGCTCCACGGCACCGGGCCGCGCTCCGTTCCGTCCACGATGACGACGACGGGCGCGCCGGCGGTCTTTTCTGGTGCGCGGACGCGTACGTCGACATGACCCGTCCTCACCATCTCTTTGAGCGTGAGGTCGACGTCGGCGCTCTGCCCCCCCGACACCGTGGGCAACGCCTCGGCGTCCTCGAAGCCTGGCTTCGTCGCTCGCACCCGGTGGAGACCCGTGGAAACACGAACGGGCGCGCTCAATGGGGACGTGCCGACCGCCGCGCCGTCCACGGTCACCATCGCCCCGGCCGTGCTCACGCGGAGCGCAAGCGCGCCGGTCACGCGTTCGAGCGCGGCGATGCGGGCGGCGACCGCCGCGGCCTCTTTCCGCGACAGCTTGGGACCATACGCCGTGAGCACCTCTCGAAAGGCGTTGTACGCCTCGACGTTCTGCCGGAGCGCGTCGTACGACTCAGCCAGCCCCGTGGCGGCCGCGAGGGAGGGGCTCGCTGTCTGCGCTGCCTTGTACTGCGCGAGCGCCTCGTCCCAGCGCTGCGCATGCGCCGCCCGTGCGGCGGCGTCCAGGTGCCCCTTCGCACCCCCGACAGCGGGTGCTGCGTGCTCTTCGGCCGTCGCGGTTCGGGCAGCGAACGTCGAAGCCACGACGCAAGCGCCGAAGAGGCCGAACATGATGCTGCCCAGTCGCTCGCGAAGCCGCTTCATTGGCCCGCGCCACGTTACCATCCGCCGTCGCGGAAGTACGAGAGACACGGGTGAGCTCTCGCCCGGGCGCCATCTTGCAGGTACCAGATCGTCGAGCGGAGGGTTCCAGGTCCGCATGACCTCGTCGTGATCGAGCTTCCGGACGATCTGCGCGCTCGCCTCGATCACGCCGGAGGTCTGCCCCGGAATCACCTCCGCCGCGTTGCTCGCCGCTGCCATGTACGGACTTGCGGGCACGGCGGTGGCGCACGCAGGCAGGCCTGCGTGGACAGGGACGAGCGGCACGGCCGTTCCGCATACGGCCGCATACACGGCTGACGAATGACTCCGGAGCGCGGTCAGTGTGCGGTCGGCGGCTTGGCCGCGGGCTTCCACTCGTAGCCGACGACGCTCGCGGTCACCGGGTTGAAGTCGGCGTCCATCGGAGACCCGAGCGACGCACCCGACGCGGCGCGGGCGGAGAGCACGTGATGCCCTGACGGGATGGCGAGATCGATCTTCTCGGACGCCGCGACCCGCGCGATCGAGGTGTCGTCGACGAAGAGCTGCCCCGCGACGGCAGGCCAGGGGACTCGTACGTGGACCACGTTCCCCTGCGGCGCCAGGCCGGCGGCCATGGTCCCCCCAGGCTGGCCCCACTGATCTCTGTCGTAGATGGAGACCTCGCTCTTCCACGTCACGACACGCACGTCGCGCCCGCCCATGCGGGTCGTTTGCAGCGTGCGCCCGAGCGTCGGACCCGGCGTCGCGTGCTCGACCGACTGACGCTCGAGCGCCTCGACGTCGTCGCCCGCCGTGCGCTTCTCGGCACGCGCCGCGGTACGTACTTCGCGCGGGAGCGGGGCGAACAGCGAGTCGCAGACGACGTGAAAGAGAACCGGGCCGACGAGCCGCAGGCTGTGCTCACCCGTCCCGCCGCCGAACGCCCCGACGAGCGATGCCCCGATGCGGTTGTAGCGCACGGAGGTGACGACATAGTCCCACGCGCCGAGCGGATCGTAGAACCACGTCGCTCCGGGCGCGCCATCGATCGTGACGTCGTCGAGGAGCGTCCCGTCGGCGCGAGTCGCGACGAAGCGGACGGATCGGGTCGAGAAGCGGACGACGACGTTCTTCCGCGACGGGACCTCGAAAGTGCGGCCGTGCGATAGATCGATCGTGATCGTCGCGTCCGTCCCGTTGTCCATGACGACGCGCGACACGGCGCCAGCGGGGCCGGCCCGCCCCAGGTCGTAGCCTCCGTCCGGCGAGTAGACGAGCGTCTGGACGTTCGACGTCGTGGAGAGGGGTGCAGGCGCCGCAGGAGGGTCGGGTTTGGGCGCGGCGCTCTGGTCACAATCGGCGGCCGCGACTGCGAAGACGATCAGCACGGCGAGGGCTCGGCGCGACACTGGTGATGCGTGGTAGCACCGGACGTGCGTGACAGCTAACGTGGCAGAGGTCTCCGCCGCGTCCAGCTCCACCCGGACCAAGGCGAGCGTTCCATGGAGAGAAGCCACGTGAACCAGCACACTCCCGCATCGCGAATCCTCGCAGCCGTCATCGTGACGGTGCTCCTAGCCTTCGCCCCCCGCTCGGCAGCGGCAGCCGACGACGGCGGGCCAGACGCCAGCATGACGGGCACGGGAGCAGACGCAACGACCCCGGCGAGCGACGCGCAGGAATCGACGAGCGACGCGCGCCACGACGACACCGATGCGCACGAGCTCGTCGATGCGTCTCCCGACGCCGCAGTGTGCATCGCGGTCGGTCAACCTTGCAGCATGCACGAAACCTGTTGCAACAACGCTGCCTACTGCGGAGCGTTCGGTGCTTCTGGTGGATCCCTCGTGTGCGGCCTCGACAATGCCAACCAGCTGTCGACGGGCTCGTGCGACACGGCTGCGAAGAGCGGCGGCGAAGGAGCCGTCTGGCTAGGCATCGTCGGGCTCGCGATCGGCGCAAGTGTGCGCAGGAAGCGACGCGCGCACTGACCGGACGGTCGAGGCGTCACACCGTTGTCACCAAGTTCCGCTGCCGCCACCATCGCCGCGCGAAACATGACGGTTCGGCGGCGGCGGGCTCGCGCGCGGCATAAGTTCGACCGATGATCTCCATGTTCAGCCGCCGCCTCGTGTCGGTGTGCGCGATCTTCGCGGGTCTCGGCGTCGGTTGTTCGGGCGCCGTGACAGCGAAGACCACCGCGAAAGACGCGGGCACCACGGAGGCCAGCGACGCCGGGCAGTCGACAGGCACCGACGCAGCGCCCGAGGCGACGACGGACAGTCATGCCGACGGCAGCGGCGCGGTCGCGCCGCAGCTGATCACCGAACCCGAGCAGGGGCTCGCGCCTATCTACGCCCTCATCGCCTCCGCCAAACACACGCTCGACATGACGATGTACGAGCTCGAGGACACGCAGGTCACCGCGCTCCTCACGACCGCGGCGAAGGGCGGCGTGACCGTGCGGGTCATCCTCGACCAGAACCTCGAGAAGAGCTCCAACACCACGGCGTACAACGCGCTTGCGGCGGGCAACGTACAGGTTCACTGGGCCGACCCGACCTACGCGGCGACGCACCAGAAGACCATCACGGTCGATGCCACGACCTCGGCCATCATGACGCTGAACCTCACGTCGCATTACTACGCGACGAGCCGGGACTTCGCCGTCATCACCACCGACAGCGCCGACGTTGCTGCGATCGAAGCGACGTTCGACAGCGACTTCGCGAGCTCCGCGGTGAAGCCCGGCGCGGGCGACGGCCTCGTCTGGAGCCCGACGAGCTCGCAGGGCTTGCTCATCGGTCTCATCGCCGGTGCCAAGACGAGCCTGCTGGTCGAGAACGAGGAGATGAGCAACCCGGACGTGGTCTCCGCGCTCTCTTCCGCGGCGATGCGCGGCGTCGACGTCGAGGTGGCGATGACGGCTTCGAAGTCCTGGGACGCAAACTTCGCCACGCTCACGGCAGCAGGCGTGAAGGTCGTGACGTATGCGTCGTCCGCCTCTCTCTACATTCACGCCAAGGTCATCCTGGCGGACTTCGGTGCGAGCGACGCCTCGGTCTTCATCGGGTCCGAGAACTTCTCTGACGCCTCGCTGACGGAGAACCGTGAGCTCGGCGTCATCCTGACCGACCCTGCGATCATGACGTCGATCAACGGAACGCTTTCGAGCGACTTCAGCGGCGGCACCGCGTATCCCTGACGCTTCCTCTCGAGCGCGTGGCGTCGAACGCCGCGCCTATCCGGACCGAGCTGCGCGGAGCGACCCCACGCCGAGGGTTGCTGTTGCGAGCAGGACCGCACCAGCGACGACGAGCACGTCCGCGACGTTGAAGACGGGCCAGTGATGCACGTGGATGAAGTCGACCACGTACCCGCGCCTCACCCGGTCGAGCGTGTTGCCCACGGCGCCCGCGAGGACGAGCGCCATGCCTATCTGCTCGCTGCGCGTCGCGACGTTCCGACGCTTCCAGGCGACGACCAGCACCGCCGCCGTCGTCGCGATGGCGACGAGGCACAGCGCCGTCCCCTTCGACGCAGACCCCCACCCGCGCGTGAGGCTGAACGCAGTATCGAAGTTCTCCGCGTAGCGGAGGTCGAGCCAGCCTCGAACGATGGTGACGACCCTTCCCGCCGACAGCGCCTCCTTCGCGACGGTCTTCGTCGCGTGATCGCACCCGACCAGGAGCAGCATCGTCGCGTACAGCGCCCAGCGTGCCGTCGTCTTCCCCATGCCAGCGGAACAGCGCCGCAGCAGGCTTCATTCCGCGGGATGGCGCGGCGACCGATTTCGGTTACGCCGACGCCAGAGCGACGCTCAGAGCGAGCTGCTATGCACCGAGTCGCCGATGCGGTCGATGAACGGCTGGCGTAGCTCGCTGAGCGCGGCGCTCGGAGCGGCCTTCGTCACCTCGATCGAGGCAATCGGGGCCATGCGCTTGCCGAAGATCTCGATCGTCTTCATCGTGACGACGGTCGCGTTGCGCGGCCGCGGATCGGCGGAGGCGGTCACTGCGAGTGCGACGACGGCAAAGGCAACGAGACTCGCGACACCACGTTTCATGGGGGCTCCTTCAGAGAGCATAGCGCCGAACCGGTGAAATGCGAGGAGCGGCGGTGACGGCGGGCGACCTGGTGTAAAGGTAGGCGATGCGTCCGCACCTCCTCGCGTCGACCCTCGTCCCCGCGCTCGCTTTCTCGAGCACACTCGCGCTTGCGGTCGGTACCCGCACGTTCGAGCTCGACTCGCTCGAGAAGCTCTCGGGCGGTGACCTCAAGGGTGTCGCGGTCGGCTCGGACGGTGTGGTGAGGGCTGGTCTGACCCTCGGCGACGTCAGCCTGCCCGACGCGACGGCTTCGTGGGCCGCGATCCAGCTCCCGGATCAGAGCGTGCTCATCGGCACCACGGGAGGGAAGATCTTCCGGGTCGCCGGCGGGATCGCGACCGTCTACGCGGAGACCAGCGCGCAAGCGGTCACGGCGCTCGCGATCGGCCCCGGAGGCGCCGTCTACGCCGGGACGATCCCCGACGCGAAGATCTTCAAGGTCACCCAGGGCAAAGCCGAAGTCTGGAGCACGCTTCCGGACGCGCATCACGTGTGGGGGCTGGCGTTCGATCGCGCGAAGACGGCGCTCTATGCCGCGACAGGGCCGGACGGGAGACTCTTCCGCGTCGCGCTCGACGGCACCGCGAGCGTCTACTTTCACAGCGACGAGCCGAACCTCGTCTCGGTCGCCGTCGCTGCGAACGGGGACGTCTTCGCGGGGTCGTCGAACCGCGGGCTGCTGTACCGGGTCAGCGGCGCCGGGCGAGCCTCCGTCCTGTACGACTTCCCGGGTGAGACCGCGACCGAGGTTCGCGCCCTGGTCGTCAGCGGAAACTCTCTGTTCACTGCGGTCAACGAGTACTCCGAGCTCCCCGACCCGGCGAAGCGCGTCACTTCGGGCCGCGTCCAGGCGAACCCAACGACGGGCACGCACCCGAAGCCGGGGAAGGGCTCGCTCTATCGGTTCGACGTGGCCGGTCGGCCCGAGAAGATGATGCACCACGACGACTTCCACTACATGGCTCTCGCGGTCGACGACTCCGGCGCCCCCTATGTCGGAACGGGCGTGGAGGGCCGCGTCTATACGGTCGACGAAGCGCACCGCGTGACGCTCGTGGCCGACACCGACGAGCGTCAGGTCGGAGCGCTCGTCCTGACGGGCGGGGATGGGAAGGGGCCTGTGAAGGGTCTGATTGCGTCGAGCGATCCTGCCGTCGCGCACCCGATTCTCGGCCGAGGCGGCCCGGACGCCGTGTGGACGAGCAAGGCGCTCGACGCTGGGCTACGGGCCCGGTTTGGCCACCTGCGCTGGCAGGGCAAGGGGGCTCTCGAGGTGACGAGCCGGACGGGGGACACGTCTCTGCCCGACCCGACATGGAGCAACTGGAGCGAGCCGATCGCGCAGGGAGCGCTCGTGACGAGCCCGATCGGCAGATACTTTCAGGTGAGGGCCCGGTGGTCGGCGGACCCA
>Ga0302198_10006548_pt1 | contig 10471 bp, 6 predicted proteins | sample II_Bog_N2_2_FD_193521 | JGI IMG/M metagenome (GOLD analysis project Ga0302198, IMG submission 193521) | Peat permafrost microbial communities from Stordalen Mire near Abisko, Sweden - II_Bog_N2_2 | ecosystem: Environmental > Terrestrial > Soil > Wetlands > Peat | place: Sweden: Abisko, Stordalen... | reverse complement strand
GCCTGGGCCAGAGCGCCGAGCAGAACGGCGGCCGCATCAAACCCGCGCTGCTCGCCAACGCCGCCGAGGCCGTTCTCGCCGCGCTGTATCTCGACGTTCGCGACTCCGGCGGCGACGGCCTGAAGGCGGTGCGGGCCATCGTGCTGCGCTACCTCGTGCAGCCGGAGATCGCGGCCATGCGCACCGCGCTCGCCGCCGAAGCCGGACGCGGCGCCATGCGCGACCACAAGACCCTGCTGCAGGAGCGCGTGCAGGCCTCCGCCGCCGGCAAACTGCGCTACGTGGACATCGCCCAGAGCGGCCCCGCGCACCAGCGGCGCTTTGAAGTCGAGGCGCAACTGGAGAGCGCGGAAGGAGTCAAGATACTCTCTGCAGCCGAAGGCCCCAGCAAGAAGGAGGCCCAGCAGCGCGCCGCCGAGATCGCACTGGCTCACTGGAAAGCCGCCACCCCGCGCGCCGAGGCTGCGCCGTGAGCGCGGCGACTCCAGTCGATCTGGCCGCCGCGCCGCCTCCTCCCGTGCGCCGCGCGAAGCGCCGCTACTCCATCTTCGGCGAGGCGCTCATCCTGCTGCGGCTGGTGCTCGAGATCTTGGTCATCGCCACCTTCATCGTGACCTTCATCGTGCAGCCGTTCCGGATTCCCTCGGCGTCCATGCAGCCGACGCTCTTCGCCGGCGACTTCGGCCTCGCGGACAAGCAGTCCTTTGAGCCCGAGGGTCTGCTCTCGCACCTGCTTCCTCCGGCGCGGATTGCCCGCGGCGACCTGATGGTCTTTCACTATCCGGTCGATCCGCGCGTCTACCTGGTGAAGCGCGTGGTGGGCGTTCCCGGTGACCGCGTCCGCCTTCGTGCCGGCCGCGTGTGGATCAACGAGCAGCCCATCGCGGAGCCCTACGCGTTCTACTCGCCCGCGCAGGCCAACCCGTTTCGCGACGACTTCCCTTGGCTGCCGCCGGTAGATCCCGCGCTGGCTCCGCCGTGGTGGGGGCAACTGCGCCGCGCCATGCACGACGGCGAGGTGACCGTCCCCCCGGGCCAGTACTTCGTCCTGGGTGACAACCGCAACGACAGCGAGGACAGCCGCTACTGGGGCTTCGTTCCGGGCTCTGAAATCGTAGGCCGCCCGCTGCTGGTCTACTTCTCGCTACGCCGCCCGGTCGCCTCCTACCGGCCCCTGCCGCTGGTTCGCCGGTTGGGCGCAGACCTGCGAATTCTGCGATAGGAGCAGCGGAGTGCGGCATCTCCGCCGCGCAGGGTACACTGGCAGAGCCGCGCTCACCGCGCACGAATTTGCATTGCATCAAGGGAGCATCACCGTTGAGTACAACGCCAGCCACCTCCGCCGACCTGTTGCCCGCCACGCCCGGCGAGCCGGCAGAAACTCCACTGGAGGCGCTCGCCTCCATCTGCTGCGTCTTCGTCGTCGCGCTCTTCGTCATGGGCTTTGTCTTCCAGAACTTTGAGATTCCATCCGCCTCCATGGAGAAGACGCTGCTCATCGGCGACCACGTCGTCGTCGACCGCTCCACGCTCGCGCCGCCCACATCCTGGGCGCCGTTCGTGCACTATCGCTCCGTGCAACGCGGCGACGTCATCGTCTTCCTCAAGCCCAACCCAGAGACGCCGGACCTGATTCTCGTCAAGCGCGCCATTGGCATTCCCGGCGACCACATTCACCTAAGCCACGGCATCGTCTTCGTGAACGGCGTCGCGCAGAATGAGCCTTACGCGGCCATGCCCAGCGACGATGGCATTCTCGGCCACAGCTACGAGCCCTACCGTGACGACTTTCCCTCGGTCACGCCCAGCCTCGACGAACAGCTCACCGATGTCTGGCGTGAAGAGCTTCCCGGACACATCGTCGGCGGCGACCTCGTCGTGCCGGCGGGCAAGGTCTTCGCCATGGGCGACAACCGCGTCGAGAGCCTCGACAGCCGCTTCTGGGGCTTCGTCCCGCAAGAGAACATCATGGGCCGTCCGCTCTTCGTCTACTGGTCCTTTGAGACCCCCGCCGATCAGGAGAACAAGACCGGCGTCGGTGATCGCATCGGCTTCATGGGACACGTCCTGCTGCATATCTTTGACGAGACGCGCTGGAAGCGTACCTTCCACGTGATTCGATAGCCTGAGACGATGGCGAGTCCCGAACTGATTCCCGAGCCGGAACTCCCGCCTGCTGCGCGGCCGCGCCGTCGGCGATGGATCTGGACACTCGTAGTCCTCGTGCTGCTGTTGCTGCTGGTGCTGACGCCTCCTCTGGTGAACGTGAATCGCCTGCGCCGCAGCATCGTGACCAGCATGAGCGCCAGCCTCGGCCGCCCCGTGCATCTGGATCGCGTTAGCCTGAACGTGCTGCCGGTGCCCGGCTTTACGCTGGAAAATCTCGTGGTGAGCGAAGACCCTGCCTTCGGTTATGAGCCCACCATTCGCGCCAACGTCGTCGAGATCACGCTGCGCCCCAGCTCGCTGTGGCGGCGGCAGGTGGAGATCTCCACCATTCGCTTCGTCGAGCCCAGCCTGAACCTCGTGCGCAACGCGCAGGGACAATGGAATATCGAATCCCTGCTGATGCACGCCGCCAGCACGGGCACCGCGCCCACGCACCAGCACGATGACGGCCCTGCGCCGCGCTTCCCTTACATCGAGGCGCGCAACGCCCGCGTCAACCTCAAGCTCGGCCAGGAGAAGCAGCCCTTCTCGCTCACGGACGCCGACTTCGCGGTCTGGTTGCCCAACTCGCAGCAGTGGAACATCCGTTTGCAGGCGCATCCTGAACGCACCGACAGCAACGTGACAGATACCGGCACCGTGCGCTTGGAGGGCTCGCTCGCTCGCGCCGCGCGCACGGAAGACGCCCGCGTCCAGATGCAGGCCAGTTGGCACGACGCGCAGCTCGGGGAAGCCAGCCGTCTGCTCACCGGCAATGACGCCGGCTGGCGCGGCACGCTCAACATCGACACCGCAATCAACGGAACGCTCAGCCGCGCTGACTTCACCACGGGCATCCACTTCAACGATGTGCGACGTGCGGACTTTCTGCCCGCGCAGTTGCTCGATCTCTCGGTGAGCTGCGCAGCAACGGCGGACACACTGAAAGGGCAGTTGGCCCAACTGCACTGCACGCTGCCCATCGGCGATGCAACCCCGGTGGAGTTCAGCTCCGCCGCACTGGATCTCGAGCGTCCGGGCGATGCAGCATCCGCGCTGCGCGTCAACGGTCTTCCGCTGCCCACGGTCCTCGACTGGGCGCGGCTCTTCTCGCAACGCATTCCTCCGGATCTCAACCCGCAGGGCAGCGTCGACGGCAAACTCAACTGGAGCGGCAAGCCATCGTCACCGCAGGCACACGCCGTCGGCTGGAGCGGCGGCCTCACCGCCACGCTGGCGCAGGCTGCTCCCGCGCACGAGAGCCACGGTCCTGCGCCGACGCCGACGCCGCTGCTCTTCACGTTCACTGTACCCAACGCTCCCAATCCGGAGCTCACGCTGCAGCTGCAACCCGTTGTGCTGCACCTCGCATCGGCCGGTGAGACTCCAGCACAGCTCACGGTACAGGGACAGGCCAGCCGCGGCGCCTACACGCTCCATCTCACCGGCAGCGCAACTCCGGCGCAGGTCGTGGACTTGAGCAACATATTGGCGCCCTTCAGCGACGGCGTGTCCCAGGCAATGCCCCACATCTCTGCGCCCACAAGCATCGACCTCACCTGCTCGCGCACCTGGCCCGCTCTGCAAACCTGTACCGAAACTCTGGCTCCCGCAAAGCGCAAAGCACGCGCGCGCCACCGCCGCTAGGCTGCTTCACTGTCCCGCTGGAGCAATCTTCTGTGTGTGGGTAGAACTGCTCACCTCGGGCGTGCTGCCATCGTTCACCACCACCTCCGACGGCGCCGACTCTACCAGCACCCTCTCGGTGCTGGTGGCGAACCCCGCGATGCGCATCCGCCGCGTCGTGCTGAACGTCCCCGAGCGAATCACGAGCGGCACATCGGCCGCCGCGCCGCCGTCATTGCGCACCGTGACAGAGACCAGCCAGCCGCTGGCATGGCTCTCGCCTGCGGGCAGCAGATGCGGCTCCACGCCCACGATGCTCAGGTCCGGTAATCCGCGATCGCGCAACACCCAGTCGGCGAAGAACCAGCCGAGGTCTTTGCCGCTCGTCTTCTCCAGCAGATGCTCCAGCGCCACCGCCTGCTCGCGCGGACTCTGCATGGAGACCGGCTGCTCGCACCAGGCTGTGAGCGCCGCCTGCAACAAGTCCTCGCCCACAATATCGCGCAGCATCCACCACACCGCGGCGGACTTGCGCCGATAGTACAGCTCTTCGGAGGCCGTCATCATCGGCTCGCCCTCGCTCGTCGCCTTCGCCGGATCAACCACTACCTCCGCCAGGTCCAGCGGACGCACCAACTCCTGTAGCTGTGCGATGGCCACATCGCGCCCCTGCTGCTGCTCCACCTCCAGCAGCTCCGCGAACTGCGGCAGTCCCTCATCCAGCCACGGCTGGCCGGTCTGCACCCACGCGTGCGCCAGGCTGTGGGTCAGCGCGCTCATTGAACTCGACCCGGCCAGTCCTGCGATCGGCGCCACCAGCAGCGGGCCGTCCTCAAACGGCTGGCCGTCGTGGTCCAGCACGGTGAGCGCGCTCAGCGGCCTCGCCCCGAACCAGTGTTGCAGCAGCGGCGCAACGCTCTCCGCCGAGTCCGCCAATCGCTTCAGCGAACCATCGTCGTCCGTCTCCACCGCCAGCAGAGGAGGGCCACTATCCACCACCAAGGTGCTCGCCGCCACGGGCTCGCTGCTCGACGAACTGGAAGTTGAAGCCGCGGCGGAGGCAGGTGCCGGCGCGATCAGATGCTCAGGATAAGCCACGATGAACAGACTCATCGGACGGAACCCGAGCGGCTCGGCGGCGAACTCCGCCGTCGCGATGCCATGCCCCGCCGCGACCGGAGAGTTCACATCGTCGCTGATGGCGGTCATCGCGCGGCGGCGTCCGCAGAAGTACGCTGCGGCAGGCGGCTCGCCGTCGTACTCCATCGCAATGCGGAGATGGATCACAGCGCTCGCTTCGCGCCGCCGCGTCTCACTGATGAACTGAAACAGTGTCGCCCCATCTCCGAGAAAGAGCTGCGGCGCGGCCACCGGATACCACAACACCGTCCCAAAGCCGCGCAATGCGGTCAGCAACCCATTCGGCAGCGCGGCAACGGTGTCCCAGTCGGCGTCGCTCGCCGCTGCGGGTGGAGTTCCAATCGCCTCCAGCCGCGCTCCACTGGCCGCAATCATGCCGGAGTAGAGCATATCCAACGTCACGCTCGCGCCCGGAGCCAACGCGCTTGGCAGTGAAACGATGGCTTCGTTCGCCTTTCCCGTATGGTCAGCATCGGTCTCCAGCAGGTGCTGAGCCAGTGGCAGCTTCTGCGCCGCTGCTCCACTGCTGGACACAAGGCTCGCGCTCTCCCACGTCAGCGTAGAGGAGATCTGCAGCGCGACGCGAGTCAGCGGCATGGTGCCGTCGTTGCGCACCTTCACGCGCGCGCGCATCTGCAACCCGGCAGCCGACGGCTTCAAATGTGCGTCCAGATCGTACGCGGTGATCGTCAACGCTGCGCGCTCCACGTCAGTCAGCTCAGGTCCCGTCGGCGCATTCTTCGGCGCAGCCTGCTCTACATCCTTCGTCGCGGCGGGCGTAGGTGCTCCCGGCGTTGTTGCATCGGGCGAGGCCGTGTCCGGCTCCGCGTGGCGTTCAAACAGCACCGTACCCTGAGGCGGTGGCAGCTGCTCCGCACTCGGCGTCGTTGTCGTTGGAGCTGCTGTGCTCTGCGCCGCAGCCGCGCTCATTCCAACGAACATCGCGAGACCAACCGCCGCGGGCCACATCCAGTTGATTTTTCTCACGATCCCAAACCTTTGCGCGGCCTCTCTGCCTTGGACTCTGCAACGGGAGGAACGGCACTGCTCTTGCGCTGCCGCATCGCCTCGTACATCACCACCGCGCCCGCCACGGACACATTCAGCGAGCTCACGCTGCCCGCCATCGGCAGGCGCAGCAGATAGTCGCAGTTGCGTTTGACCAGATCGTGCAGGCCGCTGCCCTCGCTGCCCAGCACCAGGCAGCAGTTCTGCCGGAAGTCAAAGTCGCTGTACTCCGGCGTGCCGCGCTCATCCAGCCCGACGATCCAGAGGTGGCGCTGCTTCATCGCCTCCAGCGCGCGCACCAGGTTCGTCACGCGGGCAATCTTTGCATGTTCAACCGCGCCCGCCGAACTCTTGGCCACCACCCCGCTCAGTGGCGCCGAGCGGCGTTCCGTCAGCACTACGCCGTCAATCCCCGCGCCGTCCGCCGAGCGCAGCAGCGCTCCCAGGTTGTGCGGGTCTTCCACTCCATCGAGCGCCAGCAGAAATCGATAGCCCGTCGGCCCCACCGGAGCCTCCAGCAGGTCTTCCAGCGTCAGCAACTCCCGCCTGCGCAGGAAAGCCACCACGCCCTGATGCGTGTCCGTCTTCGCCAGCCGGGTCAGTTGTTCGCGCGGCTCCGTGTGCACGCTCACTCCGGCAGCGCGGCACAGCTCCAGCACGCGCTCCAGCCGAGGGTCTTTGCGCTCTCGCGCCACGCTCACATGATCGATCTGCCGAGCCCCGGCGCGGAGAGCCTCTTCGACCGGGTGTAGACCATACAAAACATCCATCTTCAAAGTGTATCGGGCCGGCGGCCCAGCGGCATCTACCAGCGGTGCTCGGTCGCATGGTTGGGAATCGTCACAATTCCATTGATCCGGAAGATGATCCCCGCGCTGATTCCATAAGGATTCAGCTGACCGTAGGTGAACTGCGGCCACATCTGGTACTCCACATCCACAACGCGCACGGTCCAGCGGTCGTTCAGCACATAGTCCAGCCCACCGCCCGGCGCATAGGTCAGGAAGTTGCCACTGGCATAGCTGAAAGGCAGGTTGATCTTGCCCACTCCGATGAGGAACTTCGCATAGGGACGAATCTTTCCAGGCCGCTTGCTCAGAGTAACGCGTGGCCCGGCCAGAAAGGTGGTCTCGGTGACGCTCTCATCGCTGCCGAAGCGCGAAAAACGCACCTCTGCCTCCCCCCCAATCCACCAGAAGGGATCAACCTCTGCAAACACGGCCGCGCCGCCCACCATGCGCTTGCCGTAGTCCATCTGGAAGTAGGAAGCCTCACCCCCCACGGCGAGCAGGCTCCCCGGACCGGTCGCGGTAGCCATCGCCTGCGCATGCAGGTTGCGGCCTCCCATGAGCAACAGGATGAATGCCGCGGCGATGACCAGCGAAGATGGATTAGCGTTTTTCATCCCCATCCTCACTGGGTCACAATCAACGTCACGTCTTGGGTCTTGGTGGCGCCTGTACCGGTTCCATAGGCTGTGACTTTGAAGTTGTAGGTCCCGGCCGGCGTGCTGTTGGTCGTCAAGCCGCCGCATCCAATGGCGCCGAGCGTGCCGGCCATCGCGCAGAACAGCAAGATCAGCATCGGAATGGAGCGTCGCCGCGACTTGAAGAAGACCAGGCAGAGCAGCAGGCTCGCGGGCACGAACGCGAGCACCAAGCCACTCCGTCTCGCGCCTTCGTTCTTCGCCACCGCGCCGGAGCCCAGCGGATTGCCGGTGTCCACAGTCAGCTTCCCGGTTAGTGTTCCATTCGCCGCCAAGGCCCCCTGGTCGGCGCTGAAGGTGCAGGTCGCATCCACCGGCAGGCCAAGGCAGCCAAGCTGCATCGTATCGGCAAAGTTTTGCACCGAGGTGAGGGTCACGGTCGCAACAGCATGTTCTCCGCTCGCCATCGTCATTGAGGCCGGGGTCACCAGAATCGAGAACTGAGATACTCCGCCGCCGGTGATCTGCGTGATGGCAGACGTCGACCCAGCATAGACCGTGTCAGCGTTGTAGGTCGCGACGACGCTCTCACCCGTCCCTTGCAGCTCGATGTTGATCGTCGCCTGCCCGCTTCCGTTCAGCGGTGAGGTCCCAATGACCGTGGTTCCGGTCGTGAAGGTGATCGTCCCAGTAGGCGAGACCGGCCCAGTCCAGCTCAAGCTCCCGATCAGGGTCACCTGCTGTGCATCGCTCGGGTTCGTCTGCGTGGAGGAGACGGACGTCGTGGTCGGCCGCAACTGCACCGTCTGCGACAGCGCCGGGGAAACGCTCGCGAAGTTGTTCGTATCGCCCGGGTAGCTCGCTTGGATCGCATGGCTGCCGGCTGCCAGCGAGGCCAGGCTCAGCGTCGCCACGCCGCTCGCATTCAGCGTCGCGGTGCCCAGCGTAGCCGAGCCATCCTTGAACGTCACCGTTCCGGTCGCCGCACCGACACCCGCATTGCTCACCGTCGCGGTGAACACAATCGGTGCCAGCGTCAGCGCCGGGTTGGCGCTGCTGCTCACTGCAATCGAGGTCAGCTCCAGCACCGAGATCGTCAGCGGCGTCGAGACCGAAGCACTCGCCCGTCCATCGCCCGCATAATTCGCCACGATGCTGTGCACACCCGGCGCCAGCGTGGAGGTCGTCAGCGTGGCCACTCCACTCGCGTTCAGTGTGCCGGTCCCGATGGCCGTTCCGCCATCGGTGAACGTCACCACTCCGGTAGCGATTCCGCCGTTACTAACGATGGTCGCTGTAAACGTCTCCGGCGTCGCATAGGTCGCCGGATTGCTGCTCGCGGTCAGCGAGATCTGTGTGCTGGAGTTCTGAATCGTCTCAATCAACGTTGCGGTTGCAGGAGCATCGTTCTTGTCGCCGCTATAGGTCGCGGTGATGGTGTGCGAACCCACGCTCAGCGTCGAGGTCGCAAACGTTGCGCTCCCCGTGCCGACGACCGGTGAGGTCCCGATGGTCATGCCGCCATCGGCGAAGACCACCGTGCCGGTCGGAATGATCCCGCCCACCGCTGCAATCGTTGCCGTAAACACCACGTTCACGCCCGCCGCCGCCGGATTCACGCTGGAGGACAGGTTCTCCGTCGAGACCTCCGTAATCTGCTCTATGAGCACCGCGGAGGTCGAAGTCGCATGGTTCGTGTCGCCGGAGTACACAGCGGTCAGGTTGTTCGCGCCCACGCTGAAGGCGGAGGTCGTCAGCGTGGCGATCCCTCCGCTTACCGTGGATGTGCCGATCACCGCTCCGCCATCCTCAAACGTCACGCTCCCGGAGATCCCCGGATTGTCCGCGCTGATGGTCGCCGTCAGCGTCACCGGCTGCCCCAGCGGCGAAGGATTGCTGCTGCTGGTCAGCACGGTCGTCGTCGTAGACTGCTGCACCACCACCGTAATCGCCGGCGAAACAGCGCTCGCATTGTTGGCGTCGCCGCTATAGGTCATCGTCAGTGTGTGCGTGCCGATGGACAGCGTCGATGTACTGAACGGGAACGTCCCCGCGGCCGTGACCGTCTGCGTCGCGATGACCGTGTTGCCGTCGCGCAGCGTCAGCGTTCCGGTCGGTGCCACGCCGTTGGTCGTCAGCGTGCTGCTCAGATTCACTGGATTGCCCGCGTCCACCGGAGCCGTCGGTCCGGTCAGCGTCACCGCCGTCGTTGCCAGGCTGATGGTCTGCGTCCACGTTGCGGAGGTGCTCCCGGTGTAGTTCGGGTCGCCGCCGTACACCGCATGGAGCGTGTGCACGCCCACGCTCAGCATCGAAGTCGTCAGCGTGGCGATGCCCTGCGCATTCAGCGGCGCCGTTCCCAGGATGGTTGCGCCGTCATAGAACGTCACCGTGCCGGTCGGGATGCCCGTCGCGCTCGACACCGTCGCATTCAGCGTCGCCGGCTCGCCCGCCAGTGTGGAGTTGTTCGTCGAACTCCCCACCGTGGTCGTGCTGGTGATCTGGATCACCTCCGCCAGCGGGCTGGAACTCGCGCTCGCATAGTTGGTATTGCCCCCATAGCTGGCCACGATGTTATGCGTACCCACGGCGAGCGTGCTGATATTCAAAGCTGCATTGCCGTTCACATCCACCGCGACCGTGCCCAGCGTCACGATGCCGTCGGTAAAGGTCACCTGTCCGGTGATCGCTCCATCCGCGGTAGCTCCGGCAACCATCGTCACGTTAGCCGTAAAGGTCACGACCTGCCCGGTGTGCGCGGGGTTCGCGTTGCTCGCCAGCGTTACCACGGTACCGATTTGCAGCGTCGTCTCGGTAAAGGCCGCGGACGCACTGCTGCTGTTATTCACGTCGCCGCCATAGGTCGCGACAACCGGGTTCGTGCCCGGCGGCAGCGTGGAGATCGTCAGTGTCGCCACGCCGCTCGCGTTCACCGTCGCGTTGCCCAGCACGGTCGAGCCCTCGGCAAACTGCACCGTGCCGGTCGGAGTCGTTCCGTTCTTGCTTAATACGGTTGCAGTAAACGTCACCGGAGTTCCCACGGTGGCGCTCGCGGTGTTGGCGGTCAGCGTCGTCGTCGAAGTCGCCAGTTGGATGACCTCGGTCACGTTGCCGGACTGCACG
>Ga0302198_10006535_pt1 | contig 10483 bp, 10 predicted proteins | sample II_Bog_N2_2_FD_193521 | JGI IMG/M metagenome (GOLD analysis project Ga0302198, IMG submission 193521) | Peat permafrost microbial communities from Stordalen Mire near Abisko, Sweden - II_Bog_N2_2 | ecosystem: Environmental > Terrestrial > Soil > Wetlands > Peat | place: Sweden: Abisko... | reverse complement strand
TGACGGACCGCGGTGCCACGCCGCTCGAACACGACACGCTGCTCGTCAGCAAGCACTGGAACATCGCCAACTCCGTCATCACCGGCCAGTTCATCCGCCGCACCAATGCCGGCGAGACCACCGCCATCATCATTCTGCTCGGCTTGCTCACCGCCCTGCTGACGTGGGAACTGGGCGCGCTCACCGCCTCCGTCGCCACCGCGTTGCTCGTCGTCGGCTACACCGCGTTCACCTTTGTCATCTTCATCAAATTCCGGCTGTGGCTGCCGCTGGTGGCCCCGGTGGTCGGCGCAATTTTGATTGAACACATCAGCCTCGTGACCTACCGCGTGGTTTTTGAAGAGCGGGAAAAGCGGCACGTCAAATCCATTTTTTCCAAGATCGTCTCGCCGGACGTGGTGAACGAGCTGCTCGGCGCGGAGAAACTTTCGCTCGGCGGCGCGCGGCGCGAAATCACGGTATTCTTTGCGGACGTGCGCGGCTTCACCACCTTCACCGACCAATTGCAGGAGGACGTTGCCGAATACGTTCGCACGCACAACGTGGACTTGGAAACGGCGGAGAAATATTACGAGGAGTCCGCGCGCGAAACTTTGGAGATCGTAAATCTTTATCTCGCCGCCGTCGCCGACGCGGTGAAAAAATACAACGGCACGCTCGACAAATACATCGGCGACTGTGTGATGGCCTTCTGGAACGCGCCGGTGGCGAACGAAAAGCACGCGCTGGCGGCGGTCGAGGCGGCCATCGAATCGCAGCGCGCCATCCACCAACTGAACCAGCGGCGGCTGGCGGAAAATAGCGCGCGCGAGGCGGAAAACCGGGTTCGCATCGCCGCCGGCCAGCCGCCCAAACCGCTGCACATCGCGCTGCAACTCGGCACCGGCATCAACACCGGGACGGCCACGGTCGGCTTGATGGGCTCCAACCAGCACATCCTGAACTACACGGTTTTCGGCCGCGAAGTCAATCTCGCCAGCCGGCTCGAAGGTGTTTCCGGCAGCGGCCGCATCATCATCAGCGACACGACCTACAACCATCTGCTGCGCCACGCGCCGGCGCTCGCCGCGACCTGCACCGAGCTGTTTCCCGTGCAGGTCAAGGGCATCAAGAACGCCGTCCGCATCTACGAGGTGAAGTGGAAATAGTTTTGAATTTTTAGATTTTAATTTTAAGTTGGAGCCGTCCGCGCGGCGGCCAATGCCGGTTCACCTTAAAACTTATAATTCAAAACTAAAAACTGAATGAAGCGCACCGCGATTTATCCCGGCAGTTTTGACCCGCTGACCAACGGCCACTTGGACGTGATCCAGCGCGCGGCGAAACTGTTTGACCACGTCATCGTCGCCGTCGCGGAAAACGAGAGCAAGCAGCCGCTGTTCACGCTGGCGGAGCGGGTGGCGCTGGTGAAACAGGCCGTCACGAAACTGCCGAATGTGGAAACGGATTCGTTCAGCACCCTGCTGGTGGAATATGTTGCGGCGCAGAAGGCACAGGCCATCGTGCGCGGGCTGAGGGCCGTGTCGGACTTTGAATTTGAGTTTCAGCTCGCGCTGATGAACCGCAAGTTGGACGAAAACATCGAGACGATTTTCATGATGCCGAAGGACACCTACACGTTTTTGAGTTCGCGTATCGTGAAGGAAATCGCGCGGCTCGGCGGCGACGTGCGCTCGTTCGTGCCGCCGAACGTGCAAATCGCGCTGAAGAAAAAATTGAAACAGGCAAAATAGCCGTCGAGCAAAATGTCATTAAAAATCAACCTGCGCCATTTGGAAGAAGAAGGCGTTCATCTCAAAGGTGAACTGTCCTTGGCGGAGCTGGATTTGGGCGTGAACGACGAGCTGATCCACTTGGAAAGGCCGTTGCGCTACGATTTGTCGGTGGAACTGCTGCATGATGCGGTGCTGGCGACCGGTTCGCTGGTGCTGCCGCTGGAGTGCGAGTGCAGCCGCTGCCTGAAGAAGTTCAAAACCGAGCTGAAACTCAGCGGCTGGGCGGCGCATCTGCCGCTGGAAGGCGAGGACAAGGTGCCCGTGGAGAACGACTGTGTGGACTTGACGCCGTTCGTGCGGGAAGATATGCTGCTCGACTTTCCGCAACATCCGTTGTGCAAACCGGACTGTGCGGGATTGAAAACAAAGAACAGCGCCCCCAAGGCTGCGGCCGGTGAAAAACCGGCGGCGGCGGCGTGGGCCGAACTCGACAAACTAAAAATTAAGTAAATTTATGGGCGTTCCAAAAAGAAAACCGTCAACGAGCCGGCAGCGCATGCGCCGGGCTTACAACAGCGTTCTCAAACTGCCGCAGCTGGGCAAATGCCCGCAATGCGACGCGCCGGCCATGCCGCACCGCGTGTGCCCGGCCTGCGGTTTCTACAAAGGCCGTCAGGTGCTGACCGTCACGGCGGGCGCGTAACAGTTTTTAATTTTAAGTTTTGAATTTTGAGTTGAAGCCATCGGCCATCCGGCCGTTCAACTCAAAACTAAAAATTAAAAACTAAAAACTACCATGCGAATCGCAGTGGATGTCATGGGGGGTGACCACGGTTGCGGTGTCATCATCGCCGGCGTGAAAGGCGCGCTGGAGGAAAATAAGGACATCACCGCCATCTACCTTGTCGGCAACAAAGCCGACATCCATGCCGCGCTGCCCCCGCGCGGTTTCCGCGACCACCGCGTCCGCATCGTCCACGCCAGCGAAGTTGTGGAGATGGAGGACAAACCGGCGATTGCGCTGCGCAAGAAAAAAGATTCTTCCATCGCCCGCGCGGCCGAGCTTGTCAGCGAAGGCAAGGCGGACGCGCTGGTTTCCCTCGGCAACACCGGCGGCATTTTCGCGGCGGCGACGTTCAAGGTCGGACGCATTTCCGGCGTGGATCGCGGCTGCATCGCCACGGTCATTCCCCGGCAGAACAACGAGTTTGTCCTGCTCGACGCGGGTGCCAACGTCGAATGCAAGCCGCTGCACCTCGCACAATTTGCCGTGATGGGCAGCGTTTATTCGCGCGAAGTCCTGAAGCGCAAAAACCCGCGCGTCGGCATCTTGAGTATCGGCTCGGAAGATTCCAAGGGCAACGAATTGACGCTCGAAGCTTTCAGGCTCTGCAAGAAACTCGATTTGAATTTCATCGGCAACGTCGAAGGGCACGACCTTTTCAAAGACCGCGTGGACGTGGTGGTGTGCGACGGCTTCGTGGGCAACATCGTTTTGAAGAGCATCGAGAGTCTGGCCGTGGCGATGTTCTCGATGCTCAAGCGCGAGCTGATGCACACGGCGCAGCGCAAGCTCGGCGCGTATCTGGCCAAGGGCGCATTTCACACCATCCGCCGGCGCATGGATCCGGAAGTTTATGGCGGCGCGCCGATGCTCGGCTTCAACGGGCTCGTGTTCAAGGCGCACGCCTCCGCGCGCGAACGCGCCGTAACCAGCGCCATCCGCGTCACGGCCAATGCGGTGAAAACCCAGATCAACCAGACCATCGCCCGCGACATCGCGGCGGCGAACAATATTCTCAACGCTGAAACCCAGCCGGTGAACTCATGAAAAATCCGCGCGCAAAACATAATTTCCTCGGCCGTTCCTGCTCCATCACCGGCGTCGGCTCGTATGTGCCAGAACGGATTTTGACGAACGCCGAACTCGAAAAACTGGTGGAGACCTCGGACGAATGGATCACCACGCGCACCGGCATCAAGGAACGCCGCATCGCGGCAGCCGATGAATTCACCTCCGACCTCGCCGCAAAAGCCGCCCAGCGTGCGATGGCCATGGCCGGCATCACCGCCGAGCAGATTGACCTCATCATCGTCGCCAGCATCACGCCCGACATGCCGTTTCCGAACACCGCCTGCCTTGTGCAACAGAAAATCGGCGCGCGACGCGTTCCTTCATTTGACATCGAGGCCGCGTGCTCCGGCTTCATTTACGCGCTGGAAATCGGCCAGCAGTTCATCATGTCGCGCACCTACGAAACGGTGCTGGTCATCGGCGCGGAAAAACTTTCATCCATCACCAACTGGAAAGACCGCAACACCTGCGTGCTCTTTGGCGATGGCGCGGGCGCGGCGATTTTGCAGAACCGCGCCAATTCCCACGGCCTGCTCACCACCGCGCTCGGCTCGGACGGCAGCAAGGCGGAACTGCTGTCCATGCCCGGCGGCGGCAGCCGCTGCCCGGCCACGGCGCAGACCGTCACGGACGGGCTGCATTTTCTCCGCATGGACGGCAAGGAAACTTTCAAAAATGCCGTGCAGGCCATGTGCAGCGCGGCCAACGAAGTTTTGACCCGGTGCGAAATTGACATTACCAAAATCAAGTGCGTCATCCCGCACCAGGCGAACCGCCGTATCATTGACGCCGTCGGCGAACGGCTCGGCGCCACGCCGGAACAGCTTTTCATCAACCTGCACAAATACGGCAACACCTCCGCCGCGTCCGTGGCTATCGCGCTGGACGAGGCGGTGCATTCGGGAAAAATCCAGCGCGGCGACCTGATTTTGATCGTGGCCTTTGGTGCTGGCCTGACCTGGGGCGCGGCGGTGATCGAATGGTGAAAAACTTAAATTTGACGGCCATCATGGACGTGCTACGTTGGATTAACTTATGAGTGCAAAGAAAATCGGAAGTCTAGGTTCAGTCGGAAATTCTGTCAGTGTCATGGGCCGCGAATCATCGTTGGCGCTTTGTGCCGAAAAAGTTTCCATCCACAAAAGCGGTATCGAGTTTTGCAGTCCCACGCCGTTTAACGAATGGTCCGAGATGACCGTCTCGCTCCAGTCGCCGATTGACGGCAGCCGGGTTTCCTGCCACGGCGTCGTCGTCGGCTGCGCCGGCAGCAAACACTCCGGGTTTCACGTGTCTATGCTGTTTACCAGCCTGACGCCGCAAGCGGAAAAACAGCTCGGCACCATGGCGCGTTCGGAATTCGGCACCGGCAGATAATCAACTTTCCAACCAAAATGAAACCCCGGACAAAGGTTCGGGGTTATTTTTTTGACCGCGCCGGAAAATTTTCCTAAACTCAAGCTGTTCAATTTTACACCCAAAACATCTCTTCGTAAAAAAATGAAAAACGGCCTGACCATCAAATCCACCGGCGCGTTGGACTTCCTCTCGCTCGGCGCGCTCGTCCATCGGCTCGATCCCGGCATCATCCCGTTCCGCAAGGCGACGCATTGCGACATCCACGTCAGCGGTGGCGAGTTCAACGTCTCCGCGAACCTGTCCGACTGTTTCCGTCTCAACACCGGCATTGCGTCCGCGATGGTGGACTATCCCATCGGCGATTTGATTGCCGAGCGAGTTCGCGCCATGGGCGTAAAACCATTTTACAAAAAATTCAAACATGACGGCGTGCGCGGGCCGAACATGGCCACCGTTTATTCGGATCGCGGCCAGGGCGTCCGCGCGCCGGTGGTTTTTTACAACCGCAGCAACGAAGCCGCCGGCCAGCTCAAACCCGGCGATTTCAATTGGAATGAAATTTTCGGCAACGGCGTCCGCTGGTTCCACAGCGGCGGTATTTTTGCCGCGCTGTCCGAAACCACCGGCGAACTCATCATTGAAGCGATGAAGGCCGCCAAGGCCAGCGGCGCGATTACGTCCTTTGATTTGAATTATCGCCAAAAGCTCTGGGACATCTGGGGCGGACAGGACAAGGCCGTGAAGGTGCTCGCCCGTATTGTTGAAAATGTAGATGTGCTCGTCGGCAACGAGGAAGATTTGCAGAAAGGCCTTGGCATCGAAGGCCAGGATGTGGAAGCCGCCTCCAAGCTCGACCCGTCTGCTTTTTACGCTGTCATCGAGAAAGCCACGAAAAAATTTCCGAACGTGAAAGCCGTTGCCACCACGTTGCGCGAAGTGCATTCCACCAACCGCCACACTTGGGGTGCCGTCGCGTGGGTCAACGGCAAAACGTATCAATCGCCGATGTGCGAGCTGGATGTCGTGGATCGCGTCGGCGGCGGCGACGGCTACGCGGCGGGTTTCTTTTACGGCCTGCTGTCCGGTGCGTCCGAGCAGGAAGCCGTCAACCTCGGCTGGGCGCACGGTGCGCTGCTGACCACGTTCCCTGGCGACACCACCATGGCGACGGTTGAACAGGTCAAGGCGTTCGCCAAAGGCGGCTCCGCCCGCATCCAACGCTGATTTTATGCTGTATTTTGCGCGCGGCTCCATCACCGACAAATTGTCCAAAGACGATTTGCGCGCCGGATTATTCACCGCGCTGAAAAAGCTCGGTGAGCGCAAACACGTTCTTGCCGTGCCGCCGGATTTCACGCGCTTCCATTCGCAGGCCGGTTTGTTGACGACGCTCGTGCATGAATTTTACGGTGACAAACTGACGGACGTTTTGCCCGCGCTCGGCACGCACACCGCGATGACGGGCGAGCAAATCCACGAAATGTTTCCCGGCGTGCCGGAAAAACTTTTCCGCGTCCACAACTGGCGCACCGGCATCACGACGGTCGGCGAAGTGCCGGCGGCGTTCGTCAAGGAAGTCTCCGAAGGCGCGGTGGATTTTCCGTGGCCAGCGCAGGTGGCAAATCTCATCGCCACCGGCAAGCACGATTTGATTTTGTCCATTGGTCAGGTCGTGCCGCACGAAGTCATCGGCATGGCGAACTACAACAAAAACATTTTCGTCGGCACCGGCGGTCAGGAAGGCATCAACAAAAGTCATTTCGTCGGCGCGGCGTATGGCATGGAACGCATGATGGGGCGCGCGAACACGCCGGTTCGCAAAATCCTGAACTACGCCTCGGAGCATTTCACGAAGCATTTGCCGATTGTTTATGTTCACACCGTCATTGGACGTGACGACGACGGCAAGCTCGTCGTGCGCGGCCTGTTCGTGAGCGATGACGCATCTGGTTTTGAATTGGCGGCAAAACTTTCTCTCGAAGTAAATTTCGAGATGCTCGCCGAGCCATTGAAAAAAGTGGTTGTCTATCTCGACCCGTCGGAATTCAAGAGCACTTGGCTCGGCAACAAGGCCGTTTATCGCACGCGCATGGCAATGGCTGATGGCGGCGAACTCATCATCCTCGCGCCCGGCCTGAAGGAGTTCGGCGAGGATCACGAGATTGACCGGCTCATCCGCAAATACGGTTATCGCGGCACGCCCGCCACGCTCGCGGCGGCCAAAGCCAATGCCGAGCTGCAAAATAATTTAAGCGCGGCGGCGCATCTGATTCACGGCTCCAGCGAAGGCCGGTTCAGCATCACCTACTGCCCTGGTCATCTGACCCAGAAGGAAATTGAAGGCGTAAATTTCAAATACGCCGACCTGAAAATGATGACGCAGCGTTACGATCCAAAAAAATTGAAGGACGGCTGGAACACGCTCGCCGGCGGCGAGAAGATTTTTTACATTTCCAATCCGGCGCTCGGCCTTTGGGCTAGCCGCAACCGGTTTTCAAATTAATTTCCGCCTATGAGCTTAAATCTCCGACCGAAGAACGAGTGCCAATTTGACCAGATTTCCCTGGGCGAAGTCATGCTGCGCCTCGATCCCGGCGAAGGCCGCATCCGCACGGCGCGGCGGTTCACCGCGTGGGAAGGCGGCGGCGAATACAACACCTCGCGCGGCCTGCGCAAATGTTTCGGCTACAAAACCGCCGTCTGCACGGCGTTCGTGGACAATGAGGTTGGCCATCTCATCGAGGATTTTATCATGCAAGGCGGCGTCGCCACTGACTTCATCCAGTGGCGCGCGGACGATGGCATCGGCCGCAGCATCCGTAACGGGCTGAATTTCACCGAGCGTGGTTTTGGCATTCGCGGCGCGGTGGGTGTGTCGGATCGCGGCAATTCCGCCACCTCGCAGCTCAAGCCGGGCGATTTTGATTGGAATCACATTTTCGGAAAACTTGGCACGCGCTGGCTGCACACCGGCGGCATTTTTGCCGCGCTGTCGGAAACCACGGCGGCGTTGACGATTGAAGCGGTAAAGGCGGCGAAAAAACACGGCGTCATCGTCAGCTACGACTTGAACTACCGTCCCTCGCTCTGGAAATCCATCGGCGGTTTGAAAAAGGCGCAGGAAGTGAACCGGGAAATCGCGAAGTATGTGGACGTGATGATTGGCAACGAGGAAGATTTCACCGCAAGCCTCGGTTTTGAAGTAAAAGGCGCGGATCACAACTTGAGCACGATTGAGACGGACGCGTTTAAGGCGATGATCGAAACCGCTGTGAAGGCGTATCCGAATTTCAAGGTCGCGGCGACAACCTTGCGCCGTGTCATCACGGCGACCAAGAATGACTGGAGCGCGATTCTCTGGCATGGCGGCAAGTTTTTCGAGAGCCGCAAATACCCGGAACTGGAAATCTTGGATCGCGTCGGCGGCGGCGACAGCTTTGCCAGCGGCCTACAATTCGGTTTTCTCGAATTCAATGACGCGCAAAAGGCCGTGGATTATGGCGCGGCGCATGGCGCGCTGGCCTCGACTACGCCCGGCGATACCTCGATGGCGACACGCAAGGAAGTGGAAAAAACTTTCGGCGGCGGCAGCGCGCGGGTGCAGCGTTAAGAAGTAAAATATGAAAACACCAGCAGAACTGTTCTCACTCAAAGACAAAGTGGCGATCGTCATCGGCGGCACGGGGGTCCTGTGCGGCGAGATGGCCGAAGGCTTGGCGACAGCCGGCGCGGCGGTGGCGCTCGTCGGACGTGACGCGGCCAAGGCTCAAGCGCGGCTCGATCAAATTTCCAAAGGCGGTGGCAAGGCGGAATTCTTTTCGTGCGAAGCCACTTCAAAATCGGCTTTGCAGCAATTGCTCGCGGATGTTCTGAAAAAGTTTGGGCGCGTGGACATTTTGGTGAACGGCGCGGGCGTGAATTCACCGACGCCGTTCTTTGACATTCCTGAAGATGAATTTGACCGCATTATCACGGTGAATTTGAAAGGTGTGGTGCTGGCGTGCCAGGTTTTCGGCAAACATCTGGTTGAGCAAAAATCCGGCAGCATCATCAATCTCGGTTCGGCGTCGGGGCTGACGCCGCTGTCGCGCGTGTTCACTTACTCGGCGTCAAAGGCGGCGGTGCACAACCTCTCGAAAAATCTCGCGCGCGAGTGGGCGACGAGCGGCGTGCGTGTGAATATTTTGGTGCCCGGCTTTTTTCCGGCGGAGCAAAACCGCAAGGTGCTTAATCCCGAGCGCGTGGCGCAGATCATGGGCAAGACGCCGATGAAGCGCTTCGGCGAGGCGCACGAACTGGTCGGCGCGACGCTGTTGCTGGCGTCGGATGCGGGCAGTTTCATCACCGGCGCGGAGATTGTCGTGGACGGCGGGTTTGATGCGATGAGCATCTGATTAACCGCAGAAAAAATTCAGCCCGTTGAAGCCGAAACTTCAACGGGCTTTTTGTTTGCGAAATATTTTACAGGTCGGTGATCGGCCGATGGCGCGGCACAAAGGCTTTTATCAATCCCCACGCAGTGAGGTAGCTCAGGGCGCAGACGGCAAACATGATGAGATAAGCGTGCTGCGGATTATCTTTGAAGGCGTCGGCAAGGGTGCCGGAAAGTTTGAGGACAATGACACCGCCGAGGCCGCCGGCCATCGCGCCAATGCCGGTGACGGAGCCGACGGCCTTTTTGGGGAACATGTCGGAGACGGTGGTGAACAAATTCGCCGACCAGGCCTGGTGCGCCGCCGCGCCGATGCAGATGATGGCGACCGCCAGCGTCGAGGCGTAGTGGCCGAAATGGTTTACGTTCGCAAAATATTGTGTGCTCAGAACGGTCAATGGAAACAAGGCGATGATGAACATCGCGGTCATGCGGGCCTGATAGGCGGGCAGGCCGCGTTTCATGAGCATTAGGGGAATGCTGCCGCCAAAAACGCTGCCGACGATGGCCACACCATAGACGACAAAGGTTGGCAGCATGATCTCGTGCTTGGTCATGCCAAACTGTTTGTGCAAATAATCCGGCAGCCAGAACAGGTAAAACCACCAGACGCCGTCAGTAAAAAATTTGCCGAAGAAAAACGCCCAGGTCTGCCGGTAGCCGAGCAACTCCGGCCGGGCGCTTTCGCCGAACCGGTTTGCGCCGGCAGCGCCAGGACGCGTCGCAAGCATAAGAATTGACACCAGCGTGCCGACGCCCGGCAGCAGGTTGAGCAGGACATACCCGCCGGGTTTGCCGAGGTCGTGCCAGCGCCGGGACTGGGCAGCCAGACTGGCCCAAAAGGCGACGACGCCGACGGTGCCATACAAAATGAAAGCGCCGGTGCGGCTCAGGCTCGGAAATAGCGTTGAGATAAAATAAACAAACAGGCACAGAAAAATAATCATGCTGGTGATGCCGACAAAGCCCGCCTGCGACATGCGGCCGGCAAACGAAAATAGCGAGCCGGAAACTTTCTTGGCGGACTTGTCGTCCTGCTGCTCCTGCGACTTGGTTTCGTCCTGGTCGCTGTGGATGTAATCGAATTCGGCTTTGGACAGCCTTTTTTGTTGCGCGGGCGGAGCG
>Ga0302198_10006518_pt1 | contig 10501 bp, 4 predicted proteins | sample II_Bog_N2_2_FD_193521 | JGI IMG/M metagenome (GOLD analysis project Ga0302198, IMG submission 193521) | Peat permafrost microbial communities from Stordalen Mire near Abisko, Sweden - II_Bog_N2_2 | ecosystem: Environmental > Terrestrial > Soil > Wetlands > Peat | place: Sweden: Abisko, Stordalen... | reverse complement strand
TGATTTGGATGAGGTTTGCATTACAAACATCAATCGTCAGTCGCACGCGCTCACCGAAACGGTTGGCCGTGCGAAAGTCGAGGTGATGGCCGAACGCATCCGCGCCATCAATCCCGAGTGTCGCGTGACGGCGGAACAAAAATTTTTCAACGAACAGACCGCCGAAGCAATTCTCGCGACGAAGTTTGATTTTGTTGTCGATGCGATTGACAACGTGCCGAACAAAGTCTTGCTGCTCGTGCGCTGCCGCGAAGAAAAAATTCCGGCCATCACTTGCGGCGGCGCGGGCGGACGGCGCGAACTGACTTCCGTGCGGCTCGGCGATTTGGCCAAAGCCAGCCACGACAAATTGCTGTCCGAAGTGCGCCGGCGTTTGCGCAAGGAACACGGATTTCCCGCCGAACATCGGGCGCTGGATCTGCCGTGCGTGTATTCGGTGGAAAAAACTTTTTATCCGCAGCCGGACGGAACGGTCGGCGGCGCGCGCGCAAACATTGAAGACGGCGCGAAACTGAATTGCGATGGCGGCCTCGGTTCGGCGACATCCGTGACCGGCGCCTTTGGTTTCGCGGCCGCAGGGTTTGTCGTGCAAAAAATCGCGGCCGGGCGCGCGCCGATTTTAATTTGACCTTCCGAACACCGGTGCGAGTTTGTGAACATGAATACTGGCGAATTTAAAATCATCGGTTACAAAACCGCGGCGGGTGCCAATGTGCGGGAATTGGACCATGCCGTGATCGAACTGTTGAGCGAGGGCTACGAACCTTATGGCAGTCCGTATTTAAGCAATGTGGACAATTTGGTTTTTTATCAGGCAATGATATTGACCAATAAACCACGAGTCACCATCCGGGAATTTGCGCATCAAGAACCCACGCCGGCGGAATTAAATGTGGCCACGGTCACCGGCAGTGATCTGCCGGCGGATATAACCAGATAAGGCGGCTGTTCAGCCTCCCCCAATTGAGGGATTGGTAATGGCTCGGAAAAAGCCTAGATTGAGTGACCCTATGATTTGCTTGCCTGCGCCTTCGACCCGCCATGGTTCCAGCCAAAATCTGGAATGAAAAATTGCGCAAAGATCCGATCATGGAACTGTTTGGTCGTGAGCCGAATCCTTGCAGCAAATATGGATGCTTCCGCTTCCGACGGTTCTAGTTAAAATAACGCGGCATCACTTTGATTTAATGGCTGACCTCGACGATAATTGGCTCATCACCGTGACTGACTCAAAAAAGATTTGTGTCGGCATCGCGCTTGTCAGCGGCTTTGCTTTTTCCACGCTAAGCCAGACGTTAAACCTCACCAACGGACTACAAACGGCAACCGCGTTGACCAACACGGCGGTGACCTTGACGGGGCGCGCGGAACTCGTGATCACGGCCACGACCAATCCCCTGCCTGGTTGCATCGTGAATCTGAATTCGCCGGATGCTTGGTTGGTGCTGCCGGCCATCCGGCCATCCAATTTCTCGACCAATTATTTGAGCCAACTGCGCGTGAACGGCGCGACGGCGGTGGCGGGCAGCAACTGCCGGCTGGATCAATACGCGATGGGTTCCGTGGTGGTTCCGCAAGCGCCGAACTACACGCCGCTGACGGTGTTTAGCGCGCAAAATTTTCTTGGCACCGCCGCTTCGTTCGGTCTTTACACTTATTACACGAACAATGCCTTGGGCGGCTTGAACGACGCCATCAGTTCGTTCCGGCTGAAGCGCGGTTACGCCACCACGTTTGCGCAAAACGCCGATGGCACCGGCGCCAGCCGCGTATTCGTCGCGCAAGATGCGGACTTGGAAGTAAGCGTGATGCCGACAAACTTGGATGACCAATGTAGTTTCGTGCGCGTGTTTCCGTGGCGGTGGACGGCAAAAAAAGGGTGGGTGGGCGGCATCAGCACCAGCACGGCGCTGATCGATCCACTCTGGAATTACGACTACGATAATCTGGCGACTTCGACCTTGGACACCGAATATGTGCCAATGCGCGATACTGCTTATTGGGATGCTTATGCCAACATCAACAGCCTTCAAAAGTCCACCGAAGTTCTCGGCTTCAACGAGCCGGATCAGGCGAACCAGGCGGACATGACCGTGGCGGCCGCGATTGCACAATGGCCGAGCTTGATGCAATCCGGTTTGCGGGTGGGCGCGCCGGCCGTTTCCTCATCCGGCGTTTCCGGCCAAGGATTAAGCTGGTTGTATTCGTTCATGGCGCAGGCGACCAATCTCGGTTATCGCGTGGACTATATCCCGATCCACCTTTACCACTGCAGCTGGACTACGACGCAATTTTCCAACTATCTGGCCGGAGTCTATCAAACGACGGGCAAAGCGGTTTGGGTCACGGAATTCAATGACACCGATTTCAGTTCGGGCTGCTCCCAATCGCAGTCCAGCGAGGCCTCGGCCATCGGCGGATATATCAGCATGATGGAGTCGTGTCCGTTTGTGGAACGTTACTCCGTCTATGAATACTTCGATCCTTCGACCAGTTTAAATCTAGTTACCACCAACACCCCGCCTAGTCTGACGCCGGCCGGCGTAGTTTATCACAACCAGCAATCGGGCATGGCCTACGCGCAAATCCCGCCGCCCGGCGGCAGCCGCAGCATCGCGCAATTTGAATTCGAAACCAACACGCTTGATAGTTCTGGTTTTGGCAACAATGGTCTGGCCTTCGGCGTTCCAAGCTATGTTGCCGGCCATACCGGCCAAGCCATCGCGATGGATGGCACCAATAACTATATGCAATTGCCGACGACCATTGGCAACAGTGCGAGTTTCACTTTCGCCGCGTGGGTTTATTGGAACGGCGGCGCGAACTGGCAGCGTATTTTTGATTTTGGCGATGACACGTCGCACTATCTCTTTTTGACACCAAGTTCCGGCAGCGGCACTTTACGTTTTGCGATCAACAACGGCAGCGGCGAGCAGCTGCTCGAAACCAGCCCGTTGCCCGCCGGCCAGTGGCGGCATGTCGCCATCACATTGAGTGGCAGCAGCGCGAAGCTTTACACCAACGGCGTGCTCGCTGCCTCGTCGGGCAGTTTCACGGTTGCGCCCGCAAGTTTTAATCCAAACTTGAACTATCTGGGCAAAAGCCAGTTCGCCGCCGACCCATTGTTTCGCGGCAATCTGGATGAAGTGGAGATTGCCGACTATGCGATGACGGCCGCTCAGATCGCCGCATTGATGACGAATCTGCCGCCGCAATTCACGACCAATTTGTTCGCGCGCAGCACGGCCACGCAGGGCGTGGCTTACAGCGACACTATCGCCGGCACTGCAACGGATCCAAATCCGAACAACACCACTTTGACTTACAGCAAAGCCGGCGGGCCCACCTGGCTGGTTGTCAGCGCCAACGGCACGTTGTCCGGCACGCCGCCGGCAGGTTTTGGTGGCACGAATAATTTTACGATTTGTGTGACTGATTCGGCCGGCGCAACCGCCTTTGCGGTGCTGGCCATTTATACGATTGCCACGACGGTGAACGGCGTGTGGACGGCGGATGCCAGTGGCAATTGGAGCACTGCGACTAATTGGAGCGGCATGAATGTGGCCAATGCTGCCGGTTATACCGCCGACTTCAGCACGATCAATATCACCGCCAATCGCACCGCGACGCTGGACACTTCGCGGAGCATCGGCAACCTGAAATTCAGCGACACCGCCGGCGCACAAAGCTGGACGGTGAATTCAGCGAACAGCAGCATCTTGACGCTGGACATGGGTTCGCCTGCCGTGCCGATGATTTCCGTCACCAATAGCGCGACCCTTTCCGCGCCGCTCGCCGGCACGAATGGATTCAACAAGTCCGGCCCCGGGACGTTGATTTTGAGCGCCACGAATTTGCTTTCGGGAACAGCGCGGGTCAATCTGGGAATTCTCTCGCTCGCCAGCAGCAACGCCCTGCAAAACGCCACGCTGAATCTGGACGGCAGCGACTTCGGCACGGTTAGTTTCAACGCCATCACGGCCGCCAATCTCGGCGGTTTGAACGGCGTGCGCAATCTGGCGCTCGCCAACAACGTCAGTTCGCCGGTGGCCTTGAATGTGAGCAATGTCATCGCCAACGCCTACGCGGGAATTTTGACCGGCTCCGGCAGTCTCGTTAAAAATGGTCCGGGTCAGTTGACCTTGACGTCGCCGCAAACGTATACCGGCGGCACGGTTGTCAGCGGCGGCACGTTAAAATTGGCGCGCGATCCTGTGGTCAAACTGACCTTTGACAGTGTCAGCGGTTCCGCCAATGGAAAAATCATCACCAACAGCGGCACCGGTGGTTCCGCGATGAATGGCGTCATCTATACTAACAACGGCACGGGTGCAAACGGCGCCAGTTTTGTCGCGGGCAAAGTTGGCAACGCCTTGAGTTTGGCGGGCGACGGCACGTTTGTTGCCATCAGCAATCGCGTGACTTCGCTCGACGGCAGCGCCGTCGGAGTGAATTGGACCCTCGCACTCTGGCTCAAAACGACCAATGCCGGCGCGGGTTTTGCTTATCAAGGCGATGGCGGCTGGGGCAGCAGCAACACCGCGTTTTATCTGAATCAAGGCGACACCACCGCCGGCACGCATGTTGGCGCGGTGCGTTATGCCGGCGGCTGGCTTACCGGCAGCGCCACTGTCAACGACGGCAATTGGCACTTCATTGCCATCACCGACAGTGGCGGCACCAAAAATATTTATGTGGATGGCAATCTGGACACCACCACGACAAGTTGGACTTACGGCAGCGAAGGCGGCCTATTTTGGATTGGTGGAACCGCCGATAGTGGCGATGGCGTGTCGCCGATGAATGGACTGCTCGATGAAGTCTCCATTTACAACCGGGCACTGACACAAACCGAAGTGCGGTCACTGACTAACACTCTACCGGCACTGACCGCGGGCACTTTTGGCGGACAACTTCCATCGGCCACCGCGCTGTCGCTTTCCAGCGGCGCGACATTTGATCTCGGCGGCAACTCGCAAGTCATCGGATCTCTCGCGGATGGCAGCGGTGGCGGAACAGTTACCAACAGCGGGCCGGCCCCGGTCACATTCACGCTCGGCGGCAACTCCGGCACTTTAACCTTCAGTGGCAGCATTGCGGATCGCGCACCAACCAATGGCATTAGTGTGCTTAAGAGCGGAATCTCGACGGAAATTTTTGCCGGAACAAATGCGTATTCCGGTCCCACGACCATCAACGCCGGCACGCTGCTTGTGAACGGGCAGTTAGGAACTAACCTAACTACCGTCAACGGCGGAGTTTTTGGTGGCAGTGGTAACTTACTGGGTTCACTACTCATTCAATCCGGCGGCACATTGGCCCCCGGGGGCAACGCGAACATTGGCGTTTTGACCTGCAATAGCCATGTAACTCTTACCGGCACTACGACCATGGAGGTCAGTGCATCGCCTCAAACGAATGATGAATTGGTGGTCGGGGGTGCCCTGAATTATGGTGGCACATTATCGCTGGCCAACCTGTCCGGTTCACTCATCGGCGGCCAGACTTTTCAATTGTTCAGCGCGACGAACCTTAACGGAAGTTTTGCAAGCCTTGTCGGTTCGCCGGGTGCGGGACTAGATTGGCAGTTCAATCCAGCGAACGGCGTGTTAACAATTTATTCCACGGTGTCGACTAACCTGGCGGCCAGCCTGGTAAATAACACGCTGCAAATTTCCTGGCCAGCCGATCACGTCGGTTGGGAATTGATCATGAATACCAATGGCCTGCAAAATACTAGTGCTTGGATTCCGGTTCCGAACTCGGCCACCACGAACCAGGTATGGTTGCCGGTGGACCCAAACCAGACCAGCGTTTTCTTTGAACTTGTTTACCCCTGAAAGGGGCGATGCAATCGGGTCAAAGCATTCAGCTCCCTCTGGGACACTCTGCACGCCCATCCCACACTTGCCCGCTCATGCGCGCTAAAATGGTGCGCCATCACCAAGCCGGCGGCCACGCGTTACGCCGCACCGCCGCCGATGCGGGCGATGGCTGGTGCGCGGCAAACACGCCGACCGGCAGAAAACGTGGACAGTTCAGGAAAATTTCTTATAATCAAACGAAAATTTTTGCCCGTGCGACGAGCGCTTATAATTTGGGTTGTTGTTGTGGGTCAAGCCTTCGGGGAATCCGTGTTGACTTATCACAATGACAATGCCCGCACGGGAGCGAACCTTCACGAAAGCATCCTGACCCCGGCCAATGTGAACACGAATACGTTCGGGTTGTTGCGCAAATATTCAGTGGATGGTTACGTCTATGCCCAGCCGCTGTATTTTTCCGGGCTGACCATTCCTGGCGGCGGCGTGCGCAATGTGGTGTTGGTGGCGACGGCCAACAACAGTGTTTACGCCTTTGATGCGGACAGCGATGCCGGGCCGGACGGCGGAATGTTGTGGCACGATGATTTGGGCGGGGGCATCGACTTGGTCGATCATCACGAAATCGGCGGTCGCTATCACAACAATGTTTTTCAGGACATGCTGCCCAAGATCGGCATCACGGGCACGCCGGTGATCGATCCGATTTCGAAGACATTGTATGTGGATGCCTTCACCCGGGTGGAAACCGACGCCGGGCCAATTTTTCATCACCAGATTCATGCCTTGAATATAATTAATGGCACGGAACGGCCCTTCAGCCCGGTGGAAGTCACCGCGTCCGTGTCGGGAACGGGCATCGGCAGTTCCGGCGGCGTGGTGCGGTTTGATCCGCGCCAGCACATCCAACGTCCGGCGCTCACGCTGGCCGGCGGAAATTTATACGTGGCCTATGGCAGCGCGGCGGATACCGATCCGTATCACGGCTGGATCATCGGTTTCAACGCGAGCAACCTCCAGCCGCTGACAAATTTTGTTTTCAACACCACACCGGATGCGAGCTTTGAAAAATTCGGTCCGCACGCCGGCGAAGGCGCGTTGTGGATGGGTGGCGACGGGCTATGTGTGGATGCCAACACCAATTTATATTTTGAAGTGGCCAACGGCAGTTTTGATGCGGACCCGTCCTTGGGCAACGGCGCGGATTATGGCGACAGCTTCATGAAACTTTCCACGACCGGCAATCACTTCACGGTCGCGGATTTTTTCACGCCGTTCAATCAGGCAAAAATGCAGGCGGACGACGCGGATTTCGGTTCGGGCGGTCCGTTGTTGTTACCCGATGAAGTGGGCAGCGCGGCGCATCCACACCTTATTGTCGGTGGCGACAAGTCCAGCAACATTTACCTCGCTGATCGCGACCACATGGGGCATTACAACCCGACGGATAATCACCAGCTGGTGCAGGAGGTTTATGCCGACACGGGAAGAATTTTCAGCACACCGGCCTATTTTAATTTTCACCTTTATTATCAAGGCATCGGCGGCGTGATGAAAGCGTATTGGATCACCAATGGTTACATCCCGCCGACGCCGAGCTCCCAGACGAAAACCAGCTTCAGCGGTTTCGGCACCACGCCATCCATTTCTGCCAATGGCACGCGCAACGCCATCGTCTGGACGATTCAATCCGACGGCGCAGTGCGACATGCGCCGGCAATTTTGCATGCCTACAACGCGACCAATCTCGCGGAGGAATTATACAACAGCAGCCAGTTGCCCGCGCGCGACAATCCCGGCAATGCGGTGAAGATGTCCGTGCCCACGATCGCCGACGGCAAGGTGTTTGTTGGCGCGCAATCGAACCTGGCGATTTTTGGCAACGGAATCTTTCTGTCTGCCCCTGTGATTTCGCCCGCCGACGGTGACTTCAATAATTCCCTCGCCGTCACGCTCGTGGACGCGGATAATGACGCGGATATTTTCTACACGCTCGACGGCACGGAGCCGACGATTCACTCTTTGCGCTATCGCTCGCCCATCACGCTGACGAACTCGGTGACGATTCAAGCGCTGGCCGTGAAACCAGGCGCGGTGAACAGCGGCGTGAGCAGCGCCTCGTTTGTCAATACCGCGGTGGCTGGCGATGGCACTGGTCTCTGCGGTCAATATTGGACAAACGTCAGCGCCACGGATTTTACGAATGACACTTTTGCCACATCACCCAGCCTGACGCGCATCGAACCGCGTGTGGATTTTGATTGGCACGCCGCCCGCCCCGATCCGATGATCACTCCGGATCATTTGATTGCCCGATGGAGTGGTTCCTTGCGATCGCAATACACCGATGACTGTGAATTTGCCGTCGGCAGCCAAGGCGGAGTGCGGCTCTGGATCAATGGCCGGTTGGTGGTTGACGACTGGACAACTCACTCGTCATCCATCACCAATCAAGCCGTCATCAAACTGAACGCGCAACAATTTTATAATGTGCGTCTGGACTATTTCAATGACGCGGCCGGCACGGTGCAACTGTTGTGGCGGCGACGGGGTGAACCATTTGCCGTCATTCCGCGAACACAACTTTATCCGCGTGACAATCCCGCGCCGACCATCAGCTTCGTGAATCCCGCCGACGCTGCCAGTTTTGCCGGCAGCGCCAGCGTGACCGTTGGCGTGGAAGCCAAGTCGGCTTTCAACCAGATCGCCAGCGTGGAATTTTTTGCCAACGCGAAATCGCTTGGCCATTTGAGCCACAGCGTTTATGCGCCGGTCTATGCACTCACGGCGACGGGCCTGGAAGCGGGGCGTTACACGTTGGCCGCCGTGGCCACGGACGGCAGTGGCTTGAGCAGCACCTCCGCGCCTGTTCATGTGACTGTCACGACTGGCAGCGGACTTCCTTATGGCCTGACGAACCGGGTGAAAGTTGCACCCTTCCTTAAAATGCCCGCAACCTTCGGCGACACGCTCCCGCCGTTGCTTTCCGAGACTGGTGTTTTCGATGACACAAGTTTCCGCACGCCTGCCGCCGGATTAATTCCCTATCAGCTAAACGCACCGATGTGGTCCGATGGTGCGATTGAAAGTTGTTTCATGGCCGTGCCGTATCGCGGCGACACTATCACGCCCGACGAACAACTGCGGCTGCGACCGGCTGGCTTCTGGAAATTTTCCGACGGGACTGTTTTCATCAAGAATCTGGATCTTGTGGTGGATGAAACGCATCCCGACGTGCCGCCACGCCGGTTGGAGACGCAAATTCTCGTGCGCGACGACAGCGGCGCGGTTTATGGCGCGACTTACAAATGGCGATCCGACCATTCCGACGCCGATCTGCTCACGGCCGGTTTAAGCGAAAATATTTTTGTCACTAATAGCACCGGCATCCGCACGCAAACGTGGTATTACGCCAGCCCGGCAGATTGTTTGACTTGTCACACGCCCGGTGCCGGCTATGTTCTCGGCGTCAACACGCGCCAGCTCAATGGCAATTTCACCTACCCAGCCAGCGGCAACACCGATAACCAAATCCGCACCTTGAACCGGCTGGGAATGTTTAGCCCCGCGATCAACGAAACGAACATTGCCGGCTTCGCGAAACTTTCTCCGCTGACCGATGCGAAAGCTTCGCTCGAAGAACGCACCCGCTCCTATCTCGATGCCAATTGCGCCCAATGCCATCGGCCCGGCGGCGTTGGCAACTATGACGGCCGTTACGACACCGCGCTGCCTGAACAGCACATTGTCAATGCGCCCGCAGCCGTGACGCTGGGTTTGGCCAATGCGCAAATCGTGAGCGCTGGCGACACCAATCATTCCGTCCTCTACCAACGGCTCATCGCGACCAGTCCCACCGTGAAAATGCCTCCGCTTTCGCATAACCTGATCGATAGTCGTGCGGTAGAAGTTATCGGCCAATGGATCAATTCGATGACGGAGAACACGGGGCGATAGCTCATGGACTGGGCGGCGGCTTCAATGGCATCACCCCCCGGCGGTGATTGGGCAACGCTATCTCACCGCATTTTACTATCACGGTATGCAACTGGCCTCACGGATCGCCGAGCTTACCGGCGACAAAGCGGCACGCGGAAAAGTGGGAGCCGGAAAAATTGATGGCGCGGTATAAAAAAGCGGGTGCGAAATATTTCGTCAGCATGGCCAGCTCGTAAGAATGGCCTGCCTCGTTGATCTGCCCTTTTGTTTCCTTGCCATCAAACCATTGATAATATTGCTCAGTCAGGGAAGTTCACTGTTTCACGCCGGACCCGCTGTTTGCTGCCCGTTTGAAAAAAGCCAGGGCCCAATTTGTCAGCCGCAGCCTGCTGGTTTTTACCCAACATTTCGCGAATCAATTTACCCTTGAGCTTGACGCGGCCATAATACGTTCCATAATCTAGAGCGTAATCGAGATTTCGCCATGCTCGTCGCTTTAAATATTGTTGCCAGGACGACGGCTATTACTGCCGGCGGTGCTGCCGTTTGCAAGTTTTCCCAAAAAACGAGCACCCCAACGGGAAGCACCGGTTTCAACAGATCGCGACGATGTCCGCGTAAACATTAGGTTGGAGAGATGGCCGAGTGGCTGAAGGCGCTGGTTTGCTAAACCGGTATACGGCCAAAAGCCGTATCGGGGGTTCGAATCCCCCTCTCTCCGCCACTTTGATTTCATTGGG
>Ga0302198_10006495_pt1 | contig 10525 bp, 6 predicted proteins | sample II_Bog_N2_2_FD_193521 | JGI IMG/M metagenome (GOLD analysis project Ga0302198, IMG submission 193521) | Peat permafrost microbial communities from Stordalen Mire near Abisko, Sweden - II_Bog_N2_2 | ecosystem: Environmental > Terrestrial > Soil > Wetlands > Peat | place: Sweden: Abisko, Stordalen... | reverse complement strand
GTCATTGATGGAACATCCATAGAGACTTCGGTCGGATCTGCCTCAGGCACGCATACGTTGCATGTGAAGGCGTGGGGCGAAAGTGGTTCCACATGTGTCACCGAAGTCACCATCAATGTCACAGCGGGTACAACGTCCGCATCCGGCGATGCGGTCATTCCCTCGAATGCTGTCTCCGTCAGTAGTATTCAAGCGATGGGCAACTGGGCAGCGGAGCACGATAGCGGGGGACCGGGCAGTTCATCCGGATCAACCAAGATTGTCAGCTCGCCTTCGCTCCATGGGAGCACGCGAGAGTTTGTAACAAAGTATTCGAATAGTGGCGACGAACGTTATTCGGTTTCCTTCGCAGACGATACAAATTCCACTAACCTCTTCTACGATGCCTGGGTTTACATAACAAACTCCGCAAGTCATATTGCGAATGTGGAGATGGACGTGAATCAGGTAATGGCCAATGGCCAGACAGTGTTGATCGGCGTACAGTGCGATGGCTATTCCGGTACCTGGGATTACACCGTCAACCAGGGAACTGCCAAAAACCCAAAACCACATTGGGCCAACAAGAGCGGAACAAAGTGCAATCCTCGTAACTGGTCCCAGAACACCTGGCACCACGTTCAAGCCAGCTTTTCCCGGAATGACTCCGGCACCATCACATATCACTCTGTGTGGTTCGACGGAGCCGAGAGCATCTTGAATGCCACAGCCTTTGGGGCGGCGGAGCTCGGCTGGGGTCCTGTGATCAATACTCAATTCCAGGTTGACGGACTTGGCTCCAGCGGGACTACGACTGTGTACCTGGATAGCTTGGCAATCTCCCGCTGGTGAAGAGAATCCGATGAGGCGAGCAGTCCTGCAAGCAATCCTATAACTTTAGCACAACAACCAGACCCCGAACTCGCATTCCTCGAGTGCGCGTCCGGGGTCTCATTGATGCCGGTCGTCCGGGTTTGCGATCCGCGCCACTTTCCTGAACTAATAACTTCCCATTACTCCACATCCGCCCAGTTATCCTCCGGGTTGCGGTCGATGAGTTTGCTGTACGGATCGATCGCAGCGCGAGTAGGCGGCTCATTCACAACAAATGTGAGTGTGGTATGCGGCTGCGTGATCCACACCTTTTCCGTGTGCAGCAGTTCCTCGCTGTCCTTCTTGCCCTTGAAGACGCCGACCTCGATCAGGTCGTGAATGGGAATCTCGGTCTCCGCGCCTTCTCCGTTGGCACGCATCTTGCGCGCATCCACCACCAAGGTCACTTTGTACTTATGATCCGCCGTAGGTTGCACCTTGGCTGAAACCGCCTTGTTGTCATAAAGCGTGATGGTCTCAAACATGTCGGTGATCATGTATTGCAGATCGGGCGGCGTCTGCTTGCGCAGTGACTCGACTAACCCGCGCGTGTCAGGATACGGTGGCCCATTCATCTTCCACTTATCCAGAAACTCCTTGAGAGCGGTGTTCAGCTTGTCTTCGCCGATAGCGTCAGAGAGCGCGTAGAATGCCATCGAACCCTTCTGATACCAGACATAGGGCTCGTTCTGCACGAGCACCAGCGGCGGCTCATGGCGCACCTCGCCGGCACGTCCGCGCAAGTAGCCGTCGAGCTCATGCTTCAGAAACCGCCGCATATGCTCGTCGCCGTACTTATGCTGCATTACGCGCAGCGCTGAGTATTCAGCCAGGCTCTCCGACATCATGTTTGAGCCCTTCTCATAACCGCCTACAAGCTGATGACCCCACCATTGATGCGCTAACTCGTGTGCCGTTACGAACCATGTAAAATCGATGTCGTCCGGCCGCTGCAGCCGTCCAATGAAGCCGATTCCCTCTGAATAAGGAACGGTGCTGGGAAACGACTGCGCGAAACTGCGGTACCGCGGAAACTCGATGATGCGGAATTGGTCGAATTGATACGGCCCGTAGTTCTTTGTGTAGTAATCCAGGCCTGCTTTCGCCGAGCCCAGCATCTTGTCCAGGTCATAAGTGTGAGAAGCCAGGTAATAGATCTCCAGCCTCACTCCATTCCAGTTATCGCGCTTTATGGCGAAGTCGCCGGATATATAGCTGAAGAAGTCCTGAATCTTCGTGGACCCCATGCTGTATTCAAAGTATCTGCGTCCGTCCTGCTGCCACTCGCGCTTCAGATCGCCTGGGGAAATAGCAATCTGGCTGGGCGAAGTGCTGACCACGGAGTGATAGGTAACAAAGTTTGAATCCGGGCCGAACAGATCCGTGTTCATGCCATACGCATCGCCGCGGTCGGGGAGTTCCTCCAGCGGACCCAGCTTTTCTTCGCGCCGCCTGACCGGGTTATTTAATTCGCGGTTCGGGTCGTAGCCAAGTGACGGGAAGTAATCTCGATCGAAGAAGGTTCCGTTGTATGCAAATTCCGCCTGCTCATTCGCGTTGCGGAAACCGGGGTTCTCATATCCGCATTGAAAGTGAATTTGCAGCGATTCTCCAGGGTTCAGCGGAGTGGAAAGATGGTAGATCCAGAAGCCGTGGCTGGTGTCGGCAAGTGTCGTTGTGGACAAGCGGTCGAAGGTAATTGCCTTGATTGACTTGCGGCCATTGGTTACGAAAATGTCCTGGATAGGTTTGCCGGTCTCATTGACTGCGGTATAAGTGCCGGTCGCGTTAAAGCTGCGACTCTCGGGAAAGATGTTCACCGCGGTATCCACGGCCACAATCTTCGGAATGGGCGCACGCTCATATTTCTTGTAGAGCTTTTCGTAATCCGCTTGCACTTTACGAGTGTCCTGATCCGTGAGAAAGGGATTCAGGATGTGTGTGTTGTAGAAATACCAGGAGCCGCCGCCGATCGCGGCCAACAACGGCAGTGCAAGCAGCGGGGCGTAAGAAGGCAGCGACCGCCTAGCGGCCCGCATCCGCGCCCGCAGGCCTGTTTCCGCGCCGCGCCGCGCAAGCAGGCTGGCCAGCACTCCCAGGAAGATGGTCCAAGCCAGCCAGTAAAAGGTCGACCAGAAAATCGGCTGGACGAAATGACCATAGCCATTCATGTCCGAATAGGTGTAAGGGACAATGTCATCGAAGAGATAAAGCCGGTCCGGTGCGCCAATCCGCTCCAGAATAGGCGGAATTATGAACGCACCGATAGCAAGGCCGTGTGCCACAAATTTGTTGCCAACGACCGTCTGCAAGAAAAAGGCGAGGAGCGCAAAGATCATTATTGACGGGAAGGTGACAACATAGAGCTCTTTGAAGTACTGCATAAGCTCAAAGTTGTAATAGCCGCTGATGGCCTGCGAGATTACACCGCAAATCATTACTGTCGTGAGCAGGAATAGCTCAGCGGCGGAGAGCGCGAGAAGCTTGCCAAGCGTATCGATCCAGCCGCGATAGGGCAGAGCATCGTGTATCTGCTCAAAGTGCGTATCGCGCTCGCGCCACACCAACTCACCGGCATACATCGTCGCCACAATCAGCAGGAACAGAATCCCGCCACCCTCAATGGCCTGCAACATGTAATAAGTGACAGGCCATACATTGGATCCGTTGGTGCTGCCGGCAAAGTGGCCGTTCAGCATGCAGATAGCAGCCATTACAAGTGTGATGGCCCAGAAGGGTATCTCGCGAAAGATATTGCGAAAATAAATTCGGGTAAGTGAAAGCAGTTGCCGCACGCCCGTTGCGAAGCCGAACCGGGTTGAAACCTGAGGCAGCAGGTGATGGAAGCGCGGTGCTGCCGGAGCGGTAGACTCCTGCTCGGTTTTCTTGAGTTTGCGATAGCGTCGGGCAGTCAGTGCCTCTGCCGACATGGGGAAGAAGAAGAACACCGCTGCCAGCGCAATGAGGCCTGCAGATCCCCACACCACTCGATTCCACAGAAACATGTCCTTGAGTGGAATCCAAAGCGTGTTCCGTTCAGCCACCGTCCAATAGCGGGCCACGCTGCCGCCAAGCAGCAGTCCGATGGGGTCGAACACCGCAGGCCAGAAAGGCTTCAGGCTGCGTGTCTGCTGCACAGCAACGAGGCCCATGAAATAAATGGCGTAAAGTGCAGCTCCCTGCAGGTACACAACGATGACTCGGCGAGTAAGAGCGGCAACCAGAAAGAAGATTGTGCCCAAAAAGAATATCTGTGGCGCGACGATAACCGCGTAGTGATAGGCCAGCATCGGCACGTCCACCGGAGCAATGCGCGTGTGGTCGGCCCACGGCGCAAAGCTGCCTAGTAACTCGCCGAGCGGAAGGCCCGAAAACACCAACAGCGTTGTTATCAGCGATCCCGCCCAGCGCCCGCCAAGATAGGCGAACTTGCTGATGGGCTTGGTGAAGATCATCTGGTACGTGTCGCGCTGAAAGTCTCGCAGGATGGACGTTCCAAAGATCGCGGCGATGACGATGGCGCCGAAGAAGCTGAACTGAAAATCCATGAGTTGGGTAGCAAAAGGCCCATTCAGTAATATTTTGCCCGGCCCCAACGGCCCAAAGTCCTCGGCTGCCACGCACAGAAACGTCAACAGCACCCACAGCCCGAAGTAGCAATAGGTAGAGATGCTCTTCAGGCGAAGCTTGATCTCGAAAAACAGAAAGTCCAGAAACATACGCGGCTTCTCCTGGCGGGACTTAGTTGACGCTCTGCGAATTCAGCGTGAGGAAATAGACGTCTTCGAGAGCAGGGTCAACCGGTCGGAAGCCTTCGCCCGGCGCGGTTTCGGAGTGAATGCGTATCTCATGCGCGCCGCCCAGCAACTTTGCAGACACAACCTTGAATTGAGCGGATACAGCCGCGAACTCTTCCTCTGTATGGACGAGTGTGCTCCAGATACCGCCGCGAATGCGCTGCAGTGTCTCCTCGGGAGCGCCTTCCAAAACCAACCGCCCATTGCTGATGATTGCCATGCGCGGGCATAACTCCCGGACGTCGTCCACTATGTGCGTTGATAGGATCACGATCACGTCCTGAGCCAGCGAACTAAGTAGATTCAGGAAGCGGTTCCGCTCTGCCGGATCGAGCCCTGCCGTAGGCTCATCCACAATAATCAGCTTGGGATTTGCGAGCAGCGCCTGGGCAATGCCAAACCGCTGTTTCATGCCGCCCGAGTAAGTGCTTAGCGCCTTCTTGCGTGCATCCCAGAGATTAGTCTGCTTGAGCAGTGCGTCCACGACTTCTCTGCGCTCACTGGACTTATGGATACCTTTCATCACCGCCAGATGGTGCAGCATGTCCACCGCCGAGATGCGTGGGTAGACACCGAATTCCTGCGGCAGGTAGCCCAACTGTCTCCGCACCGCATCTTTATTCGCCACAACATCCAGGCCGTTGAGCAAAATGGTGCCCGAATCCGGCTCCTGGAGCGTTGCAATGGTGCGCATCAGCGTCGATTTCCCGGCCCCATTTGGCCCCAGCAAACCAAACATGTTGTTTCCAATTGTCAGGCTCAGGTTATCCAGTGCCTGCACGCCGTTGGAATAGCGCTTGGACAGTCCACGAATTTCAAGGCTCAAGGAATCTCTCCTTCAAGGGGGATTGTTTTGCTGCGAAGCTAGGGGGGAACCCAGATAGTAAGAATGGTAACGCAAAATAGACTGTTCGGGTTCTCGGGAATTAGCGAATTGGCTGTGCAGCGGCGCCGGAAGATCGAAATTGGCAAGTGAGCGATACAATTTGAGCGAATGAGTCCGGAAGAAAGAGACGCATCATGACCGAGAAGCTAAGGCTGGATCGCCGCAATTTCCTGAAGCAGGCGGCTGGGGCGGTGGGCGCGGTAACGCAGACCGAAAACTGGACTGCTCTGGCTCATGGGCAGGCAACTCACGGATCGCAGGAACTGAGTCACGCGCATGCCGATCCGAGCTATCCAAGGCGGTTTCAGGGACGACAACTGCGCATGATCTCCTTTCCTCTGGGTGGTGTCGCGGCAGGGAGTCTTGGCCTCGGTGGCCGCGGCCAACTCGTGAATTGGGAGATATTCAATAAGCCCAACAAGGGGTTTCGACCGACCTATGCGTTCCCGGCAATTTGGGCGCAGGCAGGCAGCGGGAAGCCGGTCGCGCGCGTACTTGAGTCGCGCATGCTGCCGCCCTTCGAGGGCCAGGATGGCCTCGGTTCCGGAAATGTTCCCGGACTGAGCAGGCTGGAGTCAGCGACATTCACCGGCGAGTATCCGCTGGCGCATATCGATTTTGAGGATCGCTCGCTGCCAGTGAAGGTGGAACTGGATGCGTTTTCGCCTTTCATCCCGCATGAGCCGGATGACTCTGGATTGCCAGTCGCAATTCTGCGCTATCGCGTGACCAACCCCGGCATTATAGCAGCCAATGTAGGCATCGCATTCTCCATCGAAAACCCCGTGACGACGAAAGAAGAGAAGGACGATGACGCGCGCCAAAAGTCAGACGAAGGACGGCGGAATGACTATCGCGCCAGCAACGGAATTGCGGGCCTCGTGATGAGTAATCCCGCACTCGCAGCGGACAATCCCATGGCGGGCGAGTTTGTGCTGGCCGCGCGCGTGGACGGGAATGCGGAGGTTTCGCACTGGCAGGGATGGCCCGCGGGGCGCTGGTGGAATGCACCGCTTCACTTCTGGGATCAGTTTTCAAAAACGGGCGATCTGGGCGCTCAACCTGACCCGCACAATACGGTGGGCGTCCTGTGCCTGAAGAGGCTCATTCCTCCAGGTAAGTCGGCGATCTTCGAGTTTTTTCTTGGATGGCGTTTCGCTAACCGCACACCGGACTGGATAGGATGGCCTGCGCCGAAGGGCGAGGGCAAGACGATCATCGGCAATGCGTATGCGGCTCGCTTCAAGAGCGCATGGGAAACCGTGAGTTACACGGCCGATCATCTTGATGAGTTAGAAGCCGGCACGCGGATGTTTACCAATGCATTGCGCGATAGCACGCTGCCCGCGGCGGTGAAAGAGGCGGCTAGCGCAAACCTCTCAACACTCTCGACGACGACCTGCTTCCGCACAGCGGATGGGGAGTTCCACGCATGGGAGGGCAGCGACGATCAGGGCGGATGTTGCTTTGGCAACTGCACGCATGTGTGGAATTACGAGACGGCAACGCCGTTTTTGTTTCCGTCATTTGCCAGGTCGCTCAGGCGGAGCGCCTTTGGCTATTCGATGGATGAAGCGGGGGCAATGCATTTTCGGCAGTTACTGCCGGAAGGCAAGGGGCGCTCAGGATATGCGGCCGCGGATGGGCAGATGGGGCAGATTATTCATGCGTGGCTTGACTGGAAGATCTCCGGCGACGATGCGCTGCTCAAGAGTACATGGCCGCGTGCAAAGAAGGCGCTCGAATTTGCCTGGGTTCAAGGAGGATGGGACGGCAATCGCGACGGCGTGATGGAGGGCGTGCAGCATAACACCTACGACGTGGAGTTTTACGGGCCCAATCCGCTGTGCGGCATTTACTATCTCGGCGCGTTGCGGGCGGGTGAGGAGATGGCGCGCGCGACTGGCGACATAGGGTCGGCGGAAACATATCGCAGGCTGTTCGAGCAGGGAAGTCATTGGATCGACGCGAACCTTTTCAACGGCGAGTTTTATATCCAGAAAGTGCGTGGATTTCGCAAGGATGAGATTGCGAACAATCTTCGAGGCGACATGGGTGCAGACAATACGGAGACTCCGGAATACCAGGTGGGCGGCGGCTGTTTGGCGGATCAACTGATCGGCCAGTACCTGGTTGAAGTTGGAGGGATGGGGCCTCTTGTCTCGCCGGAAAACATTCGCGAGACGCTTCGTTCCATTTACAAGTACAACTACAAGCCAACACTCCAGGATCACGATAATGTGGAGCGGACTTATGCGCTCAATGAGGAAGCGGCGGTCCTTGTCTGCGACTATGGCAAGGTTGAGCGGCCGCACATTCCGTTTCCGTATTATGCCGAGGCGTGGACCGGGCAGGAGTACCTGGTCGCGGCCCTGATGATGAACTGGGGCATGGTGAAGGAAGGCGTGGAGTGCGTGGAGAACATTCGCGCGCGCTTTGACGGAGAGAAGCGGAATCCCTGGGATGAACCGGAGTGCGGCCACCACTATGCACGCGCCATGTCGTCGTGGTCCACGATCGTCGCAATGAGCGGCTTTCTCTACGACGGAGCCGCGGCAGCCGTGGTAGCGGTGCCGAAAATTCCGCGGGATAACTTCGAATGCTTCTGGTCGACCGGAACGGGATGGGGGACTTACTCCCTGCGGCGGCAGAAGGACAGCACGCTGTTTGTGATCAAGGTGCTGAAGGGAACCCTTGCCTGCCGCTCCTGTGAGATTGTCGCCACTGGAAATGCAGCTATCGTGGTGAATGGCGCAACACCAATCGAGAATCGTGTGGAGAGGCGCGAGGATCGGGTGTTGGTGACACTGGGCGGAACGGTACCCATGGCAGCGAACGACGAACTCCGCATTACGGTGCGCGCGTGAGTGAAGACGCGCAGCGGCAAAGACCTTGGGTTGTCATCGTAGGCGGTTTTCTCGGTTCCGGAAAGACCAGCCTGATTCTGGCGGCAGCGCGCTTGCTGGAGCAGCGTGGCCTGCGTTGCGCCGTGATCCTCAACGACCAGGGCCATGAACTGGTGGACACGCGTCATGCGGATGCGCAAGGGCTGCTTGCACGCGAAGTGACCGGCGGATGTTTCTGTTGCAGGTTTTCCGGGCTGATGACAGTGATCGAGGAATTGCGGACGCGGTCTCTGGATGTTATTTTTGCCGAGCCGGTGGGGAGCTGCACGGATATTTCGGCGACAGTATTTGGTCCGTTGCGCGAAGAGTTCGACGGGTACCGCGTTGCGCCGTTTACCGTGCTTGCGGATCCGGCCCGCGCCGAGGAATTGCTCAGCGAAGATGCGGATTCCGACCTGGCGTTCCTGTTTCAAAACCAGTTGCAGGAGGCCGACCTCGTATGTATGACCAAGGCCGATCTTCATCCGGACGCACCTCGGATTCCCGGCTTAGAGGCGCGTTGGCTGAGCGCGAAAACCGGCGACGGCGTTCAGCAATGGCTGGATGAAATCTTGTTCGGTTCGTCCGAAGCGGGCAGAGCAACGCTGCAGATTGACTATGCTCGCTATGCGCGTGCGGAAGCAGCCCTCGCGTGGCTCAATCTGAGTTTCACGCTGGAGGCCGCGGTTCCCGCTTCTCCGGCGCTGGTAGTGGGGCCGTTTCTTGAAGGACTGGATGCGGCATTGACCGCGGCTGGAATTTCAGTTGTTCATCTAAAGCTGTTTGATAGATCGCCTGCAGGTTGGTTGAAGGCGGCGATTTGTGCCAACGGCCAGCAGCCCAGGGTGGAAGGGAATCTGGATGCATCTCCTGCAAACCGGCATGAAGTGCTGGTGAATTTGCGCGCGAAAGGCGACCCCAAACAGGTGCGGCAAGTGGTTGAGGAACAGTTGCGGCAGCTGCAGCGAACGCTGCTTGAGGTGCGGCTCGACTGTTTCAGCCCTGCCGCGCCCAAACCGGAACGTAGAGTTCCCAGATCGCGGCTCTGAAGCGCAGGTTCGCCCTTAAATGCCTGAAAACCAAGGTGGAAATGACGGAAGTCACGGTTATTCTTCGCTTTAATCCACATCGTCACAAGCAGGTGTGACCCAAGATACATCCCATCGCTAACGGGCGGTCTGACTATTCCAGCCGAATAATTCGCTGGTGGCAAATCTCCACGGAGATTTGTCTGGGCGACCGCTCTGCGGCCTTGAAAGCAGGCTGGCGGAGCATTGTTCTGATTTCAACGGGTTTTTCCCGGTCAAATGCTCGCGAGTCTTTGATCGGCTTCCAGAGATTTCAGGACGTTGGAAGGCTGATCGGCAAAAGCGGTGAGCCTGAATTGGATTCACGAGAAAGGAGTATTCGCGTGCAAGCGTACCCTGCATCGGTTCCTCTTCCCTCTGGTGACAAGCGATGGAAACTTGTAGAGGCCTCCATGCGGCGTCATGGCTACAAGGCCTCCGCATTGATCGAAGTCTTGCATACCGTGCAGGAGTCGTTCGGCTTCCTTGACGACGTGTCGCTGCGGTTCGTCGCTTCTTCATTACGCATTCCCATGAGCAAGGTCTTCGGCGTCGCGACGTACTACCACTTCTTCAGCATGAAGCCGCCAGGCGAGCACAATTGCGTTGTCTGCATGGGCACGGGCTGCTACGTCAAGGGCGCCGGCGATCTGATGAAAATGATCGAAGAGATTGCGCGCGTAAAAGCCGGGGAGACTACGCCCGACGGGAAGGTATCGATCGTTGCCGCGCGGTGTATTGGATCGTGCAGCCTTGCGCCCGCGGTGGTTTTCGATGGTGAGGTGATTCCGAGAGCGCAGCCCGGCGCCGTGAGAGATCAACTTCGGAGGTGGATAGGCCATGACGCTGGATGAGCTACAGGAAATTGCCGAAAGAGAACGGGAAGAGGCTAAGAAGATCACGCACCGGGTCAATGTTTCTGTTGCTGCCGGATGCTTGTCTCTGCACAGCGACCAGGTGTTCAAGATGCTGCAAACGGAGGTCCAGAAGCGCGGGCTGGACGGCAGTTGCAAAGTAAAGTCTGTCGGCTGCATGGGG
>Ga0302198_10006477_pt1 | contig 10540 bp, 10 predicted proteins | sample II_Bog_N2_2_FD_193521 | JGI IMG/M metagenome (GOLD analysis project Ga0302198, IMG submission 193521) | Peat permafrost microbial communities from Stordalen Mire near Abisko, Sweden - II_Bog_N2_2 | ecosystem: Environmental > Terrestrial > Soil > Wetlands > Peat | place: Sweden: Abisko... | reverse complement strand
AGTTTGCCCATGTCGAACCGCATGGGTCGGCCCAGCGTTTGCAGGAGTGCATCCCAATTTACTGGAATGAGGTTGTCGGCGTCCCGGTCGCCCTTGGCCGCCGCCGCAAGCGTTAGCTCATAGCGCGTTCGGAAGGCACGAAAATCAGGGAATGGCCCCGATGCAATGTTTGCTGCCCGAAGGAAATCGTCGCCAGTTGCGAGTGTATTGCTTTCAACGAGGCGGACTACTTCACGGTGAAATTGCGGATTCACCGTTGGGTATTGATTTTCCTTCGGGGCGCGAGCTTCTAGGTCCGACAAGCTCGGGAGGCCTGCAACTGGCATCGTGTCGCTTGCCAGTGCCCTTGCGATTGCGCACATCGCACTGGCATAGAGTAGCAGATAACCATGAAGCTTGTGAGGGCTCATGTTCCTATTGCCTGCGGTAATCATCGTAGCGTTCCCCTAAGCGATCGAAGGCCTTTGGGTCGTGGCCGACGATAATCGCCCCCATGAGGTCGGCAATGGCTACCTGCCAGGCGTCGTTTTCGCCCATTCTGTTTGAGGAGCGACGTTGGAGGACTGCTACTCTCTCGGCGTGCTGACGCCCGATGATTTGCCAGCGATAGGGCCGCAGGGCATCTCGAACGGCATCCGGGTCACTGGCTCCTTCCAGCACTTCGCTAAAGGTTACCGGAGACACCCACAGATCCACGCGAGGATTCCTTCCCATCCAGCTTCGGGCAGGTCCGTTCTCATCGGCTGCAGTTTCATTGAGCAGGTCTATAACGAACGATGAATCCAAGAGGCAGCGCTTCATTTACGCGGGATGATTCGGAGGCGTTGGTCTCCGGCGTGCCGCTCGCTCCAAGCGAGCGCATCCGCCCCCGTCACAATCTCATGCTCGCGGATCAAGCTTCGGACAAAAGTAGCCTTCTTCATGCCCGCTTGTTTTGATCTCCGGGCGAGCGTCGCTTCCTCTTCCTTTGTCAGGCGTACCGTGAGTATGCTGGGCATTGTATCTCTTATGTATGTCATTGTTTGGGGAGGGTCAAGTATTTGGCCAAATGAGCGAAAAGGGGATTCATAGCAGTCCTGCCTCCCTGAAACTGTAATACCCGCGACCAAGTGGATCGGCACCGCGCCTTCCGATTATAACATGATCTAGTAGAGGAATATCCACAGCCGCGGCCGCCTCCCTAAGTTGCCTCGTTAACTGGATATCCGCAGCGCTGGGTGATGGGTCGCCGCTGGGATGGTTGTGTGCGCACACCACCGCGGCGGCCGCCTCTCGAATTGCGGACCGGAATACCTCGCGCGGATGTGCCAACGCCGCTGTCGCGGTTCCGGAGGTGACCTCGACCCGTTTCCTTAGCCGGTTCCTGCGGTTGAGGCTTAGCACCCAGAACTTCTCCACCTCGAGGCCCGAGGCGACCGGCCCCAGGTGGTCTACGATCAGGTCGGCGCGGTTCAGTATTGGCGCTTCGCGGGCGGGAAGGTCAATGGCCCTCCGGGCCATTTCCATCACGGCGACAAGCTGGAGCGCCTTGATGCGCCCTATACCCTTTAAGCCGCGGAAGTCCGCCTCGTGCCAGGAGAGGAGCCCCGCGAGCGATCCCGCCTCGGAGATGAGGCGCGACGAGACAGCGATCACGTCCTGCTCGCGGGTTCCGCTGCGAAGCAGCATGGCAAGGAGCTCGGTATCGCTCAGGGCTGCGGCCCCCAGCCTTTCCAGGCGTTCCTGGGGCCGTTCGCCCGCGGGCATCGCTCGAAACCTGTTGGCGGGGTAGGGTGTGGCGGGGCCCGCGAGATCAGCTTCTGCGTTCACTTAAGGGCAAATAAGCGAGAAGGTTTAAATTAAACAACAAAAATAGACATGTCTAAAAATAGACGCCACCCGTTCGCCGTGAGCCCCGCCTCCCCTCGGGAGGCCTAGGGGAAACACCCTAGGGACTCCCGGTTTCTCCCGTCTTACCCCGGGCATACCCCTAGGCGCCCCGGGTGAAGTCCCCGCCTTCTTCAATGGGTACCCCCTATTCATAAATCCCTCGTGGAGGCGTTTAATGAGCTCATGAAAAACGAGCAGTCCCCGGAACAGGTCTCGCGCACCTCACACTTCTCCCGTTGGGCGTCCTTCGGATTGATCACGGTCGCGAGCCTGGGCTGGTCTGGCTGCTCGACGATGAGTTCGGCTAAGTTCTCGCCCCAGGCGGTTGCGATGATGTCCCCCCAGTCGGAGATCGTGCAGCCGTTTGAGGCGCTCAGGCTCGCCAAGGCCTACGTGATGGACCACCCGGGCACGGAGTACCTGGTTGGAAGCGGCGACTCCATGCTCCCGCTCTACAGGGACCACACGGTTGTCGTCACCCAGAAGGTGGCGGTCGCCGACCTGAGGGCCGGCATGACCGCGGTCTACGTGGGCGACTTGGGCCGCCCGGTGGCCCACGTCCTGGTGAAGAGGGACTCGGACGGCTGGGTGGCGATGGGTGTAGGGAACGCCGAATGCGATTCGACCCGCGTCACGGGGGAGAATCTGGTGGGAATCGTTGTCAAGGCCTACGAGCCCACGAGCAGCCCTATGGTGGCCCTCCTGAACGAGGCGTCCGCCAAGAGCGCGGTGGCCTCGCTTCCCTGAGGACTCTGTCGGGGCCGGGTAGGGTGAAAGCGGGGAGGTCCCCGCGGGACCCAGAACGGAAGGCGCCAGGCAAGATACGCCAATGAACCGGTCGCGGGAGCCCTGGATTCCGGACCTTAAGGTAGAGACACTTTATCAACGATGAGCGATGAAGCCGCCGGAACACCAACAGCCCACCCCCTCTGAGGACACCCCTGCGGCGGCCTCAGAAGTGCTTCACGTATCCGTTGCGCCTGAGGCGCTCGAGCCACCGGTCCTCGTATTCTCTGCCCATCTGCTGGACCAGGATCCGCTCGATCTGGTCGCGAACCTCGTCCAGGGGCTGAATGCCGGCATATTTGCGGTCTTCAGCATAAAGGAGGAAGCAACCTTCTGGAAGGATCACCGGCTCCGAGCACTCGCCCTTCTTGACCGCGAATAGCGGCTCGCTGAACTCGGGCTTCAGGTCGCTCCGCTTCATCCAGCCCCAGTCGCCGCCCTTTGCGCGGCGCGAGTCGGAGCTGTACTCCTTGGCAAGGTCCTCGAATTTCTCGCCCGAGCGCAGCCTTAGGAGGATCGCCTCCGACTGGCCCTTGAGCTCGCCGTCGCTCTGGCCGGACGCCCGGGAGAGCTGGATCAGGCGGAGATGGACGCTGTCGTCCTGGTAGAACCGGTCCTTGTTCTCCTTGTAGTATTGCTCGATCCGGACCGGGCTCACGATGCTCTGCGACTTATGCTGCTGGTGCATCATGTAGTTGTAGATGATGTCCTCCTCCACCTCCTTGCGGTAGTCGCGCATGGTCGTCCCGCGAGCCCTCAGGTACGCCAGGAACTTGGAGCGGTCGTTGTCGAACTGCTCGTTCAGCTGGTCGGCGATCTGGTTGTCGATGAAGTTCTCCGGGACGTGCTTCTTGTCGTCCTTCTGGAAGTCCTTGATGATCAGGACTCGGTCGATGAGGTTTTGGATCGCGTTGTCCTGCAGCGCGTCGAGCTTCTGGTTGAATTCCTGCTCGTTGCGCGCCTCGCGCTGGATCTGCGGGATGAGGGGCGTCACCTCGCGGCGGACGTCGTCCACGGTGATGATCTTGTCCTCGGCAATGGCCACTATCCCGTTGGTGAAACGCAGGTTGAGATTATCATCCCCGGGCGCAGTCTGCGCCAGGCCTGAGGTCGCTAGAAGCGTGGCAACGAGTGCAGCGTAAGCGCTGCGGTGCGGGGTCATGGGTTCGGCAGATTTTTCAAGAAGGCGATAATCTCCTTCAATCGTAGGTGCGGGCGCGGCGCGGTCAACCTTGGAAACCGGGAGCCGATCATAACCCAGTCATCCCTTTGGCCGGAGCCTCGCAGGCACTTCAGACGGTTGGATTCTGATTCGACGGAAAGTATGCCCTTTTGTTCCGCCAGAACTCGGATTTCGGTGACCTGCACAAGCGTGCGCACCTCCTGCGGGGGCTTGCCAAAACGGTCCTTGAGCTCGTCCTCGATCTGGTGGACCTCCCCGGGGGTGCCGGCCATCGCAAGCCTGCGGTAGACGTCGATCCTGAGGCGGGTCTCGCTGATGTAACCCGAGGGAACCCGCGCCTGGACCCTCTGGATTTCCGCGCCCTTGTCATCCTCGGCGTCCTTGATCGCGGTATACCCGTCCTCGTGCCGGCCCTGCTGCCGGTTCTCCGAGGGCGAGCCCTCGCCGACAAACACGAAGTCGAGCTTCACGCCGGCGCGGATCGCGGCGGCCGTCTTCTCGCCCTTCAGACGGGCCACGGACTGGCGCAGGAGCTGGCAGTAGAGCTCGAACCCCACCCCGACGATGTGTCCGCTCTGCTCGGCCCCGAGCAGGTTTCCCGCGCCCCGCAGCTCCAGGTCACGCATCGCGATCTTGAAGCCGGCCCCGAGCTGGTTGTGCTGCCTGAGCGTGTTCATGCGCTGGCGGGCGGCATCCAGGAGACGGGTGTGGCGGTGCAGCAGGAGATACGCGTAGGCCTGGTGCTTGAAGCGCCCGACCCGGCCCCGGAGCTGGTAGAGCTGCGACAGGCCGAAGCGGTCGGCGCCCTCGATGATCAGCGTGTTGCAGTTGGGGATGTCCAGCCCGCTCTCGATGATCGTCGTGCAGACGAACACGTTGAAGCGTCCCGCCACGAAATCCGTCATGACCCGCTCCAGCTCGTGCGCCCCCATCTGTCCGTGCCCGACGCCGAAGGTGACGTCCGGCATGAGCTCCCGCAGGCGCGAGGCGACCAGGTCGATCGTGCCCACCCGGTTGTGAAGGTAGAAGACCTGGCCGCCCCGCCTGAGCTCGTGCCTGACGGCGTCCACGACGACCTTCTCATCATAGGTCTTCACGATGGTCTGGATCGGGTGCCGGTTCACCGGTGGCGTGTCGATGACGCTCATGTCCCTGGCGCTCGTGAGCGCCAGGTAGAGGGTCCTCGGAATCGGCGTTGCGCTCATCGAGAGTACATCAACCAGAGAGCGCATCCTCTTGAACGCCTCCTTGTGCTTCACGCCGAACCGCTGCTCCTCGTCGATAACGAGCAGGCCCAGGTCCTTCGGGACGACGTCGTCCTGCAGGAGGCGGTGGGTCCCTATCAGGATGTCCACGCCCCCGGACGCCACGGCCTCGAGGATGGTCCTCTGCTCGGCCGGCGAGCGGAAGCGGCTCATCATCTCGATCGAGATCGGGTACGCCGCCATCCGCTCGCGGAAGGTGTTCAGGTGCTGCTGCGCAAGGACGGTCGTGGGAACCAGAACGATCACCTGCTTGCCGGCCTGCACCGCCTTGAACGCCGCCCTGAGCGCCACCTCGGTCTTTCCAAAGCCCACGTCGCCGCAGATCAGGCGGTCCATGGGCCGGGTCCGCTCCATGTCGTGCTTCACGTCCTCGATCGCCCCGAGCTGTCCCTTGGTCTCGGTGAAGGGGAACGAGGCCTCGAACTCGCCCTGCCACTCGGTGTCCCCGGGGAACGCGAAGCCCGCCTGGGCCTCGCGGCTGGCCTGGATCCGCAGGAGCTCCGCGGCGAGGTCCACCGTGGCGCGTTCCACGGCCCGGCGCGCCTTCTCCCAGCGGCCCGTGCCCACCCGGCCGAGCTGGGGCTTGGCGCGGCCGAGGCCCACATAGCGGCTGATGAGGTGGGACTCCTGCAGCGGCACGTGGAGCGTCACGCTGTCGTCGAACTCGAGCGAGATCACCTCGCGGATGCCCTGGGCCGTGTCGAGCTTGGCCACCCCGCGGTAAAGGGCGATTCCATGCTGGAGGTGGACGACGAAGTCGCCCTCCACGAGCTCCGAGAAGTCGAGCAGCTGGTCGACCTGCGTGACCGACACCCGCGCGCGGGAGGCCCCGGCGGGGCGCCGGGCCCGCTTCCTGCCGAACATCTCGGTTTCCGTGACGAGGATCAGCCCGCGCCTTCCGCGCGCGAGGGAAAGCTCCGCGCCTGGCCGTGTCGCCGCCTTGAACCCCTCGTTTACGCCGCCCCTGAGAAAGACCGGGTCCAGGCCCGACAGTGCCGGGTCGGCCGCAAGGACCTCGCGCATGCGCTTTTCCTCGCCCTCCTTGGACGCCGCGAGGGCGACCGCGAACCCGTCCCGTCTCCATGCCGAGAGCTGGCCCAGGAAGGCGCGCCGCGCGTCCTCCTCGTCCTGGAGCCTGTCTCGCGCCAGCAGGCTCTCCGAGGCCAGCCGGCGGTGGTGCTCGAGGCTCTCCGTGTCCCAGACAACCTCCGAGGCGGGATCCGCGAAGACCGAGCTTGCCTCGTCGAGCTCCGAGAGCCCAAAGGCCGCGGCGCACTTGGCAAGGAGCGGTGAAAGCCCGTCGGAGCCGTCCGCGGCGAAGGCCCGGAATTCCTCCTCGAGGGCCGCGGGCTCCACGAAGGCGATGTGGGCGCGCGGGTCCAGGTAGTCGGCGATGCCCGTCTTGGCGGCCTCCAGGCGCAGGCGGGGCGAGGCGGCGACCGAGATCCGCTCGACCCGCGCCCCGGACCGCTGGGTCACCGGGTCGAAGGCGCGGATGTCCTCGATGTCGTCGCCGAAGAAGTCGAGGCGGTAGGGCTCGGTGGCCGTGACCGGGTAAACGTCGATGATGCCGCCGCGGACGGCGTAATGCCCCGGCGACTCACAGACCGCCTCGCTGTCGTAGTCGAGGTCGCGGAGCCTCTGGAGGAGACCCTGGAAGGGCTGCCTCAAGCCCCGCACAAGGACGATCTCGCTGGCGGCGTAGTGCTCGATCGCCGGCACCGGCTGAAGGAGGGCCGAGGGTGTCGCGAAGACGGCGAGGCCGGGCGAGGTCCCCGCGCCCGGCGTGCCGCCGCGCGCCTCGCGGAGGCGCGACAGGACGGTCAGCCGGTCTCCGGAGGCCGCAAACGCCTCGCGCATGTCCCGGCTGTCCGGAATAGACTCGGGGAAGACGAGGGCCGGGAGCCCGGGCCCCGGGCCGCCCGCCGCGAGGAAGACACCGGTGTCCTCGGCCAGCTGCTCGGCGGCCTTTAGGTCCTGGGAAACGACGATCCACACGGGCGAGGGGTGGGCCCGCATGACCTCGGAAAGGACCGCCGCCCGCGCGGCGGCGCAGACGCCGAGCACCTTGTGCCTGGCCGCGCCGGTCATTGCGCCGGGGGGGCCGGGTCGAGGCTCAAGAGGGCGGCGCGGGCCGCCTCCTCCTCGGCGACCTTCTTTGAGGCGCCCCTGCCGGCTCCGATCCGGGTTTCCAGAAGGTATACGGCGACCTCGTAGATGCGCTGGTGGTCGGCGCCCTCGGTTGACGCCACCTCGTAGCGGAGCGCGTTGTTGCCGTGCCGGGGTTGCACGATCTCCTGGAGTCGGCCCTTCGGGTTCGCCCGGCCCTCCAGCCCCGAGAGCCGGCCGCGAAGGTCCCCGTAGATGGCGAGGACGGTCGTGCGCGCGGCGTCGATCCCGCCGTCCAGGTCGACGGCGCCGACCAGGGCCTCGAACGCGTCCTCGAGCGCGGCCAGGCGGGCGCGCCCTCCCGTGGATTCCTCGTTCGCGCCCAGCCGCAGGCACGCGTCGAGCCCGATCTCGCGGGCCAGCGCGGAGAGGAACTCGCCCTTGCCGAGCATCGCCCGGCGCTTCGTCAGGTCGCCTTCCCGGTCGTCGGGAAAGAGCGCGAAGAGGGCCTCCGTCAGGACGAGCTGCAGGACCGAGTCCCCGAGGAATTCCAGGCGCTGGTTGTTGCCCGGCAGGCCGGGATTTTCCTGGGCGAAGGAGGCATGGGTGAGCGCGCGCTCCAGCAGCGCCGGGTCGCGGAAGCGGTACCCGATCCGGGACTGGAGCGCGTCTAGGTCCCCGGTCATGAGCTCGCGCTCGTGTAGCGCCTAAGCCCGCTCCTGAACATGAAGACCGCGATCGCGAACCAGCCCATGGCGGCCGCGAAGAGCCCCAGGGCCCACCAGGGCTCGAACCCGCGGAGGAGCTCCCGGGCCGGCCCGTTGCTCACCACCACCACGGGAAGGATCCAGACAAAGATGATGCTCGCCAGGCGGCCGAAGGCCTCCCTCGGGAGCCGCGAGAATTCCATCAGGGTGAAGTAGCTCCCCTCGACGCCCTGGGAGCTCGTGATCCAGAATGCGAGCGACATAGCCATCACCAGGGCGCTGTAGTGGATGATGACGCCGCAGGCCAGCATGCACAGGTAGATCGCGATCGCCCCCGGGCCGGGGTGGATGCCGAGCCGCCAGGCCGAGTACGCGACAAGCGCCGCCGCGACGAACGAGTTCAGGAGCCCGTCCAGCTCGAGCTTGCGGGTCGACGCCATGAAAAGGGGGTCCCCGGGCTGGGCGAGCGTGAAGTCGAAGAGCCCGCTCCGGATGTTTCGCCCCATCTCGAAGATGCCGCTCCAGAAGAAACCCATGAGGAAGCGCTGGATGAGCATGGAGGTGCCGACAAGGAGCAGCATCTCGTACTGGCTCCACCCGGCAACCGTCTTGGTGTGGCTGTAGATCACGAAGATCACGGCCACGTTCACGGATATCCACAGGAGCTCCACGACGGACCAGATGAAGAGATCCCCGCGGAACATAGTTGCCCTCACGAGCGAGTAGCGTGCGCTCGCCAGCCATATCCTAAGGTAGTGGCCGATCGTCTCCATGGGGAGTGGTCAGCCGCCTGCCGCGGTGTGGTGGCGCAGCCCGCGCAGCCACACGAACTCGGCCAGGCACACCAGGGCGAATGCCCAGAACGCCTGGATCGCCAGGCCTTGCACGGCGAAGTCGAGGCCCTGCCTGCCCGTGATGATCGAGGCGGGAAAGTAGGCCTGGTAGAAGAAGGGGAGGAACCGGACGATGTTGAAGATCGGGTGGGGCAGCAGGTCGAGCGGCATCATCTGCCCGCCGAGCAGGTTCTCGATGGCCATCGAGAGGATGACGAATCCCTGGATGTCCAGAAACCAGAACGCGAGGAGCCCGAAGATGTAGGCGATGCTGAACTGGATGATCGCGGTCATGGCCATGGCGGGCACGGCGAGGAAGAAGCGCCACGCGTCGTGCGGGAAGTCAAGGTACGCCCTGAAGAAGGGAAGCGCCAGGAGGAGCGCGAGGAAGCCGAACACCCCCGACACCACCCTCGCCGCCGCGAAGACGCTCAGCCGGTAGGCGAAGTAGTTTATCGGCTTCAGCAGGAACTGGTTGATAAGGCCGTTTCGGATGTCCTCGCTTATCTGGTAGTCCTCGTTGAAGGCGCCGATGAAGAACTGCAGGACGAAGATGACGACGAAGTAGGTGAGCGTCTGGGCGAACGAGTACCCGCCGATCGACGGGCTTGTCGCGAAGGCCGCGCCCCAGAGGATGAACACGACCACCAGGTGGAAGAACCAGAACAGGCTCCGCACCCCGAAGTTCCAGCGGTAGACCAGGTTGCTCTGGAGCCCTACGAGGAAGCTCTGGAAGTACTTGGTCACAGGCCGAAGCGCGTGATGACCTCGGCCGCCAGGTGGCGATACGCGGCCGATCCCGGGCTCGCCGGGTCGTAGTCGAAGATCGTCTTGCCGAAGCTCGGCGCCTCGCTCAGGCGAACGGTGCGCGGTATCACCGAGGCAAAGATCTTCTCGGGCATGTGCTTCTTCACCTCGTCGACGACCTGGCGGGAGAGGCTCGTTCGGATGTCGAACATGGTCATGACGATGCCCCCGAGCTCGAGGCCCGGGTTGATCCCGGCCGTCCTTAGCCTTTCGACGTTGCGCAGGATCTGGCCCAGCCCCTCCAGGGCCATGTACTCGCACTGGAGCGTGATCAGCAGGAAGTCGGCCGCCGCAAGGCTGTTCATGGACAGCATTCCAAGGGCCGGCGGGCAGTCGATGATGATGACCCGGAAGCCGCCGGAGGCCACGATCGGCGCCAGGACCCCGCGGAGCTTCATCAGGTAGTTGTCCATCTGCGAGAGCTCGATCTCGGCCGCCGCAAGGTCCTCCTCGCTCGGGATCAGGGCCAGGTGCTCGTACTTGGTGGGCGTCACCATGCCCAGGGCGCCGCCCTCGCCCCTCAGGGCCGAGTACAGGCTCCTGCCCTCCTGCTTCTCGATGCCGAGCGAGCTTGTTGCGTTGGCCTGGGGATCCAGGTCGATCAGCAGCGTGTGGACCTTCTTCAGGGCAAGCCCCGCCGCGAGGTTTACCGCGGTCGTGGTCTTGCCGACGCCGCCTTTCTGGTTGGCAATGGTGAAGACGGTGGTGGGCATTTCGGTTGATTCTCGTTTTCACAATGCCGCGGCGTCAATTCCCGGCGCAAGGCGTTCGGTCTTGACCGCCGAGCGCCGATCGGTGGCATCTTGGTCGGTGCCCTCCAACCCCAACCTCTCCACCAAAGCGATCGACCCGCGTGACCGTCTGATCCTGGCGCTCGACGTGCCCTCCCTTGACGAAGGCAAGCGTTGGGTCGAGCGCCTCGGGGACTCCGTCCAGTTTTACAAGCTTGGGCTCCAGTTCCTCATGACGGGCCAGTACTTC
>Ga0302198_10006473_pt1 | contig 10541 bp, 9 predicted proteins | sample II_Bog_N2_2_FD_193521 | JGI IMG/M metagenome (GOLD analysis project Ga0302198, IMG submission 193521) | Peat permafrost microbial communities from Stordalen Mire near Abisko, Sweden - II_Bog_N2_2 | ecosystem: Environmental > Terrestrial > Soil > Wetlands > Peat | place: Sweden: Abisko, Stordalen... | reverse complement strand
GCAGATGAAGCTTGCGACGCGATTGACGTTTCAAGCATCGATGTGCAGCCTCCAACACGCCTGCCCTCTACGAGCAGGCGTGCTTTTTTTGCATTTGGCAGTCTTGTGTGTAACTTCAACTTGAGGGAAACGACATGAAAGACGATGGTCTGGTGTTTGTTTCGCAAAGCGCCGCAAACGCAACAATCCCTGAGCCCGGAATGCAGCGTCAGGTATTGGCATATAACCAGAAGGTTATGTTAGTTCGACACCATTTCATAGAAGGCTGGAAAGGAGGACGTCACAGTCATCCGCACGAGCAGCTCGTTTATGTTGTAACCGGGTGCATCCTGTTTATCGCCGGTGACAAAACCATGGAAATGCACAGCGGCGACAGTATCATCGTCGAGGAAGATGTCGAACATCAGGCGACGGCGCTGGAGGATTCAGAAGTGCTGGATGTTTTTGTCCCCTATCGCAGCGAATATGCGCAGTAAGAAAGCGGAGGGGTCGATCTGCTCGTCACGTCATGCGCGCGCATGAATCAGCGGGCAAGGCGGTAGAGTTCCGATCCAGCCAAAAGATACGCACCGACACCGTAGACATAGCTCGATGTCTCAGTGAAAGCTCCAGGCGCCGCTCCAACCGGCTGAATGCACCCCAGCCGTCCATCCTCGTACACATGAGAAAGCAGGCCCTTCCACGCCTTCTCGGCAACGGGTTTGTACTTTTTCCGATCGAGCAAACCGGAATTGATCCCGTAAGCGAATCCGTACGCAAAGAATGCGGAACCGGAATTTTCCGGCAGTTTATAGTCGGCCTGATCCAGCAAGCCGGCCTTCCACAATCCGTCCGTCCCTTGCAACGATGCGATCTTCTCTGCCATCTCCTTGAACTGCGCAACGTACTTCGGACGCGATGGGTAGTCCGCGGGCATCTCTGCCAGCACGCGCGCCAATCCGGCAAACACCCAACCGTTTCCACGAGCCCAGAACACCTTGCTTCCGTTTGCTTCGTGCGCTCCAAAGAACGATTTGTCGCGATAGAACAAGTGATCATTCGGACTGTAGAGCAGGCCGGAAGTAACCCACCATTCGTGATCCATAAAGTCCAGATACTTGCGATCGTCAGTCGCCTTCGACAACTTCGCCAGCACCGGCGGAGCCATAAACAGCGCGTCGCACCACCACCACAGAGGCTTTTCGGGATCGTCCTTCAACTGCATCACCGCATCCATCCGCTCCCGCGTCGGCGCAATCATCGCCGCATCGTGGTGGATGAAATAGAGTTCGAGATAGGTCTGGCCGATGGCGTGATCGTCCGCGTGCGCAAGCCGCGGGCCGGGTTGCCATTGGAATCCCTTGCTCATCTCCAGCATGGCGTCGCGGTATTTCTTGCCGTCTGCGGCCTCAGGCACGGCCATGAACCCAGCATAGAGCGCGGCAAACGTCCAATCCTGATCGAAGCTGCCGCGCGCCTTTTCCAACTGCCAGTCCGCAACTTTCCGGATCGCGTGGCTGACATCTTTCTTCGTCAGCTTTGCTGAAAGATCCGTCGCCAGCGGAAGCACGGTTGCCGCCGTATCGCCCGCCAGGGAGTTCCTCTGCGCAGTAGTTGTCTGTCCAAATGTCGTCGGGGCGGCAAGGAGAAATCCCAAAGCCAACGCGAAAAATCCTCGCAGCAGAAGAAGGACTCCGCGTGCCCGGCCACCCTCGTCCGCGGTGCGCATGATTTTCGCATCAGCACGGTCGCAGCGATGCTCTTCGTGCGCAAATAGTGGAGCTGCCATTGGTTCAGTGTAACGAATAGCATCAGTCATTCGGCCGAATCTAAATGAGGGCTCGGTGGAGTGTCAATCGCCCGCAACACAGCCGCAGGTGAGGGGCAAACACTTCACCTAAATGACTAGAGCCACCCGAAGGCGGCTCATTTAAATCAGCTGATTTCTTGGTGCCGAAGAAGGGACTCGAACCCCCACACCCTTGCGAGTACGTGGACCTGAACCACGCGCGTCTGCCAATTCCGCCACTTCGGCACGGTACACAGGTTCAGCGCTCTACGCCAAACCGGCAGCATCTTTGAGTCTCGCAAAAGCGGCCAGCCATGTCAAATTCGCAGGTTCCTTACCTTACCTCCGATTACCCCGGCGTCTTAACCCCCGCCTTGAGCATTTTAATCGACTTCCCAAGCCGCAATTGCCGTGTTTCCTCCCTCTTGGCGCCGGTAATCCAACGGCAATATTCCTTGCGGTTTGTGTAACTCAGCTTTTCAAAGTCGGACAGAACCCCGTGCTTCTCCATAAGCCGCTCGAACTCCTCCGGCACTTCAACGGTCCGTACACTCTCATCCTTCCACAGCACCACTTCTATGGTGTCGCCGGGGCCTTTGCCAATCTGCTCGCGGATCCTCTTCAGCACTCCCAGCATGTGGCTGGCCGGACCACACTTCACCAGTGATCCGGAATACGGAACACCGTCGAATGTTGCCTTGACCGGGACCCTGGCTCTTGAACCAAACTCCTGTTCGACATCGTAGGGAAAAATGACCCCAGCGCCTCCGCCGATGCCGGCCTGCATGGTCGCCTTGAAAGTGTATTTCTTCATCGCGCCCGACTCCATTGCGCAAATTCATCGCGCACGCATCAGAATCTCGTTCACTCTTTCACGAAATCGGAGCTGATTCAAGAGATCAATCGAGGTCGGAGAAAGCTCTCGCTTCAAAGCATCAGAAAGCCCACTCTGAGCGCAAGACGAAGCGCGGCAGAGTGGGCTTTTTGATCTTAGGAATTGGGTGCCCTTGCGGGCCGCGTTTACACCAGCTTCGCGTCCAGCACAATCTCGGTGTTGTTCGCGAACAGCTTCGAAATCGGGCAGCCAGCCTTGGCGTCCGCCGCAGCTTTGTCAAATGCTTCCTGCGTCGCGCCCGGCACGCTGGCCGTTGTCGTCAGCGCAATCTTCGTGATGGCGAAGCCGCCGTCCGTCTTGGCCAGCGTTACGGCCGCATGCGTCTCAATCTTGTCCGGCGTCAAGCCCGCGCCGCCCAATTGCGCGCCCAGCGCCATCGAGAAACAGCTCGCATGCGCTGCTGCAATCAGCTCCTCCGGCGTGGTGCCCGAGTCGGCGCCTTCAAAGCGTGTTGCAAATGAGTAGTTTGCGTTACTCAGTACGCCCGTTGCTGTCGAAATGGTGCCTTTGCCTTCCTTCAGTGAACCTGTCCAAACCGCACTTGCCTTGCTAGCCATTGTCCCTCCTTGGGGGAAATCCGGTTATTCCTGCGTGCGGCGCCGCAAGGGGAATTCAGGGCGCCGGCAGAGTGTTGATGGTATTGATGCCTCAGGCGCCTCCCGGGAAGTTGCGCGGAAGACTGCCCACCCTTCCATGCTAATCTGTCCGGCATGCTGCCGCACCGTCCTCTGGCTCTTGATTCCGGTTTTGCGACTGATTTTTCACATGCCGGTCCTGCGCAGGAGCAAGCCCAGCCTGTCGACCATCATTGCCAGGTCTGCCCTAACTGCTCGCACCGGCTTACCGGCCACCACTGTAAACTCGTCTGCACCCAGTGCGGCTACTATCTTAGCTGTGCGGATTATTACTAAGGGCTGCTACTTCGTTTCGCTAGCTTTGCGCGCCGCCTCAAACTCATCTCCAGCCTGCCACTCCACAGGTGTCAGCTGCCCGCTGGCCAGCCACCCCAGCACCAGGCCAAACCGCGCCATCTTGGCATTCCCCCGGAAGTCCCAGTCCGCCCGGTATTCGTCTGCCGGCTGGTGATAGTGGTGAGCCACGTAATCCTCAAACTGAGCGTGCCCCCAATCCGGTGCATGCCCCTCAAACAGTTCCCCTTGGTCCACTGAAAACGCCGGAATCCCCACCCGCGCGAGAGAGAAATGGTCGCTGCGATAATAATGACCCGCCGCCGGCGTAGGATCAGGCAGCAGCGCCAGGTCGAAGGCCTTCGCAACCGTCTGTACCGTCGGCCAAAAGTCGATGCGCTCCGCCCCACCCAAACTCACCGAGCGCGGAATCCCAATCGGCAGCAGCATGTCGTAATTCAGATCCAGCGAAATCTGCCCAGCCGGCACTGGCGGATGCATCCCGAGATACTGCGATCCCAGCAATCCTTGCTCCTCAGCCGTTACTGCGGCAAAATAGACCGCGTGTGGTGGCCGCGTCGGAGCCTGAGCAAACGCCCGCGCCATCTCCAGCAAAATGCCGCAGCCGGTTCCGTTGTCCGCGGCGCCGTTGTAGATGTTGTCGCCCTTCGCATCCGGATCGATACCCAGGTGGTCGTAGTGCGCGGTATACAGCACGGCTTGATTCGTCGCACCCGCACCCGCCACGCGCCCCACCACGTTTGAGCTCACGTAGCGTCGCACGCGGCTCTCGACATGTCCCTGCAGCTTTACCGGAAGCTCAACCGCGTGAAATGCACCCGGCTTCCCCGCCTGTTCAATCGCCTTGTCCAGATCGCCCAGCCCCGCCAGTGTCAACAACCGCTGCGCCACATCGTGCTGAATCCACGCCGCGGCCCGCAATGTGGCGTCCGGGTCGCCCTGCAGGTAGCTTTTTTCGATGGCCTGCGAGTTCCGCACCACTTCCCAACCGTAGCTCGCCAAATCCCTTCGGTGGATGATCAACACACCAACCGCTCCACGCCGCGCGGCCTCCTCGTACTTGTACGTCCAGCGGCCGTAGTAGGTCATCGCCTTGCCTTTGAAAAACTTCTCATCGTCCGATGGCGGTTCGTTCACAATCACCAGCGCAACCTTGCCCTTCAGATCGATATCCTTTCCGTCCGCGCCGGCAAAGTCGTTCCAGTTGTATTCAGGCGCATGAATGCCATACCCGACAAAAACGATTGGCGCGTTGAAGTCCGCCGTCGCTTGTCCAGTCTGATCCTTTGACACAATTTCCGATCCATAGGCAAGCTCAACCGGCTGTCCGCTACGCGGAACAAACGAAAACTTCGTCTTGTCCTCGACGGTGTGCACGGCCACCAACGGAACCTGCTGGAAATAACTTCCGTTGTCACCCGCCGGTTCCACGCCTGCCAGTGCGAATTGGGTTGCAATGTATTCGGCCGCCAACTCCGCACCGCGCGTCCCCGGCCCACGTCCCTCAAGCAAATCCAGCGACAGAAAACGCACGTGCGCCCGGATTTTCTCGGCATCAATTGAAGCCGCAGCCTCCCGCGCCGCCTGTGGCAATCCAGGAATCTCGGGAATGGAAGTGGCTGCGGGCTGTTGCCCATGGACAAAGGGTGAGAAAACAATCGCGGCGGTCAGCACTGAAAAGGCTCGATTTCGAGTCACGCATTCTCCCTTGAATCGTGGGGTTTTCGCTGCGAATTGAATCTCAGACTACTTCCTGCAACTGCCGTAAGGAAATCCTCTCGCTCTCAGCGGTTCGAAAAAGTCCGGCACGCGACAGCACTTTCCGCGCCAGTCCGGTCAGCGCCATCTCGGCCGCCTCATCCGGCGCAACCCAGCGCCGATCACCGCTCGCAACCGTCAACAACTCCACTTCTTCTTCACCGACCGCCCGAATCCGCACCGTGTAGTTAACCTGCATAATCGCGTGGCGAACCATCATGCGCAAGTCCCCTGCGGGCACGTTCACATCGCTCAGTGCGGGCAGTTCCCACAATCCGGGCATCACCGTTTGCTGCGCGGCACGCTGTTCCAGTAACACCTCTTCGCCGTCCAAAGCATCGCCCCGCCGCTCCCCCCTGCGAACCGCCAACGCATAGCCAACTTCGCGACGAGTCATCCGCTCCCGAGGCTCCGTCTTGTGCTCCCCGCGCGTCTTGCAATCCGCGTTCAGCGGGCACACCAGGCATTGCGGATTCCGAGGCAAACAGACCGTCGCCCCCAGCTCCATCATTGCCTGGTTAAAGTCCCCCGGCTGCGCTGGATCCACCAACTCCGCGGCCAAGTACTCAATTCTCCGCTTATCCGCCACCCGGCCGCCGCCATCCCAGCCCTCCAGCCTGCACAACACGCGTTCAACGTTACCGTCCACCACGGCCGCTGCCTCGCCGTGGGCAATGCTCGCAATTGCCGCGGAAGTATAGCTGCCAATCCCTGGCAGATTTCGCAGTCCCGCCGCGGTCACCGGCATCACTCCCTGTAATTCGTCTGCCACAAACTGCGCCGCCTTGTGCAGCATGCGCGCCCGCCGGTAATAGCCCAGCCCGCTCCACAACGCCAGCACCTCTTCTAACGGAGCCACCGCCAGCGAAGCAACCGTCGGGAACTTTGACAGGAATTCCCGATAGCGTTCTATAACCACGGCCACTCTGGTTTGCTGCAGCATAATCTCAGAAACCCAGATTGCGTAAGGATCCTGCGTCTGACGCCAGGGAAGGTCGCGCCGGTTCACGGCATACCAGGCCAGCAAATTCTGCCGCAATCGCGCAGTATTATTCATCTCCTTGGCCCGCTTCACCATGGGCAAAGCTTACGGCATTTGGCGTCGGCGGAGTAAGCTCCCTGCGCTCCATTCCCAATTGGGATCTTGTATTCAAGAAAGAAACTCAGTGAAAAATGAACAAGACAGATCAGTTTCCAGAATTCAGCCATGTTACTGTGAGGAAATTCTGAAGCGTAACATTGCGCTTTTGAGTTAATTCCGCATGAAAGTGGCGGGGCCGAGACCGCCAAAAGAGCTCCGGCTTGACCGGGCCCAACGGCGATTTGGAGGTTCCTTCTTGAAACTCACCGCGCTCTACTTCTCGCTTACGTTGCCGGCTCTATCTTTGGTTGCAACGGCCCAACCCTTCAGCCACTCCGTGGCCCCGATCGTTGCTGAATCCAGTTCCGACGGCGGTGCCGCGCAGGTAGCGCCTTCTGTCCGAAATGCCCCCGGGGAAGTCCGCCCGTTTTCGCGACTTGCCCTCGGCGCCGGCGTTTCTCCTCTGGGCATCAACTTTCAAGTGGCTACCAATATCAACAAGCACGTCAATATCCGGGGAACCGGTAACGTCTTCAAGTACTCCACCAACTTCACCACTGACGGCCTCACTGCCAACGCCAATCTAAACCTGGCTTCGGCCGGCGTGGCGCTGGATTACTACCCCACCCGGTTCGGTTGGCGCATTAGTCCCGGCGTGTTGCTCTACAACGGCAACCAGCTCTCGGCTTCCGATGCCGTGGCCGGCGGAACCAGCTTTACTCTGAACGACCAGACCTTCTACTCCGCCAATACCAATTCCGCCACCGGCGCCACTCCCGTTAACGGCAATGCGTTGCTCGGCCTCAACACCACCAAGCCGGCCTTCACAGTCACCACCGGCTGGGGCAACATGATCCCGCGCAAAGGCGGACATTTGTCGTTCCCGTTTGAACTTGGAGTCGCAGTCACCGGGCAGCCTTCGCTCAACGCGACCCTCGCGGGATGGGCATGCTACAACCAGGCGCAAACCGAGTGCACCAACATCTCCAGCACCACGGATCCCATCGCTATCGCCGTCCAAAGCGATCTGCAAGCTCAGATTGCCAAGTGGAAGTCCGATCTCTCCCCCTTGAAAACCTATCCCATCATTTCTTTCGGCGTAGCCTACGCCTTCCACATCCGGTAGGCATCAGTCGCCAATGCATTAAGGGCCGCTCACGGAACAGAGCGGCCCTCAGTCTTTATCAGGATAAATTCCTCGCGCGTCGGTCGAGATGGAGGAATGCTTCGTGCCCCATTCTTGCCGGTTTTTCCTGCGGCAAGGGTGGGAAGCAGTAAACCAGTGCGAGCCTCCCGCGAGCGTCTGCCGAGCCGCATGTGCTTACCCCAGCAACTCTCCAACAATGCCCGCCACCGACGCTAAAGCCGCGTCAATCTGCGCCTGGTCCTTGCCGCCGGCCTCGGCAATATCTGGCTTGCCGCCGCCTGCGCCGCCCACCAGCTTCGCTACCGCTCCAACCAATTTGCCAGCCTGAATTCGCTTGGTCAGCCCTGGCGTAACCCCGGCAATCAGCGCGACCTTGCTATCCGGCTGCGCCGACGCCAGCACCACCACGCCCTCGCCAAGCTTCTGCTTCAGGTTGTCAACCAGCGTCCGCAACTGCCCCCGTTCCAGCGAGTCCGCCCGCAGCGTAACCAGCTTCACGCCCTTTACATCCATTGCCCGCCCCAACGCCTCATCAAGCGCCCCGGCAGCCGACTTCATCCGGGACTCTTCCAACTCCCGTCGCAGCCGCTTCAGCTCTTCTTCCTGCGCGGCGAACTTGGCGCGCAGGCCCTCAGTCAAGTTCTCGGTCGACGGCACATACTGGCCAGCGAGCTTGGCAACTTCAAAGTCCTGACGGAAAGTGTCGAGCGACCCAAACCCGCTGATCGCCTCCAGCCGACGCACGCCCGACGAAACCGACCCCTCACTCACAATCTTGATCAGGCCGATTTCGCCCGTGGCCCCCGTATGCGTACCCCCGCACAGCTCCGTCGAGAACCCATCGGACAGCTTCACCACGCGCACCTTGTCCCCGTACTTCTCGCCGAACAAAGCCATGGCATGGTACTCGTTCACGGCCACATCGATCGGCACGTCTTCCAGCGTCTCCACGCGTGCGTTGCCAAGCACCTCGCGGTTCACAATCTGCTCAATCTCCGTCAGCTCTTCATCCGCTACCTGCGCAAAGTGAGAGAAATCAAACCGCAAGCGAGTTGGATCCACCGCCGACCCAGCCTGTTTCACATGCGTCCCCAGCACCTGCCTCAGCGCCGCATGCAGCAGGTGCGTTCCCGTATGATTACGCCGAATTGCATCCCGCCGCAGACCATCCACCACGGTCTGCACACGATCCCCCACCGCCAGCCCCTGCTTCAGCAACGCCTTATGCGCGCGCACGCCCTGCACCGGCAGCACGCACCCGGTAATCTCCGCCACCGTAGCATTCCCATCCGGAGTCAGAAACACGCCCGTATCGCCCACCTGCCCCCCGGAGTCGCCATAAAAGCTGGTCTGATCCAACACAACATCCACAGCGTCACCCGCATTCGCCGCCGGCACGCCCACCCCGTCCTTCACAATCGCCAGTACTTCGCCGGTAGTATTCAGTTGCTTGTAGCCCAAGAATGAAGTCTTCGGCAGTTCGCGAAACGCCGGGCTTGCCGACTTCTGGCTTCCGCCCTTCCACGAAGCTCGCGCTCGAGCCTGCTCAGCCTCCTTGGCCTGCTCAAACCCCGAGTCGTCAAAAGCCACGCCTGCATCCCGAGCAGCATCCACCATGAAGTCCAGCGGCAGACCGAACGTTTCGTACAGATGGAATGCCTTCTCGCCCGTGAAGCCAGCCTTCAGCTCCTCGTCAAGTCGCGTCAGACCAATCTTCAGCACCCGATCAAACTGCTTTTCCTCCGCCTCAATCACCCTAGCCACGCGCCCGGCCGAATCTGCAAGCTCCGGATATGCCCCCTGCATCAAATTGCGTACGGCATACACCATTTCAAAAAGAAAAGGCTGTTCCTGTCCCAGCAGCCGTCCATGCCGAATCCCGCGCCGCAAAATTTTCCGCAGCACATACCCGCGGCCTTCATTCGAGGGCAGCACACCGTCATTGATGAGAAAGGTGGCGGCACGTGCGTGATCGGCGATGATGCGCAAACTGGCGTTCTCGACCCCATCCTTCACGTCGGTTAGCTCAGCCGCCTTCTCAATCAGCGGCGTAAACAAATCCGTCTCAAAATTAGAAATCTTCCCCTGCAGTACCGCCGCCACGCGCTCCAGCCCCATCCCCGTATCAATCGAGGGCTTTGGCAGCGGCGTCAGCTTGTAGCTGGTCTTCTTCGTCTCCGCGTCCACCACGGCGGCCCGGTCAAACTGCATGAAGACCAAATTCCAAATCTCCACATACCGCGCATCGTCCTGCCCAAACGGCAAGTCTTTCCCGTGCTCTGAAGCCGCGAGCCCCATGTCGAAGAAAATCTCCGAACACGGCCCGCACGGCCCCGTCTCGCCCATCTGCCAGAAGTTGTCCTTCAGCCCGTACTCGAAGATGCGGTCCTTCGGTACGCCCACTTCCATCCAGTAGCCCTCGGCCTCGTCGTCCCGGGGCACGCCATTCGCCGGGTCGCCCTCGAAAATCGTCACGTACAGCTTGTCCTTGTCGATCCCGAACCACTCCGGGCTCGTCACCAGCTCCCACGCAAAGTTGATGGCATCGCGCTTGAAGTAGTCGCCAAAACTGAAGTTCCCCAGCATCTCGAAGAACGTGTGGTGCCGTCGCGTAAATCCGACGTTCTCCAGATCGTTATGCTTCCCACCGGCTCGCACGCACTTTTGCGAAGTCGTCGCGCGCGCGTAGTCCCGCTTCTCCGCGCCAAGGAAGAGGTCCTTGAACTGGTTCATCCCCGCATTGGTAAACAGCAGGGTCGGGTCATTGGCAGGCACCAGTGAGGAGGAGTGCACACGGCGATGCCCCTTCGTCTCAAAAAAGCGCAGAAACAGTTCGCGTATCTCGTTCCCAGAGCGATATTCCATGGCCCATCCAGTGTAATTCGACTAACCCCAGCTACGAGGACCTGTGTATGTTAGCCACAGTTGGCGCTCGGCCGGTGCCGCATTGCGTCACTCCAATA
>Ga0302198_10006472_pt1 | contig 10541 bp, 8 predicted proteins | sample II_Bog_N2_2_FD_193521 | JGI IMG/M metagenome (GOLD analysis project Ga0302198, IMG submission 193521) | Peat permafrost microbial communities from Stordalen Mire near Abisko, Sweden - II_Bog_N2_2 | ecosystem: Environmental > Terrestrial > Soil > Wetlands > Peat | place: Sweden: Abisko, Stordalen... | reverse complement strand
TCCAGCGGCGCCACATGTCGATCCGTTGCTCAATGGAAAGCCTGTTCCGTTTTCCTTCTGCCATAAACACCACCTTTAGAAAAGGAATTCTTATCAGATGGTGTTGCATCGACCAGTTGAGACCACCGGAGTTTAAGGAAACTGAGAAAACTTACGTTTTCCCCGAGCACGCCTTCGGCGCGGATGATACTTGGCTACCCAATCGAGTGGCGGCATAACGTCATATCGTGCGACGGCATAACTTCGCAGAGGCCGGCGGCACACCAGTGAAATGGGTGCCGGAATGGAGTGCAGCCAGCACTCCTGCCCAGAATCGCCTCAGGCACGCGGACAAACCCGTGCCATCCGGGGATAAATCGGGTAAAGTAAAGGTTCCACAACAGCTCAATTGCATCGTTGCCCCCCAATCGATCGAGAGGCTCGCCCAGATGATTCCGCCCCTGCCGCCGGAAGCTGACCCCTCCCGCCTCACCCTCAAAGTGGAGGAAAGGCATCCGCTCGCCATCCGCTGGATCCACTGGATCGGATTCCCGGTCCTCTTCTTCATGATCTGGAGCGGCTTGATGATCTACTGGGCCGATTCCGCCACCGACTACACCTACGAGCACCAGGTCTACCGCATTGGATTCGGCTCCTTCACCCTCATCCGCCTGTTTCCCCCGGCGTTCTATCGCCTCTTTCGTTTGGACGGGCACTTTACGCGCGGCCTTGGCCTCCACGCGATGTTCATGTGGGTCTTCGCCATCAACGGCATCGCGTATGTCGCTTTCCTCGCCATCTCCGGCCAGTGGCGCTCGATCCTGCCCGACGGCCAGGCCTTCTGCGACGTGCTTGCCACCGTCCGCGCCGAGCTCTCCGGCCGCCCGGTTCCCCATCCTGGCCGCAAATACAACGCCGCCCAACGCTTCGCTTACTCGGCAAGCATCCTGATGGGCGCCGGCACGCTGCTCACCGGCATCGCGATCTGGAAGCCGACCTCCTTCGGTCCCCTCACAACTCTCCTCGGCGGATACCAGACCGCCCGGTGGCTGCATTTCTGGCTCACCATGGGATTCTGCCTCTTTATTTGCGTTCACGTCTTCCAGGTCCTGCGTTCGGGCTGGAACAAGCTTCGCGGAATGATCTGCGGCGCGATCCTCGTTCGATCCTCCAACCTCGAATCCGCCCAGATCGTTGCCGAACCCTCTGCCGGAGGCCAATCCGAGTGACCGACCCTACCCAACGCCCCGCCGATCCCGCCGCCTCATCCGAGACCGACGCCCAGGTAATGGAGCAGATCACGCGCCGTACGCGGCGAAGCTTCCTGGTTGCCGGCGCTGCCGCCGCCACCACTGCCATAGGTCTGCGCATCTACGACCACCGCCCCCGGCAGCCGGACATTCTGCATCGGCCGATGCGAACCGCGGAGGAGTTCAACCGGGTGTTGGCGGAGAACGTGATCGGAGAAACGACGCTGGCCCGCACCTATCCCCAGTCGCAGGCGCTCGCCAATCCCCGGCCCAATGGAGCCATCGGAATCCGCCGTGACCTGAACCCCGCCAGTTGGCGGCTCCAGGTGACCGGGCTGGCCGACTCCCAGCGGCATCCTCAGTATGTCGACAACGTCTCCGACTGGAAGTATGAGTACGCGACGTCATACCTGGAAGCTGCCCTGCAGGCGGACGGAGAAGCCCAGAAGGCCGGAGACAACAATAAGCTCTCCAAGGATGACGCCGGCGTCTCACTCTCCATCGCCCGTCCGCCGGCTCCCGGACTACTGCTGACTCTCGCCGAGATCCAGGCTCTCCCCTTCGTCCAGCAGACCACGGAGTTCAAATGCATCGAGGGCTGGAGCGAGCTCGTCTCCTTTGGCGGGGTGCGATTCCGCGACTTCCTCGCGCTCTATCCGCCGTTCCGCAATCCGGACGGTTCACTCCCCCGATACGCCGCCATGACCACTCCCGACGGCAGCTTCTCCTGCGGCTTCGACATGGCCTCGCTCCAGCATCCGCAAACCCTGCTCTGCTTTCAAATGAGCGGACGTGATCTGCTGCCTGCTCACGGTGCTCCGCTCCGCTTGGCAATGCCGCTCAAGTATGGCTATAAGCAGATCAAGCAGATCGGCCGCATCTCCTACACCAACGACAAGCCCAGCGACTACTTTGCCAGCTTCGGCTTCGACTGGCACGGCGGCCTTTGAGTCGCTGCCCTATTGCGCCGTCAATATCTTCATCACCGGGTCTGGCAGTTGCTGGTCGGCATTCTTCAGCAGCAGCGTTACCTGCCACATCTGGGTGTCGGTCAGCACGTGGTTGAAGGCCGGCATCCCGGTCAGCCGAATCCCGTTCGCCACCTTCCAGTAGGTCTCCCCCGCATCGTCGTCGCTCACGCCCACCACGCTGCCCTTGCTGTGCTTCTTCCACAGCTGCGGCGCCACCGGATACATGTACTTGGCGTAAGGAACATCCTTGCCCGGCGTGCCATGGCACTCCGCGCAGTCGGCGCGATACACCTTGGCTCCGCCCTCGAACACGTCCTCGCCGGTGCCAAACGGAGCCGTCTGCATCTCCCGCGCGATCCGCGCGTTCAGCGGCACGCTCACAATCTGTCTCTCATCCGGAAACGGCTTGTCCGCCGTCGCCACGGGCGGCGATCCCCATTTCAGATACACCCCAACCGCCACCACCCCCAAAATCCCAGCCAGCACAAATCCCAACAGCACCTTGCCAAAGCCGCCGCCCGAGCCCCTGCCATTTGCCATGTTGCCTCCCTCTTTCCCGTGCCGCCGCGCCACGAAGTCCCGCTGGATGTTCTAATAAGGAGTGGCCCTATGCGGACCCGTTTTCCGCCGCACGCCACACGCATTCGTTCGACCCAAGAATACCCGAGTCTCAACCAGCAAGCCCCCCGCAGGAGTCTTCGTAGATGTTTCGATCGCCGTCCGGTTTCACAGTGAGCATACAGTCCCTCGCCGCAATCTTCCTGGCCACCCTGCTGGCCGCCTCCACCGGACAGGCGCAGACTCCGCGCAGAACGGGCCATGAGACCAACGCCAATCGCCGCGCCCGCATCGCCAAAACCATCCAGGATACCTACACCCATCGCTGGGAGGTCGGCGGCGGAGGCGGCTATCTCCGCTTCCGCAGCGGCCAGTCCCTCCAGAAGAACAGCGAGATCACGTTCTGGGTGAACAGCACCTACTACCTCAACCAGAAGCTCGGCATCACCGGAGAGCTGCGCGGCAACTACGGCAACGCCAAGGTCGGCAACACCATCTACAACCTGCCCAACCCGCAGGTCTCCGAATACCCCTTCATGGCCGGCCCTACCTACCGCTTCCGCCTGCAGCAGAAGTCCGGCATCAGCGTCTTCGCCTTGGGCGGCACAGCCATCGGCAAATTCGACGGCGACACCAAGGGCATCCCCGCCACCAACCTCGGCCTGTGGCCCTCCACCAACGCGCGGCCGGCCTTCTCCATCGGAGCCAACCTGGACCTCAACGTCTACCCCAACCTCGCCTTCCGCATCTCCCCCAGCTACCTTGGCACCACCTTCGGCAGCAGCCTCCAAAACAACTTCGGCTTCAACATGGGCCTCGTCTACCGCTTCGGCCGCCAGAAATAACCGCCTTCACTGGCACCTCTCCCCGCTCGTCATTCTGGACGAAGTCCAGAATCTCCGTAGTTGTCCTTCTTGCGCCGCAAATCCGAGTGCCCTATTCGTCGCGGCCCCATCGCGATGAGTGGAATCGAGCGCAGCTCGACCCGGAGGAGCAGTGGGCTTCAGCCCGCGGTAAGCCGCCTCACCGTGCAGGCGCTTCAGCCCCGGGCTTATCAGTTCCCGGGAAACCTGCATCGCGCTTGATTTCCTCGATCTGCGCCACATGCCGCAGCGTGTGCTGCCCCATCGCCACCAGCCACTGATAGCAATCCAAATCGCCAAACGCCACATGCGCGAAGAAGTGACTGCGCAAATCCGCCTGCATGCTCTCCGCAAACTCCACCGTCTGCGCCCGCCTCGCGCGAAATTCAGCCAGCATCTCGCCCACATCGCTCCACCGCCCCGTCGGCCGCGCCGCCTCCCGCGACTTCAGCGGCTTGTCCCGCGACGCCGCCAGCCCAAGCACCAGCGAATCCTTCCCCGCAACCTCCGCCTGCTTCTCCGGCTCGGCCGGCGTATCCAGAGCACCCCGCACCGCACCCAGCATAAAGCTCTCCCAAACCACCAGATGCTCCACCACCTCAGCAATCGACCACCGCTCCGGCGCCTCGCGAAACCTCCATTGCTGCTCCGTCAATCCACGCACCGCCTCCACCAGCCGAGCCTCACTCGCCGCCAACTCCCCCACCACAAACTCCCGCTCGTCCGTCGTCACCTGACCCTCCGCACTCTCTGTGGTCTCTCTTCTTCTCCGTGATCTCCGTGTTTCGCTTTTACGCCCCCGTCATCTTCCCTTTCTACGCCCCCGTCATCTTCCCTTTCGTAGTTGTCATTTTGAGGCGAAGCCGAAGAATCCTCGTATTTGCCGTTCTTTAGAGCCCCAAACCGGATGCCCGTTCCTCACAGCCTCATCGCACACAAGGGAATCGTCAAGAGCCGAGTGAAAGGAAATCATCAACCTGCCGATAACAGTGACATCCGATCTAAGAGGCGGATTGCCATTAACCAGGCATTTGCACCTACGGAGCATATGGAAGCCGAATGCTCTCTCGACCCCAGGAGCTATAGGCTCCGTTTCGGGTCGCAACTTGAGGCCAAATATGAGGCGGCCATAGGACCTGCTCGAAACCGGGCGATCTCCGCGTATCTTATCGTCTATCTGGCCGCCAAGCTGCTGCTTCTGTTCGCAAATCTGAAGGTTGGATCGCAGGTGTTCCGCGTCTCCATGGAGTTGCGTCTGGGCATCATCATGCCTCTTACCATTCTGGCCGTGGCACTGCTGCGTCAGAAACTCCCATCGTGGATCCACGGTATAGCCGCGTTCACACCGTTGATTCTGGAAACCGCACTTGTGATGACCTTAGGACGTCTCTCCAAGTCGGCCGTGACGGAGCGATACGTCCTTGCAGCCGGCGTTGGAATCTTCGCCCAGACGCTTCTGATGCAAGCGCCCTTCCGGTACTGTGCCCGCGGATTGGCAGCGGCATTGACCGTATTCTCCACTCTATGCCTTGTCCAGTGGCCCGGTCACTTCGGATCGCGAATTCCGATTGACGAAATCATCTTCGTGGTCGTCTTCTCCCTGCCCGCGCTCTATGAGCGGTACAGCCGCGAACGGTCCAACAGGCGCGAGTTCCTGCTGAGCGAATCCAACTGCCTCCGAAACGAAGAGATTCTACAGATGAACGCCCATCTGCAGCGGCTCTCCAGCCTGGATGGCCTCACCGGCATCTTCAACCGCCGATATCTGGACGCAGCGCTCGAACGTCTGTGTCCACTTGCCGTCGACAATCGTCGTTGGATCGGCGTCTTGATGATCGATGTCGACAACTTCAAGCTCATCAACGACAGGAGAGGACACTCTTACGGCGACCTATGCCTGGAAAGGATCGCCCAGGTTATGCAGCAAAGCGTCCGCGCCGGCATCGACACCGTTGCCCGATATGGAGGCGAGGAGTTTGTAGCGATTCTCCCAGATGCCGATGAGCCTGAAGCTCTCGGAATTGCAGAGCGCATTCGACAGGCGATTGAGGGCGCTGGATTCCAAGCCGGACCCGGCAGCGTGGTCACCATCAGCATCGGAGTGGCTGTAATGGGAGGCAAATCCGGACACCGATTTACCCCGAATGAACTCGTGAATGCCGCCGACGAGGCCCTGTACCAGGCGAAACGCTCCGGAAGGAACCGGGTCATCTGCTCTGTCCCCGAACTGCATCCAGGGGAACTTATCCGCGTTACTCAATGAGAACCACCCTTCCGATGACGCATGAGCCGCCCCGTGGCGACCATCGGGAGCACCACGCGAAGCGGTTTACCCGTCACGAAGTGACGATCTTCCCCACATCCAGAATCTCTTTGATCTGCTCATCACTCAGCACGCCCCGCTCCCGCGCCACCTCAATCACACTCCTCCCGCTCGCAATTGACTCCTTCACCAGCTCAGCCGCCTTCGTGTATCCGATATAAGGATTCAGTGCCGTCGCCAGCGCCACCGTACTCTGCGCATAGAACTCGCACCGAGCAACATTCGCCGTAATCCCCCGCACGCACCGCACATCCAACTCGCGCAGCGCATTGGTCAAAATAGAAACCGACTGAAGCACGTTATAAGCCATCGTAGGCATCATCACATTCAGCTCAAGCTGCCCTGCCTGCACCGCCATCGCCACGGCCATATCGTTCCCGACAACTTGAAATCCCACCATCGCCGCCAACTCCGCCAGCACCGGGTTGATCTTCCCCGGCATGATCGACGACCCCGGCTGCAGACTCGGCAGATGAATCTCATTGAACCCTGTGTTGGGCCCCGAACTCATCAGCCGCAGATCATTCGCAATCCGAATCACCTCCAGCGCCAACCCGCGCAGCGCCGCACTCACCTCCGCCATCGGCCCGCAGCTCTGCATCGCCCACCGCATGTCTGAAGCCGGGACGAGTCTCTGGCCGCTGATAACCGCCAGCTTCGCAATCGCCAGCTTCCGGTATTCAGGATGCGTATTGATCCCCGTCCCCACCGCCGACCCGCCCAGCCCCAACTCCCGCAGCCCTTCACCAGCCCGCGCGATCGACTCCCGCGCCTTCCGCACGGCCACCCCGTAAGCCGCAAACTCCTGCCCCAGCCGGATCGGCGTCGCATCCTGCATATGCGTCCGCCCCGCCTTCACCACCCCATCAAACTCCACACCCTTCGCCGCAAAGCTCCCCGCCAACCCATCCAGCACCGGATAAAGCCCTTCCAGCGCCAGCAGCGTCCCCACCCGCATAGCCGTAGGAAACACATCATTGGTCGACTGCCCATAGTTCACATGGTCGTTCGGATGCACCCACTCATACCTCCCCAGCGCCGAGCGTTCTGCATCCAAGCCGCCCCGCTCCGCATCCTCCACCATGCTGCTTGAGTTGTCATTCTGAGCGCAGCGAAGAATCCCCGCATTTGCCTCCGTGCCGCCCCCACCCACCACGTCGCGCCCACCCTTCCCGCCGCCATTCCCCTTCGCGTCGTCATTCTGGACGAAGTCCAGAATCTCCGTAGTTGCCGCTGTGCCGCCCGCGCCCCCTCGCCCCTCCGAATCCCACTGTTCCCTGTTCCCTACTCCCTGCCCCCTTGCAACAATCTGATTCGCCCGATTCGCAACCACCTCATTCGCATTCATATGGAAGCTCACCCCAGCCCCCGCCTGAAACACATCCACCACAAACTCCCCATCCCACCTCCCGTCGATCACCTCTTGAGCCGCGCGCGCAATCGCCGCCGCTCGCTCTTTACTCACCACCCCCAACTCGCCATTCGCCTCAGCCGCAGCCTTCTTCACCATCCCAATCGCCCGAATCAAAAACGGACTAGCCCGCATCCCGCTGATCGGATAGTTCTCCACCGCCCGCTGCGTCTGCGCCCCATACATCGCCCCCGCCGGAACCTCCACCACCCCCAGCGAATCCTTCTCCTGCCGCATCTCCGCCATCGCACACCTCGCAACGCTTACGATAATAGGCAGAGAAACCTAGTGGTGATCGTCGTGGTGGTCCGGCGGAGGAGGCGGCTGGTTGTGGTCATCGTGGTGGTCATCCCGATGATCCTGCTGCGGAGCCTGCTTCTCCACTACGGTAGTGTGGCAACCACTGATCACCAGCGTAACTGCGGCGCTAAGAAGAAGAGCTGTAAGCGTTCTGGATCGAGTCATCTGTCGTTTTCCTCATTTTGCTTCTGCTTCGGTCTTTAGGTGAGATGCCAAACCACCCCGCCGCGAAGAACCCAATCAGCCGATCCTCTCCTCCTTCTTGCCTTGTGCCCCCCATCACCACACCATCTTCTTCACAGCGCTAAAATTGATCCAGCCGCATCATCGTCATCAGCTCACACCTCACAAACTCATTGGATGTGCCCAGACCGCTTCCCAACGGTTCGCGCCACCGTCGATGGCGTACTCGGCACTAAGTCCGCCAGCCGCCTCGACGGCCAGGAGGCTGCCGCCCAGCAGCACACTATGCCCCCGCGCAACCATCTAATCAGCCTGCGTCGACGCTCGCAACTACGAAGCCGAATTCCCCACTCTAACCATCCCTCACCGACAAGGAGGGGCCACGCCAAGAAATGAGGCGCGGGCCAACCGCTCGCAGAATCACCTCACGTTCTCAGCGCTCTTAAATTGCGCGTCGAGGATGAGCAGGACGTGTCTGGAAGGAAGTCGATCCAGAACGCGGGCAACCGAACTGAGCTGTATCGCGGTCGGAAGGAGCGCATCGAGGCGAGTATCCCGAGCCATAAGAAATGTCTCCCTTGTCCTAGGGTTGTAAGCTGCATGGCCAGCGACGAATACAATCAATTCGTCGTCCTCATGGAGACGCTCTCGTGCATCATCAAGCTTTTCCAATATTCCATTCCGAGTGGGATTGGCGACGAAATCCACAGTGGCTCCCATGGTTCGTAGCTGTTCAGCAAAGGCACTGGCGTCGGCTATTGACCCGCGCATCGGTGAAAGGTAGGCGTATTGATCGGTGGCGAACACCAGTGCGTGGAGGCGCCGCGAGGGGAAGAGGAACACGCTTCCAGCCTCATTCGAACCAAATCCACCGAGGATCGGAGGTGTCGATGTGGGCGATTGCGGCACTCTTGAAAGTGCGCCAGCCAACTCAGCAATAGTGAGCAGCCTCCCTTCAGTCGCAAGCTTCAACTGCGCGACGAGGTCGCGGACGAACGCCGAGGTCGGTTCCCGGTTTAAGTCATCCTGGGGGGCTGCCGATCCAGCGGAGAGGAAGAATCTCGCTGTTCGCTTGTACTCCTCAGGCCCTTCGACAATCGGCGGTCTGACCTTTGCGACTTCAACCGCCGACGTGCCTGCCTGGATTCCGGAACCCCGGATGGCAACCTGAAGCTCCTGATTTGGAATGTTGCTCGAGATAAGCGGAAAGTCTCCATACAGTTCGGAGGAGTAAACCGGCCATTGCCTGCCCGCCGATTCGGTGACCACGTCCTGCTGGACACTGTGGGCGAGTACCGTAGCATCCATCCCAGGAGCCATGTCACGCAGCAGAGCCTCGGTAAACAGACCGTGCTGGCCTTTCGAATTCTCATCTGCCGTGGCACCGCTGTTGGCTGCAAACATGATGAGGGTTCCGGGCTGTGCCTCCATCGCAGCCAATCCAGGGTTTTCGTGAGCAAATGGGTTATTGCGGCAAGCATCAAGAATCAAAATACGTTGTCGAGCACGCGCAGCAAGCTTGCTATGCAGCAATTCCACATCGTAGCTCTCGCGCATGAGCTCAGCGGCAGACTTGCCATCGTAATCAACGGGAATGAGATAGTTGTGGTGCCCAACCTGGGCACCGTGACCAGCATAATAGACGACCACGGTGTCCCCTGGCGCGACTGAGCCGACGAAGCGATCCACCACGTCGGGCAAACTCACCCTAGTCAGGTTCTCGTACCGAGACACTTCGTATCCGTGAGCGACCTCCAGCACCGCGGCAACTGCGAGTTCGTCGTTCCTGGCGTTTGGAAGTTCGCTGTCGCCATACTGCCAATTACCTATCACCAGCGCAAGATGCCTTGGTGTCCGTCCTGGGTCTGGAATAGGAAAAACTGCCTCGTCGACCGGGTTGAGGCCGCGATCCTGGGCCGGCACCAGTATCTGTAGAGCAAAAACAAGCAGTCCCACCGTCAAAATGCGCTTCATTTGAAATGAATTGTAGCGCCTGCTAGCTAGTCCCACCACGGGCAGCTGACCCACCCGCCCTTCCAGGCACCTGCTTAGCGGCTACCAGCCGTCCAAGCTTTGCTTGAGTGGGCTTGCTGTGCTCAGCATCACCACCCGTCGCCCCGCCCAGGTCTAAAATTAAGCAGTACTCCATAAAGGACCCCATGCCCACCATCATCCAGCAGGACGACGTAATCCGCAGCGTAGCCGACGCGCTCCAGTACATCAGCTTCTACCACCCCGCCGACTACATCGCCAACCTCGCCCGCGCCTACGAGCACGAGCAGTCGCCCGCCGCCAAGGACGCCATCGCGCAGATCCTCATCAACTCCCGCATGTGCTACGAGGGCCACCGCCCCATCTGCCAGGACACCGGCATCGTCACCGCCTTCTGCAAAGTAGGAATGCAAGTCCAGTGGGCCCCCTCCGCCAAGCACGGCATGATGACCCTCCAGGAAATGATCGACCAGGGCGTCCGCGAAGCCTGGCTCAACCCCGACAACGTCCTCCGCCCATCCGTCCTCGCCGACCCCGCCTTCTCCCGCAAGAACACCAAAGACAACACGCCCGCCATGGTCGTCGTCGAACTCGTCGAAGGCGCCGAACTCGACATCACCGTAGCCAGCAAGGGCGGCGGCTCCGAGGCCAAGTCCAAGTTCGCCATGCTCAACCCCTCCGACTCCATCGCCGACTGGGTCCTCAAAACCG
>Ga0302198_10006458_pt1 | contig 10552 bp, 9 predicted proteins | sample II_Bog_N2_2_FD_193521 | JGI IMG/M metagenome (GOLD analysis project Ga0302198, IMG submission 193521) | Peat permafrost microbial communities from Stordalen Mire near Abisko, Sweden - II_Bog_N2_2 | ecosystem: Environmental > Terrestrial > Soil > Wetlands > Peat | place: Sweden: Abisko, Stordalen... | reverse complement strand
AACCGCCAAAAAGAAATACGCGCCCCGCAGAAAGAAGACGGTGTTGCCATGAGCGACCTCGATTTCACGCCGCACGATACGGAGCCGGAGCCATTGCTCGCGCCCGAGCAGACTCTGCCGCAAGTTGTGCAGAATGCCGATGCGCCGGCGGAGCTGTTTCAGTCCTGGTCCCAGCCCGAGGTCGTTCTACCCACTCGCACTCCGCATCTGGGCCATCTCGCGCTGCTTGTGGCCTTTCTACTGCTCGGGTTTTTGTGCATGACGGTGTCGATTCTGGTCGCCGTCCACTTTCATTTCGATGGCGTCACTGCATTGGACCGCATCAAGACCAATGTTCATTACATTCTGGGCGGCGAGGCAGTTCTCTATCTCGTCACTCTGGCGCTGAGCTTCTCCATTTTTCCGTTGATCTGGAACCGGAGCTTTCTTGCCGGCATTCATTGGCGCGGCGCGACGGCTCTCCGGCTCCGCTGGTGGTTGTTCGCGATTGCTGGAGGCTGCATTGTCCTCGCCATGATCGATGACTGGCTGCTGCCCGGACCCAAGAACGCTCCTATCGACGATATGTTTCGGTCTCCTGGCGCGGCGTGGATGATGTTCGGCTTCGGCATTACGTTTGCGCCGTTTTTTGAGGAGATCGGCTTCCGCGGTTTTTTGCTGCCCGCCCTGGCGACGGCATGGGACTGGGTGACGGAAAGAAGCACCGGCAAGCCTGCCAGCCCGCTCGACGCCAACGAGCATCCTCAATGGTCGATCTCCTCCATGGTGGCTGCCTCGATTGCTACCAGCCTGCCCTTCGCTTTGATGCACGCCGAGCAGACTGGCTGGGCTCCCGGTCCGTTTGTTCTGCTGATGTCGGTCAGCCTGATTCTCTGCGCGGTACGCCTGAAGACGCGCTCGCTGGCCGCCAGCACACTGGTCCACGCCTGTTACAACTTCATCATCTTCTCCTTTGCATTGATCTCCTCGGGAGGCTTTCGGCATTTGGACAAAATGTGAAAAGACAGGGAACAGGGATCGGGAATAGGGAACAGCAATCTGCCTTCAGCGCGCGCCAGGCTGCCTTATTCTTTCCTCTCGCTCAATCGGTGATTGCCCATTCTGAGAAGTACATACCTGATCCCTGTTCCCTGTTCCCTGCCCCGCTATAATTCATATGGAAGCCGAACCGCATCTGCCTGTTCTCTTCCTCATATTCATTCAAGCCTCGATCAGGAAGGGACTCGCCTCATGCCCGAAACAGTCAAGCCCATCGATGTGGAAGCCCTGAAGGTGCTGGTGCGCACAGTGCCCGATTTTCCCAAGCCGGGGATTCTTTTCTACGACATCACCACGCTGCTCAAGGACAAGACCGGCTTCGCGCGCCTGATCGATGCGCTGGCGGCGCACTATCTGAAAGAAAAGATCGACCTGGTGCTGGGCATCGAGGCGCGGGGATTCATCTTTGGGCCGGCGCTGGCCTACCGGCTGAATGCCGGCTTTGTGCCGGTGCGCAAGCCGCGGAAATTACCAGCTCCCGTCGCGCGCGTGACGTATGACCTGGAATATGGGTCCGACGCGTTGGAGATTCACCTGGACGCGATTGCACCCGGACAGCGCGTGGTGCTGGTGGACGACCTGCTGGCCACCGGCGGCACGATGGAAGCGACCATCAAACTGGTTAAACAATTGGGCGGGGAGATCGCGGGGCTGGCCTTTGCCATCGAGCTCGACTTTCTGAAGGGCCGCGACCGCTTCAAGGAGTACGACGTCTTCAGCCTGCTGCACTACGACGAGTAGCCACCTGCGGTGGGGCCAACAGCTCGCTTCTCGCTCGCATGAGATTCGTGGTTTCCCAGGTCCCAGAATCGGGAGCGAGGGCTACGACGAGGCTTCTTCGGGCGTTTCTTCCGGCACTGCGTCTTGCGATGCGGCTTCCTGGGTCTCGGTCTCCTCGGCAAACATCTGGGCGTCGGCGAAGCGATAACCCACATAAACATCCGTCAGCAGATAGAGAGGATTGGCGGGGTCGTCTTCAATCTTCTTGCGCAACTGGCGGACGAAGGTGCGCAGGTACTCGACCTCTTCGCGGCTATCGGCGCCCCAGACGGCGGTGAGCAATCGAGCATAAGTAATCACGCGCCCGGCGCGGCTCATCAGGCAATGAAGAATGTCGAATTCCTTGCGGGTGAGGTGCACCGGCTGACCGCGCTTGGTCACCGTGCGCTTGACCGGCTCGAGGCGCAGTTCGCCGATCTCGTTGGGCGCGTCTTCGGAGCGGGCAGGCGCCTGAACGCGACGAATGGCGGTGCGAATGCGGGCAATCAGCTCTCGCGTGCTGAAGGGCTTGGTGACATAGTCGTCGGCTCCGAGTTCCAGCGCCTCGACCTTCTCCTCTTCCCCGTCGCGGACAGTCAGCATGAGAATGGGCAGACGGGGTGCCAGAGCCCTCATGCGGCGCAGGGTTTCAATGCCGCCGATACCGGGCATATTCACATCGAGCAGGACGACGTCGAAGCCGCCGGCACGCAGCATCTGCAGAGCCTCTTCGCCGCGCGAGGCCTCGACGACCTGGAAGCCGAGTTCAAGCAGCGGAGGGCGCAGCGCCCTGCGAATGGCCGATTCATCGTCGACAAGAAGAATGCGAATCACTGTCTTGTTCATCATGAACCCCTCTTCTGCGCGGAGGCAGGAATGGCGGCAAAGAACGTAGTTCCCTCCACCTCATCGCTGGTAACCCAGACATAACCGCCGTGGATGAGGGCGACGCGCTTGGCCACCGAAAGGCCGATGCCGGTACCCGCGGCGCGGTTGGAGTGGGTGCTGGAACGATAATAGCGGTTGAAGATGCGCTCCCGGTCGGAAATGGGGATCACCGGCCCATAACTGTGCACGGAAAAGATGACCTCTGCGCGAGCCTTGGCCGCGCGAATGGTAATGGCGGTGCCGAAGATCGAGTACTTGCAGGCATTGTCAATGTACTGCGTGAGCAGCATGACCATCAACTGCCGGTCGCAGTTGAGCACCAGGCCGTCATCGGGGAGATCGATGGCCACCTTCATGCTTGCAAGCCTGTCGCTGAGGCTGGTCACCACCTCTTCAACCAGCGAAGCTACGCCAATTGGCGTGACATGAACGGCGACCTCGCCGGCATCGAGGCGGGCCGTGGTCAACAGGCGAGTGGTGAGATTGGCCAGCAGGCCTGCCTGCTCGTCGATGAGGCCCACCAGTTCCCCCTGCGCCGCCGATAGATGGCCCATCTCGCTCAACCCGGTCGAGGCCGCACGGATAGCTGTCAGAGGCGTTTTGTAGGCGTGGGCGAGGCTATCGAGTACGGTCGCGCGCAGTTGTTCCGTGCGGCGTTCGGTCTCGATGCGGCTCTCGTTGGCGAAGGCCCGGTAGCGGTCAAAGGTAATTGCGATCAGAGAGGCGATGGCGTTGTTGGTCAGGGGGCTGGTATCACCGCGCACCACCAGGCTTCCGACAGGCACCGTTCCCAGGCGAACGACGCGACGCCCCAATCCGGTGACCGTGTCGTCGTCGTTGGTTTCGAAGTAGTAGACGTTTTGCGCCAGCTCGCGCGGGTCGGTATTCCAGTTCCCTGCCGGATAGACTTCGTGCAGGTCCGCGTCGAAGAGCGCAACAGCCTCGAGCGCGAAGATCTCATGGACCAGCTCGGCCAACTGCGGCCCAGGCTCCAGATGCAGGTTCATCTCCAGGGTGCGGCGGGTGAATTCGTAGAGATCGTGCATCTGCCCACCCCAGGATTCGGCTTCTTTTGCGTTCTGGTTGACGCGCGCCGAGAGGCGGCTGACCACCAGCGCTACCAAAACGAAGACCAGCAGCGCAACCGAGTTGGCCGGATCGACCGCCAGATTGGACTGGGTAGCCGTTTGGGCCTGATGCGCGGAGAAGAAGGCGTGCATGAAGACCGCCGCGAGCGAGACGATGACTGCCTGCCAGAATCCATAGAGCAAGGCGGTGGGTATCACAATCAGCAGGTAAAGCAGCAGGGCCACGGGAAGCAGCCAACCGGCCCAGTGCGCAAGAGCCGAGACGAGCACAACCGCAACAACCCCCAGCGCACACTCCAGGATGAACAGAAATCCCCGCAATCCGGCACCGCGCGAACGCCTCGCGCCGAAGACGGAACCGATCGGGGTGTAGCTCAGAGACAAGCGATGACCCACCTTTTCATGGGAAGGGAATTCAAGGAAGAACCGTGGATTTCAACGGGGAGATCGTGCATAGCTCTTTCGTTCAGCCGACCTCCAGATCTCCAAGCCCACGGCCAGTTCAAAAGGAATTCTTTTGCCCAGGCCAACATTTTGATGCCATGGAACTTGAGAGGATTTTAACAGGTTCCACATTGTCCCTGGCGCTCTGAGTTTCGCGGGGCGGCGAGCTTAGGATCGCGACCAAAGGTAATTAGAATAGCGAGGGATTTCGGGGCTGAGCCGGCGGCTGGCGCCATGAGGTATTTCCAACGCAGCCGGAGCCGCCGCCATCAAATTAACGGGTTCTGAAAATTGCACGATAAAGTCAACAGCGCCTCAGAATCGCGAACGGTTGGGCCAACGGGAGAGCGACAGATGCGGGCACAAGTCGACGAACAATGCGTGATCAAGGCCAACTCGCAGTTCTGGGAACAGATGCTGGCGATGACGCTGGATCCGCTGGCTGTGCCGGAGGAGTTTTGCGTGGGCGCCGGGCACGTGCTGGGCAGCGTCGATCTGGGCGGCGTGTGGGTGGGGCGCATCGAGGTGCGTCTGGCCGAGGGGCTGGCTTATCAGGCGACGGCGGCGATGATGATGCAGCCGGTGGAGACAGTGGGCGAGGCCGATGCGCTGGATGCGGCCAAGGAGATCGCCAACATGATCGCAGGCACCATCAAGTCTTCATTGCCCCGGCCCTGCACGATGAACGTTCCTCAATCTGTTGTGGAGGCCGAGGGTTTTTGCGGGTTGTCGCAGACCGAGGACTCGCTGGTGGTGGCCTTCCGCCACGCAAGCGGCGACCTGATGGTGCGGATTTGGGAGCGGGAGTGCGCGTAGGACAGGGACTAGGGAATAGGGAATAGGGATTAGGATTCCGAAAACGCAAGAATCTCCATGCCCCATCCTTGCGGTTTCTTTCTGCCGCAAGGGTGGGAAACAACGAACCTGAATCGGCGACCGCATTCTATTCCCCGTTCCCTGTTCCCTATTCCCTGTTCCCTGCTTCTACCGGTTCCAGCGCTAGTCGCGCCGTGAGCACGACGAGCGCAGCCCAGAGCGTATCGGCGCCGAGCAAATGAGCCACCTGCACCCAGAGCGGAGCCAGCAGGATCACGTCCGCCAGACCTAACACATAGACTCCGGCCAGCAGCAGGAGTACCAGCGCGGAGAGGCCGCGATTGTCCCAGTGCGTCTTGCGCTGCGCCGCGCGCACCAGCAGCCAGATGAGGAAGATGCTGGCCACGAAAGCGACTGTCGGATGCATCCAGCGCCAGCGCACCAGCCAGCCGCTGGTCGGGGAAAAATCCTGGGCCAGCGCCAGGCCAAGCGAACCGGCTGGGAAGAGCGTATCGCCCAACGCGGCCAGCGAGCCGGTCACGCCTACGATCAGCACAACAACCACGCTGGCGACTGCGCCAAAGGGCGCAACGAGGCGCACAGTGCCGCGCAGAAAGCCCTTGCTCCGGCTGAGCAGATGCGCGGTCAGGGTGAGGGCGGCGAGCAGCAGCAGCGTGTTGGTAAGGTGCAGCGCCAGATAAGCTGGGCGCATGGGCGACAGGCTCTGCGCCGTCAGGCCAAGTCTTACCAGAAGGGCTCCCAGGATCGCCTCAATCAGGGTGAAGGCGACTGAAGCAACGGCTGCCGAGCGCGCCAGGTGGCCGCGGACGGTTCCGGCAAAGGTCCACGCCAGGAGTCCCACCACTGCGAAGAACGACAAGCCGCTGGTGACGCGATGGGTAAACTCGATCATCGTATTCGCGCTGGCCGAGTGCTGCAGGACCGTGCCGTTGCAGAGCGGCCAATGGTTGCCGCAGCCGGCTCCAGCGCCTGTGGCGCGGACCAGAGTGCCCCAGAGGATGACGGCGATGAAGTACGTCAGAACGCCCCAGGCAAAGCGGCGCAGGGCTGGCGAGGGCTGGCGTTGAGCGGTCATGGGAACGGCGGTTGCAGACATAAAGGAAGGCTCCATATTGAACCCACCAGTGTAGAACACACGCAAGGCGCCTGGATGCCCGCGGCAGGGATCAACCAGACGGTTCAGCTGTGGCGGCGGGTGGATTTTCGATTGCGGCCTCGGGTGCGCCCGTCTTCGCAAACCCGTAAGGGCAGTGCCTGCAGCTCGACCCGCAGCAGGAGCCGCGCTTGAGGTGATATGCCTCGGTGAAGACCAGATTCGGACCCTCGACGTAATAATCCTCGGGGGCGAGCGGAGTGTCGGAAGGGGGCATCGGCGGGTCCTGATTCATACTCCAGTCCATCCTCTGATTCACGACTTTTATTCTCGACTCTGATACTCGCGAAAGCGCCCGGCTTGCGATAGGTAGAATTAAAGCATGACACTCTCTGCGCAGGATCGAGCCAAGCGCATCAAGATTATTCTCTTCGACGTGGATGGCGTTCTGACCAACGGGCAAATCTGGATCATTCCGGTTCCCGTCGCCGGGCCCGATGGCAGCCTATCCAGCAAGATGGTGGAGGCCAAGGGCTTTAGCGCGCACGACGGCGCGGGCGTGACCCTGGCGCGGCTGGGCGGCATGAAGCTCGGCATCATTACTAAGCGCATCTCGGAGACCGTTGCGCTGAGGGCACGCGACCTGAAGCTGGAGTTTGTTTATCAGGGCCAGGCCTTCAAAATGCAGGCGGTGCGCGAGATCATGGAGAAGGAAGGCGTGAGTCTGGACGAGATCGCCTATGTGGGCGACGATGTGATCGACCTGCCGGTGATGCGCCAGTGCGGCTTTGCGGTGGCTGTGGCCAATGCGCGACGCCAAGTGAAGGCCGAGGCGCACTTCGTGACCGAGAACCGGGGCGGCGAAGGTGCGGGGCGCGATGTGATTGAATTCATTTTGGAAGCAAAGGGTGTGCTGGAGCAGTGCATCGCGGCGTCCATTGATGAGAGCAATCCACTGCCGGCCGCGATCGACATCGGCAAGGGCGGGGACTTGAAGTGAATGCCTTTTGGGGAGCGATCACCATTTCTGGTGTTCAAGTTCCCTCGGCGGCTAAAGCCGGAGCTTGTTTGGGCGTTTGATGTACGGGCTAAAGCCCGTACCCTTCACTTGACTGAAGCGCTTGTCATTCACTTGGCTACAGTCCGTACTCTTAATTGAAGAAGAGTTTCTTGGAGAAGCATGGAAGTCAACGCAACACGCGCGGTGGTGCTATTGAGCGGAGGGCTGGACTCGGCCACGGTGCTGGCGATTGCACGCAGCCAGGGATACGAGCTTTATGCGCTCTCGTTCAGCTACGGGCAGCGGCACATTGTTGAATTGGATGCTGCTCGCCGTGTCGCGGCGGCAATCGGCGTGTCCGACCATCGCATTGCGCAGATCGACCTGCGTGTCTTTGGCGGGTCGGCGCTGACCGGAGATTTTGAGGTTCCCAAGGGGCGCGACGCGGACCAGATGAGCCATGGGATTCCCATCACTTATGTCCCGGCGCGGAATACGATTTTTCTCAGCTTCGCGCTGGCATGGGCGGAGGTACTGGGTTCGAGCGATATCTTCATCGGGGTAAATGCGCTGGACTATTCGGGCTACCCGGACTGCCGGCCGGAGTTCATCGAGGCCTTTGAGAAGATGGCGAATCTGGCGACCAAGGCCGGGGTTGAAGGCCGTCAGGCGCTGAAGGTTCACACGCCGCTGATCGCGCTGACCAAGGCGCAGATTGTTCGCAGGGGAATCGAGCTGGGCGTGGACTACGGGCTGACCAGCAGTTGCTACGATCCGTCGCCTGCGGGCAAGCCGTGCGGGGAATGCGATTCGTGTCTGCTGCGGCGGAAGGGCTTTCGCGAGAATGGGATCGAGGACCCGTTGAAGTACGAAAAATCCAGCTCTTAGCTCTTAGCTTTCAGCCTGCTCAGGGCAAACTGACGACTCCAACCCGCCCTCGATGTGCTCGAAGGATGTGCTCGAAGCTAAGAGCTAATAGCTGAAGGCTGAAAGCTGGTTTTATGAGCTACGCCGTCAAGGAAATCTTCTACACCCTCCAGGGCGAGGGGGCGAACGCAGGCCGCGCGGCCGTCTTCTGCCGCTTTGCCGGCTGCAACCTCTGGTCGGGGCGCGAAGCTGACCGAGCTTCGGCGGTCTGCCGATTTTGCGACACCGAATTTGTGGGTGTGGACGGGCCAGGCGGCGGAAAGTTCAACTCCGCAGAGGGTCTGGCGGCCGCGGTCGAGCAGAAATGGCCGGCAAACCCAACTTCAGGCCAGCGGTTCGTGGTCTGTACCGGCGGCGAACCGCTGCTGCAACTGGATGCGGGCCTGATTGCCGCGCTGCGGGTGCGCGGTTTTGAGATTGCTGTGGAATCCAATGGAACGATTGCGGCGCCGGAGGGCCTGGACTGGCTCTGCGTCAGTCCCAAGGCTGGGGCGGAGCTTGTGCAGCGCGGCGGGGACGAACTGAAGCTGGTCTATCCTCAGCAAGGCGCCGAGCCTGAGAGCTTTGAGCTGCTTTCATTCCGGCATTTTTTCTTGCAGCCGATGGACGGGCCGGAGCGGAAAGCCAATACCGAGCGCGCCCTGCGCTACTGCCTCGGCCACCCGCAGTGGCGATTGAGCCTGCAAACCCATAAGATTCTTGGAATTCCGTAGTTCTGGCGGGTAAGAGCTGATCAGGAGCTACTTTCCTTGCGGATTGCAAGTCGTTGGGCGTTGAAACGTGGTCCGGGTGGCGATTTCGCGCCGTCCCTACGGGACTGTGACTCGCATATTGACGCTTACCCAGGACTGCGCTGCGCTTGTCCTGGGCTATTATCAATACTCCCTCCGGGAGAAAAACGTAGGCGGTTTCATCCTCCCGCGGATCGGCCCAGCCGGTAGATGACTCAAAGTATAAGGCGCACGATTCCCATGCTCTTCAGCTGAAGGGCGAGCCTCGTTTTGGGTATCCAGGGGAAAAATGCTGCTTTGCGCAAAGATGTTAAAGCCAAATAGCGGTTAAAATCGTCTCTACAGTAGGCGGAGTTGCCTCTATCGGCCGCCTGCGCCGCCTTTTTGGCCCTCCAGCGTGGGAGATTTTTCACTTACCCGCCTGGCTGAAGGAATGGAATCCCCAGGATGATGACAAGAAAACTCCGTATGTTGACCATTCGATTCATCTTCGCCGCCGCAGTCGCTTTCCTGCTGTCGGTAACAGTCGCCAGCGCGCAAAGCAATCCCGCGTCCCCGGCCCTGGAGAGCCCTGCTCCGGCCAAGGCGCCGGTGGCGACTCCGATCCAGATTGCTCCGGCGGATGCGGCTCAGCCGGCGAAAGCTGCCGGGAAGGCCGATGCGGCCGTAGAGGCGCCGGATCGCGCCCAGGCCTACTATCACCTGGCGCTGGCCAACACCTATGAAGAGGAGGCCGTCACCCAGGGCCGCCCGGAGTTGGTGACGCGAGCCATCGAGGAGTACAAGCTGGCGCTGAACGCCGACCCCGCTTCACCGCAGTTGAACAACGCGCTGGCGGATCTCTACTTTCGTTCCGGCCACGCCCGCGAGGCCGAGAGCACGGCGCGGACGCTGCTCAAGGACGTACCCGACGACATCGAGGCACACAAACTGCTGGGGCGGATCTACCTGCGCCAACTCAGCGAGGGTCAAAGCTCCGAGCTCTCCACAACGCACCCCGGCAATGTGCTGGACCGAGCGATCGCTGAGTTTGAGAGGATCGTCGCCCTCGATCCCACGAGCGTGGAGGAGCGGATGGTGCTGGGTCAGCTCTACACCGTCAAGCACGATCCGAAGAAGGCCGAAGAGCAGTTCAAGTCCGCGCAGGCCCTGGAGCCCGACGGCGAGGAGGTGGTGCTGAATCTGGCCCGCCTGTATGCCGAGAGCGGCGACATCGAACACGAGGTCCAGGTGATCGAAGCGGTTCCGGTGGACAACCGGACGCCCAAGATGGAAAGTGCGCTGGGCGCGGCCTATGAGCAGTTGAAGAAGACCAAGGAGGCAATCGCGGCCTTCCAGCGCGCCGTCGACATGGAGCCGGGAGAGGCGGAAACGCGGGACGCACTGGCCCAGGCTCTGCTCAACGATAACCAGCTCGACGAGGCGCTCAAGCAATACAAAGAGCTGGCCGAAGCCGACCCGGAGAACGCCGAGGCGCTCATCCACATGGGCGAAATCCAGCGTCGCCAGGGAAAGTATGAAGATGCGCTGGCAACGATCCGCAAAGCGCGCAAAAAGGACCCTGAGAATCTGGACGGCGGCTACAACGAGGGACTGCTGCTGGACGTGCTGGGGCGTTTCGACGAGGCAGCGCAGGTCTACGAGAAGATGGCGGACCTGACCTCGCACGCCAACGGAGCCTACAAGGAAGACGAAAAGAACAACCGCGGCATCTTTCTGGAGCGGCTGGGGGGAGTCTATCACGAGG
>Ga0302198_10006441_pt1 | contig 10575 bp, 8 predicted proteins | sample II_Bog_N2_2_FD_193521 | JGI IMG/M metagenome (GOLD analysis project Ga0302198, IMG submission 193521) | Peat permafrost microbial communities from Stordalen Mire near Abisko, Sweden - II_Bog_N2_2 | ecosystem: Environmental > Terrestrial > Soil > Wetlands > Peat | place: Sweden: Abisko, Stordalen... | reverse complement strand
TCAAGAGGGTGAAGAGCTTCACGCGGTCAGCCGGGCGGAATCCCTCGGTCCCGATCGCATCCGGCGAGAACATCGGGATGTGCATCATGACAACCACCCACTCGGACCGCGGCGTCACCTTCAGGAGGTTCGCGACAAACTCGAACTGGTCGGGACGAAGGCCGCCGACATACCGGGGGCCGCCGATGGGCCTCACGTCGTCCAGCGCGATGAAGAGGGCGGGGCCCGCGTGGAACGCGTAGGTGGAGGGGCCGAAGACCGACTCGAAGGGCGCCACGGCGGCCGCCTCGTCGGGAGTGCCCAGCACGAGGTCGTGGTTGCCGGGGATGCTGTACCAGGGAAGGCCCGTCTTCGAGATGACCGACGCCACCTGCCCCAGGAGATCCGTCCTGTCGTAGACGACGTCGCCCAGCGTCACCCCGAGCGTGACGCCGGCCGGCTTCCCGATCCTCGCGACGACGCCGCGGTCGAGGTAGCCAACCTCCTCGGGCGTGATCGGCTGGGGATCCGTCATGACGAGGACCCTCATGTCGTCCGGCTCGTCGCTCCTCGTCAGGGCGAAGTCGACATGGTCGCCGGCGGGGGCGTGGAATTTCGGGAGCCCCGAGGCGTCGAGGGTGGGCCGCCATCCGCGCGGCTTGATGAGGAAGACCTGGGCGCCGGGCCGGTCGGCGATCTGGTACGCGCCGCCCGAGTCCGTGAAGGCGATGTCGACGCCGTTCGAGATCTCCACCGAGGCGACGCCGGCCTCGCCGGGATCACGCGAGCCATTGCCGTTCGCGTCGTCGAACACGACGCCCGAGGAGGCGAGGATCCGCGTCGCGGCCAGGGCCGCGGCTGCAAGGACGGCTGACTTCTTGATCACGAGTGACCGGCGATCGGGTGGGGGATGTAGGGCGCCTCGAGAGCAGCGACCTCGTCCTTCGTCAGCTTGATCGAGAGGGCCAAGACCGCGTCCTCCAGGTGATGGATCTTGGAGGCGCCGACAATCGGGGCCACGACCCCGGGCTTCGAAGAGAGCCAGGCAAGGGCGACCTGCGCCGCGGGCACGCCGCGGGCCGCGGCGACCCTTTGCACGGCCTCGATCACCTTGTTGTCCGACTCGGAGAGCTGCCCGCCGTAGAGGCTTATCGCGTAGTTGTCGGTCTTGCCGCGCACAGTCGGGCCACCCGCGCCGCGCGCCAAGAGACCGCGGGCCAGGGGGCTCCAGGGGATGAGCCCGACCTTCTGGTCGAGGCAGAGGGGCACCATCTCCCGCTCCTCCTCGCGGTACAGGAGGTTGTAGTGGTTCTGCATCATGGCGAACGGCGTCCATCCGTTGTCCTTCGCGGCCTGGTTCATCTTCGCGAACTGCCACGCGAACATGGACGAGGCCCCGAGGTAGAGCACCTTGCCCTCGCGCACCAGGTCGTTGAGCGCCTCCATCGTCTCCTCGACGGGCGTCAGCGGGTCGAAGCGGTGGATCTGGTAGAGGTCGACATAGTCGGTCCCGAGGCGCCTCAGGCTGTCCTCGATGGCGTGGCGGATATGCTTTCTCGAGAGCCCCTTCTGGTTCGGGTCATCCCCCATCGGGTTGTAGACCTTCGTGGCAATGACGATCCGGTCGCGGCCCGGCCCGAACTCCTTGAGCGCCCGGCCCGTGATCTCCTCGCTGGCCCCGACGGAGTACATGTCCGCCGTGTCGAAGAAGTTGATCCCGAGCTCGAACGCGCGCTTGAAGAACGGCTTGCTGTCCGCCTCCTCGAGCACCCACTCGCGCCACTTCTTGGAGCCGTAGGTCATCGTGCCCATGCACACCGGCGAAACCTTGAGGCCCGTGTGGCCGAGATTGACGTATTCCATGGAAAGAAGGGTTACTTGCTGGGGACCGTGCCGAAATGCGAGGCGTAGGACTTGTAGGCGGCCGTGTCCGCGAGCATGGCGTCGACCGCCGCAGCGATGGGTTCCACCCGGGCAAGGCCCGAGAAGACAACCTTGTCGCCGATCGCGTCCTCCAGGATGAAGGCCGGCCTCTGGTTGATCCTGTGGGAGAAGAATTCCGCGGTGCTCGCGTCGGCCCGCGCTCGGACGGCCGCCGATTCCGCCCGCGCCTTCAGCTTCTTTACCGGTATGCCCGCGGCCTTCGCGCCGATGGTGGCTGAGACCGCCATTTGGGCGACCTTCATGCCGTCGAAGATGGCGGCCTTCGCGAGCGCGAGGCGGATCGTGTCGTCCGTGATGCCAAAGTCCTTGCCGGCCTCGGCGACCAGGCTCGGGTTGTCGAAGGAGTCGCCCTTGCCGAGCACCAGCCAGTCGGGGTTGAGCATGTAGGGGGAGCGCATGATCGTGCCGCTCCTCTTGTAGAACCACTCGCACTGCGCGCGGGAGACCGGGTAGTCCCCCGGCTGCATGAGGGCGACCTTCCACTGGAAGTCGACCCTGCCTGCGTAGCAGGACTTCAGCTCGGCCCAGGCCGGCTCGGACCAGTGGCACCATGACGAAATGACCTCGAGGTAGTAGGTGACTTTCACGGCCAAAAGGGGAACGCGGGGCCGCCCCGGCGTCAAGGTGACTGACCCGATTGCGCGGAGGGGACCGGATTCAACCCCAAAACACGCATTGAAATGCGAACCCCGGACTGTCTTTGTCCGTCTAATGAAGGTACTCGGCATCGACATCGGCGGCTCGGCAATCAAGGGGGCGCCGGTCGACACGGCCACCGGCAAGCTCCTGGGCGACCGCTTCAAGATCGATACCCCGATGCGGCTCTCGCCAAGCGAGATGGCGGACGCGGCCGGGATGGTCGCGGCACACTTCCGCTGGAAGGGCCCGGTCGGCATAGGCTTCCCCGGCGTCATCCACGGCAACAGGATCCTCACCTCGGCCAACCTCGACAAGAAGTTCATCGGCTGCGACGGCATCGGGCTTTTCAGCAATGTCATCGGCCGCAAGATCGCGCTTACGAACGACGCGGCGGCGGCGGGCCTGGCCGAGATGCGCTTCGGCACCGGCAAGGACTTCGACGGCAAGGCGCTCATGCTGACCCTCGGCACCGGCGTGGGCTCGGTCCTCTTCTTCCGCGGCGCCCTCTTCCCGTGCGAGCTGGGGCACCTCAAGATGCACGGCCGCGATGCCGAGAAGCGCGTCGCCGCCTCGGTGAAGCAGCGCAAGGACCTCTCCTGGAAGGTATGGGGCAACCGGCTGGGCAAGTATGTCCGGACCCTGGAGGACATTCTCTGGCCCGAGCTCATCATCATCGGCGGCGGCGTGAGCGCGAAGCACGACAAGTTCTTCAAGTACGTTAAGCCGAGGGCCCGGATGGTCCCGGCGGAGTTCCTCAACGAGGCCGGGATCGTAGGGGCCGCCCTCTGGGCGGAGCAGGAGCGCTAGCCGCCTCGGCGGGGGTGCAGCGGGGCGGCCCAAAGGGGCCCGCCCATCCACCCGGTTACCCGCTCATCAAAGTTTAGTGTAACTTCTGCCAACCTGCGGGTGTTGTGGTGTCATGCCATCGCAGGGCCGCTTCAAATCCCCGCATTCCGACCCCCTCGGGCCGGCTATTCGGCGTTCATTCGGGGCCACCTGCCACATTGTCGTTCCCGATTTCGAGGAAGCCTCCTTCCTCTGCAACTGTCCGTTGTTAGTTGTGTTAGCGTGGGGGGACCGGTTCCGGTCTCCCCACGCTGTTATTTCAGCGGGCTAGGGCGGGAAGTGGCTTACATTTGACCCAAAACCAATTAGCCGTGAATGCTCCATCCATGACCGCATCCCTCTCGTCCGGAAACGTTTCCGCTTCGCCTGTCGCCAAGCCGCGCAAGAAGTCGAAGCTCAAATGGTACCTGATCGGCGCCGTGGTGCTCCTGGGCATCCTTGTCGCCCTGGGCATCGCCAAGAAGCGCGCCGGTGGAAAGGGCATCTCCGTCACGACCGAGAAGGCCGTGACAAAGACCATAATCCAGCTCGTGACCGCCACCGGCAAGGTCCAGCCCGAGGTCGAGGTGAAGATCACCCCCGAGGTGTTCGGCGAGATCACGTCACTCCCGTTCCGCGAGGGCGCGGCGGTCAAGAAGGGCGAGGTCATCGTCACCATCAAGCCGGACTTCTACCAGGCCCAGGTCGACCAGCAGGTGGCCGGCGTCGCCGCCGCCCGCGCCGGTGCGGTCAACAGCCTCGTGCAGCTCGAGAAGGCCGAGGCCGACTTGAAGAAGTACCAGGACCTCTACGACAGGAAGCTCATCTCCGACTTTGACTACGTCTCCTACAAGACCGCGTTCGACGCGGCCAAGGCCACCCGGGCCTCGGCGCTTGCCGGCGTGGACGAGGCCGAGGGACTGCTGAAGCAGGCCAAGGACTCCCTCTCCAAGACCTCGATCTATGCGCCGATGGACGGCTCCGTCAGCTCCCGCTCCTCTGAGGTCGGCGAGCGCGTCCAGTCCTCATCGGAGTTCGCGGGCACCGAGATCATGCGGGTCGCCGACCTCAGCAAGATGGAGGTCCGCGTGAAGGTGAACGAGAACGACATCGTCAACGTCAAGGTGGGCGACCCGGTCTCGATCAGCATCGACGCCTATCCCGACCGCAAGTTCAAGGGCGTGGTCCGCGAGATCGCGGCCTCGGCCGACAATGCAGGCGCCTCGGGAAGCGGCACCGCCGCCTCGGGCACCGTCTCCGACGAGGTCACGAACTTCATCGTCAAGATCCGCGTGTCCGATCCCGATCCAGAGCGTCACGGTCCGCGACAAGGGCGGCCTGTCGGCCGAAGACATCGAGAAGAAGAAGCAGCAGGAGGCCAAGGACCGCTCGGGCAACGACCTCGAGGTCGAGACCGAGAAGGCCGACGCCCACCGCGACCAGGACAAGCTCGAGCGCGTGGTCTTCGTAAAGACGGGCGACAAGGTAAAGAAGGTCCTCGTCACGACCGGGATCGCCGACAACACCTCCATCGAGATCAAGTCGGGCATCCACGACGGCGACGAGGTCGTCTCGGGCCCCTACGCCGCCATCAGCCGCACGCTGAAGGACGGCTCGGACGTGAAGATCGAGAAGCCGAAGCCCGCCGACGGCACGGACGCGAAGTAAGTCCCCCATGACCCCTCCCGCACCCGTTGAAGCTCGCATCGTCCGGCCGACCGGCCCGCTGGTCATCGCGATCGAGAACGTCACCAAGCTCTACGTCATGGGCGAGGAGACGATCCACGCGCTGCGCGGCGTCTCCCTCAACATCCACCGCAACGAGTACCTTGCCATCATGGGCCCCTCGGGCTCGGGCAAGTCGACCCTCATGAACATGCTCGGCTGCCTGGACACGCCGACCGCCGGGAAGTACGAGTTCAACCAGCAGGACGTCGCGGCGATGGTGGATGACGAGCTGGCCGACATACGCAACCGCGAGATCGGCTTCGTCTTCCAGACCTTCAACCTCCTGGCCCGCTCGGACGCCCTGAAGAACGTCGAGCTGCCCCTCATCTATGCCGGCGTCCCCCCGGCGGAGCGGCACGAACGCGCCAGGCAGGCGCTCGAGAACGTGGGCCTCGGCTCACGCCTCCACCACCGCCCGAACGAGCTCTCCGGTGGCCAGCGCCAGCGCGTCGCGATCGCGAGGGCCCTCGTCAACCGCCCGTCCATCATTCTGGCCGACGAGCCGACGGGCAATTTGGACTCCAAGACGGGCATCGAGATCATGGCCCTCTTCGAGGACCTCTACGAGCAGGGCAACACCCTGATCGTGGTCACCCACGAGGAATCCATAGCGCGCCACGCACGGCGCATCATCCGCCTGCGCGACGGCCTGGTCGAGAGCGACGGCCCCGTCGACTGAGACGTTTATGGACAAAGTGCTCTATGAAATGACCGAGGCAGTCCGGATCGCGCTGGCGCAGATCCGTGCGAACAAGATGCGCTCCGCGCTGACGGCCCTCGGCGTGATCATTGGCATTGTCGCCGTCACACTCATGGGGACGGCCATCCGCGGCATCGACATCGGGTTCGACCGCAGCCTCGCGATGCTGGGCGACGACGTGGTCTACGTGCAGAAGTGGCCCTGGCACAAGGTGGACGACTGGTGGAACTACGTGAACCGGACGCCCATGAAGCCGCAGGACGCCGTCGCGCTCAACAACATCATCGCCAGCACGGCTAACTCCGAGCTCGAGGTGGCCGTGTTCTCGGATGCGAGGAACTCCTCCGTGAAGGCAAACGGCCAGAGCGTGAGCGGGGTATTCGTAAGCGGGACGACGGGCGACTACGGCCGCATCGCGACCACCGACTTCGAGGAGGGCAGGCTCTTCACCGATACCGAGAGCGACGCGGCACGACAGGTCTGCGTCCTGGGCTACGACGTCTCGCATGCCCTTTTCCCGGGCCGCTCAGCCATCGGCCAGACCGTCTTCGTGCAGGGCCAGCCGTTCACGGTCATAGGCACCCTGGTCAAGCAAGGCTCCTTCCTCGGCCTCTTCAGCTTCGACAGCCAGATGCTGATGCCGCTCGGCGCCTACCGGAAGTACTTTGGCATCCGCGACGAGAACACCGAGCTCCAGGTGAAGATCCGCGACAAGAACCGCGTCCCGCAGGCGGTTGACGAGCTGACGGGCGCCATGCGCCGCGTGAGGGGCCTCGTGCCCGGCCAGCGCGACGACTTCTCGATCAACGAGGGTCAGGCCTTCAAGGAGCAGCTCGATCCCATCAAGCAGGGTATCGCCTTCGCCGGCCTCTTCGTCACCGGCCTCTCGCTCTTCGTCGGAGCCATCGGCATCATGAACATCACCTTCGTGAGCGTCCGCGAGCGCACGAAGGAGATCGGCACGCGCAAGGCGCTGGGGGCGCGCAGGCGCACGATCCTCCTGCAGTTCCTTATCGAGGCCGTCTCCATCTGCGCGGTGGGGGGCGTTGCGGGCCTCGCGCTCACCTACGTCATGTGCCTTGGCGTGCAGGCGGCCATGCCGTCCTTCCCGCTCGTATTCTCCGGCAGCCTCGTCTTCACCTCCATGTTCGTCGCGGTCATGACCGGGGTCGTCTCCGGATTCGTGCCCGCGCTTGGCGCCTCGCGCCTCGATCCCGTCGTCGCCCTTCGCTATGAATGAAATCCTAAGGATGGCGTTCAGTTCCCTCGGGGTGAACAAGCTGCGCTCGTTCCTCACGATGTCCGGCATCACGATCGGCGTCTTCTCGGTCATCGGCGTCATGACGGCGGTCTCGGCTCTGCGTGGATCGATCGAGTCGGGCCTGAGCTTCCTCGGCTCGAACATGTTCCAGTTCGCGAAGTGGCCCACCGGCATCCAGGTGGGGGGTGCCGACGAGCACAAGTACCAGTCCCGGCGCAACATCACGCTCGCGCAGTCGCAGCGCTACATGGAGCTCATGCGCGACACCTCGCAGGTCGTTTGCCTGAAGGCCATCGAGCGCGACAACACCGTCACGGCGACCTACGGCAACCGCAAGACGACGCCCGACATCAACTTCATCGGCACGAACGAGAACTTCATCATCTCGAACCAGTTCTCGATCGCCATGGGCCGCAACATCACCGGGGCGGACGTCGACCTCCTGAGCCCCGTGTGCGTCATCGGCCAGGACATCGTGACGAAGCTTTTCCCCGCGGAGAACCCCATAGGCAAGCGGGTGAACGCCGACGGCAACACCTACACGGTGGTGGGCACCTTCGCCACCAAGGGCTCCTCGTTTGGCGAGAGCCAGGACGGCTACATGATAGTGCCCATCACGCGATTCCTGATGGAGCACGGGTCCGACCATTACACGATCAACGTGGCCACGCAGGCGCCCTCGCAGGAGCTCTACAACGCCACGGTCGAGAAGGGCATAGCGACCATGCGCGTCGTCCGAGGCCTCAGGCCCGAGCAGGAAAACGACTTCGAACTCTATTCCAATGACTCGCTGATCGCGGCCTTTGCCAAGATCGCCGACGTGATAAGCGGCGGCGCATTCATCATCAGCGCGATCGCGCTCCTGGCGGCCGGCGTCGGGATCATGAACATCATGCTGGTCAGCGTGACCGAGCGAACGAAGGAGATCGGCGTCCGAAAGGCCGTCGGCGCCAGGAAGATCATCATCCTGACCCAGTTCCTCGTCGAGTCGGTGACGCTCTCTGTCACCGGAGGCCTGTTTGGCATCGTCCTGGGAACGCTCGCGGGCAACCTGCTGGCGGTCGTGCTGTCTGTCTCCGTCGTCTTCCCCTGGGGATGGGCGATACTGGGCGTCGCCGTCTGCTCCTTCATCGGGATCGCGTTCGGCCTCTATCCCGCGTGGAAGGCCGCCTCGCTCGACCCGATCGAGGCGCTCCGCTTCGAGTAGGCTATCCCCTGCGGATCTCGGATCCGGTGAAGCGGATCTGCACCCTGTAGACCTTCTTCTGGCGGCACCTGACGGCGCCCGTCTTCAGGTCGACGTGCTCGGGGATCTCGATCCTGTGGATGTCGACCGCGGCGTGGTAGCCCCGCTCCGAGAAGATATCGATCAGCATCGCGAGCGCCTTCGGGTCGTCGAGCGTCGAGTCCTCGGTGTTGACGAGCGCGGTGCCCGAGATGGCGTGGCGCAGGACGATCGGCATGATCTTCTTCTCGATGAAGACGACGACGGACTTGAAGAGCTCCTCGTGCTCGAGCTCGTAGGAATCGAGCCGCTTCACGAGCTCCTGCCTTGCGTGGATGACGATCTCGCTCGCGACCGCGATGCCGCGCAGGCGGTCGACGGTCCGCGGGTCGAGCTCCAGCGTGCTCTGGTAGTCGAGCTCGCGCATGATGTTCTTCTCGACCTCGGGGAGGCTCCCCTGGGCATTCACGAAGTGGTAGTGGAAGATCTCCTTGAGCTCCTGGAGGGCGTCCCACGTCTGCTCCTTGAAGACCTTGTACCTGCGCTGCGCGAGTGCCTTGTCGAAATCCGTCGAGCGCTCCTCCTGGAGCTCGCCAATGCCCGTCCTGCGAACCTCCTTGTTGTGCGCGCGAACCTCGAGGCCGCGCTTGAGCTGGCGGGCGACGCTCGTCGCCTCGTCGACGAAGAGCACCATGATGTGGATCGTCGGCTGGCGGAAGTGCATCCCGAGCGGTGTCCGGTAAAAGTCCTTCCGCAGCGCATGCATCTTGTCGACCAGGAGCTTCAGGCACTCGACCTGGACCTTCGTGCGGGGAAATCCGTCGAGGATGACGCCGTCGCGGTACCGCGGCTCGAGAAGCTGCCGGAAGAGTATGTCGATCACCTCGCGGTCGCCGACCATGCTTCCCGCGTCCTTGATCCGCTTCGCCTCGGGGGAGTCAAGGAGCGCGCTGATGACGATCGGGCCGCATGTGAGGCCCCTCGCCTTTGCTATAAAGTTTGTGTTGGAGCCCTTGCCGGAACCGGGTGCGCCGCCTAAGAGTATGATCTCCTTGGGGAAGCGCAGGTGTTCGCGCCCGAAGTCCGCCTCGAGCTTCTGCCAGATGGCCCCGAATATCAGCTGCGCATCCTTGATCTCAAGGTCCGTGATCCGAGCCGCAGGGGCCGGTGCCGCTGGGGGTTCCGCGAGGGTCTTGATGGGTTCCACGGGCATCAGGGTATGTCGCGGAAACTCGGGGGGGCGGTGCATACTGGCAAGCTTTCTATGGGAACCCCCAAATGCATTCGTGGTCTTACTGTGCGTGCCATCTCGGTGGGCGAAAGCCTACGAGAGCACTTAGTTGAAGCTGGACCTGGCGGGGTCGCGCAAGCGATCCCGCCTTGGCTTTTTTAGCAATCGGGCATTTCGCGGCGCCCTCCGGAACCACGTGCCGCCTTCTCTGTCAGGTTTTATCGGGGCCGTGATGCATCCGCTCACGAACCCCAACATATGCGTGTCCTAATCGTCGACGACGAACCCTCCATAAGAAAGACGACGAGGATAGCCGTGGAATCCTCCGGCCACATCGCCGCGGAGGCTCCCAATGCCGCCAAGGCCATCAAGGCGGCCGAGGAGGACGGCTTTGATGCCGTTTTCCTGGACCTGAAGCTCGGTGCCGATGACGGGATGGCCGTCCTGGACAAGCTGACGAAGCTCAACCCGGCCCCGGCGGTCATCCTCTTCACGGCCTATGCCAACATCGCCACGGCGGTTGAGGCGATGAGGCGGGGCGCTTTCGACTTTATTCCCAAACCTTTTACACCCGACCAGATCCGGGCGGTCCTGGGGAAGGTTTCGAAGGCGAGCAACCTCGAGCGCCGCGTCGTGGCCCTTGAGAGCGATATCGTCTCAGGTTTGCCGCCCGTCGACCTCGAGTCCGCGGAACCCCTCATGAACCGTGCGCTCCAGATGGCCTTCAGGGCCGCCGAGACCCAGGCAAACATCCTGATCCTGGGCCTGAGCGGCACCGGCAAGAGCGTGCTGGCACGCGAGATCCACAAGCGGAGCACACGCAGGGAGGCCGCTTTCGTGACGGTCAACTGCCCGAGCCTATCCCGCGAGCTCCTTGAAAGTGAACTTTTCGGCCATGCCAAGGGCTCTTTCACGGGCGCCGTCATGGAAACCGCGGGCAAGGTGGCCGCCGCCGACGGAGGCACGCTGTTCCTCGATGAGATCGGCGAGATGCCGCTCGAGATCCAGCCCAAGCTTCTCCGGCTCCTCCAGGAGCGCGAGTA
>Ga0302198_10006440_pt1 | contig 10575 bp, 10 predicted proteins | sample II_Bog_N2_2_FD_193521 | JGI IMG/M metagenome (GOLD analysis project Ga0302198, IMG submission 193521) | Peat permafrost microbial communities from Stordalen Mire near Abisko, Sweden - II_Bog_N2_2 | ecosystem: Environmental > Terrestrial > Soil > Wetlands > Peat | place: Sweden: Abisko... | reverse complement strand
GATCCTGAATCCCTTGCAGCGTCTCCTGCTCCTTGCGCAGCGTGCTTTCGGAATCCTGCAGCGCGCTCGCCGCATCCTGCTCCTGGGTCTTGAAGTTCGCCATGTTCTGCTTCAGGTTCTGTTGCTGGTCCGCCAGCCGCTTCTGCAGCACCGGGTCCAGCGTCGTCTTAAGGTTCTCATCGTCTTGCTCAATCTGCACGGCAAAGTTCTTCTCGTTCAACTGCAATTGAGAAACCCGGTTCCGCTGGCCATCTCGTTTCTCGACCGCTTTGTCCACGACGCCGCGCTGCACCTCCATCTCCGTCAGCAGAATCTGCGTCGTCTGGCCCAGGCGCACATCGTTATGAATCCCGCGCATCTCCACCAGAATCGCCTGCAGCGTCTGCGAATCCGTCTGAGGCGCCTGTCCCGACCCCGGCAGTGTGCAAAGAATACCGAGTAGCACCAACGCAGAAATCTGTTTCATTTCGCCTCCTTGGCAACTTGCGAATATGGTATCGGAGTTTGAGGTGGCTAGCTGATGGATGCCTCACGCCCGAGCGCAAGAAAACAACGATCTCCCATGGAAATCGGTGCAATCGGTGATAATCGGTGTTAAGCCTTTCGATTGCCCACCCACTTACCCATGTCGACACATTTCACACCTGAGGCTTTGAAATTTCTGCGCAACCTCGCGCGGCACAACGACCGCGCCTGGTTCACTCCGCGCAAGGCGACGTACGAGCGCGAGTTGAAGACTCCCATGCTTGCCCTGATCGAAGAGATCAACCACGCCTTCGCGGACTTTGCGCCCGACCACATCCGCCAGCCGCATAAGGCCATGATGCGCATCTACCGCGATACGCGTTTTGCCGCCGACAAGCGCCCGTACAAAACCCACGTCGCTGCCTGGTGGGTCCGCGCGGGCCTCGAAAAAACCTCTGGCGCCGGCTTCTATCTTAGTGTCGGCGCGAAAGAGGTTGTCATCGCCGCCGGCATGTATATGCCTTCGCCGGAGCAACTGCTCGCCGTGCGCCGCCACATTCTCGATCACCACGCCGAACTCCGCGCCCTGCTGGGCAGCCGCAAACTGAAGACAGCGCTGACCGAGTTTGAAGGCAACCGGCTGACGCGCGCGCCGCGCGGCTTTCCGGCCGACTCGCCCGCCGCAGACTTGCTGCTGTGCCGCCAATGGGGCGTCTCGGCGACGCTGCCCGCGGAAGCTGCTCTCTCCCCCTCCTTATTAAAGGAGATCACGCGGCGCTTCGCGTTGGCTGCGCCTGTCGTCGACTTTTTGAATGCGCCGCTGACCGCGAAGGGACGCACAAGCCATGCCGAAGATCTGCTGCGCCCTGCGCGGGCAGCGGTTACTTCGTGACTCGTATTAGGCTTCGCGTTGGGGCTCCCTATGGTCGCAAGCCAAATTCCTTGCCGACCAGCGGGAGGACAACGCGAAGCAGTAAGAAGGCGTGGGAACGCTCTCGGGGAGTATGCTCATTTCGCGGCGGCGCCAGCGTTTTTGGCCTCTTGTCAGCCGAAAAGACGCAAAAATCGCACAAAACGCAAGAAAACCCAACAAAACCCGCAAAAAACCTGTGGAAACCCGTTAAAACCCATTGACATTACCTTCCGAAAGGCTGATCGTGAAATGCGGTACATTCCTCGCACCCGCATAAACACCGGAGATTTCGCACCACAGACACATCCGCGGAACCGGTCAAAACGCGGGACCGGGAAGTCGCTTACCGCACCAATCAACACGCAGCACTAATTCGATCCAAGGAGCAACACACATGGCAAAAGGTATGACCAAGACCGTTCTCGTTCGCACAATGGCGGAGAAGCTCGAAATCACGAACAAGCAGGCAGCCGCCGGCCTGGAGCTTCTCGCTGAGTTGGCCGTTAAGGAAACCAAGAAGAACGGCGAGTTCACCATTCCCGGCATCGGCAAGCTCGTCAAGGCAGAGCGCAAGGCGCGCATGGGCCGCAACCCCCAGACCGGTGAGCCGATCAAGATCAAGGCCAAGACGGTGGTCAAGTTCCGCGTAGCCAAGGTGGCCAAAGACACCATCGCTCCGCCAAAGAAGTAAGCAGCCCTCCTTCAACAACCAGGCGGTCTCAGCCCCGCGCCCGAACCAGGTGTGCCTCCGGTCTTCACCAATCAGACCGGATCGCCAAACGCTGGTACAGGCGCCCACGCTGAGGCCGCTTTACCTTTTCGTCTCCGCGACCAGCCGGGTGCCCGTCCCCAGCCCCGCCGGGGCGGGAGGTAAACTGCCGCGAACGACTGCCATCGCTTGTGTCGCGAGACACAGGATCGAATGCTCGACCCTGCTAATCTGGCCGCGATGTCCCGGGCGTCAGCCCCGCGTCGAAAGGCGGTTCGAACCGTGAAGCGAATCCTCTGCACAACCGCGTTGCTGGTGCTGAGCATAGCAACTGCACCGGCCCCGACTGCCGCATCCTCGGATGCGACTGACGCGCCCGCTCCAATCGACCCCAACGGCGCCATCTCGCTCTTCGACGCAATCAACAAGCAGCTTGGCCTGAAACTGGAGAAACAACGGCGTCCCGTGCCCTCCCTCGTCATCGATCACATGGAAGAGAAACCCACCGAGAACTGATGTGGGCGTGCATTCAACGCACGAGTGCCCCGCCTAAGCCGGGGTGGAAGCTCAGCTTGGGTGGGACGTAAACTGCTCGCACCGCCATGCTGACCAACCTCAAACGCACGGGTGCCCCACCCAAGCCGGGGTGGAAGCTCCGCTTGGGTGGGACGTAAACTGCTCGCACCGCCATGCTGACCAACCTCAAACGCACGGGTGCCCCATCCAAGCTTTGCTTGGGTGGGATGTAGAACGCTCGCCTAACCCGCCTTCTCCCCCTGCCCCATCCCCAATCCCTTCACCACCAGCGAAGCTCCCAGCGACACCAGCACGCACTGCAGCAGCAACCGCTCATCGTACCGCCAGCCCAGCACCGCGAACGCCGCTGCCGACAACCACATATAGATCTCCGCCAGCGCGGCCCGTCCCCATTGCGGCGGCGCGCCTGAACCACTAACCCGCGAGCGCAACGCCGGCACAATCCGCGGCACCTTCGCGCAATAAGTCGTGTACGCCTCGCCCAGCTTCTCCCGCAAGAACGCCTCTTCGCCAAGGATCAGCCTCACCTGGAACCCCACCAGAGCCACCACCGTAAACACTGCTCCACTGGGCCGCATCAGCAGCGTCAGTGCCAGCGTATTCAGCCAACTACCCACATACAGCGGGTTCCGCAAATAGCGATACGGTCCGGCCGCAACCACCGCCTCCCCGCGCATCGAGCGGCCGCTCATCACGTCCACGCTCAGGTTCGCCGTCCCCCACATCCGCAGCCATGCGCCAGCTACGGCGCATACGATTGCCGCCACCAGCACCACGTTGAAAGCTGCGCTGATCGACATTGCGCCACCGCGCGACAGCGTCGCGGCCAGCCATCCCCAAACGTCCCCATTGATTCCCCTGGGATCGATCCGCCATATCGCATCCCACGGCGTGGTGAACCCCAGCGTATAAATCGCCAAGATAATCCAGAGCCGAAACCGAAACTCAAACGCCGTCGCTTTCACAAAATCCCTCGCCCCAACAATCCGCGTTCCTCCGCGCAAATCCGCCGTGCTCCCTCGCCTCAATCGGTGTCATCGGTGTTTTCGCTTTCGCCGAGGGCCACGAAATACCGATGGGTAATTATGACGCACTCCACTAGTGGGGTGAGGCGAGGCTCTTGACCAGGCCGTAGAGGAACTGCTGCCCTTCGTAGAAGGAGGTGATGAGCAGGCGCTCGTCGCGACCGTGGAAGCGGATGTCGTCGCGGTCCAGGAACAAGCCCTGTACGCCGTAGCAGGGGATACCGATGGCGCGGAGGTGGCGGCCGTCGGTGGCGCCGGTCATCATGACGGGGACGATCGGGACGCCGGGCCATTCGCGATTTGAGGCGGCGGTGACTGCGTCGAGAATTTGCGGACTGAGCGGCGACCCGGGAGCCCGGGTGGGCGCGGTGAGGATGCTGATGGAGACTTCGGGGTCGGCGACGATGCGGGTGAGGGTTTGCTGAACATAGTCGAGGGAATCTTCGGGAACCACGCGGCAGTTGATGTTGGCGGCGGCGAGTTGCGGGAGCGCGTTGAGGGCAACCCCGCCTTCGAGTTGCGTGGCTACACAGGTCGTTCGCAGCATCGAGTTCCAGATCGCGGAGGCGGCAGCGGCGCGCTGGAGTGCGGCCGGAGACCCGTCGAAGCCGTCGAGCGCCTGGCCGGAAGCGCCGGTTTCGATGCGGGCCATCTGGTGGAAGTAGGCATTGGTGGCGTCGTTGGTCTTGAGCGGGAAGCCGAAGTCGGCGAGACGGGTGAGCGCGCCGGCAAGGTGGTAGATGGCGTTGTCGGGCACGGGAATGGAACTGTGGCCGCCCTTGTTGTGAACCTCGAAGCGGAAGTTGATGACGTATTTTTCGCTGATCTGAATTTCGTTGGCGACCTTTTTCCCGTGGGAGATTTCGCCGTTGCCGCCTTCGTTGAGGGCGAACTCCGCGTCGATGAGGTCGCGGTGGTTTTTGATGAGCCACAGGATGCCGCTGTACGGGCCTCCGCCCTCCTCGTCGGCGGTGAGGGCGACGATGATGTCGCGGTCGGGGACGAAGCCTTCGCGCTTCATCCGGATCAGGTTGGCGATCCAGATGGCGGCCTGGTCCTTATCGTCGGAGGTACCGCGGCCGTAAAAGTAGCCATCCTTCTCGGTTAAGACGTAGGGGTCGAGGTCGGCGGACCAGTCTTCGCGTTTGGCTTCGACGACGTCCTCGTGGGCGAGCAGGAGGAGGGGTTTGCGGGTGCCGCTGCCGTGCAGGCGGACGACAAGGTTCTGCTTGGTGGGAATGGGGCCGCCGATGAAGATGTCGGAGTCCGGGAAGCCGGCGGCGCGCAGGCGTGCGGCGGCAGCTTCGGCGACGGGCGTGGTCGCACCGGTGGTATAGCCGGACTTGATCTCGATGAACTGCTTGAAGATGTCGTGCGCGAGCTGCTGGTCGGCGGGCGGTGGTAGTGGCGCTGACTGAGCTAGCGCGGCCGCGGGGACGCAGGCGAGGAGTAGGGTGCAGAGGATTCCGCTGGGCATGGGAAATTGTTGCATAAGAGAGGGCTTGGCGCGCCCCCGGGACCCGTCGAAGCGGCTGAACGTCAGACAGCACCGCTCAAGTAAAGCAGTCTTACTGCTTATAAACCACGCCCGACTTCATCACAAACACCACCTTCTGCAGCACCTTCACATCCTTCAGCGGATCGCTTTCCACTGCGATCACGTCGGCCCATTTACCGGGCGCAATCGACCCCACTTTGTCCGACCAGCCCATCAGGTCGGCCGCATTCAGCGTGCCGGTTTGGATGCCCTGCAACGGCGTCATGCCGAACTGGTTCACGTAGACATCGATCTCGTGCGCGTTCAAGCCGTGCGGATACACCGCCGCGTCTGTTCCCAGCGCAACTTTTACACCGGCCTTGATCGCGCGGATCGCATTCGCCTTCTCCACCGAGCTCACGTCTTTCATCTTCTGCGCGTAGAGCGCGGGCAGGTTCCCATACTGCTGCACCCAGTCGATCAGATACGCCGTCGGAACAAAATACGTCCCATGCGCCTTCATCGCGGCGATGCACGCATCATCCATATACGATCCGTGCTCAATCGAGTCGACGCCCGCCTCGGTTGCCCACAGAATCCCTTGCGCTCCATGTGCATGCGCCGCGACTTTCCGGCCAAGGCGGTGCGCGTCCGCCACGATGGCTTTCATCTCTTCCAGCGTGTACTGGCTCGCCTGCGGGTCGTCGCCCTTCGACAGCACGCCGCCGGTCGCGCCGATCTTGATCAGGTCGGCCCCGTACTTAATGTTCTGGCGCACCATGTGCTGCACCGCGTCGATCCCATCCGCCACGCCTTGGCCCTGGTCGTGGTATTCATACGGCAGCAGGTTGTCGTCCATATGGCCGCCCGTAATGCCCAGCGGCGGTCCGGACACCTGCATATGCGGCCCCGGAATATGGCCCGCATTGATCTCATCCCGCAGCGCCACGTCGGTAAAGCTGTCCGCGCCGACATTGCGCACCGTCGTAAAGCCAGCCTCCAGCGTGACCTTGGCGTTCTCCACGCCGATGATCGCCTCTTTCGCGGGTGTCACCGTCAGCTCGTAGTACGGATCGAAGTTGGTCGCCATGGTCAGGTGCGTGTGTACGTCGATCAGCCCCGGCAGAACGTATAGCTTCGACAAATCGACGACCGTATCGCCCGCCGCTACTGGCGTCGCAGCGGTTGCCGCAATGCCCACCACCTTGTCCCCAACGACAATAATCGTCTGGCCCGCTGGCTCCGCTCCCGTCGTCACATCCAGCAAGTGCCCAGTCCGCACCAGCGTCCGCCCGGCCGCAGAACCGGGGGTCGTTTGCGCGTCGGCGGGAAGCGCGACCACTCCCGCGACCAAAGCCATTTGCAACCACATCAAGCACAAATCAACCCGGAAAATACGCGCATGCGTCATGGCTTGGACTCCTTTTTCTCTTGCAGCCTAAAGTCTCTTCGGTTGGTTTAGTCTACGCCCGCTCGCCGCGCAAGTTGGCACCGCGCCTGTTCACGAGCGAGCGTGGAAGCGGAGGGGCGGAGCGAAGACTTATAATCGGAAGGCGACGGGTGCGCGCGGAGCGGTAGGAAGGCTGTGCGCCGTGCGCCGAAAAGATTGAAAGGGATGCCATGCCGACTGATGTTGTGATGCCCCAGATGGGTGAATCGATCACCGAAGGAACGCTGACCAAGTGGTTAAAAAAAGTTGGGGATGCGGTGCAGCGGGACGAGCCGCTGTTCGAGATTTCGACGGATAAGGTGGATGCGGAAATTCCGTCGCCGTCGGCGGGGACGTTGCAGGAGATTAAGGTGGCCGAAGGCGCAACCGTGCAGATTAATACGGTCGTCGCGGTGATTGGCGATGGCGTGGCGGCGAGTGCTCCGGCGGCGGTTGCGGCTAACCCGCCCAAGGTTGAGGCTGCTCCGGCGGTTGAGGCTCCCGCCGCTGCTGCTCCTGCTGCGGCGAGCGCTCCGGCTGCGGGCGGTGGTGCGGGGACGGACGTGCCGATGCCGCAGATGGGCGAATCGATTACCGAAGGCACGATTACAAAGTGGCTGAAAAAAGTGGGCGAAACAGTGGAGCGGGATGAGCCGCTGTTTGAGATTTCGACCGACAAGGTGGATGCCGAGATTCCGTCGCCCGCGGCGGGCGTGCTGACGGAGATCAAGTTTCCCGAAGGCACGACGGTTACGGTGAATACGGTGGTTGCGGTGATTGGCGGCGGTGCGGGTAAAGCCGCGGCTCCCGCTGCACCGGCTGCTGCTGCTCCCGCGAAGGCTGCGGCCCCGGTTGCGGCGGTTGCTGAGACCGCCGCTGTGGCTTCGACTTCGGCTTCAGGTGAGAAGGTGCGGTCGTCGCCGCTGGTGCGGAAGATTGCGAAGGATAACAACGTCGATCTGGGCCAGCTGGCGGGAACAGGATCGGCCGGCCGGATTACCAAGGGCGATATTCAGGGCTATCTGGAGAATCCTGCTGCGACTAAACCGGCTGCCGCTGCGGCTCCGGTTGCGGCGCCCATACCCGCGGCTGCTCCTGCTCCTGCACCGGCGAAGGCTGTCGCTCCCGCGCCGACGCCCGGCGAGCTGGTGCCGATGACGAAGATGCGCTCGATCATCGCGCGGCGAATGGTGGAGTCGAAGCAGACGAGCCCGCATGTGCACACGGTTTTCAAGGTGGACATGACACGGATCGTGCGTCTGCGCGAGAAGGAGAAATCGAAGTACGAACAGCGCAATGGCGTCAAGCTGACCTACATGCCGTTCATCACGCGCGCTGCAATCGTCGCGCTGCGCAAACATCCCATCGTCAACGGATCGGTGGAGGGCGACGCGATTCGCTACAACAAAAACATCAACATCGGGATCGCGGTGGCGCTGGAGTGGGGCCTGATCGTGCCCGTCATCAAGCAGGCGGAGGAGAAGAACTTCCTCGGTGTGGCGCGGGCGATCGTCGACGTGGCCGGACGCGCGCGCGGCAAGAAGCTGGCGCCAGACGAGATTTCCGGCGGGACGTTTACGCTGACGAATTCGGGGATATTTGGGGAGCAGTTCGGGCTGCCCATCATCAATCAGCCGCAGTCGGCCATCCTGGGCATCGGCGGCATGAGCAAGGAGCCCATGGTGCTCACTGACAAGGACGGCACGGATTCCATCGCCATCCGCACCATCCAATACTTCTCGCTGGGCTTCGACCACCGCATCGTCGACGGCGCCGACGCCGGCAAATTCATGTCCGACTTCAAAGCCTACCTGGAAACCTGGAGCGAAGAGATCGGGTGATCCTTCGCGGTTGTACAAGAGGCTTAACACCGATGGACACCGACGAGCACCGATTATGAACAAAGACGACCACGGATTACGCGGATGAACACGGATAAGGCTATTTATCGGAGGGTGCGCGATGCGGTGGTTCGCGGCGTGGGTGGTTGGGCTGGTGATGGTGTGGGGCGGCGCGGTGCGGGCGCAGGAGTTGGCGGGAACTTGGCAGGGCACGATGCAGGAGAGCCCGAACCAGAGCGCGCGCACCGTGGTAAAGATTGCGAAGTTGGACGGCGGCGGGCTGAGTGGCGGGCTGTACCGGATCGATGAGGGAGTAGGGCCGATTCCGGTTTCGATGATCGCGCTTGAGGGAAAGAGGGTGAAGTCTGCCGTCGAGCGGATGGGCGTGACGTACGCAGGCAATATGAGCGCGGGCGGTTCAGAGCGGGATTGTATTTCAGCGGGCAGATTGGGTGCCTTGCCACTGGCAAGCAGGTGAGTCAGGTAGCCGGCTGGGGAGATCATGATTACACCGCTGCAGGATCTAATAACCGGCTTCTTTGACACCGCTGTGCCTGCGGGATACCTTCACAGGATCGATTGCCAAACATCGACCACCGTTAGGAGTCTTGTCCATGCACTGCTTTGCCCGTCTACGGTCTGTCCATTTCGTCGCTGCGTCTGGTTTTGCGCTCGCGGCCCTCGCAACTCTTGCTGCGCCGCCCCGGCTGCTTGCGCAGGACACGCTGAAATACATCAACGAACCCGGCGGCGCGCAGGTGGTCTATGGCACCATCGACGCCGAGCACACACCGCAGAGCGCCATGGGCTTTATGCTGAAGCAGGTAGACGGCCACTATGGCAACAAACCTGCGGTCAGCAATATCTTCCAGATCAAGGGCACCACGTCCTATGGCGCCTTCTTTACGCTCATCGCGAAGAACGCGGGCAATGCGCCCCTTGCGGGCGAGGTCATCGTCAACATGCCCGCGGGCGGACAGCCGATTGCCGCAATCCTTACCGATAACGCGGCCACCTTCACCAAGTCGCAGCCGGTGATGCTGAAGGCGCTCGATGCTGCGTGGCACACCGCAAACCCCATTCCCGCTGCGACGGCGACGGCGGCAGCACCAGCGACCGCCGTGCCAGCACTGAACCGCATCACTGCCGGCGACCGCAGCGTCTACATCAGTGTTCCCACCGGCTGGAAACTGGATTCGGTAGCCGGTGGCTCGGTCTCCGCCGAAGGCCCGCATGGCGAACGGCTGGGCCTCAACCTGATGGTGCAGGGGATTCAGGACCCGCGCGTGCGCAATCCGCTCGCGGGCCTGGGGAACCCGAACGCGCCCAAGGTCGTTTACCCTTTCGGCGGCGATCTCTTTACCGCGTACATCAACATCCTCAACCAGACGCGCGCGAATCAGCATCTGCCCGCCGTCACGGCCCACCTGAATAGCAGCATTCCGCAGCCGGGCGGCGCCGTTCAGGTGGCGTTCGATCTCGACCTGCACGACAACTTCGGCACACGCGCGGCCACGGCCCGCATTCAGGAGATTGGCCAGCAGGGCGCGCCGACGTGGGCGATGAGCATCAGCAACTCCAGCCTGCCGAAGACGGTTGCCGCTGCGGAAAACGCCACGCTGCTGGCTGTCATCCAAAGCGCCAGCCAGGATTCGGCGGTGGTGAAGGCGGAGCAGGGCGCGGTGATGCAGGGCATAAAGGCCGCGGGCGCGCGTGCGCAGGCCGATGCCCAGGCGGCCGACCAGCGCCGCGTCGCCAGTGCGCAGGCGTTCGACGCCAGCATGGCCAACATCGACAGCCAGAGCAAGGCGATGCAGAACTACACGCTGGATCGCTCGCAGATTCAGGACAATGAGGCCAATGGCCGAGCCACCGTCTCCAACGGTCTGGCGGATGCGCTGGTCAAGTCTGACCCTACGCGCTACCAGGTCGTACCACCCTCGCAGTTCCTCAAGGGTATCGACTACTAAGTTGTTGCGGCATGTCTACAGCAGCGATTTGGCGCGGAGGACGAGCGCGACGGCTTCCTCGGGCGTTGCACCCACGGCGCTTAGGTGGCCCATTTTGCGGCCGGGGCGAGGGCGGATTTTTTCGTAGAGGTGCAGGCGGACTCCGGGGACCGCCAGGGCGCGGTCGAAGTGCGGCGTGCGTGGGCTGGCAAGTGGTACGTGGTAAGTGG
>Ga0302198_10006429_pt1 | contig 10585 bp, 11 predicted proteins | sample II_Bog_N2_2_FD_193521 | JGI IMG/M metagenome (GOLD analysis project Ga0302198, IMG submission 193521) | Peat permafrost microbial communities from Stordalen Mire near Abisko, Sweden - II_Bog_N2_2 | ecosystem: Environmental > Terrestrial > Soil > Wetlands > Peat | place: Sweden: Abisko... | reverse complement strand
AGCATTGGCCGCATCGTCCAGTTCCTGAGCGCAGTCGTGGCAGAAGTCCGAATGCTGATGCACCGCGGCGGCGGCCGCTTGGGCGGCGGCGAGCTTCTCGCGGGCAGCCGCCTCGTCACGGGCCATGCAGCAGCGCTTGTATTTCTTGCCGCTGCCGCAGGGGCAGAGATCATTCCGTCCGATTTTGGCCATCTCGCCAACGTCAGTGCAAAGGACGGACCCCTTGTACCAAGCCGTGCTGGCCGACGCCAAGTTCCATGAGCAGCTTCTCGTCTTCGACCGCGACCTTTCGGCCACCGCCCGCGCGGCAGGCTGCCATCAATGCGGCGGTGCGCTCCATTCGGCGCAGTTTACCCGCAAGCCACGCGGCGGTCCGCCCGGGTTGGGTCCGGCGTACGGCCAGCGCTTCAGCTTCTGCTGCGCGGCGGATGGCTGCCGCAAGCGGAAGACCCCGCCCTCGCTGCGCTTTCTCGGCCGCAAAGTCTATCTCGCCACGGTCATCACATTGATCTCGGCGATGCTGCTCGGGACGACGCCTGCGCGCCTGGCCCGCCTGTCGGCGGTGCCGGGGATCGATCGGCGGACTCTCGTGCGCTGGCGCACCTGGTGGCGTTCGACCTTGACCGACGGTTCCTTCGCGCCAGTCGCCAAGGCCGCCCTGGTGCCGCCGCTCGAGATTGCCGGTCTGCCGGTCTCGCTGCTCGATCGCCTTGCCGGGAGCATCGAACAGAAGCTTATCGCCTTGCTGCGGTTCCTGGGTCCGCTGACCGGCGGCGCATCGGCGATGCAGGCTTTCTGACGGGGGCGGCCGACCCGCAGAGGATGCGCATCGCCGGCCCTCGGCGAGGCCGCTTAGCGTCGGCTCGTTCATGGTTCGGAGGGCGGACGTGGCGGAACGGGGCGGATCGCGGGTGCATGAGCGCTGGGCGCAGCTGCGCTTCTCGGTGATCGGTCAACTGCTGGCCGCACCGCCGGCGAAGGGTGAGCTGCGCGCGGCTCTGGAGCAATTGGCGGCCCGCGAATGGCACCACCCGAGCACCGGCGCGCCGGTCCGCTTCGGCGTCTCCACGTTGGAACGATGGCTCTACCGTGCCCGGAACGAACAGCATGACCCGGTCAGCGTGCTGCGGCGCAAGCGACGCTAGGACGCCGGCGAGCAGGCATCGATGACCCCACCGCTGCGCCAAGCCCTGCTGGCCCAGTATGACACCCATAAAAGCTGGAGTGCCCAGCTGCATCACGACAATCTGGTCGCCTTGGCCGAGACCCGGTCCGAGTTGCGCCCCGTGCCGTCCTACGCGACGGTGCGCCGGTTCCTGGCCGCGCATGGCTTGACCAAACGTCGCCCGGCGACGACGCGCCAAACCGAAGGCGCGCTGGCCGCCGCGGCGCGGCTGGAGGCGCGCGAGGTGCGCAGCTACGAAGCCGCGTATGTGAATGGCACCTGGCATTGGGATTGTCATCACGGCTCCAGAAAGGTGCTGACGCCGCGCGGCGAATGGCGAACACCGATCCTGTTCGGCGTGCTCGACGACCGCTCGCGGCTGGTCTGTCATCTGCAATGGTATCTTTCCGAATCGGCAGAGAACATCGCACACGGCTTGTCGCAGGCGATGCAGAAGCGCGGCTTGCCGCGCGCCGCCATGAGCGACAACGGCGCTGCTATGACGGCGGCTGAGATCACCGAAGGCCTCGCCAGGCTCGGCATCCTTCATCAAACCACGCTGCCGTACAGTCCTTATCAAAACGGCAAGCAGGAGGTCCTCTGGGGATCGGTCGAGGGTCGGCTGATGGCCATGCTCGAGGGCGTCGATGATCTCACCCTGGCCCGGCTCAACGAAGCGACGCAGGCCTGGGTGGAGCATGACTATAACCGCAAGCGCCACAGCGAGATCGACGACACGCCGCTCGCACGCTTTCTCGCCGGTCCCGCCGTAACACGGCCCTGCCCGGATGCCGCGGCGCTGCGGCTGGCCTTCACCCGCACCGAGCGGCGCACCCTGCGCAAGAGCGATGGCACTGCCGTGATCGAAGGCCGCCGCTTCGAAATCCCCAATCGCTATCGGCATCTCGCCTTGCTGGAGGTCCGCTTCGCCGCCTGGGACCTCACACAGGTCCACCTCGCCGATCCGCACACCGGCACCGTGCTCTGCCGGTTGTTCCCGCAGGACAAGGCCGCCAACGCCAACGGCCTGCGCCGCGGTTTGCAGCCAATCACGGCTGAGCCTGTCACGCCAGCGCCGGGAGCCTCCCCCCGGACGCCTGACCCGGGGGGCATCGGACCGCTGCTGGCGAGAATGATCGACCGCCAGGCCGCGACCGGATTGCCGCCCGCCTACCTCCCCAAGGACGAAGGAGACGACGCGTGAACAACAAGATGCTCGTGCTCTACGGTCTCAAGTGGAACCCCTTCACGCCCAGCGTGCCGACCGAGGCGCTGCACCTCACCACGCGCCTGGAATCGTTCTGCTGGCGGGTGCAGCAACTCGCGGGCGAAGGCGGCTTCGCTTTGGTCACCGGCGCCCCCGGCTGCGGCAAGTCCGCCGCCTTGCGCATCCTGTCCGCATCGCTGGCAACACAGCGCGACGTGACGGTCGGCGTGATCAGTCGCCCGCAGGCCAACATCGCCGACTTCTATCGTGAGATGGGCGAACTCTTCGGTGTCGAACTGCGCCCGCATAACCGCTATGGCGGCGCCAGGATCCTGCGCTAGCGCTGGCAGGCGCACATCCAGAACACGCTGTCCAGACCCATGCTTCTGGTCGATGAGGCACAGGAGATGCAGTCCGCCGTGCTCGCCGAGCTGCGCCTGCTGGCCTCCGCCGAACTCGATTCCCATATCCTGCTGACCATCGTGCTGGCTGGCGACAGCCGACTCGCCGAACGTCTGCGCGCCGACGAGTTCCTGCCTCTTGCCAGCCGCATGCGGGTGCGCCTGGCGATTGAACGTGCACCGCCCCAGGAACTCCAGGACTGCCTCCGGCACGCGCTGCAACAGGCGGGTGCGCCGACCCTGATGACCCAGGAGGTGATCGCGGCCATCTGCGATCACGCACAGGGCAATCCGCGCGCCCTGATGATCATGGCCGGTGAATTGCTCGAGGCCGCGGCCCGCCGTGAGGCCCGTCAGATCGACGAGACATTGTTCTTCGAGATCTGCGCCGCGCCCGCTTCGGGCGAGACCAGGGCGGCGATCCGGCGCCGCCGATGAGCCAGCTTCCGGTTCAACCAGCCTGGTCCCTCGCCGATTGTCCCGCGCAGCAGCGCTGGCTCGTCGAGGGGCTGTGGTCGGAACAAGCCGTCGGCATCATCGGCGGCGAACCCAAATGCGGCAAATCCTTCCTCGCCCTCGATCTGGCCGTCGCCGTCGCCGCCGGTACCCTCTGCCTGCGCCGCTTCGCGGTCAGCCACCCCGGCCGCGTTCTGCTCTATCCCACCGAAGACGCGCTGCACATCGTCCGTCGCCGTCTTGAAGGCATCTGCGCCGCCGCCAGTGTCAGTCTCGCCGAACTCGACGTCCAGGTGATCACCGCGCCCAGCCTGCGCCTCGATCTCGAGGCGGACCGCGTTCGGCTCGATGAGACTGTCGCCAGGCTGAAGCCGCGCCTCCTCGTCCTCGATCCCTTCGTGCGCCTGCATCGCATCGACGAGAACATCAGCGGCGATGTCGCGCCGTTGCTCGCCTTCCTGCGCGAAGTACAGCGCCGCCATGCCGTCGCCGTCGCGCTTGTCCACCATGCCAGAAAGGGGGCGGGCGCCATCCGCGCCGGTCAGGCCCTGCGCGGATCGTCGGAGTTCCACGCCTGGGGTGACGCCAACCTCTATCTCCGCCGCGACAGCGACGATCGCATCGTCCTGACTGTCGAGCATCGCGCCGCCGCCGCCATGCCCGGACTGACGCTTGAACTGACCGAACGCGACAACGCTCTGGCCCTCGAGCCGGTCCAGGCAGATCGTCAGCCCGGGCGCCGCGTCGAGCCGCAATCCGTCGATCAACGCATCACCGCAGCCCTCGCCGATGGCGAGCAGCCCCGGCCGTTCGCCGCACTGCGCGCATCTTGCCGCGTCCGCACCACAACCCTCTACGAGCGTCTCGCCGCGATGACCGCCGCCGGTCTTGTCGTCAAATCCGCCGACGGTTACTGCCTCGCCGTCCGCTGATCGCTGCCCCGGGCACGCCGGGCCGCGCGTGGTACCGCAGCGATCCTCGACACCCCCAATCCAACCAACCCCGCAGCCGCGCTGCACTGCGGTCACTTCCCGCTTCCGCTTCCCATGCCCCCCTACAGCGGATGGGAAGCGGAACCGGAAGCCCATCAAATGCCGTGATCTCTGAACCAGCAGATAGCGTGATCGTGCTCAGGCTTCAAGCGTCGCACCGAACCATGACACCCCCGCGCTCCAGTGCTAGAACCCTCCCCAACCAACCGCACACCCGAGGAGCCACCCCATGTCCGACCTACCCAAACAGGTCGAAATCCACGAAGAAGGCCCCCGCGAGGGCTTCCAGATCGAGCCCGGCCCCATCAGCTCGGAACAAAAAATCCGCCTGATCGAGGCGCTCGCCGACACCGGCCTGCACCACGTTCAGGCTTGCTCCTTCGTCAACCCGCGCCTCGTCCCCGGCTGGGCCGACGCCGAAGCCGTGGTGCAGGGCTTCACCGCCAAACCCGACGTCCACTACACCGGCCTGTTCTTCAACGGCAACGGCCTGGACCGGGCGCTGGCGTTCAAGGACAAGCTGACCGTCACCGGTGCGATCTCGCTGACCGCATCGGAGGGCTTCACCCGGAAGAACCTCAATCGCAGCCACGCGGAAAACGTTGCCGCAATGAAGCGTCACAGCGAGCTGCAACTGTCCAAGGGCATTCCGGTCAACCGCGTCGGCGTCATGGCCGCATTCGGCTGCAACTACCAGGGCGACATCGCGCCCGCGCAGGTCATCAAGACCCTGGAAGACGGCATGCAGATCGCCGAGGAAACCGGTGCCGAGATCACCATCTTCTCGCTCGCCGACACCATGGGCTGGGCGGCGCCACACCGCATTGAGCGGGTGATTGGTGAAGTGCGCGAACGCTGGCCCGACATGCAGATTTCGTTGCATCTGCACGATACCCGCGGCCTGGCCGTCGCCAACGCGCATGCTGGATTGAAGATGGGTGTCAGCCGCTTCGACTCCACCGTCGGCGGTCTGGGCGGCTGCCCCTTCGCCGGCCAACCCAAAGCCGCGGGCAATATCTGCACCGAGGAACTCGTGCTGCTGTGCGAGGAAATGGGCATCGACACCGGCATTGATCTGGATAACCTGATCGAGGTCGGCCGCATGGCGGAAGACATCGTCGGCCATCAGTTGCCGAGTGAACTGATTCATGCGGGCAGTTTGGATGCGTTCCGGCGGAAGGCGGCGCATTGAATGTCGGCAACGCCGCTTGCCGGGCTGAAGGTCCTTGAATTCACCCACACGGTCATGGGACCGACGGCCGGCTTGTTGTTCGCGGAACTCGGTGCCGATGTGGTGAAAGTCGAGCCAGCGCCGCGGGGCGATCACACCCGCGGCCTGGGCGGCTTCGGCGCGGGCTTTTTCGCCGCGTTCAACCGCAACAAGCGCAGCCTGGCGATCGATTTGAAAAACCCCGACGGCCAGGCGGCGATGCACCGCCTGGTCGCCACCACCGACCTGGTGATCGAGAATTTCGGTCCCGGCACGATGGAACGGCTTGGCTGCGGCTACGAAGACCTGGCGCCGTACAATCCGCGGCTGATCTACATGGCGCTGAAAGGCTATCTGGCCGGACCTTACGAGCATCGGCCAGCGTTGGACGAGGTTGTGCAGTTCCAGACCGGGTTGGCCTGGATGACCGGCCCCCCGGGGCGGCCGTTGCGCGCCGGGGCCTCGGTTATCGACATCATGGGCGCGGTGTTCGGCGTAGTCGCCGCGCAGGCGGCGTTGCGCGAGCGTGACATCACCGGCCGCGGCCAGCGCGTCAGCAGTGCGTTGTTCGAAAGTGCCGCCTTCCTCATGAGCACCCACATGGCCGGCATGGCCGCGACCGGCCTGGAGGCGCGTCCGATGCCCGCCCGCCGCGGTGCCTGGGCGATCTACGAGGTCTTCGACACCGCCGGCGGCGGCCAGTTGTTCATCGGCGTGACCAGCGACCAGCAATGGTCTCGTTTCGTCGAAGAATTCGGTTTGCAGGAGCTCGCATCGGACCCGCGGCTGGCCACCAACGTGATGCGTCTGGCGGAACGATCCTGGCTGATCCCGGCCTTGCAGGATATCCTGGGCAAGCTGCCGCAGAAACAAGTGGAAGAACGCTGCGAGCGCGCCAATGTCTCCTGGGCGCCGGTCGGCCAGCCCGGCGATCTGTTCACCGATCCGCATTTGCTGGCGACCGGCGGGTTGCTGGACGTCTATGTGTCGCGTTTCGGCGGTGGCGACGGCAAGGTGGTCGGTCTGCCCGCGCTGCCGATCGAATTCGGATCGAACCACGAACGTCCCGGCATCACAAGGCAACCGCCGCGCATGGGCGAACACAGCGCCGAGGTGCTGGCGGAGGCCGGCTTCGCGGCGGACGAAATCGCGGCGCTGATCGACCAACGCATTATCATTCCGGCAGGGAGTTGACACCATGGAACTCGGACGTCTTGGCGCGTGGTACGCCACCGACAAGCTTGGCGGCCCCCGCCAGATCGGCGAACTCGCTGCGACCGTGGAACGGCTCGGCTACAGCGTCTTGTGGTACCCGGAATCGCGCGGCAACGAATCCTTCTCGGTCGCCGGTTTCATGCTGGGCTGCACATCGAAGTTGAAGATCGGCAGCTCGATTGCCTCGATTTATGCGCGCGATGCGTTTACCTCGCGCCGCGGCATGATCACCTTGAACGATCTGTATGGCGACCGCTTCATCCTCGGCCTCGGTGTCAGCCATCCACCGATGGTGGAAGGTCTGCGTGGCCACGTCTATGAGAAACCAATCCCGGCAATGCGCCGCTATCTGAACGGCATCAGCAAGGACCAGCCGGGCGCAGCCGACTGGCCGATCTGTGTTGCGGCCCTCGGCCCGTTGATGTTGAAACTATCGGGCGAGCTGACCCGCGGTGCGATCCCCTACAACACCAACCCGCGCCACACGGCCGAGGCAGCAAAGATCCTAGGCCCGGGGAAGTGGGTCGCGATCGAGCAGAAAGTCACAATCGAAACCGGTCCCGTGAAGGCACGCGCCCTGGGCCGTAAGGAGCTGGCGCGCTATCTGACGTTGGATAATTATCGGAACAATTTTCTGCGCATCGGCTTTACCGAAGCGGACCTGGCGAATGGTGGTTCCGACACCTTCATCGACCAGATGTGCCTGTGGGGGACCGTGGACCAGGTGAAGGCTGGCCTGCGGGCGCATTTCGCGGCTGGTGCCACCCATGTGGCAATCCAGCCGGTACATGACGAGGGCGACATCGCCGCCCGCGATTACATCCTGTCCGCACTGGCCGACACATGATCGACCCGGCAACGGATACCGTGCTGATCACCGGCGCTGCCGGGGCCATCGGCACCGCGCTGCGCAACGGATTGCGAGCCGGCTGGCAGCATCTGCGCCTGACCGATGCCCGCCCGGTCAAGGAGCTGGCGAACAACGAACAGGCCGTCATCGCGGACGTGGGCGACCGGCCCGCAATCGAACGCATGATGCAGGGCGTGAAAGCTGTCGTGCACCTGACCGGCGTCGGCGGCGAGTACACGCTGGAGGATTTGTTCCGCGTCAATGTCCGCGGCGTGTTCGACGTGTTCGAAAGCGCGCGCCTCGCGGGGGTGGAACGGATCATCTACGCCTCCTCCAACCACGCCTTCGGGTGTTATCCGATCGAGGTGCCGGTCAGCCCCGCGATGCCGCCCCGGCCGGACAGCCTGTATGGCGCGTTCAAGGTGTTCGGCGAGACGATGTTGCGGGAATATTTCGACCGCCACGGCATCCGTTCGGTCTCGATGCGGATTGGTACCTACCGCACCTTGCCGATCGACCAGCGATCTTTGGCGACCTGGCTCAGCCCCGGGGACGTTGCGCGTCTGGTGGATGCGTCGTTACGCCACGCCGACCCCGGATGTTACGTGGTCAACGGCTATTCCAACAACACGCGGCTGCGGATAGACCCGTCCGACTGGTCCTTCCTGGGCTACGAACCGCAGGACAACGCCGAAGACCACATCGAGATGCTGCGCGCACAAGGCGTCGCTGTTGATGCTCCCCCGGAATGGCCGGAACACGGCGGATCGCACGCGCGCGCGGCCGAGAGGCGCCCACGATAGAACCGGTCGCCAGACACCGAGCAATCTGCTATGCGGGATCGACCAGACCAGGAGACAGATCATGACTGAAGCCTGCATCATCGGCTGGGCCCATACGCCCTTCGGCAAGCTGGAAGACCCGGATATCGAGGCCTTGATCGGCCGCGTTGCCGGCTCCGCCATCGCCGATGCCGGCATCGCGCCACACGAGATCGAGGCGACCTTCGTCAGCCTGTTCAACAACGGCTTTTCATCGCAGGATTTTCCGGCCTCGCTGGTGCTGCAACATGTGCCGGAACTGCGCTTCACCCCGATCACCCGGTACGAGAATGCCTGTGCGTCCGGTTCTGCCGCGGTCTATGGCGCACGCGACTTCCTGCTGTCGGGGCGGGGCAAGTTCGCGCTGGTGATCGGGGTGGAGAAGATGACCGCGACACCGGGTAAGGAGATCGGCGATATTCTGCTGAAGGCCAGTTACCAGAAGGAAGAAGCCGATATCCCCGCGGGTTTCGCCGGCGTATTCGGCCGCATCGCCGACCGGTATTTTCAACGTTACGGTGACCAATCCGATGCGCTGGCGGCGATCGCGGCGAAGAACCACAAGAACGGCGTGGACAATCCCTATGCGCAGATGCGCAAGGACCTGGGCTATGAGTTCTGCCGTACCCTGTCCGACAAGAATCCGTATGTCGCCCCGCCGTTGAAGCGCACAGACTGCTCGCTGGTCTCCGACGGCGCCGCGGCCCTGGTTTTGGCGGATGAGGAAACCGCACGCGCCATGGGCAAGGCCGTGCGCTTCAAAGCCGCTGTGCAGGTCAACGACTTCCTGCCGATCAGCAAGCGCGATATCACCCGGTTCGAAGGCGCGGCGGAAGCCTGGTCGCGCGCGCTGTCCGCCGCGGATATGAAACTGACAGACCTGTCCTTCGCCGAATCGCACGACTGTTTCACCATCGCGGAATTGCTGGAGTACGAGGCGATGGGCCTGACCGAACCGGGGCAAGGCGCGCGCGCGGTGTTGGAAGGCTGGACCGCGAAGGATGGGCGGTTGCCGATCAATCCCTCGGGCGGGTTGAAGGCCAAGGGACACCCGATCGGCGCCACTGGCGTGTCGATGCACGCCATTACGGCCATGCAGCTCACCGGCCAGGCGGGGGCAATGCAATTGCCGAAAGCCGACCGTGGCGCGGTGTTCAACATGGGTGGCGCGGCGGTGGCGAATTACGTCTCGATCCTGGAGCCATTGCGCTGATTCCCACAAGCAATCTCGCCCATCTGCTGATCCAGAGCGCGCGCCGGTTTCCCGGCCGGCCCGCGATCATCTGGCGCAATACTACCTGGACCTGGGCGCAATTTGCGTCCCGGGTGCAGGCGGCAGCGGGCGGGCTGGCGGCGCAGGGCGTACGGCATGGCGACCGGGTGCTACTGCACGCGCGCAATTCCAATGCGGTGCTGGAAACCATGTTCGCGACCTGGATGCTGGGCGCGACCTGGGTGCCGACCAATTTCCGCCTGACGCCGCCTGAGGTCGCGTACCTGGCGCGTTCGTCCGGCGCCTCGGTGCATATTTTCGACAACGCCTTTCCGGACCATGCGTCTGTCGCGAAAGCGGAAAACCCGGCCTGCCGGCTGGAGGTTTCCATCGGGGGTGGCGGGTTGGACTGGGAGGACCTGGTTAGACACGGCGAACCGGTGACCCGTCCGGCGGATGTCGGGCACGATCATCCGGCGTGGTTCTTCTACACGTCTGGTACCACGGGCCATCCGAAAGCCGGTGTGCTGACGCATGGCCAAATGGAATACGTCATCTGCAACCATTTGTGCGACCTGATGCCCGGCACCACCGAAGCTGACGTCTCGCTGTTGGTGGCGCCGCTGTCGCACGGTGCCGGCGTGCACGCCTTGCCGCAGGTCGCGCGCGGCGCGGCCACCGTGCTGCTGTCGGGGGAGCGGCTGGACTGCGAAGAAGCCTGGCGCCTGGTGGAAAAGTACCGGGTCAGCAACCTGTTCACCGTGCCGACGATCCTGACGATGCTGACCCGGCACGATGCGGTGGATCGTTACGACCATTCGTCGCTGCGTTATGTGATCTATGCCGGCTCCCCCATGTATCGCGCCGACCAGGTGCACGCGTTGCGCAAATTGGGCCAGGTGCTGGTGCAGTATTTTGGCATGGGCGAGGTCACCGGCAACATCACCGTCCTGCCACCCGCATTGCACAGCGAGACCGACGCGGAAATGGCCGTCGGCAGTTGTGGTTTTCCGCGCACCGGCATGGACGTCACGATCCTGGATGACGCCGGCAAT
>Ga0302198_10006422_pt1 | contig 10588 bp, 12 predicted proteins | sample II_Bog_N2_2_FD_193521 | JGI IMG/M metagenome (GOLD analysis project Ga0302198, IMG submission 193521) | Peat permafrost microbial communities from Stordalen Mire near Abisko, Sweden - II_Bog_N2_2 | ecosystem: Environmental > Terrestrial > Soil > Wetlands > Peat | place: Sweden: Abisko... | reverse complement strand
GATCCGGCGTCTCGTATACGCGCACGCGGTGCAGCTTCGCGCCGGGAATCTTGCCCGCGAGCCGCCGCCAGATCGCGATGGCGATGTTCTCGGTCGTCGGAATCGTCGCGGAGGTTTCGGTCGCGAGGAACTCCGGCACCTCGTGGTTCAAGTGACGATGGTCATACACGCTCACAACCTCGCGCTCGATGATCTCCTTGAGCAGCTTCAGGTCAACGACAAATCCCGACACCGGATCGACCGCACCCTCGACCGTGACCTCCAGTGTGTAGTTGTGGCCGTGGCCCTGGCGGTTGGCGCACTTGCCGAAGACGCGCTGGTTCTCTTCCCCGCTCCAGGCGGGGTTCCAGTAGAAGTGCGCGGAGGAGAAGTCGGCTTTGCGGGTGAGGAGGATCATAAGAGACAGTGGTAAGTGCTAAGTGAAAAGTGTCAAGCGCAAAGGATTAGATGCGGCCCCCAGAAATGCGATGCATTCTGTGACTTACCACTTTTCACTGTTTGTACTCTCTTCCCTTCCACTCCACCTGGTGAAAGAGTCGGTGATTCATCCAGCTCCGCACCAGCAACCAGATGAAGAGCGGCAGCGCAAAGACCGAAAACGCGCAGTCCACGAAGGTGAAGTGCGAGCGGGCGACGCGGTTGTAGAAGCGCACCAGCGTCCTTGCCCACAGCAGAACAATCGCTGCGCGCTGCCACAGCACCAGGTACGGCAGCAGATACAGCAGCACCGGCAGCAACAGCAACGCGATGTCCAGCAACCGCCATCCGGCCAGCGCCAGCGCATGCGGAAACAGCAGCGCGAGGTTCTTGGTCCAGCCCTCGACCATCTCGCCGAAGCTGCGATACATCCGCGTGCTCAGCGCGTCCGGCGCATAGCGCAGACGCAGCCCGCGCTTGCTCCGTTTGATGTTGAACGCCAGGTCCACATCCTCCAACACCGACTTGCCCACCGCACGATGCCCGCCCACGGCGAAGTACGTCTCGCGCTCGACTAGCAAAAACTGCCCATTCGCCGCGGCCACGCGCCGCGCGGGATCGTTGACCTCTTTCGGCGGGTAGACCGTCGCCAGCTCGGAGAAGATCAGCGGCATCAGCGTATGCTGCGCCACGCCGTGCACAATCTGCCGCGGCGAGTACGAAAGCAGCGCCACGCTGTGCCGCTCCGCCTCATGCAGCGCGCGCACCAGGTCGCCGGGCTCGTGCAGCGTGTCGGCATCCGTAAACAGGAGCCACGCCCCGCGCGATTGCTCCGCGCCGAACCAGCAGGCGTTGGTCTTGCCGGTAAAGCTCCGCGTCGCCGCGCGCAGGTCGAGTGCCGGCGCCTCCAGCACGCGAACTCCATCGTGCCCTGCCGTTGCGTCCATCGCCAGCGCGCGAGTCCGGTCCATCGAGGCATCATCCACCACGATCAGCTCCCAGTCGCGGCCCAGCAGGAAGAACTCGTCGCTCTGCGCCAGCAGCGAGTGCAGGCACCCCGGCAGGTTCAGCTCCTCATTCCGCGCGGGGATGATCACCGAAAGCTGCATGCCCGCAGCCGCCGGATGCGCCGTTGCGGTCGGCCGCGGTGCGGGTTCATCGTCCACCGGGAGCCCGAGAATTGGGCTGTACTTCTTCCCTGTCCCCGCCGAATTCGTCTTGTCGTCCACAGCTTCGTATTATAGGAAGCGATGCAATCGTTCCGTGCGATACGAAGATTCTTCCTGGCAGCGGCGCTCGGCTGCGTGGCCGTCGGCTGCGACCGCGGCAGTCATCCCGGCCAGCTCGACAAGCCTGCGCCGGTCTTCGCCATCAACGACGGCCAGCACTCGGTCGACCTCTCCCGGCTGCGCGGCCACGTAGTGCTGCTGAACTTCTGGGCCACGTGGTGCGGCCCGTGCATCGAGGAGCTGCCCAGCCTCGAGCTGATGCAGCAGGAGCTGCCGCAGGTGCAGGTCGTAGCAATCGACAGCAGCGACACACTCGATGGCTACCAGACGTTCCTCGCCCGCCGCCCCGTGCAACTGCTGACGGTCTTCGACGCCAAACCCGCGCCGACCTCGAACGCCCTCTACGGCACCTTCGCCTACCCGGAGACCTACGTCATCGACAAGAGTGGCGTGGTGCGGCGCAAGTTCATCGGCCCGCAGGAGTGGACCAGCCCGGAGATCGTCGACTACCTGCGCAAGCTGGCCAGCTAAACTCGCGAAAGGCTGCTGGTAAAATCAACAGCATGACGCAGCTTGATGTGATGTACCGCTACGGCGCCGCGCCCACCGAGGCCGCCACCAGCGCCCTGGGCCGCGTGCGCGAGGTCTACGGCATTCGCCGCGTGACCTTCGACGAGGTAGCAAAGACCGTCCGCATTGAGTACGACGCCACCCGCCTGACCGAGCCCATCGTGCACCAGCTTCTCCGCCGCTCCGGGCTGGACGTGGTGGAGCGCGTCTCGCTGATTCCGCCTCAGCCTGTCGCCGAGCCCACGCCCGAACCTGCCGCAGCCAAGGCCTAGACTGGCACTCACCGCGCAGGCCTGGTCTGGATACTCGCAGAGACGTACTCCGTACCCATCTTCCCGTAAATACCTCACCAATAAAGCCTTATCCCTGACTCTCGACTGCGGCGCACCCGCAAAATTCTGAAAGCAAAAAAGACTTAGCTGCCGATCCATTCAGGAAGTACTTGACACCGCGCGAAAATCCACTACCATATGGTTGTGGATAGATTGGGTACAACCTTTGCGGCTTTGTCGGATCCAACCCGGCGGACCATGATCGAGCGACTCTCCCATGGGCCTGCCTCCGTGCATGGATTGACGGAACCGTTTGCACTCTCGCAGCAGATGATTTCAAAGCATATTGCCTACCTGGTGCGGGCGCGGATTGTGATCAAGACAAAGCGTGGACGCGAGAGTATCTGCACGCTCAGGCCGGAGGCGATCAAGACAGTCAGCGACTGGGCCATCAACTATCGCCGGTTCTGGGAAGAGAGTTTCGACAAGTTGGATGTGGTTGTGAATGAAATGAAAAAGGCGGAGGCCAGACATGACAAAAAACACGGGTAATGAGGCAGAGCGGATGGTTGTAACAAGAATCTTTGACGCGCCACGCGAACTGGTTTGGAAGGCGTGGACAGACCCGCAATATGTGATGCAGTGGTGGGGGCCGAAGGGTTTTACCGCGCCGGTTTGCAAGATGGATGTTCGCGTCGGAGGAAAATCTCTCTGCTGCATGAGATCTCCGGATGGGCAGGAGTGCTGGAATGCGATTGAATATCACGAGATCGTGCCGCACGAGAAGATCGTTTCCGACATGTACTTTTCGGACTCGAAGGGAAACAAGATCGAGCCTGCGGAATTGGGAATAGAACATGAGGCCATCGAGGGTGCGCACGACGTGACCCTCTTTGAGGATCTGGGAAACGGCAAGACGAAACTCACCCACATTGGGAATGAACCCATGGAGAGCGCGAAGAATAGCGGTCAACTGGAGGGCTGGAGCCAGATACTCGATAAGGTTGCCGCAGTTGTCGCGGGGCTGGCGCAGGCGAAATAAGACGTTGAAACTTTGAAGATCGTCACGGGCGAGATAACGCAGGTCCATCCCGGCGCCGCCAGCGAAGAGCTGTGGCGGCGACCGGGGGCTCAGTGACCATCGACACTCCGCTGGTTCTAAGAACGTTATGCGGGGCTCTCGCGTTCAATAGGTGGCGAGCGAAACCCTGAGTATCTCGGACTCCGAAGAAAAGTTGAGGCCCCAGTCCGTTTGATCGCCATTCAGGATGCGCTGGAACTTGAAAGCGCCGTTTTCGTAGGCGCCCTCTTCGACGCGCAGGAACTGGCGGTGCACCCACTTGCCGTCGATCTTAGCGGAAGGGGTCTGTCCGGCTCCCACTACGATGTTCCCGGCCTTCCGCTGTTGCTCGGTGCCGGCGGGCCGGAAGTCGATGCTGCAATCGAATCCCGTGATCAGAAACCGATTGTCTCCCAGTTGCGCGACCAGGGCGCGCCCAAGCATCTCGTGAGGTTGAGTTGGATCCGGCATGCCCCTGCGACGCGGTCCATAGGAGATCACAGCATCCCATTCCCCGAAGTGGAGGGTTTGGGTGGGTTGGCCCTCCACCTCCGCCGTGGCCTGCAGCTTGCCTTCGAAGTTCAGGCGCGCAACATCGCGCATCATGGGGGCGATCAGGCCGTAGTTCTGCGCGGTGGGATCCAGGAACGCATTCTTCCCTTCCGGCTCGCCCGGCAGCGTGGGACGATTGCCCGTGTAATCCAACCCGAACGGCGAGTAGCCGATGGCCTGCAGGCCAAGAGCGGAAAACAGAAAACGGGCTTCATGAACGGCACCGCTGGTCTCCGGGATGAGCAAGGCATTGTCCGGGCGATGATAGAGATCGAGCGTCTTCAGATACTGTTCGGTGCGTGGCAGATAGATATCCGGCGCAAGAACATCAATAGCGGGCGCCTCGGCCTTCCAGATGGGAATCACATTGTCGGTGGGCCCTCCGCTCTCGTAGGTGACAGGCACCTCCGGCTTGAGCGGATCGTGCAAGGCATCGTTGACATACAGAGGCAGTGGATAGGCGGCCTTTCCGGCGGCGGCGACCTCTCCCACATATTTGGCGATCGCCCAGGCATGAAAGTAGACCTCGGCTTCGGGACCGAAGACCGTCTCCCAGTTGGCATCGGGCGTGGCCGGGGTCTTGCCCATGGCCTTCAGAATTTCCGGCGGAACCGGACCCTCAAAGAGCTTGTTCGCCTCAGGGCAGTAATCGCGGACGGATCCGTAGGTACCCGTTTCGTTCTCCACCTGCACCATCAGGACGGTTCGCTCCGAATCGGCTTGCTTGAGGTGCCGCATCAAGGCGCCGAAGGCGCGCTTGTCGGCTTCCAAAGACGCACTGGCGAACGGCGAGGGCGAGTCGATCAACTCTCCGTTCTTGTTCATCACGTGGGAGTAGCGCAGGGGATCGAGCTTCATCCACTCGGGCATATAGTGCTGGCTGCCGTTCTTCCAGGTGCCGAACCAGAGCAGAACCAGGTGAACATGGTGCGCACGGGCCTGGGCCAGAATGTTGTCCACCGCCGAGGTGTCGTACTGCCCCGGCCTGGGCTCAAACTGCTCCCAGTAGATCGGCGTTTCGAGCGTGTTGGCATGGAGGTATTCGATGGCGGACCACACCTCGGGCAGCGTGGCCGGCCAGTCACTGGAGTTTTTTGATTGTGCACCCAGCATCAGGTAAGGCGCGCCATCCACGAGCAGGGCATAACGCCCATCCTTCTGGACGAGGCTCGGCACCGGGTGCGCCGTTACCTGCGCCTGCAAGGCCATTCCACAAATCAATGCCGCCAGAACGGCAGCTTTCCCCAAGACCTTCATCGTATTCAATATCCTCATCTCTCCCGCCATCTTCCCGCGGTTTGGTCCAGGCGTTCGCGGCCTGGACGGGTTGTAAGGGCCCTTGTATTGCCGCAACATTCTACTGAACACGCACCTCGGTTGTTGCGATGGGCGCGGTGCATCGGTTATCCTTACGTAGTTGCATCCCCTGCAATGTGCGCCCGTAGCTCAGCTGGATAGAGCGCCTGGCTACGAACCAGTAGGTCGGAGGTTCGAATCCTTCCGGGCGCACCATACTCCCCCCTTTGTCACCCCGGATCCGCCTCTGGCGTGACGGCCGTCACAAGCCATCCGGCCCAGAATCAGTAGCCTCAATGCCATGTTCGCCGACCGCCAGCGGGAACCCCCTTGCCTGTCGTATAGTAAAGAGGACCAACTTGGTCGGATATGGGTCCCGATGGAATTGACAGCTTTGAGCGACGCGAAGGTGGGCAGTGCGGGGGTGGTGGAGACCGTGGACCTGCCGGAGAACGTGAGCCACTACCTGGCCCACCTCGGCTTCCTGCCCGGAACCGCCGTCGAAGTGCTGCGCCGCGCCCCGGCCGGCGACCCGCGCGTCTATCGCATCGACGGCGTCGAAGTGGGCCTGCGCAATGAGACCGCAAAGCACATCTTCCTGCGCCTGAACGAGGCCGCCGCATGAGCTGCCATACTCCAGTGCTGGATGTGGTGGCCGAGGTGGAGCCTCCGGTTCTGCCCGCTGCGCCCGGGGCCATCAAGCCGATGCGCACGGTCGCGCTCATCGGCCCGCCGAACAGCGGCAAGTCCACGCTCTTCAACCGGCTGACCGGGTTGCGCCAGAAGGTGGCGAACTACCCCGGCGTGACGGTCGAGCACCACTCCGGCAAGATGAAGGCCATCGGCCGCGGCGACCTCACGCTGATCGACCTGCCGGGAATCTACTCGCTGGCCACGTACTCCGAAGACGCGCGCGTCGCCGTCGAGGTCCTGACCGGCAAGATGCGCGGCGTGCCCAAGCCCGACTGCGTGCTGCTGGTGCTGGACGCCACCCACCTGAACCGCCAGTTGATGCTGGCCGCTCCGGTCTTCTCCATCGGGCTGCCGACGCTGGTGCTGCTGAACATGTCCGACGAGCTGACCGCGCGCGGCGGCGAGATCGACACGCTGGCGCTGGCCAAGGAACTCGGCCACCCCGTGGCGCTGATTAGCGCGTCCGAAAACACCGGCCTCGACGTCATCCCCGAGTTCCTGCTGCGCGCCGGCTCGCGCCCCGAAGACGGCCTGCGCCCGGTGCAGCTCCCCGTGCTGCAGAGCGCCGCGAGCTGCCGCACCTGGGCCACGCAGGTCACCGCACGCACCAAGTACCAGACGCCCGCGGCCTCAACGTGGACCCGCCGCCTGGACAGCGTGCTGCTGCACCGCATCTTCGGCCCGCTGATCTTCCTCGCGGTGGTGATTGCGGTCTTCCAGGTGGTCTTTCTCGCGGGACAGCCGCTGAGCGACTGGCTGACCAGCATATTGACGAAGGGCGGAGCGTCGGTCGCTTCGCTTCTCCCCAACAACTGGCTGCGTCTGATGCTGCTCGACGGCGTCTGGAACGGCGTGCAGGCGGTGCTGGTCTTTCTGCCGCAGATTCTGCTGCTGTTTTTGTTTATCGGCATCCTCGAAGACTCCGGCTACCTGGCGCGCGCGGCGCTGATTGCCGACCGAGTGATGCGCGCCATCGGCCTCAATGGCAAGGCGTTCATTCCGCTTCTGAGCGCGTACGCGTGCGCGGTCCCGGCTATCATGGCCACGCGCACCATCGAGAACAAGCGCGAGCGCTTCGCCACCATCATGGTTGCACCGTTCATGACCTGCTCGGCGCGGCTGCCGATCTACACGCTGATCATCGCGGCGTTCATCCCCAACCGGCTCTTCCTCGGCGGCATCATCGGCATGCGCGCGATGGTGATGCTGAGCCTCTACGCTCTCGGCTTCCTCGCCGCGCTGGTCACGGCGCGGCTGCTGAACTCCAGCGTAATGAAGGCGACTCCTGCGCCGTTCATCCTGGAGCTGCCGCAGTATCGCTGGCCCACGCTGCAAGGGCTGACGCTGCGGCTCTACGACCGCGGCAAGCTGTTTGTGAAGAAGGCCGGCACGATCATCCTCGCCTGCACCTTTGCGGTGTGGGTACTGAGCGTGCTGCCGATTCACTCGGGGCAAGCCTCGGCGCTGACCACCAGCCTGATCGGCCACCTCGGCCACTGGATGGAGCCGGTGATTCGTCCGCTGGGATTCAACTGGAAGATCGGCATCGGCCTGCTCAGCTCGATTGTCGCGCGCGAGGTCATCGTCGGAACTCTCGGCACGCTCTACGGCGTGGACCCTGCGACGCACTCGCTGGGCCTGCAGGCCGCATTGCGCGGCGACATGACGCTCGGCGGTGCGATTGCGCTGGTAGTCTTCTTCGCCTTCGCGATGCAGTGCACGTCCACGCTGGCCGTCGTCCGGCGCGAGACCAACAGCTGGAAGTATCCGGCCGCGCAGTTCGCGTACATGACCGTGGTGGCGTACGTCGCGGCGCTGGTGACCAACCAGGTGATTACGCGGCTCTTCTAATCAGACAGGCTGCACGCCCCGACCTCGATTCACACCCTATTTACCTCGGAGCGGGTAAGCTTTAGCAATGTCTCCGCTGGCACCATCAGGTATGCGCAGCATGCAGTCATGGCTGAAAGCCGCCCTCTTCCTGCTGCTGATGCTGGGCGCCGGGCGGCTGTGGGCGCAAGCCGGGCCTCCCTTCCAGACCGACGACCCCACTCCGGTCGACCTCGGCCACTATGAGGCCTACATCTTCGGCGGCGTGGACGGAACCCCAGTCGAGCTCGACACCACCGGGCCGGCATTCGAGTTCAACTGGGGTGCGATTCCCAACATCCAGTTGCACGCCATCCTTCCCTTCGGCGCAGTGCTGCCCTCGAACAAGGCGGTCTATGCCCCCAGCGGAGCCGGCCCCAGCGCCTTCGGCCTGAACGACATGGAGCTCGGCGTGAAGTACGGCTTCCTGCACCAGACCCAACACCGTCCGCAGGTCGGCTCCTTCACCATGTTTGAGATTCCCACCGGCAGCTATGCGAAAGGACTCGGCGTGGGGCGCGTCTGGTACAAGCTGCCGCTCTGGGCGGAAAAAGAGTTCGGGCCGTGGAGCCTGTGCGGCGGCATGGGCTACGCCGTAGTCCCGCAAGCGGATTACCGCAACTACTTGTATGGCGGATTTCTCGTCAAGCGCACGTTCAGCGAGAAGCTCGAGATGTCCGCAGAGGTCTTCTCCCACGCGAGTGAGGGCCCCGCCGCGGCGCAGACGCAGTCCTCCACCATGATCGACGCCGGGGGATACTATCACTTCCGCTCGCCGGGGCTGCAACTGCTCTTTGCCTACGGGCACTCGATCGCCGGGCAGACGGAGAACTACGCCTACCTCGGCCTCTACAAGACCTGGGGCAAAGACCGCGCCTCCGACAAGAAAGACTCGAACAATGCCCTGCGCTCGATGCTGCGGCAAGGTAGCTGACCTTAGTTGAAGACACGGAGAACACGATGGAGATCACTGTACGGGGCCTCTGGACGTTGATTCACGGCATGGGATTCGGCGCGCTCTACCTGCTGGCGTGCTCCGGCGCGGCGGTGGAGTTATTTCGCCTCACCTCCTCGGCCACGCCCACAGCAACACCCGCGCAGGAGCGCTTCCTCAAGCTCTACCTGCTCACCATGGTGGTGCTGGCATGGTTCGCAGTCCTCACAGGTGCCTACATCGTCTACCCGTGGTATCGCGCGGTGCCGCCGTCGGGCACGGCTGATCTTGCGATGTTCCCGCAGCGGCTGCTGCTCTCCAGCCCCTCCACCAGCGGCTGGCACTCGCTGGGGATGGAGTGGAAGGAGCACGTCGCATGGCTCGCTCCCATCTCCATCACGATGGTCACGGCGGTCTTCCTGCAGTACGGCCGCGACCTGCGACAGCACCGTGCGTTGCGCACGGCGGCACTCACTTTCACAGCGGCATCGTTTCTCGCCGCGGGCGTCGCCGGATTCTTCGGCGCGATGATCAACAAGCACGCGCCGGTGGACGGCGGTCACATCATCCAACTCAGCCAGGGAGAAGCCAAATGAGCGCATCGAGCCAGACCGCTTCCACCGCCAGCGCGGCATCCACCAACGGCTCCGGTGCCGCGGCGATTCTTTCCGCCGGCATCGGCGCCTTCTGCATCGGCCTCTTCGCAGTCGCGGCAGACAAGTCACCCCACATCAAGGCGCTATTGAACATCTACAAACCGACCGGCCCGCTCTCCGGCGTCACAACTGCAGCCATCGCCATTTGGCTTGCCAGCTGGTTCGTCCTCGCGCTCCTGTGGCGCAGCCGAGACGTCCGGCTGGCGCGCGTAACCGCCATTGCGTTTGTGTTGTTGGGTCTGAGCTTCCTGCTCACGTTTCCCCCCATCGCGGATCTCTTGTAATCGCACCGAGCGGAGGGCCCTCGCGCTACCGCTCGCCCCAGCTCAGCTTCGACCGCAGCACATTAAACAACCCATTGGGATGCAGCCGCAGCAGGTTCACCCTGCGCTCGGACTTGCGGCAGAGGATGCGGTCGCCCAGCAGCAATTCCACGGCCTCCTGCCCATCGACCGTTAGATAGGTCTCATGCGGCACCACGTCCACCGTCACACAGATCTCCGAGCCACCCGGAAAAACAATCGGCCGAATCGTCAGCAGGTGCGGACAGATCGCCGTCAGCACCATCGCGTCCACGCTGGGCATCAGGATCGGGCCGTCGGCCGCGAGCGTATACGCCGTGGACCCCGTCGGCGTGGAGACGATCACGCCGTCCGCGCGGAACCGAGCCACGAACTGCCCGTCCAACTCGACCGCGAACTCGCCCATGCGCGCGATGGCCCCCTTGGAGAGCACCACATCATTCAGCGCGTCCCACTCATTGACCAGCTTGCCCTCGCGGCGCAAATCAGCGTGGAGCAGGCTGCGGGTGTCGATGATGGCGGTGCCCGCGATCCACGCCTCCAGCGCGGTGTACAGCTCGGAGAGCGGCACCTCGGTCAGAAATCCCAACGAGCCCAGGTTCACACCGAGGATCGGCGTCTCCGCCTGCGCGAACGCGCGTGCCGCGGAGAGCAGCGTGCCGTCGCCGCCCAGCGAGATCACCAGTTGCGGCTTGTACGCCTGCATCTCCGTGCGTTCCACTGATGCGGTGCCCGCAC
>Ga0302198_10006409_pt1 | contig 10598 bp, 8 predicted proteins | sample II_Bog_N2_2_FD_193521 | JGI IMG/M metagenome (GOLD analysis project Ga0302198, IMG submission 193521) | Peat permafrost microbial communities from Stordalen Mire near Abisko, Sweden - II_Bog_N2_2 | ecosystem: Environmental > Terrestrial > Soil > Wetlands > Peat | place: Sweden: Abisko, Stordalen... | reverse complement strand
GCTCCGTCCGGGGATACCCTGACAGGGTCAGAACCGTACGGACCGAGTGCCGAACGGGGTTGCACGGGTCACCGACCGTACGGACCACCGCACGGAAGGCCCCCGTGACGGGGTCAACACCGCACCGGAGGTCCTCATGTTCCGTTTCCGTCGAGTCCTGCCTTCCGCCGTCCGCGCCTGGCACGCATGCCTGACCGGTGTGGCTGCGGCCATGGCTCTCGGCGTCACCGCCCTCGGCACCCCGGTCGCACTCGCCGGTCCCGCCGGTGCGGCCACCTCCGGTCCGTCGTCCCCCTCGGCCGGCACGGGAGTCACCCTCACCGTCCCCACCGCTCTCGGCCACGGGTACCGACACGGTGCCGTGCCCCGCAGGACCCGTGACGTGGGTGGGGTCCAGACACTCCACCACGCCCCGGCCGCAGGGGCCTCGGTCCGGTCCAATCGCCGACTCCTCACCTACGGAGGTGGCCTGACCGCGGGCGGCCTGACCGCGGCCGGCGTGACCACCGGTCAGGCGAAGGTCTACCTGGTGTTCATGGGCGGCCAATGGGGCACCGAGGCGACCAGCGGGGCCGGGCAGGACACGTTCTCCGGCGATCCGGACGCGCTCGCACCGGCTCTGCAGACGTTCTATGCCGGGCTCGGGACCGACGGGGAGACCTGGAGCGGGATCATGACCCAGTACTGCGACGGGGCACCGGTCGGAGCGACCACGTGTGCCCAGGGCGACGCCATGATCCCGCACCCCACGGACGGGGTGCTGGCCGGGGTCTGGTACGACGCCTCGTCCGCGGCGACCGCAGCGGAGACGGCGGGCGTCACCGGCCACCAGCTGGCCGCCGAAGCAGAAGCGGCGGCCACCCACTTCGGGAACACCGACCAGGCGTCGAATCGCGACGCCCAGTACGTCATCGTCTCGCCCACCGGCACCGATCCCGACGGCTGGGCCGATCCACGCACCGGCTACTGCGCCTACCACGACGACTCCCACGACCCGTCGGTCGACGGCGGTGGACCGGTGACCGGACCGATCGTGGCCTTCACCAACCTGCCCTACGTGCCGGACGCCACCGTCTCCTGTGGCTCGGGCTCGGTCAACACCCCGGGGATCCTCGACGGGGCCACCGAGGCCGCCAGCCACGAGTACGCCGAGACGATCACCGACCAGTTCCCCGAGGCCACCCCACCGGGTGGATGGTCCAACTCGTCAGGTGCCGAGGCTGCGGATCTGTGCGCCTATGTGTCCGCCCCCGCCGTAGGAGCGGCATTCAACCTGGTGCTCGCCACCGGCACGGTGGCCGTGCAGGGGATCTTCTCCAACCGGGCCAACGGTGGCAAGGGTGCCTGCTCGGACGGCGAACCCGACTACGTGTTCGCCCCCACGGTCACCGGTGTGTCGCCGGCCTCGGCCCCGGCCGGTGCCACGGTGACCGTGTCCGGCACCAACCTGGCCGGCGCGACCTCGGTGTCGTTCGCCGGAACCCCCGCCACCGTCGTGTCGGACACCTCCGTCTCGATCACCGTGACGGTGCCGGTCGGCGCGTCCGACGGGACCATCTCCGTCTCCACCCCGGACGGGACCGGCTCCGGCTCGACCGTCTTCCACCTCGCCCCCTCGATCACCTCGCTCGCTCCGACCTCGGCCGCCCGGGGCGGCACCGTGACCCTCCTCGGCTCCGGCCTGGCCACGGTCAAGAAGGTGACCGTCGGGGGAAAACGGGCGAGCATCACGTCCGAGTCGGCCACCCAGGTCGTCTTCGTGGTGCCGGCCAAGGCGTCCACCGGATCCGTCGTGGTGTCCGGCAAGTACGGCACCGCCACCGCGGGGTCGGTACTCACCGTCACCTGAGGTTCCCGGCCCTGTGCGGCACCGTCACGAGGTGTTCGACGCGGAGGGGGCGACTGCCGGGTCCTGAGCGCCGGACGGTAGCGTGGCAGCGATGACCGCCCCGGTGTGCCGCTGATGACAGGAATGGGTGGCCAGGCCGGCCCGGGAAATTCGTCGATCATCGCCGAATTCCGGCACGCGCTCGCCGACCAGGGTGCGCTCATCCTGCTCGTGGCGGTCCTACTGTTCGTGGCCTGGAACCAGCTGCGATCCATGCAGTACCGACGGGCCGTCGCCCGCGGGGAGCGGTACGGTGCGCGTCCGGCACCGGTGGCCCCCGAACCCGCCGGTCGGCGGTTCCTCCGGATCGCCTTCGGCCTGCTCTGGCTGTTCGACGGTCTCCTGCAGCTCCAGTCGGGCATGCCGGTCGGCCTTCCGACCGGCGTGATCCAGCCCGCGGCGGCAACATCGCCGTCGTGGGTGCGCCACCTGGTCGATTCGGGACTGACCGTGTGGACGAACCATCCGGCCGCGGCCGCTGCGTCCACCGTGTGGATCCAGGTCGGCATCGGCGTCCTGCTCCTGGTGGCGCCCCGAGGCTGGTGGAGCCGTGGTGCCGGGGTGGTCAGTGTCGCCTGGGGGCTGGTGGTGTGGTCCGTGGGCAATGCGTTCGGCGGGATCTTCGCCCCCGGGCTCACCCTCCTGTTCGGGGCACCGGGTGCCGTGCTGTTCTACGTGGTCGGCGGTGCCCTGGTGGCACTGCCCGACCGGGCCTGGTCGGGCCGCCGGATCGGCCGCATCGTCCTGGGCTCGACGGGCGGCCTGCTGGTCGGATTCGGCGTCCTCCAGGCGTGGCCCGGCCGGGGGTTCTGGCAGGGCTCGATCGGCCGCCAACCCGGCACGTTGACCGCCATGGTCTCCCAGATGGCCCAGACCTCACAGCCCCACGTCCTGGCCTCCCTGATCTCGTCCTTCACCTCGTTCGACCGGTCGCACGGCTGGGGCGTCAACCTGTTCGCCGTGGTGGCCATGCTCGGAGTCGGCGGACTCCTGCTGGGCATCGCCGTCGGCGATCGTGACGAGCACCCCGGGAGACTGCGCCGACTCCTGTTCCCGGTGATGGTGGTCCTCGCCGTCCTGTGCATCGCCGACTGGGTGTTGATCGAGGACTTCGGGTTCTTCGGCGGCCTGGGCACGGATCCGAACTCGATGCTGCCGTTGCTGTTCGTGGCCACCGGGGGCTACCTGGCCTTCACCCGCCCGGCTGCGGCCCTGGCCCAGAAGGACGCGGACGAACCGGTCGGCGCCGACGTGATCGTCGGTGTCGGCTCCGGCGACGAGACGGAGGAGGACGTCCGGGTGCCGGTCGGCGTGGCAGCCGCCGCCGACGTCACCACCGGCGTCACCACCGATGCCGCCGTGGACCAGACCCCGGCGTCGACCCCCGCCGGCGTGCCGGCCCGGCGTTCGTGGTGGGAACGGGTGGACAATCGCTATGCCGGCCGGATCGCCGCCAGCATCGGGGCGCTGTGCATCCTGCTGCTCGGCGTGGCGCCCATGGCGGCCGCGGCCACGGACCGGTCGGCCGACCCGCAGATCACCGAGGCGGCCAACGGTGCCCCGAACGTGACCGCCGGACCCGCCCCCGCGTTCAGCCTGGTGGATCAGCACGGCACCCCGCAGTCGTTGGCGCACTGGCGGGGCTCCACCGTCGTGCTGACCTTCCTCGACCCGCTGTGCACGACCGACTGTCCGATCATCGCCCAGGAACTCAAGGTCACCGCGTCGTTGCTCGGGTCGGATGCGGCCAAGGTCCGGTTCGTGGCCATCGCCGCCAATCCCGTCTACCACTCGGTCGCCAACGTCGCCGCCTTCACCCGCCAGGAGGACCTCGGCGGGCTGCCGACCTGGAGCTACCTCACCGGCACCCTCCCGCAGCTCGAATCGGTGTGGAACACCTACGGGGTCACCGTCCAGTCGGCACCGGCCGGCGGCATGATCGCCCATCCGGACATCGTCTACCTGATCGACCCCCACGGCATCCTCCGTCGCATCATCAACGCCGATCCGGGAGCCGCGGACTCCTCCACCCGGTCGTCGTTCAGTGGCCTGCTGGCCTCCCAGGTCACCCAGGTCCAGCACCAGTGATCCGCTGGCGTGGCCTGATCGCCGCCGGTGCGGTCGCGGCGGTGGCCGCAGCCTGCGGCTCGTCGTCAGCGGGTACCGACACGGCGACCGTCCAGCACCAGGCGCCACCGGCGCCGGAGGCGACCACCACAGCGTCAGGTGCGACGGTGGTGTTGGCCATGGGCGACCTCACCGATCCGAGCAACACCTTCTTCGAACTGTTCACCCAACCGGTCGGGGCGACCACTTGGAAGCTGGCCACGCCTCCTGGGGTGGCGGACAACGGCGGCCTGGTCGTCGGGGCGACGGACACCGGCACCCTGACGGCCGGATTCCTCCCGTCGGCCGACCTCACCTTTTCGGTCCTCGCCCAGTCGACCGACGCGGGAACCACCTGGAACCCGGCGAGCCTTCCCGGTGCGCTGGCCTCCGAACCGGACGCGTTGGGCACCGGTGGCACCGGGCAGGTGGTCGCGGTACTGGCCGGCTCCTCGGGCCGGGTGGTGTCCTCGTCCGCGCCCTTGACGTCCTGGCACCCGGTCGCGTCGGCCGCCGCGCTCTCCGGCCCGACGTCCCACTGCACGGTCACCGCGGTGACGGCGGTGGCCGTCATCGCGTCGGGGACCCCGGTACTCGGTACCCGGTGCGCGTCCTCCCGGGTCGTGGGACTGTTCGTACCTGCCGCGACCGCGGGGAGATGGAGCCAGGTCGGACCGGTGTTCGGCGGTCCGGATCCGTCGACCACCACCGTGCTCCGCCTGCAGGCGGGGTCGGCAAGCACCAGTGCCCTGGTCGAGGGCTCGACGAACGGGCACGACCGGATCGTCGGGGAGTGGCTGAGTGGGGTGGGTACGTCGGTCGTCGACGCCATGTCATCGGCCCAGCTGGCCGTGCCCACGGGATGGTCCGTCCGGGCCACGGCCCTCGGCGGAGGATCCGGTGACGGGATGACGGTGCTGTTGGGCGCCGACGCCGGTGCAGGCCTGCGGATCGCGTCCGTAAGCGGCCCCAACCAGGCCTGGGTGTTCGGACCCACGCCACCGGCCGGCACCACCGCGGTGGCGGTCACCGGCGAGGGCACCGATGCGTTCGTTCCGGCGGGCTCGCATCTGGCCGTGTGGTCGTCCACCTCGACCGCGCCGGCCTGGACCCGGGTGTCCCAGATCACCGTCCCCATCCAGTACGGCTCGTCGGACTGACCGGGGACGACGGGGACGACACCGCCTGTAGCATCGTCCCGTCACGGAAGGACGGACCGATGGTTCTCCCCCAGTTCTGGCAGCTCTCCCCACTGGCCGTGGTCGCCGTGGTGGTCGGGGTCGCCCACGAGGTCGGCCGGCGCCGTCTGGCCGTGCGCCAGACCCCGGCCCATCGACGGGCGCGGTGGCACCGCTCGCTGGCCTTCTATGCCGGCCTCACACTGATGGCCCTGGTGGCGTCCGGTCCGTTGCAGCGCTGGTCGATGACCTGGCTGAGCGTCCACATGATCTCGCACGTGTTCGAGATGTTCTACCTGCCGCCGCTGCTGATCCTGGGCACGCCGTGGGTGCCGCTGCTGTTCGCCGTCCCCGTGGAGCGCCGTCGCCGGTGGTTGCGCGCCTATCACCTGTCGAGTGCCGGAGCTGTGCTGCGTGCGCCGGTCAAGTTCTTCACCCACCCGGTGACGGCCGTCCTCCTGTTCAACGGGACCATGATCCTGTGGCACCTGCCGAGGGTCTACGACTGGGGGTCCTGGCACGACTGGGCCATGAACTGGCTGATGGGGCCGATGTTCCTGGTGACCGGCTACCTCTTCTGGCGGATCATCCTGCCGTCCCACCCCGGCCCCTCCCGGGGATCGCCCAAGGTCCAGGTGGCCGCCATCGTGGTCACCGCGTTCGAGATGCTGGTGCTGGCGATGGCCCTGGCGATCTTCACCAAGACCCCGTGGTACTCGATGCACGTGTACATGGACGGTCCCGCCGCGGCACTGCGTGATCAGCGTTGGGCGGCCGGGATCCTCTGGGTGTGTGGCGACTTCTGGGCGGCTCCCGCCCTGGTCCTGGTGGCCTACCGGATCTTCAACACCGAGGGCGGCGTGTCCGCATCCCTCGAACGGGCACTCGGACGGGTCTGAGCAGCCGCCGCCCGAGCGTGCGTCAGAGTCGGGGGTGTGTCACGTCCGGCCACTGTCCACGGGGGTGCTAGTGGTGACGACCAGTCAGCTCCCCCGACGGTCCTCGGTCTCGGACTGGCGTGCCTCTTCGGCCTCCATGGTGCGGATGTAGGCCTGCCAGGCGACCAGGTCCGGGTCGTCCACTGCAGGGGTCGTCGCCCTTGACGGCCCGGGTCGGTCGCTGGGCGGCGCATCGGCCACCTCTGCCTCGACCTTCGGCCCCGCGTTGGGCTCCACCTGCGGCTTCCGCCTGGAGCCGTCGTTGCCGTGGAGCAGGTTCCACCACATGTAGACGGCGAAGACTCCGAAGATCGGCCACTCGAACACGTAGGCCCAGCTGAGTGTGTTCCCGCCGAGCGCCCGGGTCACTTCGAAGATGAAGGCGCCGATGCACAGGGAGAGACCGAGTACCAGCGTCAGGTGGAGCCGGAATGCATCAGCCCCGCGTAGGCGGCCGGGCTGGTCATCGACGACGTGCTCCGCCCTGTCGTGCCCGTCAGGTCCTCCAGCTCCCACGGGACCACCCTATCGACCGCGACAGCTGATACTCCGCCCCGCCGGACGGATTCGAGACGCCGGGGAGGGGACCGGCGGGGTCCACCCGCAGCCGGTTGTGGCGCCGTCCGTTACCGGTGAACGATGTTCCGCACGCTCCGTGTAAAACACAGCAACGTAATAGTTCGATGAATTTGGGCTTGGAGTTTGCTATGAATGGTTTCCGGACAGATCGGCACCTCGATCTTAGTGCCGTCAGTAGAGTTCGGCTCGCAGTGCCGACTGGCAAGGGAGTGTGAGGGCCGTGGCAGAAAGTGAACCGACGGGGGGTGGCCCGGTCGCAGACGTCCCGGAGCAGACCGCCCAGGGCCAGGAGGCCACCAAGGCGAGGCCTGTCGGCATCCTCCTGACGTTCGTGGTCGCGTTCGTGGCCATCGCCGGCGTCGCCGCCTTCTTCATCTCCCAGACCTACACCTCGCCCAACTATCCGAGTGGCATCCAGGTGGCCAAGCCGGAGGGTACGACCGTCGTGGCGGGCAAGACCGTTCAGCACGTGTCACTGGCCTTCCAGACCTACCCCGACTCGACCGGCACGATCGACGGCAAGTCCATCCATCCGAGCGGCAACCCGGGCTGGCCCGCCTACGGGTTCTCCAACCAGTTCCAGGTCCCGGCCAACTCGCTGGTGACGGTGACCATCAAGCAGTACGACTCGGGCGGTGCGCTCAACAATCCGTGGTTCGGCAACGTGATGGGAACGGTGGGGGGAACCGCCACGGTCACTTCGCCGAGCGGTAAGACGGAGACGGTCACCCACTGGGATCCCAACAACGTGGGACACACCTTCACCATGCGGGGTGTCCCCGGGGTCGACCCCAACTTCTTCCTGAACGTCCCGCTCCCTACCAATGCGAACCTGCCGACCGGGTCGTCCAACGACGACGCCGGCCAGCACTACACGGTGACGTTCAGCTTCATGTCAGGCAGCAAGGGAACGTACGCGTGGAACTGCGAGTTCCCCTGCGGACAGATGGTGGCCAGCTTCGGAGGCGTCATGGGTGCATACGGGTTCATGTCGGGGTTCGTCCATGTCGTTTGAGGACCAGGTCGACGAGATCGAGGCCAACACCATCCTGGGCGGCCAGCCGTTCTTCTCCCGTGCCGGGGGAAAGATCTTCATCATCTGGCTGGTGCTGACGACGATCGGCGTCCTCATCGGCATCTACGCACCTCACCACCTCCTCACCACCTTCCTCTCCCCCGAAGGCGGGGACGTGTGGGCCACGATGGTCTTCTTCACCGTGCTGGCCGCACCGGTGGCCGGCTTCACCTATGCCGTCGCCATCTACAGCCTCCTGGCCTGGCGTCACAAGGGTGGCGATCCCGACGTGCCGCCTCCGGACGGTCAGCCCCAGCGGGGTAATGGACCGGTGACCATCCTGTGGCTCGGGATCTCGACGTTCTTGGTGGTCGTGCTGCTCTTCTGGGGCATCACGGTGTGGAGCGCCCAACAGATCACCCATCCCAACACGCTCCAGGTCAACGTGACCGGCCAGCAGTGGGTCTGGACCTACAGCTACCCGGGGACCGGGGTCGAGACCCGGACCCTCGATCTGCCGATCAACCGACCGGTGCAGTTCAACATCACCTCCGAAGACGTGACCCATGGTTTCTGGCCTGCCGCCCTCGGTGTGCAGGTCGACGCCAATCCGGGTGTCATCACGGTGATCCGGTCGACACCCAACAAGCTGGGCGGTTTCACCGTGCAGTGCAGCCAGCTGTGCGGGCTTTACCACGCCTTCATGAACAACAAGGGGGCGGTGGTCACCCCGAAGCAGTTCGCCTCCTGGCTGCAGGGCCACGGAGCCACCCCTGAAGCGGCCAACCAGGTGGCGGACGTCGACACGTCGACCGACTCGACCACGGCGATGTCGAAGTAGCGGTCGGATGTCACGGGATCAGTACATGAGTGCGCAGGACTGCCGCACCGCAGGTTGCAGCAACGAAAGGACGCCGACGTGACGACAGCTGTGGCAGCACCTCCACTTCTCGAGGACACGGATCTGGGACCGAAGGCGGGCGGTTTCTACCGCCGCCAGAACATCTGGTCCGGACTCGGGTTCGGCATCTTCCTCGGCTTCGTGGCCTGGCTGGTATCCCATGCCACTGTGCAGGGCTCCAACTGGGGCTCCGACATGGTGGTCACCTGCACGATGGTCGGATGGGTGATCGGATTCAACATCGGGATCGGCACGTTCAACGCGCCGATCCGCTGGATGCTGGGGGACGACCAGACCCACGAGGACGAGCTCTACGCCGCCGGTGTCGGCCAGGGCCGCTCGCGGTACTTCAAGTACTGCACCGACCACAAGGTCGTGGGCACCCAGTACCTGGTCTTCACCATGGCCCTGTTCGGGATCGGCGGCACCCTGGCGATGATGATCCGCACCCAGCTGATCACCCCGCACTCGACCTTCCTGGACCCGCAGACCTACAACGCCATCGTCACCGTGCACGGCATGATCATGATCATCGCCACCATCATCATGGTGTCGGGTCCCTTCGCCAACTTCGTCATGCCGATCATGATCGGCGCCAAGGACATGGCCTTCCCCCGGCTGAACGCCATGAGCTTCTGGGTGATCTTCTCGGCCGCCCCGTGCCTGCTCGCCACGTTCTTCCTCGGCGGGGTCAACGCCGGGTGGACGACCTACGCGCCGCTCTCGGTGCAGGCACCACCGGCCATGGACGCCTTCGCCATGTGCATCATCACCTTCGTGGTCTCGGTCACCGTGGCCGGCATCAACACGATCGTCACCGTGGTCACCATGCGGGCCAAGGGCATGACCATGGGGCGCCTCCCCATCTTCACCTGGGGTGCGGTCGTCGGTGGGGCACTCGGTCTCTACGCCATGCCGGCCTTCCTGGCGGTCATGACCATGATGATCACCGACCGGGCCACCGGCACCTCGTTCTTCGTGCCCCAGGTCGGGGGCTCCCAGTGGCTCTACGAGAACATCTTCTGGATCATGGGGCACCCCGAGGTCTACGTGATCCTGATCCCGCCGGTGGCTGCGGTGCTCGAGATCGCCAGCACGTTCTCCCGCAAGCCGGTCTTCGGGTACAAGGTGGCGGTGGCCGGCTTCGTGGCCATCGCGGCACTGTCGATCATGGTGTGGGCGCACCACATGTTCACCACGGGTTGGGCACCCAACCTGGCGGCCCCCTTCATGCTGACCACCGAATTGATATCGATCCCCACAGGCATCATCTTCCTGTGCACGATCGGGACGATGTGGAAGGGGAGTATCTGGACCCGATTGCCGATGTACTTCGTCTACCTCTTCTTGTGGAACTTCATCATCGGCGGTGTGACCGGCATCTACCTGTCCGACGTGCCCGCAGACCAGTACTTCCACGGCGACATGTTCGTGACCGCCCACTTCCACTACACACTGCTGGGCGGCGCCATGATCGGCGCCACCGCGGCGGTCTGCTACTGGTTCCCGAAGATGACCGGCAAGATGCTCAACGAACGCATCGGCAAGGTCGCCTTCTGGACGATCGCTCTCGGCATCCAGGTGACCTACTTCGGTCAGTTCTGGGAGGGTTTCCAGGGGATGGCCCGCCGGGTCGCCCAGTACAACCCGAAGTTCGAGGCGGCCAACCAGATGTCCACGATTGGTGCGTACATCCTGATGACCGGGTGGTTGATCTTCCTCTACATGATGCTGCACGCCTGGCGGCACGGGAAGATCGCCCCGGCCAACCCGTGGCACTCCAAGACCCTCGAGTGGAAGGTGCCGACTCCGGTGCCGCTCGAGAACTTCCTGGTGGACCCCGTGGTCACCTCCGACCCGTACACCTACGGCGAAGGTGTGCCGGATGGCCAGGAGGTACCGGAGTTCGCCCCGGTGGAGCAGCCCGAGTTGGTGCCGGCGGGTGCGGTGCCCACTGAGGAACCGGGCGACCCCGGAGGAGCTGGCTGATGTA
>Ga0302198_10006396_pt1 | contig 10612 bp, 8 predicted proteins | sample II_Bog_N2_2_FD_193521 | JGI IMG/M metagenome (GOLD analysis project Ga0302198, IMG submission 193521) | Peat permafrost microbial communities from Stordalen Mire near Abisko, Sweden - II_Bog_N2_2 | ecosystem: Environmental > Terrestrial > Soil > Wetlands > Peat | place: Sweden: Abisko, Stordalen... | reverse complement strand
GACTCCGCGCTGCGGCGCTACGCTCGGGGTGACAGGGGGCGCGTTCCGCTCGTGATGACAGGGGGCGCGTTCCGCTCGTGATGACGGGGGGCGCGTTCCGCTCGGGATGACAGGCTCGGTCGGCTCTAGCCTTGGGCTTCACGCTCCGCGCGCTCGCGGAGTTGTTTGAGCTGGTAGAGGTGGATGAAGCGCTGGATCTCGTCTTCCATCTGGCGCGGCAGGTTGAGGAAGCGGACGCCGTGGGCGAAGCGCTGGGTGCGCAGGTTGTAGAACGCGATGACGATCTTGCCGGCGATGTCCATCTGCTCGAACGGCGTCGGGGGCTGCTTGACGCGGCGCTTGCGCTCGCCGAAGGCTGTGCGTTCCGTGATCTCCTTCTCAATTTGCACGTTCGCGATCTCGGCGTTCGGCAAGGTGAAGCGGAAATCGATCAGCGTCTCTTTGGTGAAGTCCTCGTCGCCGAGCAGGCGGAGGCCGCCGACGCTCAAATCGTTGGCGCTCGCAGTGCGCGTGCCCTCACGGCCATCGACGATATAGACGATCGGAAATTCGATCGACGCGCGATAGCTCTGTCGTTTCTGGTTTGACCGGGATGCCGGCGGAGCATCACCATCCCCGCCGCCGGGCCTGCGAAAGTTGAACACGGACGAACGCTGGCTTTTCCAGGAAGAAGTCGCGCGCCCTTCGTAGCCAGCCGCATGGTGACGTCGCTCTCGTCCCGGCTCCTGGAAGCGCTCGGTCCAGATATCGTGCACACCAGCCGGGAAGACCTGACGGTGTACGCCTATGACGGGTATAGCGAGAGCCGCCTCCCCAGCGCCGCCGTGATCCCGCGGGACGCACGCGAAGCGGCCCTGGCGGTCCGGATCGCGGCCGAGTGCGGCGAGCCGATCGTGCCGCGCGGCGCCGGGTCGGGCCTCTGCGGCGGCGCCATCCCGGCTCAAGGAGGCATGGTCGTCTCGATGGTCCGGATGAACCGCATCCTGGAGTTGGACGTCCGCAACCGCCGGGCACGGGTCCAGCCCGGGCTGATCAACCTGGAGCTTTCCAAGGCCGTTGCCCCGCACGGCATCTTCTACGCCCCCGACCCGTCGAGCCAAAAGGTCTCCACGATCGGCGGCAACGTCGGCACGAACGCGGGCGGTCCGCACTGCCTTTCCTACGGCACGACGACCAATCACGTTCTCGGCGTCGAGTATGTCGACTCCACCGGGGCGATCCACCGCTGCTCGATCGACGACCCCGGCTACGACCTGACCGGTTTGCTGGTAGGCTCCGAGGGTACGCTGGGGCTCGTGACATCCGTCGACGTCCGGCTGATGGTGATGCCGGAGGCCGTGCGCGTGTTCGTGGCGGCCTTCCCCGACGTCGAGTCAGCCTCGGAGGTCGTCTCGGCGATCATCGCCGCCGGGATCATCCCGACCGCCCTCGAGCTGATGGATAAGATGATCACGGCGTCAATCGAGTCGCACTTCCACGTCGGCTTTCCGCTGACGGCCGGTGCCGTGCTGCTGGTCGAAATCGCGGGCGCCGCCGACGACATGGCGGCGGGCGAAGCGGCGATCGCGCAGATCGCGCGCCGGCACGGAGCGCTCTCGTGGCGTGCGGCGGCCGACGCCGCCGAACGCGAGGCGCTGTGGGCGTCGCGCAAAGGCGCGGGCGGCGCGATCGGCAAGATCACGCCCAACTTCTACATCCAAGACGCCTGCGTGCCGCGTTCGAAGCTCCCGCAGATTACCCACGAGATCGAACGGATCGCGCGCGAGTACGACGTCAAGATCGGCAACCTCTACCACGCCGGCGACGGCAACTTGCACCCGCTGCTGTGCTTCGACCGGCGCGAAGCGCGCTCGGTGCACGCGATCGTGGAGGCCGGCACGGAGATCCTCGCGACGTGCATCGCGATGGGCGGCACGATCAGCGGCGAGCACGGCGTCGGGCACGAGAAGCGCGGCTCGCTCTCGCTCGTCTTCGACACCGAGGATCTGGCCGCGATGGGTCGCGTGCGCGACGTCTTCGATCCACACAAACTCTTCAATCCCGACAAGATCTTCCCGACGGGCGCGGTGTGCGGCGAAGTCCGCGCCGTGCCGGCGGTCGCTTGAGCGCGGCGCTGGAACCGCGCGTCGTCGCGCCGGGCAGCGCGGCCGATGCTGCAGCGCTGCTCGCGGCCTGCGCGCGCGAGGGTGCCGCGGTGGTACCCGTCGGCGGCAGCACCCTGCAATCGCTCGGCAACGCGCCGCGGCGCTGCGACGTCCTGTTGCACACCAGCGGCTTGAGCGGCGTCCGCGACTACTTGCCCGCCGACATGACCGCCGGGCTCGAAGCAGGCACCACGCTGGCCGACGTCGCGCGAGTCCTCGGCGAATTCGGCCAGTGGATCCCCTTCGACGCGCCCCGCGCGCCGCTCGCCACCGTCGGCGGCACCCTCGCCGCGGGTTGGGCCGGGCCGCGCCGCGCGGCCTACGGACGGCCGCGCGACCTCGTAATCGGCTCGACGGTGGCCCTCGCCGACGGCTCGCTCGCGCACGCGGGCGGCATGGTCGTCAAGAACGTCGCCGGATACGATATGAGCAAACTCTACGTCGGTTCGCTCGGAACGCTGGGCCTGATCGTACGCGCCAACTTCAAGGCGCTGCCGCGTCCGCCGGCGCACCGCGTCGCGCTCGCCCCACTCGCCGACGACGTCCGCGACCGCACCCTAGCGGCGCTCGGGCACCTCGAAATCGAGCCGAGTGCCGCGCTGATCTTCGACGGCTTCGCAGGCGTGGCGCGCTTCGGTGACGCCGGCGTGCGGCTACTGCTGACCTTCGAGGGCTCGGACGCGGTCGTGGAGCGCGCCACGCGCGGCGTGCGGTCGGGTTTGGGCAAGGCCGGCATCCCCGAGACGCTGCTGCTCGACGGCGGCGCGGCCGAACGCGCGCTCGCCGAAGCGATCGACGCCTACATCGACGTTCCCGGCGCGTCGCTCACGTATCGCAGCGTGGGCCTGCCGTCGACCGCATGGTCGCGCACGCGTAGCGCAGCGGCACTGGCGCGCGAATACGGTCTCCACGCCGAGAGCGTCGCCGACGTACGCACCGGCGATGCGATCCTGCGCTTTTCCGCCGCCGACGTCGCGACGTTCGCCGCCGTGCTCGGCGGCTTCGATGCGGCCCTGCACCGGGCGTTCGAGCGCACGACGGTGCTCGCCGGCGAGCCCGCGTTGCGCGCGGCGATCGACGCGTGGGGCGCCGAGCCGTCGACGATCGCAACGATGCGCGCGATCAAAGCCCGTTTCGATCCCACGGGCATCCTCGCACCGGGCCGGTATGTCGGCGCGATCTAGAGCGTTGCTGCGCGACGTGCGCGACGTGGTGCGCACGGTGCTGCGCTCGCCCGACCGCTTCGCGCGCCTGATTCGGCTGGGACCGCGCGGCTTGGCCTCGATGGCACGCTTTCTCGTCAAGGTCGTGCCGCGCGCCTCGCGCGCGCTCGAAGCCGTACGCGAACGCGCGGCGGCGATCCCCGCGCCGGCGCTGCGCGAACAGGCGCTCGCGTCGATCGACGGCAAGGCCTTCCACGTGCAGGGCGGCTGCATTCTCGCCACGTTCTTGCCGCCGGCGGAGGCCGCGCGCTACGTGCGCGTCGTGGCATCGCTCGAGACGATCTACGACTACCTCGACAACCTGTGCGATCGCCTGCCGGGCGTCTCACAGCAAGCCTTCGCGACCTTGCACGACGCGCTGCTCGATGCGCTCGACGACCGGCGTGAGACCGCCGATTACTATCGCCATGGTCCGGCCGGAGACGACGGCGGATATCTCGCCTCCCTGGTCGCCGACGTGCGCGCCGAACTCCGCTCGTTCCCACACTACGACGCCGTGCGCGACGCGCTCGGCCAGATCGCCGGGTACTACGCGCAACTGCAGACGATCAAGCACGGCGCTGCCGGCGCGCGCGAAGACCTCTGCCGGGAGTGGTACGCGCAGCACGCCGAATCGTTCCCCGGGCTGTATTGGTGGGAATTCGCGGCGGCCTGCGGCTCCTCGCTGCCCGTCTTCGCGTTGATCTACCTGGCGCTGCAAGCGCGCCTCGACGCACGCGCGATCGGCACGACTTGCGCGGCCTACTTTCCCAACATGTCGGCGGTACATATTTTGCTCGACTACTTCATCGATCAGGCCGAAGACCGCGAAAATCGCGAGCTGAACTTCGTCGCGTGCTATCCCTCGAGCGCGGTCGCGGTCGAGCGGGTGGGCGGGCTCGTACGCGCGGCCGGCGCCGGACTGCGCGCGCTCACGCACGGCGAGTGGCACGAATTCGTGCTGCGCGCGATGTGCCTCTTTTACCTGACCCACCGCAAAGTCTACGAACAGCGCCTCGACCGCGAGAGCGCCGCCGTGCTGGCCGCATTATGACGAAAACCGCGCGCGCGTTCCTCGCCGCACTCTGCGCCTGCCTCCTGATCGCCTCGGCTCCGCCGCACACGACGATCTACGGGTTCAACGCGATCTCCAGCACTGCCGAGTACGAAGTCGAGAGCCGCTTCCTCGACGTGCCGAGCGCCGACGGCGCGCTGACCGCGGCGAAGGCCGTCGCAGCGCTGCCGCACTACGCCGGCACCACCGGCGACTACAAGCTCGCGCTCTACGTGCGCGACGCGCTCGCATCATATGGCTTCGATGCGGCGATCGAAACGCTGAGCGCGCGTATCGACGTTCCGAAAAAGCTCGCGCTCGAGCTGGTCCCGACCGGCACGCGGCCGCCCGGCGGCCCGCCCTCGTATGTGCCGTTGATGGATCGCCTGAAAAAGAAACGCGAGAAAGAAAACGCGCGCAAGGGCATCGTCACAACGCCCACTGCGGGCTTCGATTTACGTGAACTACCCGACCCGGGCGATCCCGACACCGCCAATCCGGCCGTCGGTCTGCCGTTCATCGCGGGCAGCGCCGACGGCGACGTGACCGGGCCGCTCGTGTACGCCGGCCACGGCATGGAGGGCGATTACGCGCTGCTGGCCGCGCACGCGGTCGACGTGAAGCACGGCGTGCTGCTGATTCGCTACGGCGCCGATACGCGCACGGCGCTCGTGCGCCGCGCGCAAGCTGCGGGAGCCGCGGCCGTCGTACTCTACGACGATCCGGCCGACGACGGCGCAGCTCGCGGTCCCGCCTATCCCAACGGGCCGTGGCGGCCGCTGACCTCCGTGCAACGCGGCAGCGTCGGCGAAGGCATCACGATCCCCGTTCTGCCGATCTCGGCCGCCAACGCGCAAGTGCTGCTCGGCGCGCTGCACGGCCCATCCGCGCCCCGACCGTGGGCGGGCGCGCTCTCCGTGGGCTACCCGATCGTGCGCGGTCCGGCGGCCGTGCGCGTCGTGGTCTCGCTGCAACGCAAACTCACGACGCTGTGGAACACCATCGGCGTGCTGCACGGCACGGTACCGGGACAGACCGTGCTCGTCGGCGCGCAACGCGACGCCTGGGTCTACGGCATCGGTCCGGGCGGCGGCGGCGTCGTGACGTTGCTCGAAGCGGCCCGCGGCTTGGGCCTGATCGCGCACGCCGGCTGGCGCCCAGGGCGCACGATCGTTTTCGCGGCGTGGGACGGCGAAGAACTCGGCGGCTACGGATCGCTGGCCTACGTGCGGCGTCACGGCGACGAACTGCGGACCGGCAACGTCGCCTATCTCGACACGTCGCCCGCCGTCAGCGGACCCGCATTCGGTGCCGACGCCGTCGCCTCGATCGCGGCCACGATCGCCGACGCGAGCCACGCCGTCGACGATCCGGCGCAGCCCGGCAACACGATCTACGACCGCTACGCCTTCCGCACGCGCGGCGCGCTGCCGGCGCTCGGACGGCCGTCCGGCGGCAACGATCCGGCGCCGTTTCTCTTCGGCGTCGGAACGCCGACGGCCAAAGCCGGCTTCGCCGGTCCGTTCGGCCCGTATCATTCGAGTTACGACACGCTGCAGTTCGCGCAAACGATCGCGGATCCGAATTTCTCCCTGCACCGCGCGATCGCGCAACTCTACGGCATCGCGACGTTGCGCCTGGCCGATGCGGACGTCGTGCCGTATCACTTCAGCGCCTACGTGGCGCCGATGCGCGCCGCACTCGCCACGCTGACCGCGGCGGCGCGCGCGCAACACATGAGCATCGACGCACGCGGCATGGATCTCTCGCTGCGCCGGTTCGCGACCGGTGCGGCGCGCGCCGACGCCGCGACCGCGCGCGGCACGGCGGCATCGGTTGCGGAGCTGCAGCTCGAAGCAGCACGGCTGCTCGACCTCAACGCCTACGGCATCGAGGGCAACGTGGGCATCACGTTCCCCGACGTCGCGCGGGCGCTGCGCGCGGGCGACCAGCCGGCCGCCGATCTGGCCGTTGCACGCGCGCGCACGACGCTCGAGCGAGCGGCCTCGCTGATCGCGCAATGACGCCGTGATCGTTACGATTCTCGGCGCGTCGGGCTTCATCGGGCAAGCCCTCGTCGCCGCGCTCACCGCCCGGGGCGATACCGTCCGCACCGCCTCGTTGCGCGATCCGGCGCGCGCGGCAGCGGCCACGGACGGCAGCGATGTCGTCGTCAACCTGGCCGGTGCGCCGGTCGCCGAACGCTGGACCGAGGATCGCAAACGCGAAATCGCACGTTCGCGTACCGATCTGCCGCACGCCTATCTCGCGGCGCTCGAACGCGTCGCAAACCGCCCCGGCGGTTACGTCAGCGCGTCGGCCGTCGGCTACTACGGGATCAGCCGCACCGCGACGTTCACCGAAACGAGCCCGCCGGGCGACGATTTTCTGGCCCGCGTATGCGTCGCGTGGGAAACCGAAGCCCAGCGCGCGCGGGCGCTCGGGATGCGGGTCGCGATCCTGCGCACCGGCCTCGTGCTGGGCAGCCAGGGCGGCGCGCTGGCGCGGCTGCTGCCGCTCTTCCGCAGCGGGCTCGGCGGTCCGGTGGCGAGCGGCGACCAGTGGTACTCCTGGATCCATCTCGACGATCAGATCGGACTGTATTTGCTCGCGATCGACGGCTACGACGGCGTGCTCAACGCGACCGCGCCGAACCCGGTGACCAACCATGCGTTCACCCGCGCGCTCGCGGCGGCCGTGCGGCGTCCGGCGCTGCTGCCGGCGCCGGAGTTCGCGCTCAAGCTCGTCTTCGGCGAAGGCGCCTACGTGATCACCGAGGGCCAACGCGTGCTGCCCGCCGCGGCCCTTGCCGCCGGCTATGCGTTCCGCTATCCGGAAGTCACCGCGGCCTGCGCAAGCCTGGTCTGACGTCGCGTCCAGGAGCCGCAGGATTTCTTCCTGAACGCGCTCGACATGGCAACCTCCCTCAACCAGAACGCGTACCGAGCCGATCACGTCGGCAGCTTGCTGCGGCCCAAAGAGCTGCTCGACGAACGAGCCGCGCACCCGCACTCCGACCGCTTGCGCGAGATCGAGGACCGCGAGATCCTGCGCGTGCTCGCCAAGCAAAAGGAACTCGGCTTCGGCATCTTCACCGACGGCGAGTTCCGGCGCGAAGGCTTCATGTCGGATCTCGTCGAGGCCGTCGACGGCTTCTCGACCGGCGACGCGCACGCGCGTGACTGGAAGAGTTCGCAAGGCGTCGGCACGCAAGCGCTGCGCGACATCGTCACGGAGAAACTGCACCAAAAGCGCCGGCTCACCGCGCACGAGCTGCCGTTCATGAAAGCGCACAGCCCGGGCCCGATCAAGATGACCTTGCCCAGCTCCAACCAATTTCCCGCGATCGCCTATCGCAAGGGCATGAGCGAGCGCGCCTACCCGACGTACGCGGAGTTTCTGGCCGACGTCGCGGCGATCATCGCCGGCGAAACGCAGGCGCTCGCGAACGACGGCGTCGCGTACATCCAGATCGACGCGCCGCGCTACAGCTACTACCTCGACGAGAAGTGGCGCGCGTTTCTGCGCACCGAATACAACGAAGATCTCGACGCCCTGCTCGACGAGGCGATTGCCTGCGATAATCTCGCCTTCCGCGCGGCGCGCAAGCCCGGCGTGACGTTGGCGATCCACCTCTGTCGCGGCAACAACCGTAGCAACTGGTACGCCAGCGGCGGCTACGACGCGATCGCGGAAAAGCTCTTCAACACGCTCGAAGTCGACCGGTTCTTGCTCGAGTACGACGACGAGCGGTCGGGTTCGTTCGAGCCGCTGCGCTTCGTGCCGGCCGGGAAGACGGTCGTGCTCGGCCTGGTCAGCACGAAGGTCGGCCGGCTCGAAAAGGCCGACGATCTGGCGCGGCTGATCGAACTCGCGACGAAGTTCGTGCCGCTCGACCGGCTCGCGCTGAGCCCGCAGTGCGGTTTCGCCTCGATGGCCGAGGGCAACATCATCGCCGAAGACGAGGAGTGGGCGAAGCTCCAACTCGTCGCCGACGTTGCCAAGCGCGTGTGGGGCTGAGCGTGGACGCGGTCGACAAAGCCAAATGGGACGTGATGTCCGCCAACCACATCCTCGCACGCGAGGCGGTGCTCGACGGCTACGGTCACGTTAGCCTGCGTCATCCCGAGAATCCGCAGCACTTCTTCCTCGCGCGTTCGCGGTCGCCCGAACTCGTCGAGGTCGAAGACATCATGGAGTTCACGCTCACCGGCGAGACGGTCGGCAACGACGATCGCGCACCGTATCTCGAGCGCTTCATCCACGGCGCGATCTACGCGGCGCGGCCCGACGTGATGTCGGTCGTGCACTCGCATCAGGAAGACGTCGTGCCGTACTCGATCAGCTCGGTGCCGCTGCGGCCGGTGTGGCATCAGGCCTGCTCGATCGGCAACCACGTCCCGGTGTGGGATATCCACGACCGCTTCGGCGATACGAACCTGCTCGTGACCAGCAACGAGCAGGGCATGGATCTCGCGGAGGCGCTCGGCCGCAACAAAGTCGCCCTAATGCGCGGCCACGGTTTCGCCGCCGCCGGAACGTCGCTCTTCGAAGCGGTGAGCATGTCGATCTACCTGCCGAAGAACGCCCGCATCCTCACGACGGCGACACTCCTCGGCGGCAGCGTCACCACCGCAACGCCGGGCGAAGTCGCCCTCGCCGGCGCCGTCTACCCCGACAAGCCGGCCTTCCAGCGCGGCTGGGAATACTGGCTGACGCGCGCCGGGCTGAAGGGCTGACGCGCACCCGCATTTTTTAGCGAGCGCCTCCCACGTTCTAGCGAGCGCCCCTCCATTGTCATCCCGAGCGTAGCGCCGCAGCGCGGAGTCGAGGGACCGCCACCGGCTTTTGCGATTGCAGCGTTCCACCAAGGTCGACAATTGCTGCTGTCCCTCGACTCCGCGCTGCGGCGCTACGCTCGGGATGACAGGGGGCGCGAAGGGCGTGCGGGGCGCTGCTTTCGATGGCGACTACGGCGTGAGCGTCTCCGTTGCTACGGCGGCGGCGGCGACGGCTTTGTCGCTGAAGGGTAGCGGGGTGAGGTCGTGGCGCAGCCAGGCGGCGACGGCATCGGTGTAGTGCGGGGAGCCGGGTTCGCCTGATTCTCCGAGCGGCAGGTCGAGGCCGCCCGCGTCCCAGTTGCCGACGTCCCAGACCGCGCGGAAACTCTGGCCGAGCACGAGGCCCTGCACCGCGGGCGAGAGGCTTCCGCCGCTGCCGGGAAACGGCGGCGAGTCCCAAAGATGGAAGCCGAAGCTCGCGAACGGATGCTGCGCGACGACCGGATAGGCGTCGGCGTACGGCAGCGCGATCCGTTGCGGCCCGCCGTAGAGTGTGATCGCGGAGCGTGTCTCCGCCACCAAGAACGCCTGCGGGTCGTCGTGCGGGAACCAGCCGCGCGGGTGCTCGCGCAACGCGCGCATCAACGTGACGAACGACGGCCCGTCGGCGAGATACGACCCTGCCGTCCCTGAGCTGAGATGCATCGCGATCAGATCGCGGGTCGCGACGAACCGCACGCGTTGCGCGACCGTCGCGCCGTGCGACGTCCCGTCGAAGCGCCCGTCGAACGACGCGAGCGCCGCGTAGATGGGTGCCACGTTCGGGTCGCGATCGGCGCCCGCGCGATGCAGCGCAGCCACGACCATCCGCGCGAATTCCAACTCCGAGATCGAGGTCGTGTCGCCCTGAATCGCGTGCGACTGCGCCACGTCGACGCGCGCCTGGTCGTGCAGACGCCGCGCGATCTCGACCGCGCGGTACGGGGGACTGTAGGCCGGACTCAGCCGATACGGATACCCCTGCGCGTAGGGGACGTTGTTGGAGTTGTTTGCCAGCACGTCGCGCGCCGGCGCGATGTGCGGCAACTGCGCGAACGGCACGCCGCGCAGCGGCACGACGGCCCCGGCGGCGGCGGTAACGTGGCGGCCCCAGGCCGGATCGTCCGGGATGAGCCCCGCAACCGTATAGGCGGCGCGGCCATCGCTCTGAGCGAGTGCGAAATTATGCGAGGGTCCGGGAAAGTTCGCGAGCGCCCGCTGAGCGTCTTCGATCGACGCGGCCCGGTCGAGCGCGAGAAACGCCGCGAGCGGCGAGCGCACGTCGGTCAACGGCGCCCACTGCACGACGTGGCGCACGTTGCCCGTCGCCTCGAGCACGAAGCCGCGCGCCGTTGAGAGATAATCGCGTTCCTTGGCCTGACCGAAGCGGTC
>Ga0302198_10006392_pt1 | contig 10615 bp, 6 predicted proteins | sample II_Bog_N2_2_FD_193521 | JGI IMG/M metagenome (GOLD analysis project Ga0302198, IMG submission 193521) | Peat permafrost microbial communities from Stordalen Mire near Abisko, Sweden - II_Bog_N2_2 | ecosystem: Environmental > Terrestrial > Soil > Wetlands > Peat | place: Sweden: Abisko, Stordalen... | reverse complement strand
CCCCGCCCTGTCAAGCGCCCTGCTATCGCGGCAGCCGATACCATAGTTATATGCCCCGCACCCTGGACTACTCCATTCTCGATGTCTTTGCCGAGCGCCCGCTGGAGGGCAATCCGCTGGCGGTATTTCATGATGCTCGTGGCTTGAGCACCGAACAGATGCAGGCCATCGCGCGCGAGACGAACCTGTCCGAAACGACGTTCGTATTGCCGGACGATGCGGAGACCGAGCGCGCGCAGGGCGTGCGGGTGCGCATCTTCACCGCGCAGGAGGAGCTGCCCTTCGCCGGGCACCCCACGCTCGGTACGGCGAGCTGGCTATGGCTGCACCATCCGGTGTGGAAGGGCGCCGAGACGGTCACGCTGCGGCTCGACGTTGGCCCCATCACAGTGCACTTTGCTTCGCAGCAGGACGGTGTGCCCGGAGTCTTTGCGACCATGCACCAGCTCGACCCGGTCTTCGGAGATGCGCATGACCGAGCCACCGTGGCCGCGGTGCTGGGTTTGCAGCTTGACGATCTGTCCGCGGAGCACTCTCCAAAGACGGTCTCCACCGGAGCGCCCATCTGCATTGTGCTGCTGCGTGACCTGCAGGCCTCGCAACGCCTGCAGGCCGCGCCGCGCGAGGTGCATGCATGGCTGGATTCGATCCATGCAAAATTCTGCTACTGCATCGCGCCGGTGAATGCGCATGATCCCACGGCACCACAGTGGCACGCGCGGATGCAGTTCTATGGCGGCGAAGACCCCGCCACCGGCGCTGCCGCGGGTTGCTGCATCGCGTGGCTGGTGCATGTGGGCCTCGCTGCGCCCGATATGCCAACGCTCATCGAGCAGGGCATCGAAGTCCATCGTCCCAGCCGGATTACGGCGCAAGCATCGCGTTCCGAATTGGGAGTGCATTCCGTGTGCGTCTCCGGGCGCACCATTCCCGTGGCATCGGGAAGTTTTTTCTTGCCCTGAGAGAAACACTTTCCCACAGCCGGGGAACCAAAATCGTCAACAGGCATACGCGCGGGAGAGATGCGGTGGATTCGATACACAAAGCGCACCGGATTTTGCTGAAAATTCACTATTGCCACGGAGGGTCTGCATCCGTATGCTCGGCAAATCGTCCACCACGGCCATGCCGTTCCGACGCAAGTTTATTTCCTGGAGTAGCGGTAAGTTTTCCCGTTTGACTACTGACAATTCGAGTGAAGACAGCGGGCGCTTCCAGGCGCTCGGACCGCGAATCGACTACATGATTCCGCGATATGGGGCGTGAGCTTCCGTTGCCTTCCAATCCACCCGCGACCCGGTCCGCTCGAACGACGCCGGCAGGAGTTCCGGGGCACTGCTTCCAAAGCGTACTGCGGGAGCGGAGGGGAGAGCTTTGCGCTTTTTCCACCGTGTTCCACAGCATGCACAGCAGACCGTACGGCGAGTGCCTTCGCGCACCGCTCACCGGCCGCCCCTCCCTGCACGCAACGCCAGGCCTCCGCTTCACGGCCAATCCAACGCTCCCCCGAGCGAAACATGCTGTGCGCCAGGCCCCTCCCGGCCGCGCACAAGATGCTCCTGCTCGGTAAAAAAGCTTCTCCCGGGCCCCTCGCTCCAACTTATGCCGCGTACGTTCAGAGATCTCGGCCTGCTTCTACCATCGGATCCGTGCGCGGAACAACTCTGCGCATAGGCCCAGCAACCCAAAGCCGATAACACCGGCACGGAGAAAAAAGACCATGCGCCCTCGCAAGACGATCCTGTGTGTTGACGACCATGAAGATGTGCTCTCGGTGCGGAAGTACCTTCTGCAGACCCGCGGCTACAACGTGCTGGCCATGGCCAGCTCAGCCGAGGCGCTCGAGTATCTGAATGCGGCCGCGGCCGGAGCGGTTGACCTGCTGATCTCCGACCTGATGATGCCGCAGATGGACGGCAACGAGCTGGTGCGCCGCGCCAAGCAGATCCATCCGGGGCTTCCGGCGCTGCTGCTCTCGGGCACGGTCACCAGCTACGAGCGCGCCGCGTTCGCCGATGCCTTTCTACCCAAAGGCGCCGCCTCGCCCGCGGAGCTGCTCGACCGCATCCGCATTCTGGTCGCCCGCAAACGGGGTCCGAAAAAGCTGCCGCCCTCTCCGCCGCCGCCCAGCGTTGCATTACAGGTGCAGGAGCAGCCGATGGAGCAGGAGTTGGCGCTGGCGAGTTAGCGGCTACGCCTCAACGAGCCCATATCTTCGCTGCCATTGCAGTTTCAATCGTGACCAAACGGCCTCGCGCTCTTCCCGGGAAACCGCATGATCCTTCGTCTCGACAAATTGCTCGGCCTCAGCCTTTGCGAGCTCCAGAATCTCCCGGTCGCGCGCAAGGTTGGCTACGCGGAACTCCGGGAGCCCTGCCTGCCTGGTGCCGAAGAACTCCCCCGGCCCGCGTAGTTGCAGATCGAGCTCGGCGAGTTCAAACCCATTCTGCGTCTGCACCATCGCATTCAGGCGCAGCTCGGCCTCGGGAGTCACCGTGGCTCCGGTCAGCAACACGCAGTAGCTCTTCGCCGCGCCGCGGCCCACGCGGCCGCGCAGTTGATGCAGTTGCGCCAGCCCGAAGCGCTCGGCGTGTTCCACCACCATCAGCGTCGCGTTCGGTACATCCACGCCCACCTCAATTACTGTGGTGGAGACCAGTACATCGATCTCGCCTCGCTGGAAGCGGGCCATCGTCACCTCTTTATCGTCGGCGCTCATGCGGCCATGCAGCAGCCCCAGTCGCAGCCCGGCCAGCGCTCCGCCGCGTAACTCGTCGAACATTTCGGTGGCTGAGCGCAGCTTCTGCCGCTGAACCTTCTTCCGGCTCGCGCTTTTCTTGTTGTCATTCTGAGGCGGAGCCGAAGAATCTGTTTCACCCGCTGCGGCGATGCCTTCTTCCTCCCGCGCAAAATCCAGCTCCGGCTGATCGTCCTTCTCGCCCTCGATTACCGGATAGACGAGAAACGCCTGCCTGTCCGCGGCGACTTGTTTGCGTACGAAGTCCCAGACCTCACTGGCGCGCTCTTCGCTCACGCGCCGCGTCACCACCGGCGAGCGACCCGGCGGCAGTTCGTCGATCACGCTGACCTCCAGGTCGCCGTAGACGGTGAGCGCAAGTGTGCGCGGGATGGGCGTCGCGGTCATCACCAGTACGTCAGGCTCGGTCGCAACGCCGCTCGCGCCGGGCTTTCGCATCAACTGGAAGCGTTGTTGCACGCCGAAGCGGTGCTGCTCATCCACGATCACCAGGCCGAGGTTGGCGAAGTCCACCTTCTCCTCTACCAGCGCGTGGGTGCCGATGGCGAGATCCACCTCGCCGCGATAGATGCGTCCGCGCGTCTCACGCTTGGTGCGGTCGTCGAGCGAGCCGGTAAGAAGTGCCACGCGGTAAGGCCTGCCGGTATGTGGCGAGACCGCTGCTCTCAGCAGCTTGCGTGCGGAGAGATAGTGCTGCGTGGCGAGGATCTCCGTGGGTGCCATCATCGCCACCTGCGCCCCGTTTTCGATGGCCACCAGCGCCGCTTGGAACGCAACGATGGTCTTGCCGGAGCCGACGTCGCCCTGTAGCAGCCGCCGCATCGGCTGCGGCTTGCGCATGTCCGCGACGATCTCGCCCAGCACGCGCTTCTGCGCCGCGGTGGGCTTGAAGGGCAGCACCTGCTTCAGTGCCTCGCGCACGGTTTCGTTGGTCGCAAACGACGTCCCCGCGCGCTCGCGCAGCCGCCGCCTCTTCAGCTCTAGGCCGAGTTCCAGGTACCAGAACTCCTCAAAGATCAGCCTCCTGTGTGCTGGGGTTCGTGCAGCCATCAGCTCGGTCATCGCGGTGCCCACAGCAGGGAAGTGCAGGTAGCGCAGCGCGTCCATGCGCGCGGGCAACGCCAGCCGCTCGCGCAGCGCGGCAGGCAGCGTGTCTTCCTCCTGCAGATCAGACTCCCCTAGCTGGCGAAAGACCGTCCACATCACGCGACGCAGCCAGCGCGAGGTGAGCTTTGCGCCCCACGGCGTCTTGCCGCCCAGCGACTCATAGATGGGCACAATGCGCCCCATCTCCAGCAGGTGGAACTCGGCGTCCTCGCCGGTGGCGGAGGCGTCGGGCAGAATCTCAAACGCCGGTTGGATGAGCTTAAACTTCGTAAATCCCGGCGGCGCATTCAGCGCGTTGCCGCTGCGGCTGGCCTCCAGCTTGCCGTAAAGCGCCACCATCTGCCCTGCGCGGAATCTGTCCTTTAAATAGCTGCCGTGAAACCACAGGCACTTTACTGTCTCTAGCGCAGCAGGCGGTGGTCGCAGCAGGCCTTCCATGGCAGCCTGGGTATCCGCAGCGGGAGGCTTCACACCGACGGTCATCTCAAAGATCGGGCCGGAACGTGTCCTCAGCAGCGCGAAGCCGCGCACATCGCCAACGATGCTGGCCATGTCTCCGGGCAGATACGCCGCCAGCGGCTTAGGATGCAGCCGGTCCTCATAGCGAAACGGCAGGTGGTAGAGCAGGTCTTCCACGGTCGCAATGCCGCGCTCCGCCAGCCCGGCGGCCACGCGGTCGCCGACGCGAGCGATGAACCGGACCGGCGTCGAGAGCTCCATGCGCACGCCCCGATGGTAGCAGCGGGGCGCGGCGGCATCCACGCAGACACTCCCAGCGACGGCCTGCCGCGCGGCCTCACTCGGTGAAATAATGGTCTCGCGGGACTTCACTACTTTTTACTCTCTACTTCTTCTTAGTCTCTATGGACTCTTTCTTCAGCCGCTTCAAGAATCCGCTGGTACTGATCGCGATTGTGTTGACGCAGGTCATCTCGCTGGCCATCCAGGTGCAGAGGCCATCGCAGGACTTCGACTCCGGCGGCCAGGCCGACAGCGCGACGGTCACGTTGCTGCGCCGCTGGACGGCAGGCATCTTTACGCCGGTCGAGATGCTGCTGCACGGCAGCGGAACGCATGTGCGCGGCTTCTGGGCCAACTACGTTGACCTGCGCCATGCCCGCGAGCGCGACCAACAGCTGCAACAGGAGATCGCCCGCCTGCGCCTGGAGCAGTCGGCCTTCGCGGAGGACGCGGCGCAGGGCCGCCGTCTGCAGGAGCTGCTGGCGTTCAAGCAGAAGTACATCGCCACCACGGTCGCGGCGCAGGTCATCGGCACCAGCGGCAGCGAGCGCTCCCGCGTGGTCTATATCGATAAAGGCTCGGCGGACGGCCTCAAGCCGGAGCAGGCGGTGATCACTCCGGAAGGCGTGGTCGGCAAGCTGCGCGATGTCTTCCAGCATACCGCGCAGGTGCTGCTCATCTCCGACCCCACCTCTGGCGCGGGAGTGATTCTGGAGTCCACACGCATCCGCGGCATCCTGCGCGGCACGGACACCGGACAGGTACAGATCGACAACCTCACCGCCGACTCACGCATTCAGCCTGGGGAGACCGTCGTCACCTCCGGCGGCGATATGGTCTTCCCGCGCGGCATCCCCGTCGGCACGATCGAGTCCATTGCGCCTGACCCGCTGCACCAGCCCTACACGGCTATCACCATCCGGCCCGCGGCCAGCCTCGCCCGGCTGGAGGAGGTGCTGGTCATCACCGGAACGCAGAGCACGCTGCCCGCCTCCGCGCAGCAGGACCTCTCCATCGCGCAGGCCACTGCCGAGGAGCAGAAGCGCGCCGCCGACCTGGTCGCAGAGAGGCTGCCCAGCCTGCATGACGCCGGCGCCGCGCCCGCGTCCCCGGACGCCGGACCAGATGCCCGGCCCGGTGCGCCTGCCACTGCCACACCCCCCGCCGATCCCAACGCCGCGCTGGCGCGGCCACGTCCAGCGCTGCACCCGGACCGTTACTCGCCCGGCAGCACGCCCTCCGCGGACGAGCTGACCCCGGGCCAGCCCACCACCGCCATCGCCGCCCCGGTGCAACGACCCTCGTCCGCAGCGCACCCTGCCCAGCCGCCCCCCGCGCAGGACACCACGCCTCGTCCCGCGACTCCGCCCTCAACTCCGCCCAACTTCTAAGCGAACCCATCCAGCGTCTCCCCCGGACTGTCGCTGCGCTGTATTCTCAAACCGTCTCTCTCCTTACCCTGTACCGCCTGCTTTGGACCGAATGGCCGAACTCAGTTATACGTCTCGACGCGAAATCGACCAGTACGGCTTTCACCCGGCCGTAACGCTGCTGGCGCCGCTAGCGTGCATCCTGTTGCAGGCGGTGCTGCCGCGCGCCTTTCCGCGCCTGGCCATCCTGGACCTCCCGCTGATTGCGACCATTTTCTTCGCAGTGGCGCGGCGCAGCCCCATCGCTGGCGCGGTCACCGGCACGTTCATCGGCCTGGTGCAGGACGGCCTCACCAGCCATCCCTTTGGCGTGAATGGCATCACCAAGGCCCTGCTGGGCTACGCGGCTGCCAGCCTGGGCTACGCCGTGGATGTGGACAACATCCTCAACCGCGCCATGCTGCTGTTCAGCTTTAGCCTGGTGCAGAGCCTGCTGCTGTACATTATCACGCGCTGGCTGCTGGGAGATATTGTGCGCCTGCATCCCCTCCATGAACTGCTGGCGGCGCTGGCCAACATGGTGGCCGGCGTTCCGGTCTTCTATCTGCTGGACCGCTTCAAGACCCGCGGTTGACCGCGCGCTGTAAAATGGAGTCACGATGGATCTCGACAGCATCACGCGAAAAGACAAGCTCTCCACGGTCAAACTGCACGCCTCGCAGTACATCGTGGCGCTGGTGCTGTTCGTGCTGGGCATCGGTCTGTGGCGGCTACAGATCCTCGGCGCCAGCGGCTATCGCGTGCTGGCCGAGCAGAACCGCATCCGCAAGGTGCCGGTGCTGGCGCCACGCGGCCGCATCTTCGACCGCGAAGGCCGTATCATCGTCGACAACTACCCTTCGGTCAGTTGCTATCTGCTGCGCGACCAGCAGAAGAACCTTGACGCCGACCTTCCTCTCATCGCCACGGGCCTGCATCTCTCCCTGGACCAGATCCAGAACACGCTGCGCCGCTATCAGTACGCTCCCAAGTACCAGTCCATCCCGCTCAAGCCGGACATAACGCCGGACGAGCAGGCCTTCATTGAAGCCCACCGCAACGAACTCCCCGAGCTCGAGACCCGCGAGGAGCAGCGCCGGCTCTATCCGCGCGACGGCTTCGCGGCCCATCTGATCGGCTACGTCGGCGAGGTCTCGGAGAACGATCTCAACCAGTCCAAGTTTGCCTTCTACGCGCCCGGCGATATGGTCGGCAAATCCGGCGTGGAGGAGGCCTACGACGAGGTGCTGCGCGGCGTCGACGGCTCGCGCAACGTCGTCGTCAACTCCCACGGCAAAGAGCTCGGCGTCATCGGGCAGGACATCGCTACCGCCGGCCAGGACATCCGCCTCACCATCGACCTCGACGTGCAGATGGCCGCCGAGCGCGCCCTAGAGGGCAAGACCGGCGCCATCGTCGCCATGGACCCGCACACCGGCGAGATCCTCGCCATGGCCTCCCGCCCCACCTTCGATCCGAACCAGTTTCTCCACCTCACCCGCGCCTACTGGCAGACCATCGTCCAGAACCCCGACCATCCGCTGCTGAACAAGACCATCCAGGCCCAGCTCGCACCCGGCTCTACCTTCAAGATCATCATGTCCCTCGCCGGTCTGCAGGAGAACGTCGCGCAGACGCTGCACGTCAGTTGCGCCGGCGGAGCCAACTTCTACGGCCACTTCTTCGCCTGCGACCGCCACCACGGCGGCGTGGACATCCACAACGCCATTCCGTACTCCTGCGACACGTTCTACTACACGCTGGCCTCCAAACTGGGCATCGACACCATCGCGCGCTACGGTCAGAGCGTGGGCATCGGCGAGAAGACCGGCATCGACCTTCCGGAAGAGGCCAGCGGCGTGATGCCCTCCGAGCAGTGGAAGCTCCAGACCCAGCATGACAAGTGGTACGCCGGCGAGACGATCTCGGTAGGCATCGGGCAGGGAGCCATTGAGGTCACGCCGCTGCAACTGGCGCGCGCCATCAGCGGCATCGCCTCGGGCGGCGTGCTGGTGCGCCCGCACGTGGTCTTTCCCAATGAACTCACCGCCGACCAGCTCACCGCCATTCACAACACCTATCCCGGCTCCGGCAACGTGACGGTGCCGCTCACGGCGGACAACTGGCAGACCATCACCGACGGCATGGCCGCGGTCACCGGCCCCAGCGGCACCGCCGCCTCCGCACACCTGGAGGGCATCGACTTCGCCGGCAAGACCGGCACAGCGCAGGTGATGAGCCACGACGCGCTCTCCCACACCAACAAGGGCCACAACACGGAGCCGAACGCCTGGTTCGTCGGCATCGCTCCGCGCCGCAATCCGGATATCGTCGTCGCTGTGCTGTGGGAGCATGGCGTCTGGGGGCAGTACTCCGCCCGGCTGGCCGCGCAGGTGATTGACGCGTACGTCAACAAGCAGCGCGAGCGCTCCGGCAACCTGATCAAGCTGGCTGCCGCGCCGCGCCCCTCCCTTCCTGACGAGACCCCCGCGGGCAGCAGCGGCGAAGCGCCGGCTATGCCCGATGCCAAGTAAACATCAGTGTCCGTAGGTCTCGGTGCGCTGCGCCACCTTGCCGCGGAACAGCCAGTACACAATGCAGAAGTACATCACCGCCAGCAGCGTGCCGAACGTCCACCAGACGAGCCCGACGCGCAGCGTGTGCGGCCCCGCAATCGACTCAGCGATCGTAATCGACGGCACAGCGGGATTGGTCGAGGGCAGCAGCACCGGGAACAGTCCTGCCGCAGCGCCGCACAACATCGCGATGAGATAGAGGCAGGACGCTAGAAACGCTGTCAGCTCCGCGCGCTTGCGCAGGGCAACCACAATCGCCACCAGGCTCAGCACCACGAAGACCGGCGAAAGAAACGCCGCCGGATGCGAGTAGTAGTTGTGCAACGAGTCCGGTCGCGCCAGCACCGTGGCAGGAATCGCAAGCACCGTCACCAGAGCCACAATCGGCCACAGCAGGCCCGCTGCCGCCCGCGAGCGCCGCGCCAGCTCGCCCTCAGTCTTCAGGCACAGATACAGTGCGCCATGCAGGGCCAGCGCAAGCAGCGCAACCACACCGCCCAGCACCGTGTACCAATCCAGGATGCCGGGGAACGAACCGGTCCTCCAGTTGGTCCACAGCGGCAGATAGAAGTAGTTGTCAGTGCCCAGCGAGACGCCGCGAATCACATTAGCCAGCGCCGCGCCGAAGAAGATCGCCAGCAGCACGCTGGACAACACCAGCATGCCGTCAAAGAAAGTCTTCCACAGCGGATCTTCGAAGTGGCTGCGAAGTTCAATAGACAGGCCGCGCAGCATGAGCAGCCACAGCACGATCATCAAGGGCATATAGAACCCGCTGAAGGACGATGCGTATACCAGTGGGAAAGCAAAGAACAGCGTTCCGCCGCCGGCCAGCAGCCATACCTCATTTCCATCCCACACCGGTCCCACCGAACGCAGTGCCTGCTGCCGCTCCTCATCCCGCCGCGCCACAAACGGCAGTAAGATGCCCACCCCCAGGTCGAACCCGTCAAACACCACGTACATCGCCAGCATGACCGCGACAATCCAGTACCAGAGTGCTCCCATCGTGCTCGCCTCCCAAAAGTTCTGTTCCTAGACGTCGGTCATGGTAGAGCCATCGGCCAGTGTCGCCGCCGTCTCGGGGCCTTTGTCGATGATGTGCCACACCAGCAGCACCCACAGGATGGACAGCACCGTATACATCCCCAGGAATCCCAGCAGGCTGAACAGGCTCGTCCCCGCCCCAATGTGCGTGGAGTAGCCTGCCGACGTCCGGATCAGGTTGTACACCAGCCACGGCTGCCGTCCGATCTCCGCCGTCATCCATCCGGCGGTGTTCGCAATGTACGGCAGCGGAAAGCTCAGAAGAATTGGCCACAACAGCCAGCGCGTGGTGTACAGCTTGCCGCGCCACAGCAGAAATCCCGCCACCGCCATCAGCGCCACAAAGTACGTCCCCAACCCCGCCATGATGTGATAGCTGTAGAACAGCAGCGGCAGCGTCGTCGGCCAAAGGTCTTTGGGATAATGGTCCAGCCCCTTCACCTCAGCCTTGGTCGTGCCGTAGATAAGAAAGCTCAGCACGTCATTCACGGCAATCGGGTTGTCAATCTTCTGCCCCTCTTCATCCGGCTGGCCAATCAGTACAATCGGCGCTCCCGTCTGGGAGTGGAACTGTCCCTCCATCGCCGCGATGGTGATCGGCTGGTTCTTGGCCATGTATCTGCCGTGCAGGTCGCCGGTGGGAAAGATCTGCATTACGCAGGCGATCACGCCCGTGATTACGCCCAGCTTCAGAAACATGCGCCCAAACTGGGTTTCACGCCCTTGCAGCGTATATAGCGCGCCCACCGAGGACATCACAAACGCAGCGGTTACCATCGCGCCGCACATATTGTGCGCATATTGCAGCCACGCCCAGGGATTCATCATCAATCCCCAAAAGCTCGAAACTTCATAGGTCCCATTGGGCAGCAGATGATACGCCACCGGATGCTGCATCCACGCGTCGGTCACGATGATGAAGAACCCCGAGATCCATGAGCCCACAAACACCAGGAACGCCGCTCCCCAGTGCGCCA
>Ga0302198_10006390_pt1 | contig 10616 bp, 22 predicted proteins | sample II_Bog_N2_2_FD_193521 | JGI IMG/M metagenome (GOLD analysis project Ga0302198, IMG submission 193521) | Peat permafrost microbial communities from Stordalen Mire near Abisko, Sweden - II_Bog_N2_2 | ecosystem: Environmental > Terrestrial > Soil > Wetlands > Peat | place: Sweden: Abisko... | reverse complement strand
ATCATATTTCCCTTCAGCTCCTAATAAAAAATTAAAAAAAGAAGATATTTTAATTTCTGAAGAAGCTAAATCTTGCACAATTACTATTTCTAGTTTTCTTAATAGTCAGGAAATTGAAAAGTTTACCACTTTAAAAATCTCTAAAGATAATTCAAAGAAAAGTATGAAGGCTATGCAAGAGTATGCTAAAAACATATGGTTAGAGTATCTACAGGAAGATAAAGAAGATAGAATTTTTCCAGTTATTTCATATTATGATTATGAAAGTTTAATAAAGAATCCGGATCCTAGAGAAGGTCCGTATATTCTATCTAGAGGATATGCTTATCATAATTGTTTAGATCCTGAAAAAAATTGTAAAGATTACAGAAATTGGTGTAAAGATATGTGTTACTCTGAAGTTTCAGAGTATATGAATGAAACATTGGATACAGGGAAACCTCCTTCAAAAGAAACTTTACTTAAATGTAAAAATAAAGATTTACAAGTTCTAAGAGATACTCTATCTAAAGTATCTACTACTTCTAAGCTATTTGAAAATAATGTTTTCTCTTTTGAGTTTAAAGATCCTTCAAATCCTAAAGATGAAATTTATTTAAAAATCTTAAGCTTAATTGCAGATATTGCTTATAGATGCGTAAAATTGAATCCCGCAGCAAAGGATCCTTGTAAAGAAACTAATGGAATTGTCTTATTGAGTATAACAAATCAAGAAATAGACTTAGTTTGGTTGGAAGAAGAACTCTCCAAAGCTTTTCCAAAAATTCAATTTATTTTAGCTATTAATTTTTAAAATAAAAAATATTACTCTTCATTGGTAAATTGAGTTATAATACTGTATGTGATTTGAAAGGAAATGAAATGAATATATTTATACTAGACCAAGATATTAAAAAATCAGCACAATACCATGTAGACAAACATTGTGTTAAAATGATTCTTGAACACTCTCAAATGCTATGTACATCCGTAGCAAGTAACCCAGAACTAAGATCTAAATTAAATGTATCTTCTGTACCTTATAAGTCAACACATATTAATCATCCTTGTACTCTTTGGGTTAATAAGAGTCATGACAATTTTTCTTGGCTTGTAGCATATACTCATGAACTACATGAAGAATATAAATATAGATATGGTAGAGAGCATAAAAGTTACAATACGCTTAGAGAAAATGGGATTATAACAGATAGATTAATTTCTCATGGAAAAATTCAAGAGATAGAATCTTTGTATCCTGCTAAAGCTATGCCAGAAGATTGCAAATCTGATTCTGTAGTTGAAAGTTACCGCAATTATTACAAAAAATATAAGTCTGAAATGTTCAGTTGGAAAAACAGAGAAAAACCTGAATGGGTTTAATACTTTTAAGGAAAAATAAGAATGTCCACTCCAATATATAGTAAAAAATCTAGAAGATCTGGAGAAGAATTAATGAATAGTATTAGTTTCTCTATTAGAAAGAAATCTGATGGTAACTTTTATTTATTGCAATTTTTCATGAGTTTAGATTTCATACTTTTTAATTTGGATATAGAAAATTTTGAAAGAGCAAGATTTACACAAGATTTAAATAACCCTTGTAAATGGAAGATTACTTTTAATGAAGAGGGGATTAAACTCACTCTTTATGCTTCAGGATCTTGCAGTATTACTTTTTCTTCACCATTTAAACACCAACCAATAATTATTAAAGGTAAACAAATTGTAGAAAAAACTAATATAACTTTTAATAAAACAACTAAAACAATGGAAATTGATGTTAGTAATAATTTATGCAAGCAAGATCTGCTCAGAAATAACAAATTAAAAGTTAAGCAGTTAGGAGTTAAAGTAGCTCCTATAGAGCAAATTAAATTTTCTGTTTCAAAAGGAAATATGACTAAAAAATTTGGTCAAAGATACCGTATTCGTTTCTCTTTAGATCCTGCAATTATAGATGGAAAGCTTAATCTAGATGAAATAAAAAGAGTTACTTTTTATTGTGATGGAGACAATTTTCTTAAGTGGTATTTACATTTTGAGGAAAAAGGTGTATTAGACTTCCATAAGAAATCTACAAATTCTAATCTTATGATTTCTGCAATTTTTCCCTTATCTTGTGATAAAACTGTAGAATTGAGTTATATCTCTAAAGAAAATTTAAAATTTAACAAAAATTTTAATTTAATAGAAATGGATATGAGTTCTTTACTAAATAAAAGGGAGGATATCCGTGAATTTTAATCTTTTTATATTAAAGGTGAACTTATGATAATTCCTATGAGTAGTCCAATGTATTTGGAGTGTTCTCAAGAAGAGAAAATAATTTTTGAAAGACAGGCTAGAGGTATTCCTCCTATAGTTAATGCATTTAATGAGAACCTTAATCCATTTAACTACCCAATTTTTATTATCATTAAAGATAGAAGTGGTACAATCTGGGAGATTTCTTACTATGATTCTGTAAATTTATCTAGGTCAGTTAGTCCAATTTGGAAAAGAGTAAAAGATCCTCAGATTTTAATGAGATCCAACTTTAAATTTATGCATTCATCCAAAGTTTTTGGAACTCCTAATGCTACTTTGATTGATCCTTTGGGTTTCTCAAAATTTGTTTACTTCTCAAGTAATTTATTTGGGACTATTATGCATCCTAATGATTCCCCTTATATTTATCAGCATTATTTCTGTGCTTTAGGAGGATAAATATTACTTAAATATTATAAAGTAGAGTATAATACTATACTTAAATATGGAAGGAAATGAAATGAAAGTTATTATTAAAGATCACGAACAAGAAAGAAAAGATTGTAAAGTAGATAAGCATCAAAAACTGTTAGATTATTTAAACTGTAATGAGGGAGATTTAGAAATTTTTATTAAAATAAATAATCCTCTAACTGAATCAATAGGTTTTCAGGAAACTTTGAATCAGAATAAAGAAGCTTACAGAGTGTATAAGGATTGTAACTTTGAAATTCAAATGTACAATGGTGCCGTTCATTCAGTTGACTTTCAAACTCAATACTGTTCTGGAATCTTAGAGGAAAATAATGAAAGTAGAAGTTAAAAACATAGATGAATTTATTGGTGAAGATATCTATCTTTTACATCCTAAATATGGAAAAGGAAAAGTTGTAGCTGCTGATTTTATTAATGAAATAGTTTTAATAAATTTTTTTAATTTTGGGGATATCCAAATGCCTAGAGGAATTTGGAATCATTGCTATAAACTCCATAAATGATTAAAATATAACTCTAGATAATAAATTTTAAGTATAATACTGTAATTCACAATTAAATCCATAAGGAATTGAAATGATTCAATTAGTTTTAGGCTTTGAAGAATCAAGCAAAAATAGAATATCAAAAGTTAAGATTTTTATATTAAGAGTATTAAATAGGTATTATCAAGAAAAAATTATAAAGTACTGCAAAGAGCATAGTAAACATCTACCAAATGGAGGTAAAGCTATACAAGAAGAGTATTTTAAAGCTCCTAAAGTAGAAATGATTACTCAGGAAAATAATTTATATTTTAAGATTTTTTTGACTACTACTGATTTTGGAAAAAATCCTGAATCTATAATTTTTTGTATTAATGCAACTAAAAATATTAAGTACCCAAATTTGCCTCTTACAGAGGATGATGTTTGGTTTTCTTGGGGCTATTGTGAAGAATCTCTCAAACTTATTCAAGAAGTGCTTAAAACTCTTAATTTTTTGTAAGATTTTATAACTTCAAATGCTTAAAATAATTATGATTAGAAAGGTAATTTGTTTTGCAAATTCTTAAAAACAGCTTAATAATAAATGTAAATAGAAGAAATCTAGTTATTCCTAGAAGTAATATTACAGGATTTACTTACTATATTAGCTGCAATAAAGAAGATAAAGTAGAATATAAACTTAGTGTTCATTTATTGCAACCTGTAGGAAAATTAAAACTTATAAATCAGAAAGGTTTAATTTTAGAGGAAATTATTAAATTGACTGCTTTTCTAGATCAAGATAAATGTTGTGAAAATAAATAATTTAAATTAAAAATTTTATAAATGTGAGAAAATTATGATTAGTTTATTTAGTGTTTTAGAAGAAAAAATCAGTAATTGTAGAAATTCTGACAACCATGAAGAAGTTAATGATGCCTTAAAATCTTTTCTGGAATTAAAGAACAGGATCAAGAGTTCAAGCTTGTATGATTCTGGCAATAAAATAGACAGATATAGCTTGGGATATAACAGAGCAATAAAAAATATCTTAGATTTGAAACAAGAAAAAGGTAATCATAATGTTTTTTAAAAAGAAAATTAGATTTATAGTAGTTGAAAGTAAGGAAATTAAAGGTTGAGTGAAGTAAAAATAAAAGTTTTTGAAAAGAAGATTTCAGAGGAAATTATTAGAGTTTATGCAATTAAGGATTTACACTTTGAAGTGTATCATTATAATTTGAAAAAATTAATAGAATCCTATCAATTTACTTGTTATGACATCAAGAATGCATTTATTTATATAGATTATGTTTTAGAAAAAGAAAAACTTACAAGCTAAAATTTTATATTTAAATTTATAAGTATGTATTAATTAAGAAAGGTAGAATTATAATGAATAAAAAAGAACTTCTAAAAGCTATTGAAGATCTGCAAAGTTTTCAATTAAGCAACGAAAAAGAAGGTTACACAAGTTTGGAATACTCGGATTCTTTAGATTTGTATATAGCTTATCTTTATACAGAAGAGTCTGGATGTTACAGTAATCAAGGTAAACTTATATCTAGTTACACTAAAGTAGAGCTATATAATGTTTTTAAAGAAAAAAATCAAGAAGAAATTGATAATTTAAAAATCACATTTTTGAAAGTAGAATAAATGAAAAAAGAAAATATACTTAAAATTGTGCATTTACCATTAGAAAAAATGGGGTCACACTACTATAGTGAATATTTTTTAGTTACGGAAGATAACCAAATAATAACTGGTGGATGCAGTAGCAGCCACAGTTGGGCTAAATCAGACCTTCTTACTGCGAATCGGAAACTTTGGTTAGACTATTTGTATAATAAAGATAATTGGAAAATACAGGAAGATATAGAAGGGATTTCAAAGGATCAACTTAGTCATCTTCTACTTCCTTTTCAATCTTTAGTTCATGCTGAATTAACCCCAAATATGACTTACTGTAGAGGTTGCTTGAATAAAAATGATCCGGATCTTAAGAGACTTTAGATATGTTTAATTTTTTAAAACCACACATTAAAAAGTTAGAATATGCAACGAGAGTCTTAAGAGAAAATAGAAAAGTTGCTAAAAAAGAATTAGATTCTAGTATGAAGCAAAGAAACTTTTTAGACTTACTTTCTTTTACTCTTGACCAAATATATGCTCTAGGATTCGTAGATTGTATAGAGATACTTCCTAATGAAAAGAGTAAAGCTTATTACAGAACTTTTAAGCACCCAGAATACTTAGGTTGGACTTTATTTATACATAACAGAGTTTCAAGAGACTGGTATAACATGTCTTTTGGAGGTTATTTTACAAATGCTTTTGATATAAATTTAAAGTCTGAGAAAGATTTTAGTAAATCAATAAAAACTTTAAAAGAGTGTATGGAATATATACATAAGAATATTTGAAGGAGAAATATTAATGAAAAAAATTTTATTTGTTATAGTTATTAGTTTGTTTTTATCTAGTTGCGCTATTGCCACTCCTAATCCTATTCCAGCTTTAACTTTAGTAGGTTTCATCTATGGTTTTTGGCACGGTTTAATATGTTGGGTTTCTTTAATCTGTAATATTTTTGATAAATCCATAGCTGTATATGCTACTTATAATAATGGTTTCTGGTATAATTTGGGTTTTATTTTGGGAGTAAAAGCTAACTTAACAATTACTTTTAGTAGGAAAATCAATTTAAAATTTACAAATAAGATGAAAGAATATTTTCAAGATTCTCACAGATTGTGGATTTTGAAATGATATCAAAATCTATTTTTGATTTAAATTTAAAATTACCTCGTACGCAAATGCTTGTTTTTGGAGAAGAGATTACATCTGAAAAAGCAGAAGAAATAATAAGAAGGAATGATTTAGCAATCATACAAGATTTTGAGCCAAAGAGTAGCAAAATAGATAGGAATTTTAATAGAGAATTCAAAAAAATTTTAAAAAAACCTGTAGAAAGTGTATTTAATATTGAAGGAGAGATTGCAACTTCTTCTTGGCATAAATCTTGGGGTTCTATATTCACTAAAAGTATTTTTAACTCTTGGTTTAATAGCCAGCATTTATTAGGACCTTGCGGTTGGTGCCACCCAAATGGAAAGATTGAATTTCACCACAATTTAAATAAAGATTCTACAATAGAATCTGTTTATTCAGATTGGGTAGAAATATCTGAAAATTTTAAATTCTTAAATTTAAAATCCATTTTAATGTCAGGAGAAGAAGGTGATTTAGATTCATCTCCAATCTTAGGATTCTTGATTCAAGAGGGTAAAGTTGAAGTAATAAAAGATCCCATTGATCTTGATTTTTATTTTAAAGAGTATTATAGACTTAATTCCAATTCAGAACATATAATCTCTGGGAGCTATAACTCTAAGTGTTACTTTTCAATAGAAAAATGTAAATCTTGGTTAGCTCCTTTTTTAAAAATATAAAATATAACTTAAAAATTATATTTTAGAGTATAATTATGAAATGAAAGTAGAAAGGAAATAAAAGTTGGAAAAAAGATTAGATATTAATGAGCTTACAACAATTAAAGGTGGGCAATCAGTTAGATGTATTTATAAAAGTGGTTTAATAGAAACTAGACATAATATTAAGTCAATTGAAGCATATACAAAAAAAGCAATGAAGATGACTCCAGATCTGTTAAGAGTTGAACCTATAGAAGTGAATTTAGTAAATCCTAAAGAGAAGTATGATCAAAGTTTTTCATTATTAGTTCATGATAACACTTTTCATCCTTGGTTTGAAATAGGTAAAACTTACTCTGGAGATTTCAACAATGAAGATCAATCTGTAACTGTGAAAGATATGGATGGATTTCCACTGGTTTTATCTTACAGCAAAATGAAAACTATTTTCAAAACTATAAAAATTGAAGATAATAAAAAAGAAGAAACTTTCACACCATCTAATTCAGAAAATCTCGAAGATATACAAAAATATTGGGAAGACTATATTTCTAATAAAAACTTAAATATAGATTTTAAAGATGTTGTTAAATTTATTGAAAGAGGTTTAAATTTGGAAGCTGATTCCTTTTTCCAACCTTATTGGCAATTAAGTAATGGAGAAAGAATTTATAAATCTGAATTAATAAAATTAGAAGATTCTTTACCCGACCTACTTTCCAGTTATCTGAAGAGTAACTTACATAACTATAACTCTCATTCTCCTAAGCAATATTCTGGAGAAGAAGGTGATTTCGGAATTTTACTTCGTAATGGAGACCATATAAGAGCCATATGGGTAGGTTCTAAGAATTTTAAAGAAAAGTCTGCTTTAAGAAAAATTTCTAATTTTGATAACCACAGAGGTTCTCAGCATTAAATAACTTGCTGTTTATAAGGAGCAACATAATTGATTAATTTAAAAGAAATTGAAAAATTGCTAAATTGTTTGGATAAAGAAAATTCTAGGAGATGGTTAGATTCAAATATATTTCTCTCTAATTCCCAGTACAAAGTTTTATCTAATATTGTAGATAGTAAAAATTGAAAAATGAACTTGAATAAAGATTTTATAAATTTTTTAAAAAGTTCTGGATTCTTTCTAACTTCTAATCCTGAAATTTATGAATACATAAATAAAGAAAATAAAAAGTATAGAGTATCCTTTAAAAAGCATCTAAATGAGTATTTTTACTTTTTTAATATTTTTAATTGCGATGGGGATTTAGAATTTGCCCAATTTACTGAAAGCCTAGATTGTTTTATTCTTCAAATAAAGGAAAAGCTCAATTTTAAATTTTAAGGACTTGTTAATCTTTATAAGGAAAAATAGTGCTGAAAGAATACATTGTTAAAGAAAATAAAGAAGAAATACAGAATCTTGAAAGTAAGTGTGATGAGTGTAAAGAAACGAATTTAAATATTAATTTAACAGAGTTTAATGGATTAAACTTATGTTGGTTTTGCTTAGATAATGCTACTTCATTTAAACGGAACAAGAAGTAAGTTCCTTTCTTTTAAGCTACTAGACTTATTAAATTAATAAGTTTACAACCTAAAAGAGATATAAAATGAAAAAATTAATAATCTTATTACTTCCTTACGTGCTTTTATTATCTTGTACAGCTGGCAGTACTACTACAATAAATAATTTTACTACTGAATCAAGTGAAACTGTAATAGAATCTGAAAATAACTCCTCTACAAATATTGTAGAATCTTCAGATACCATCTGGATTTTAATTCCAGAAAGAAACACTAACCCATATAAGTTAGTTAATTGTGAGGATTTACCAGAGTATAGAGAGAGTACTGAATACTCTGTTATTTATGACGATAAAACAGATAATTCATATGGAATGTTAGTTATTGAGAATGACTCTGAGTATGTTTCAAAAAAAGATACAATTAATGAATCTCCAAAATTAAATTCATCTAACAAAGTAGCAGATAACTTACCATGGTTAATCCTAGGTAAATGTATTTGCAAATAATAATTTTTGAAAGAAGTATATGAAAATACATGAATTATTTTTTGAAATAGATTACTGGTTTTGTAATGATAATGGGACAGGAGTTTTTAAAGACAAGGTTTCAGACATACTAGTTTCTACTAAAGATAACCACGTAATTATGCATTTAGATAGAAGTACTTTAAGATTTGCAAGCTTAAATAGTGAGATTAATGCTTTCAATTCCATGGAAGAAGCTAAGGAATATGCGGATTCTTTAATGAAAAATATTGAAGAGTTTAACACACCAAAACAAGGTATATTGTTTTAAAAATTTTTGAAAGACAGAAATGAAAATTAATTTAAGGAAAGCATCAACTTTACAACAAGAAATTAAAGAATCCTTATTATCCATAAAGGTATTTAATTGAACAAGATTGAAAAGGCTAAAATTTTTGCTAAGAAAGCGCATGATTCAATAGATCAAAAAAGAAAGTATACGGGAGAACCTTACATAGTCCACCCTATAAAAGTTATGGAGATTGTAAGAACCGTTCAACATACTGAAGAAATGCTTTGTGCTGCTTTATTGCATGATGTTTTAGAGGATACCCCAGTTACAGAGAGTGAACTACATAGGGAGTTTGGAAGTAAAATATCAGATTTAGTTCTTTGGTTAACTGATGTATCCAAACCAGAAAATGGTAATAGAGCTCTAAGAAAAGCCATAGACAGACAACATTCATCTATGGCACCAGCTGAGGCTCAAACTATAAAAATAGCCGATTTAATTGACAATACAAATAGTATTCTGCAGCATGATAAAAACTTTGCTAAAGTGTATATTTTAGAAAAAGAGCTTTTATTAGGCTTATTAGATAAAGGTGATAAAAATCTTTGGAAAATAGCTAAAAAACAAGTAGAAGAAGCTAAATTTATTTTGAGTAGAGATTAAGGTCTTATATAAATTAAAATAAATTCAATATGATTCTAAAAATGATTGAAGAGATTGATTCTAAGAAGAAAGTTATTAAAATGAAAGATTTTACTTACTATTTACTTTTAAAAAATTTGAAAATTTCAGATTTAAATTTTTTAGATTCTAATATTCTAAAAATAATTTTTATTTTTCTTCTTACTCTCTTGATGACTTTTACTTCTTTTTATTTTTCTGGATATCTTTGGTTGGAATTCTTAAAATTATATCCTGCTTTTATTTTAGAAAACAAAATACAGTATCTCTGGAAGTGTTTCTGCTTAGGAGGTTTAATTTCTTTCATTGTCTTTAATGTTCTTAATCTCAATTTAGCATTTCTCTTTCTTTTAAGAAAGATATGTTTAAAATTACTTTTCGAAGGGAAATAAAAAATGAGGTCAATGCCTAGAATAATCACAAATGCTTCAGGTTTGAAACCTATGAATTCTACCAATGAATTCACACCTACTGTCTTTCAAGTTAGGGAAAATCAAAACATAAATTCCCTATCATCAGAATCAAATAATTCTACACCTATATTGAATTGGAATGAAATGGGTGCAGAAAATTCATCAGACACAATAAAAAATTTAGAAAATAATCAAGAGATTTCTACTAATACTAAGAAAGATTTTGAAAATCTTATTAATCCTAAGGCTTTGGATTGGAATCCTTCTTTAGATTTCAGATGGAATAAGAAAACTTTTAAAGATGAAGAAGGTTTACTAAATAAAGTTAAAGTCTTAGAACAGAAATTTAAGAAAGTAAAAAGTTTAGAAGATCCAGAGATTTTAGAAAAATGGGTTGAAGTACCTATCTTTGAGGAGTCTAACTAAATGACATTAAAAAAAGAAATACGGGAAAATTCCAAGGTTTTTATTTCAAAAGAATGTACAACTTATAGCTCTATAGATTTTGAAAAAACTCATGTGTTTTTAAGTAGAACTAAAAATGGATTTTTTATAAAAGTAAAAACTTTGTACAGTAATGAGATTACATTATATTTTTTAAATAAAGATCA
>Ga0302198_10006377_pt1 | contig 10625 bp, 9 predicted proteins | sample II_Bog_N2_2_FD_193521 | JGI IMG/M metagenome (GOLD analysis project Ga0302198, IMG submission 193521) | Peat permafrost microbial communities from Stordalen Mire near Abisko, Sweden - II_Bog_N2_2 | ecosystem: Environmental > Terrestrial > Soil > Wetlands > Peat | place: Sweden: Abisko, Stordalen... | reverse complement strand
CCTTCGTCGCCCCACCTAATCCTTCTGTGCTCCCGGCACCCGCCCTACAACCACCCCCCCAACCTCACGACCAGATTACGCAAACCCACGTCGATCCACCGCTCACATCTCCTAGTCCATGGCCAGCAAACGTGCCAACCGATGCTCCATACGTGTACAACAACTATTCGCCCGCGAGGAGAAAACGCCCCCTAACTCCAGCAACACTCAAAGAATATCGCTACCCTGATGAAACCCCTTCACCAACGGAAGACACAAAAGATGAGTGAGCAACCAACGCCGGAACCAAAATCGAAACCCGCAGCCGGAAAAGATTCAAACTCCGGAGGCCAGTTTCCGACTTTTCGTAAACCGCCTCCCAAGCCACCCGAGATTAAATTGGGCCGACCACTTCCAGACGTCACTCTGCGCGAAGAATTCGCCGAAACCGCGCGCGCCCAAGCCGCAAAAGTTGCCCTCACCGCCAAGGTCAAGGTTCACCTTTTTATTGGTCGCGGACGCACCGGTAAGACCACAAACATTCGATATCACGCCGCAAATCTTATTAAAGCGCGCCGCAATATCATCGTCCTCGACGCCGACAGGACCAACCCGGTTCTTGCACAATACCTCAACGACATCGGAATGCCGGAAAACTACACCGACAATGCCATTGCAACATTTATATTAGAAACAATCGTCGAAGCGGTTCCGGCAGGTTACCATGTCCTGATCGACTTCGGAGGCGGGGATACCAGCCTCTACAATATCATCCGCGAAATGCCCGACTTTATCCCACGAATCCAAGAACTAGGCGGCGCTGTAATCGCCAACTACGCAATCGGCGCCTCGGTCGATGACCTCGCACCACTCTCGACGCTTTGGTCTCTCGGATTTCGCCCAACCGCTACAGCTTTCCTATTCAATGAGGCAAGCACCGGGGCACTACAGCCGTCGACTTTCGCTTCAATAAAAGAACACTCATTCTACCGCGACCTGTCAGCTAAACATAACGCAGTTTCAATCTTAATCCCGCGCCTGGGCATAGCCGATATTATCGAAAGCCATCGGCTCAATTTCGTTGAAGCCGCCAGCATTGCTACTGCGGAGCGACCAAATCCCCTTACCCTGTTCCAACAAATGATGATGCGCGGCTGGCTTACCAACATGGAAAAAGCCTACGAACCGATAGCTGGTTGGTACAAATGACAGACATCATCCAAATTCCTCCCGCCAACAACTCGACGCCGCCCTCACCCGAGGGGGGACCGGCCCTCGCCACCGCCATCGCTCAACTTGAGGAAGCGCTCAGCAACCCCGCGTTAAATGCCGACCCACTCTCCGACGTTATCAGAGCCTTCCTTGCCACGATCTCGGCGCTGCAAGACCAGCGCGACGCACTCCGAAAAACCGAGCAAGCCATCAAAAGTCAATGCCAAGACCTCACCAGCGCTGGCAATGCCCAACGCGAACAAACCATGAAGGACCTGATTGCCCTTGCAGCAGAGCAGCGCAACCAGTTGAACGCGGACTTCGCAACCCAACACCGTGCCGCGCTCTCCCGCATCAAAACAGAAGAACGTGCCCAAAGAGCAAAACTTCAAACTGGCATCACCGAAGTCGCCAAAGAGACTATCGAAGATCTGCTCCACGACCACGAGAAATTCACCCGCGGCCGTGCGTTAAAATCCATCATCCTGCCCGCAGTCGGACTCGTTATTTTCAGCCTTTCCCTAGGCATCATCGGCGGCTGGTGGGCACGCGGTGCCAGCGCGGTCGCCGAAGTCAGCTCGAACGCCGAAACGCTCACCACCCTGAGCAAACAAACACAACAGACGGCCGCCGTTGTCGATGAACTCACCTCCACGCTGCGGCGCGGCATGTCAGTGTCCGATCTCATCAACGTCGTTGCCCTTCACGATATCCTTGCACACAATATCGCAAAGGTCCCAGAAGACGTCGTCCCCGCCCCCTGCATCGCGGCCGTACCAGACGGCACAATCCGCGTCGGCATGCGCGCCATCAAAAGTTGCGTGATTCCTTTGCGAGACAACGTTACCGTCCGAGGCGGAGATTTCCTCTTCACAGCCATGACCGGGAGAAAGCCATGAAGACACCCACCTCCCGAGCCGTTCCGAATCGCAAACTCTCGATCCGCTACACGGAAGCAGAATACCGCATCCTTACCGAACGGGCACAGGCAGCAGGCTACAGAAGCCCAAGTTCCTACCTCCATCACCTCGGCATCCACGCAGCCTTGCCAAACTACGATCCCACCTGGACACCGCCGGCCCCCGCCAGTTATCCGCTCAGCCACCAGGTCCCCGAAATCGCAGAGCAAGTCTACGCCATCCAACAACAGCTACAGGATGCTGCCGCTGCCATCCGACAAATTCCTCATATCGAAAGCCTGATCCGCTCCACCATCCTCCAAGCCACTTCCGCGTCCTACATGGCCATCCAAATATGGCGCATGCTCGCCGACCAGAACCTCTTGCCTCCCGCTGGCATCCCTCCCCACATGCTCAATGAGATCCGAACCCTGCATCAGCGCGCACTCACCTCCGCTGAAGAGAAGGCGCACCCTTCATGAACACGCAGCCCCAGCACATCGCCGACGACGTCTCCCGTGGCGTCGGTTTGCTGCATCTTCGTCTGCGCATCCAACTTCAAAGCATCATTCGGATCGTCGTGATCGCCCTGATCGGCTTCGTCATGACGCCACTTTTCACAATCTGGTCCCTCGCCCAGCCACACGCCATCGCCGGCTCAATCTGGTGGAAGATCGCATCCGTTCTCTGCGACGCCAACGCCTGCCAACGTCCCCTGCACCCAATGGGCGACCCGCGGCTCTGGACAGCAGAATCGATCCTCGCCAACCACTGGTTCGTCACCCAAGCCAGCGCGATCCACGACCTGTTCTGGCGCGGCATGATGTATGCGTTCCTCGTTGCCCCCTTGCTGGTCGTCGCCCTCTTCTTCGGCGTCCGCGCCATCGGCCGCACCGCCCGTCAGCCGCAACACCTCCGCGGCCGTACACTCACCACCGATCGCCGACTTGCCGACGCGCTGATCCGGGCCGGGACCGCCAGCGACCTCACGATCGGCACCATCCCGCTGGTCCGAAACAAGGAAACGCAGCACATCCTGATGGTCGGCACAGTCGGCGCCGGCAAAACCCAAGCCATGTACCACCTGCTCGACACAATCCGCACCCGCGGCGATATCGCCATCATCTACGACATCGCCGGCACCTTCATTCCAAGCTTCTATCATCCCGAGTTTGGCGATCGCATCCTCAACCCACTCGACCGCCGCTCCGCCAGATGGTCGCCCTGGGCCGAAATCGCCAACGCCGCCTCCGCCGACCGTCTCGCCGCGTCCCTGATCCCCTCGCCGCATGGCCCAAACCAGTTCTTCAGCGACGCCGCCCGTGCCATCTTCTCCACTGGCCTGCGCATCCTGCAAGACGCGCACCCACGAACCGTCCTTGAACTTTTCCGCCTCCTCGTCATCGCCGGCCGCGCAGAAAAGCAACGCCACTTCGCAGGCACCGAAATCGCCAAGTTCTACGATCCCGAGGCCGGACGCACCGCCGCCGCGATCGACGTCACCGCCGCCAACTACATTCGCTCGCTGCGCTTCCTCCAGGCCGACGCGGGCACCGATGATTTCAGCCTCTCCGAGTTCGTCGCCTCGGCCGACCGGGCGATCGCCACCAACACCGCCCAGCCCTGGCTGTTCATCGGCTCACGCCGGCGCGAACACGATGCCCTGCGGCCGCTCATCACCTGCCTCCTCGACTCCGCAATCGCCGCGGCCCTGTCCCTCCCCGAGAACCTCGACCGCCGCATCTGGATCTTCCTCGACGAACTCGACAGCCTCCAGCAGCTCCCGAGCCTCTCCGCGGCATTGCAGGAAGGCCGGAAATACGGCATCTGCGTCGTCGCCGGCCTGCAGGACCTCCAGCAGCTAATGGACGTGTGGGGCAAAGAACGCGGCGAAGCAATCCTCAGCATGTTCAACACCGCCGCGATCTTCCGGCTCAACTCAGTCTTTTCGGCAGAGTACGCCTCGAAAGTCCTCGGCGAGCAGGACATCGAACGTACCGAAGAATCCGGCCGCTACGGGGCGCACATGAGCTACGAAAGCCTGAACCTCGGCACCCGCCGCGAGATCGAACGAATCGTCCTCCCCGTTGACGTCATGTCTCTGCCAGACCTTCACTGCTACGTCCGCCTGCCGGGCGCCCACCCAATCGCAAAGACGAAGCTGCCCGACCCGAGCAAAGCCGTTCGCCCGAGGCTCCATCCGCCCTTCGAAGAAGCCGACGCTTCCGGCACGGTCGCCGTCCGCCTACGCGAAACGACCACACCTCCCACCCAAGACCCCCCAACCCCAACCGCCGAACCAGCACCCGAACCCCAGGAACCAATGACCCCGGAACTGATTCATGAAACGCCACACAATCCCCGCTCCCCCGAAGATCAGTTGACCGTCGCACCAGAGCAGGACGGCACCGAATATTTTCCACACTAGTAGGCCGAGCCCATGTTGTCCGCCGCACCGGTCAAAAGCGCCGCACAAGCCGCGAGCTACTTCGCCAAGGACAACTACTACAGCTCAGACAAGGAACAACCCAGCGGCTGGTGGGGCGCCGGCGCGGAAGCGGCAGGCTTCGGCAATGGCGGAAGCGGCAATGTTGATCCCCAGCAATTCGAAGCCGCCCTCCGCGGCGAACTGCCCGACGGCACGCAACTCGGCACCGAACGCAACGGCGAATGGCAACACAAGCCCGGCTGGGACCTCACCTGGTCAGCACCAAAAAGCGTCTCGCTCCTCGCGTTGATCGGCGGCGACTCCCGTCTCATCGCCGCACATGACCGCGCCGTCCAAGCAGCCATGACGCACATCGAGCAACACCAGGTTCACACCCGCATCCGGCAAGACGGAGAAGTCCAACTCGTCCAAACCGACAACCTCACCGCCGCACTCTTCCGGCACGACCTGAACCGAAACCAGGAGCCCCAGCTCCACACCCATGCCGTCGTGCTGAACGCCACCCAAACCCCCGATGGACAGTGGCGCAGCATCGAAAGCCGGCCAATGCTCAAAGAGATCAAACCGAACGGCGAGCTCTACCGCGCCCACCTCGCTGCCGAAGTTACCCGTCTCGGCTACCAGATCATCCCCGGCAAAGAAGGCACCTTCGAAATCGCCGGCATCACCCAGGAGACACTGGACCGCTTTTCCTCCCGATCCGCCCAGGTCGAAGCCCGCCTCGAAGAAAAGGGACTCACTCGCGCCACCGCAACCACCGATCAGAAGATGGACGCAACGCTCAAAAGCCGCCGCGCCAAAGAACACGTCGATCGCACGACCCTGAAAGCAGAGTGGCAGGCCCGCATCGGCAGCGATCAACCCGCGCTCACCTCTCTCGTCCAGTCCGCAACCCGCCACGAACAAGCCTACACGCGCAACGCAGCATCCCAACAAACCGCCGCACGCGACGCCGTCGCCCACGCCGTTTCGGCGCTCTCGGAACGCGAGCAGGCGTTTTCGCACCACCGCCTCGCCGAAGCGGCCACCCGCTTCGCACTCGGCCGCGCCGCCCCGCACGCAGTCGAGGCCGCCATCACCCACGCAGTAAAGTCGCGCGACCTCATTCCCCGTACCGTCACCGAACCGTCACCGCAAACCCGAGCCGATACCGCGCGGCCGGGTTACACAACGCCAACGGCAATCCGCCTCGAAACAACACTGTTCGCCCTGCTCGATCGCGCTAAAGGCGCAACGCAGCCCCTGGTCAACGACCGAGCCGCCAAAGCCGCCATCGAAACCGCCGAGGCCCGATCAGAAACACGCGGTCACGCTTGGAATGAAGACCAACGTGCCGCCACCCACGGCATCCTCACATCGCGCGACCGCGTCGTGCTGCTGCAGGGTTCCGCCGGCACCGCCAAGACCTCTACAGTCCTCGCCACCGTCGCCGCGGCCGCCGAGGCCAAAGGCTACACAGTGCGCGCTCTCGCTCCTTCGGCTTCCGCCGCCCAGACGCTTGGCGACGCCCTCCGAACCGAAGGCCAAACCGTGCATCGCTTCCTCGGCGAACTCTCCCAGAACGGTACCTCGCCCGGACTGGTAGACCGCCTCACCGGCGGCCGGGAAGTCTGGATCGTCGACGAGATGAGTCTGCTCGGCACGCGGAAAACGGTTGAACTCCTCCAGGCCGCCCGCGAGCAACGAGCCCGCGTCATCCTCACCGGCGACCAGATCCAGCTCGGCAGCGTCGAAGCCGGCCAGGCCTTCGCTCAGGCCCAGGAACGCGGCCTCGACACCTTCCGCCTGACCGAGATCGTCCGGCAGCAATCCGAAGCCGGTCGCGCCGCCGTCAGGGCAATGATCGCCCGCGACGCACCGGCAGCGTTCCAGGCGCTGGAACGCGACGGAGGACGTATCATCGAAGAAGGTGACCCCGGGGCCCGCCTCATGATGATGGCCCAGCACTATGCCGCACTTACCCCGGAAGCCCGAACCAACACCATCCTCATCGAACCCAGCCGCGAGGGCAGCGAAGCGGTCAAACACACCGTCCGCACCCTGTTGCAGATGCAGGGCGAGCTCACCGGCCCAGCAGCGCCGGGAACACGCCTCCTCGACGCCGGCCTGTCCAACGCCGACAAAAAGACCGCCGTTTCCTACGAGGTTGGCCAGGTCATCCGTACCTCCAAAGCCCTTGACCTTGAAGGCGGTCGCCTGAATCGCGGCGACTACGCCATCGTCAGCGCCATCGACGCCCGTCACGATCGCCTGACCCTTCGCACCGAAGAAGGGCAATCGCTCACCCTCAACACAGGCCGGATCGACGGCCGCCAGCTCGACGTGTTCCAGCCAACACGGGGCGAACTCCAAACCGGCGACCGCGTCCGCTGGAACCGGAACGACCGCGAGCTTGGCCTTGCGCGCGGCGATTTCGGAACCGTGGCCGGCGTCGATGGCAACCGCGCCACGATCGCCTTCGAGAAGGGCCGTGAACTCCATCTCGACCTCACCGACCGACGCAATCAGCACTACGACTACGGCTATGCCGTCACCGCCTACAGCGCCCAGGGAATGACCAAGGACTGGGTCCTGCACGCCGAATCCTGGCGCGTGAATCTCGTCAACTGGCGCAGCCTGTACGTCGGCATGTCACGCGGCACCACCAGCGGCACCATCATCACCGACAACCGCGAACGCCTCGAAGACGCTATCGGCCTCCGGGCCGGCGAAAAAACCGTCGCCATCGACCCAACCCTGGTTGCCGGCGTCCGGGAAGCGATGGACCAAGCAGACAACAACCGAACCCAAAACGCAATCATCATCGACACGGCAACGCCCAAACCCGATGACCTGGCCCACGGACAAGCCGCACGCGCAGCAATCGAAAAGATAAAGGCGCCGGCACCCACAACAAACACCACCACCCCGAACCCCAAACAGCCGTTCGATCAGGGACCACAACTCACACTGGAATAAACACATTCCGACCTATACGGAAACCCGCAACCGCGCACCTGATACTTCCTCGGAGAGCTGCGCGGCGGCTATCCGAGTAGAAGTTCGTTCCAAAATATCACTCAACCACCGAAACTGCCGGCCCGATAACGCAAATCGGCGTGATCTCCGTCGCCAAAGTGAGAGGTCCGCAACAAACGCTCTGTCCGCCTCCCGCTCGATCACGGGAAGCACCGCGTTGAGATCCTGCAACACAGCATCCCACTGCCGGCCGGAAACACCGCCCCTACGCCACACCGCAACCAACCGCAAGGCCGCCTCGGCCCGCAGGCCTGCCGATCGTAACGCCAACGCTTCCTGTTCTTCCGCTTGCCGAACCGCCCGCCGGCGGGCAAGTTCCCGCACTCCAGCAGCCTCGGCGGCGGCACGCTCGTGCTCCCGGCATGCTATCAGGCGCCGAAGCGCATCCTCGTCTTGCGGATCGGCAATCTCCCACCGACCAAGATCATAAATATTCGTCGGCTGAAAAAATTGCCGCACCAAAGGTGACGTCGTAGATCCTTCCACTCCAATCCGAACCTGTGGAAATTCCGTTGAATCCAAAATAAGATGGGTGCGCACACGCGACTCGCCATCGCGCTCAAACCGGACCTCCATGCTGGCCCCCAATAGATAGTCTCCGACCAACCCATAAAAATCCCTGCTTCCTGCAAGTTTTCTCAGATCGGAATGCGAAATCATGCCCTGCAACCGCCTCTCTTTTTGTTGCACAAGCCCGGAGTTTACAAAACATAACGCCGCCCCGCAAGCTAAAACGACCGCCAAGATGGGCCAGCGTCCGACACGATACACTCGCCGAAAATGACCAACCGCCTTCCAGAGTCGATTTAATCACCCCGCTGATATAATCTCCATCAGAAGAAAGCGTCAGCCATACGACATCTCCTCGCGGACTGCCTCGTGAATCGAGTAGCCGTCTTCCGCATAGGCATCCCATACCGATCTCGGTGTCTGCGCCCAGACGTGAAAGCGCGTCGCGTCCATTTCGAGTAGGAGGTTGGGCCGGCCGAAACCGGATCGCGCCGATGCCTCCGCCGCTCGCGTGCCCAACGCCAAGAGCCCTTCGCATCCCGGTTGGCAAAACATGGTAGTACTCTCCAGATCAGGCATGTGCATCCTCCTGCGTGGAAGCGCCGGCACCACAACATAATACAACAACCAAGAATTCAGCACAAATCCGCGAGAACATTGCGCCTTAACTCGGCGTGTCCGATCCCGCACCACAACCATTCGGTGAGCCAACCGCACTACCGCCCCAACAACCCGACAACCCAGACTGCTCTTCGAACGAAGAGCGGAACGGACTCAGTTCTCCAAACCGCAAACATTCGTCTGACGTCTCCGCAACAAATCCATAAACACGCACACCCCACACGATATGCTTGCCCTCCACCAAATACCGAGGATCATTCAAATCCCAAGGCTTGAATTTATCCGACAATGCGTAATATGGAAACCAACTCATTTCAAATTCAGACCACCTGTCCATTCCAAACTTTGGCAACATTCCCATTTCAAACTGCCCGTGCTCGCTAAACTCACCATCTTCGAATTGGCCCGATCCCTTAAACAACCCGCGCATCGAAACATAGATCATCCACAGGCCCAGGCACATCAGCCCGCCGCAAACCAACACCGCCCAAAACATGCCCACCCTCCTCTCTCAATGCTCCGCCGCACGCCCGGTTGCCCGTTCCACCGCCCGATCCATCGCAGATCCAGGTAGAAACACACCCGGCACCAACCCGTGCAGTCGATTAGTTTCAGCTAAATCGGCAAACCGACGAGCCGCACCCCCACCATCAGCCACAAGTGTGGCAGCTTCCAGGCGCTCAACAATCTGCTGCGGATCCATCCTCGCCCCCACCGCCTCGTCCCTGACTTTCCGTTCGAAATCGCCCGTCACCAACGATCGTCCTGGAACACCATCCAACGCACTCATCCACCCATAATAAGTCGCCTGTGCCTCGGTAAGACCAGCCTCCCGCCCCTGCCTTGTATATTTCTCGATACGTTGACCGTACCGTTGTTGCAACGCGTCGATAGCGCCATCCCCAATATTATGTCCACTGCTCCCGGCTGCCACAGCCCCGCCAACCGCCGTCCCCAACCCGTGCAACAACTCAGCCGCCCGATCCACCAAGCCGTGGGTCTGCTCACCCGCGCCCGCGGTCCGATCCCTCTCACCTTGAGCGCGATCACGCTGCACCATGCCTTCGGCCACAGGCTGAGCCAGCTCCGCTCCAGCCTGCCGTTGACGTTCAAGACCAGCCTGATGATGCGCACGAACATCATCCTCCGCATGCCCTCCGGCAGCCAACGCTCCTGCCAGGCCGCGATTAACTTCACCCACCACACCACTTCCGGCACCACTCCCGACCGGGCCGATCGAGCCGACTGGTCCAGCCCCCCGGCCACCGCCCTCACCAGATCCACCGCCCGCTCCCCGACTCACCGGCCCGATCTCGCTCGCCACCCCGGCATTCCTCTCACTGCCGGTAACCACCGGCCTACGCCCACCCAGGGCTTTCGTCATCACCGCCCCGAACTCCGCCTGTTGCTCCGGCGACCCCCGACCAGCCCCCGATGGATCATATCCACCCAATGCTACCAGCTCGCCCATGATCTGCGCACCATCGGCTCCACCATAACGCGCCCGCCAAACCCTGCCATTCTGGATCGCCTGACCCATCGCCTGCTTGCCAAGCCCATACCGAATAACCCCAGCCGCAAGCGCTTAACGGGCTTCCGGCGACGACCGGATCGCCGTGACCGCCGCCTGCGCCGACTCACTGACCGAAGCACTCCTACTAAGGCTTTGAGAAGCCGCCTCACGATAATTCTCCTGAGCATTCAACGCCTTCGCCGCCGACTGCTCCAAGGAATTTTGCTGGTCGCTACTCGAACTCCGAAACCAAGCATGACTCCGCTCGCTTGTCACGTTCCGGGCAAGACTGTTGGTGAGATTGTTCTGAAGTGACGGATGGTCACTAAAAGCCTGTCTGATCACTGTTTCCGCCGCCGCTCGCTGAGTGTCATTGACATCCTCACGCCTCGCGAGATTCACCGCCACACCACCACCACTGCCA
>Ga0302198_10006375_pt1 | contig 10626 bp, 10 predicted proteins | sample II_Bog_N2_2_FD_193521 | JGI IMG/M metagenome (GOLD analysis project Ga0302198, IMG submission 193521) | Peat permafrost microbial communities from Stordalen Mire near Abisko, Sweden - II_Bog_N2_2 | ecosystem: Environmental > Terrestrial > Soil > Wetlands > Peat | place: Sweden: Abisko... | reverse complement strand
CGCCGGTGCGCGGTTCGGGCGCCTGCGATCTCGGTGGTGTTCTTGACCGCCTTGAGCAGGCTGACGGGATCGCTGCTGCGCAGCGGCTTGCCGCCGGCAGCCGAGATCAGCCGGCTCAGGGCATCGGCGGCGGTGGCGGCGTCGAGCGCGATTGTCGCGCCGCGCTGCGCCAGCGCGGTGAGCTCGGCCGTCAGCGCCTCCGGCTCCCTGACATCGGCCGACTGTTCGAGATGGTCGCGCGCGCTGTTGGACAGCTTGCGGTGATCGACGAACACGATGGCGCGGCCGTCCTTCGGCACCAGCGCGTAGGACAGCGGCAACGGCGTATGCGAGACGTCGGCGCCGCGGATGTTGAAGGTCCATGCCACCGCATGCGAATCCGACAGCACCAGCGCATCGGCGGCGAGCCTTGCGATCTCGAGCCTGATCCGCGTGAGCTTGTTGGCTTCCGCTTCGCCCGAAAATTGCGGGCCGTGAATCGACACCGGACCGAGCGGCGGCTTTGGGCGTTCGGTCCACACCTTGTCCAGCGGATTGCCGTCGACCGCGACCAGCTCCGCCCCGGCGCCGGCGCAGGCAGCCTGCAGCCGCTCGGCTGCCGAAGAAGTGTGCAGCCACGGATCAAATCCGAGGCGGTCGCCGGGGGTAAGATGCCGGGTCAGCCAGTTTTCCGGCGGCGGATCGGCCAACGGCTCGATGCTCCAGGCCTGTTGATCGACCTGCTTGGCCGCCTGCAGCGTATAGCGGCCGTCGACGAATACCGCGGCAGCCTGCGTCAGCACGATCGCCTGTCCGGCCGATCCGGTGAAGCCGGTCAGCCAGGCCAGCCGCTCCTCCGATGGCGCGACATATTCGTTTTGTTGTTGATCGGCGCGGGGAATCACGAATCCGGTCAAATTCCGCCGCGCCAGTTCTTCGCGGAAAGCGGACAGCCGCGCGCTCAGCGCCACGCCGCTCTCGGGTTCTTCGAACGTCTGGAAGTGAGCTTCGAACATCGCCTGGCTACCTTATGATTAGGTGGGAGAACCACGCAATCGATGCAAAATGCCCACAATTTGGCATGCAATGTGCTTGAATCGTATCGCCTGCGCTAGACGGGTTGGAACGATTGGCTGTTACAGGCATTCGTCCCACAATCTGGGGGAATTCCAGGAGTGTTTCAACTCAACGAAGAGGGGAACCACCATGCCTGCTTTCACGTTTGAGAAGATATCGCCGCCGGTCCGTCGCGGCCCGATTCCCCCGATCGTCAAGAAGCAACGCGGTGTCATCGTCCAGATTCTGGATCGTTTTGTCGAGGCGCGCGTGAAGCGCACATTGCGCGAGGAGAAGGGCGTCATCGCCCGAAGCCATCCCAAGCCACCGGATCAGGAATAGCCGATTTTTTGCAGCAGCAGGCTGCTCCAACCTTCGATCTGGATGTGCCGTTTCAGAACAAGCCCGCGCCCGCGATAGGCGGCGATCACGCTCTGAGCCTGGGACGGCAGCAAGCCCGATAGAATGACCAACGCCGATGGCGCCAGGTGCCGCGCCATCGGCGTTGCCATTTGCCGCAGCGGGTTGGCGAGAATGTTCGCCAGCACCAGATCGAACGGCCCGCGTTGGGCGAATTCCGGCGCGGCGAAACCGGTGGCGCCGATGGCCTCCACGAGATCGCCTGTCCCGTTGAGCCGGGCGTTCTCCGCAGCCACCCGCACCGACAACGGATCGATGTCGCTGGCCAGCACCCTGATCCGCAGCGCCTTCGCGGCCGCGATCGCCAGCACGCCGGTGCCGGTGCCGAGGTCGAGCACCCGCCGCGGCCGCCAGGCCTTCAGCACATGATCCAGCAGCAGCAGGCAACCGCGCGTGGTGCCGTGGTGTCCGGTGCCGAACGCCAGCGCCGCCTCGATCTCGATGCCGAGCTTGTTGGCCGGCACTTTGGAGCGGTCATGCTGGCCGTGCACGATGAAGCGCCCGGCGCGGACCGGGACCAGCTGCTCCAGCGTCGCCTTGACCCAGTCCTTGGCCTCCACAATGTCGAAGGCGATGGCTCGCGCGACCTCGTCGCCGGCGGCGATGCCGACCAGTTCGCGGATCGAGACCTGGTCGGGCGGCTCGGCAAAATGCACGGTGATGTCCCAGCGCCCGTCCGGGCCCTCGAACGCGGCGATTGCCGCCTGGCCCTCGAAAAAGCTCTCGGTCAGCAGATCGACCACGCGCTTGGCGGTCTGCTCGTCGCCGATGGCGAAGTTGGCGCGGCAGGTGGAGGGGGTGAGGGGCATGGTCGATCCGGGGCAATGCCGCAAAGGCAGAGCGGGTAAGAGGCGGGCAACAGGTCGCGATTTGAAATCAGCCCCTTAGGCCGATCGCGCTGGGGCCGCAAGCCATGGCAGGGCTGATAGGGTGTTGCAGGCGAAACGTGGATTGATTGGCGCCTCAATAGAGAGAAGATGCAGGCAGCGCCCGATTCATCCTGGCCTTGGGGGGAGCCGGTGCGGGAGGGCTAGCGATGGGAAGGCGGGGTTTTGCAACGACGATATCCAGGGTCGCTGGCGGCCTGGTGATCGTTGCCGGCTCTTTTTATGCAACCCTGAAGGTCATGGACTATTTCGACAGAGGTCCGCCGCTGATCACCATCGAGCAGGCGACTTACGGCGCCAATTGCGCCGGCGCCAAACCTGTAAACGCGACCCAACGTGTCGCCAAGGTGTGCGATGGCCGGATCTCGTGCAACATGTTGATTTCGGCCCCGGAACTCGGGGATCCGGCGCCGGGGTGCGGCAAGGAATTTTCGGTACGCTATCGGTGCAGTTGGGAACAGTCGGCTCATGGACAGAAAGTCGCTGCCGAGGCCAGCGGCTCGAAATTATACGTCGATTGCCAGAATCCAAGCTGACCGGGCGCGAGTTTCGGCCCGGGCACGAATGTCGGTGGGGCGAAATTCGCCTTTTGGCCCCTCAGGCGTGGCCGCCATTGCTGCGGCGCAGGTTCGGAAACAGCAACACCAGCGGAAGCGCCAGCGGCCCGATAATGGCGGCAATCCCCGCCCAGGTTTTAAAGCTGCGTCCGCGACGCTCGGCCATTCGACCGGCCAGATACATCGAATAGATCGAGCCGATCGTCAGCAATACCAGGACGATGTTGTCGCTCATTTTGCCGGCTCCAATGCTGCCTTACGCCAGAGCATAACCTCAGTTTGAAACTTCAATAACGCGCTGTAGGGACCGTGCTTCTGACCGGTGGGTTTGGGTGCCGTCTGTCTGGCAAAAGCCCCAGGACGATCCACGGAATAGGGAAGAAAAAGAAGAACAGCGAGCCCAGGAGGAACCAGATACGCTTGGAGCGCCCCCTTTCCACCGCGTATTCCGCAGTGAAGCGCCCGGCGAGCAACATTACCGAAAGCGTTACAGCGAGAATGAGCAGGACGAAAATGATCGAGGCGAGCATGCTGGCTCCTGTCGATGCGTTTGGGTGAGCATATAGGACTGCGGTCCCGGGCGGACAGGGGCAAACTGAGACATCACCCCACGTTCACAGCCTGTTGACGCCCATTTCGGGGTCACCCTCCGGCCAGCCATACCGCGGTTTTCCACCGGCTGCGGGGCGGGATTCGCACCGTCCATCCACCGGCTAATCCCCCCTCTATCCCCGGCTTGTCCACACCTCGTCCACAGGCTTCTCAACCGCTTCCGCAAGGCGACAGGCGGCCCCGTCCAGGCATCGACGCGCACCCTCCCGGGTTGTATCGTTGCGGTCCGGGGGCGGAATTGCCAGCCATGAAGAACGGGCTCTATTCGATCCACACCTACATGCTCGACGGCGTGAAGGGTCGCGACAGCGGGATTATGATCCTTCGCGACGGCGTGCTTGTCGGCGGCGGACCCTATTTCTGGACGGTCGGCTCCTACACCGTCGGCAACGGGACCTGGAAGGGGCAGTTCGTCACCAACCAGCATACGCCCTTCGCCGATCCCTTCGTTCGCCCGCTATTCGGCGGGCAGGAGGTCAGCAGCGGGTTTTCGGGGACATTTGCGGGCGACCAGGCCGAAGTGTTCTGCACCACGCTGGTGGGGGCCAAAAGCCTGAGCCTTCGGGCGACCCTGAAGAAGCTGGCCGACGATTGAGGGGCAACTTGCCCTGCGCAGTCGTCCGGTAGTGTGGGACGGGAACATGACAGGCGAAAACGTCGTGGCAACCGGTACCTGGTACTATGACGGCAGCGTCCCGCGCCGCATTGAGGTTTATAAAAAGGAAGCCCGTTTTGCATCGTCGCGATTTAACCGCGATACCGATGACGAGCCCACGATTGATGAGAGCCAACCAATCCCTGTGACGATAGATGGATATTTATATTACTGCTTGTTTGGCAGCTCGGACGAACACCTGTCAGTTGACGAGGTAAAGGCATGGGCTGATGCCCAACCATGGGGACCGGTGAAGTGGGATTGACCGAAATTTCAAACTGAGACACTGCCAGTCGTCCACCGGTTATCCACAGGCTGTCCCCAGACTTGCCAACAGTTCCGTCCACTCACCCCAGCAGCGCCCCGTGATCCCGCAGGACGACCTGCGCGGCATTGTGGCCGGGGGCGCCGGTGACGCCGCCGCCGGGATGCGCGCCGCTGCCGCAGTGGTAGAGGCCCTTCAGGGGGCCGCGATAATCGGCATGGCCGAGCATCGGCCGGGCCGAGAACAACTGGTTCAGCGACAGCGCGCCGTGAAAGATATCGCCGCCGAGCAGGCCGAACTGGCGCTCCAGATCGAGCGGCGACAGCACCTGACGCCCGAGCACGCTGGCCGCAAAGCCCGGCGCGTATTTGTCCACGGTCGCGATCATGAGGTCGGCGACCTCGTCGCGATGGTCGTCCCAGGATCGGCCGTCTGGCAATTGCGGCGCGACGTGCTGGCAGAACAGGCTGGCGACATGCTGGCCCGCGGGTGCCAGCGTATCGTCCAAGGTCGAGGGAATCAGCACCTCCACCACAGGCTCTCGGCTCCAGCCGTGGGCTCGCGCGTCCTGCCAGGCGCGGTCCATGTAGCCGAGACTGGGACCAAGGATGATGCCGGCGGTGAGATGATCGCCCGTGCCCGGCAGCGCCGTGAACGAGGGCAGCGCGCCGAGCGCGACATTCATCCGGAAGGTGCCGGAGCCGTTGCGCCAGTTGCGGATGCGATCGAGAAACGCCGTCGGCAGCGCGCCGGCCGGCACCAGCCGGGTGTACAGCAGTTTCGGGTTGACGCCGGAGACGACATATCTGGCGCGGATGGTTTCGCCATTGTCGAGGACCACGCCGGCGGCGCGGTCGCGCTCGACGATCACCTCCCGCACGCCGGCGTCGAGCGCGATTACGGCGCCATGGCCGCTGGCGGCGCGCGCCATCGCCTGCGTGATGGCGCCCATGCCGCCGATGGCGTGGCCCCAGACGCCCTTCTTGCCGTTCACCTCGCCGAACGCATGATGCAGCATCACATAGGCGGAGCCCGCCGCGTAGGGGCTAGCGTAGTTGCCGACGATGGCGTCGAACCCGAACAGCGCTTTCACCAGGTCGCTCTCGAAGGCGTCGTCCAGCATGTCGCCGGCCGAGCGGGTGAACAGATCGAGCAGCGAGCGCTGCTGGTCCAGCGACAGTCCGCGCAGGATATTGGCGGTGCCGATGGCGTTGAAGGCTTCCCGGATGGAGCCTATGCCAAATCCCTCAACCAGGTTCGGCGGCGCGCGCAGCACGAAGGCGCGCAGCACGTCGGCGATCACCTCCAGCTCGCGGCTGAACGCCTCGATCCTGACGGCGTCGCGGGCGCTGAGTTTTGCAACGGATTCCAGGGTGCGGCCTTCGCCCGTGAGCAGATAGGTGCCGTCGTGGCAAGGCAAAAAATTCTGCGCGCGGCGTTCGACGATTTTCAAGCCGTGATCGGCGAGCTTCAGGTCCGCAATGATCCGCGGGTTGAGCAGGCTGACGGTGTAGGCGGCGACCGAATTGCGAAACCCGGGATGGAATTCCTCGGTCACCGCGGCGCCGCCGACGACCTTGCGCCGCTCCACCACCTTCACGCGCAGGCCGGCCATCGCCAGATAGGCCGCGCAGGCGAGGCCGTTATGCCCGGCACCGATGATGACAACGTCCGTCTCTGTCATGATGGCTTCAACAAGGTTTGAATGGAGCCGTCATTCCGGGATGGTGCGCGAGCACCAGACCCGGAATCTCGAGATTCCGGGTTCGATGCTTCGCATCGCCCCGGAATGACATTTCACTCCTTAGCGAAGATGCGGATGCTAGCCCAGCATCATCTGGCGATGCGGGTTCCGCGCCCCGCATTGCCCGCCGCACCGCACTATGCTCCATTGCGGCGCCCGGCGCGCGGGCCGGAATCCCGGCGCCTGCCGGGTCGAAGCCGGAGTTTTCATGAGTTCACCCGATCCGTCCGCCGCCACGGACCAGCCCTCCGCGAGCCGCAACCGGCTGGTGCTGATCGTCTACACAACGGCCATCTTCGTCAGCGCGCTGCTGTTGTTCTCGGTGCAGCCCCTGTTCACCAAGATGGTGCTGCCGCGGCTCGGCGGCTCGCCGGCGGTGTGGTCGGTGGCGATGGTGTTCTTTCAGTCGCTGCTGCTGGCCGGCTATGCCTATGCGCACTACCTGATGCGGCTGCGCAACCGCATGCTTCCGGCGGCCATTCACCTGGTACTGCTGGTGATTGCGCTGTTGTCGCTGCCGCTGTCGATCGCCAGCGGTTGGGGCGAGCCGCCGACATCGGGCTACGCGCCCTGGCTGCTCGGCCTGTTCACGGTGTCGATCGGGCTGCCGTTCTTCGCGCTCGCCGCCAATAATCCGCTGCTGCAGGCCTGGTTCGTCCGCACCGGCCACCCCAGCGGACCGGATCCCTATTTCCTCTATGCCTCCTCGAATATCGGCAGCTTTCTGGCGCTATTGTCCTATCCGGTGCTGCTGGAACCGATGTTCACGCTGCGCACGCAGAACCTGATCTGGACCGGCGGCTACGGCCTCCTGATCGTGCTGATCGCCGCTTGTGCGGTGCTGCTGTTGCGCTCGCCGGCCGGCGCCGGCATTGCGCAAACCGAAGACACCGATGCCCCGGCGCCGCCGTGGATCCTGCGCGCGCGCTGGATTTTCCTGGCCGCGGTGCCGTCGGGCCTCTTGATCGCGGTCACCGCGCATATCTCCACCGACGTCGCCGCCGCGCCCTTGTTGTGGGTGCTGCCGCTGTCGCTGTATCTGCTGACCTGGGTGCTGGTGTTCCAGTCGCGCCCGCTGCTGCCGCACAAATGGATGCTGATGCTGCAGCCCCTGGCGATTACCGGGGTGATCGTGCTGCTGGCGGTCGGCGGCGAGCAGAATCTGCTGCTGACGCTCGGCGGGCATCAACTGTGTTTCTTCGTCATCGCGATGGCCTGTCATGGCGAACTGGCGCGCACCCGCCCGGCGGCGAAATATCTCACCGGCTTCTATGTCGCGCTGTCGTTCGGCGGCATGGTCGGCGGACTGTTCGCCGGCCTGATCGCGCCGTTCGCGTTTTCATGGATCGCCGAATATCCGATCCTGCTGGGCGCGGCGGCGCTGTGCCGGCCGCCCGGCGGCCACGAGCGGTTTGCGCGCTGGAGCGGCTGGTACTGGCCGTTTCTCGCGGTGCTCGCCATGGCCCTGATCGCGCCGTCCTGGTCCGATGGCAAGGTCATGCATTGGCTGGACGACAACAGGGTCTGGATGATCGGCGCGGTCGGGGTGCTCTCCGCGTTGCTGGCGCTCGGGCTGAACGCCAACCGCTGGAAGATATTCGCCACCGTCGCGCTGGCGCTGGTGCTAGTGCGGGCCTATCCGGCCGACAATGGCCGGGTGGAAACCGTGCGCAGCTTCTTCGGCGTCCACAAGATCGTGGTGACGCCGCACGGCCAGTATCACGTGCTGATGCACGGCACCACGATCCACGGCGCGCAGAAATTCCAGAACGACGACGGCACGCCGGTGACCGGCCGGCCCGAGCCGATCACCTATTACCACGGGGATGGCGGCATCGGGCAGGCGATCGCTGCGGTCCGCGAACGCAAGGGCGCTGCCTTGCGCGTCGCGGTGATCGGGCTCGGCTCCGGCACGCTCGCTTGTGCTTCCGAGCCGGGCGAGACCTGGAAATTCTTCGAGATCGACCAGACCATGGTCGATACCGCGCGCGACCCGAAATATTTCAGCTATATCCAGAACTGCGAACCGGACCTGAAGCCGGTGATCGGCGACGCCCGCCTGACCTTCGCGCGCGAGCCGGACGGCGTCTACGACCTGGTCATCGTCGACGCCTATTCGTCGGACGCGATCCCGATCCACCTCGCCACCCGGGAGGCGATGGCGATCTACAAGGCCAAGCTGGCGCCGCAAGGCGCGGTCGTGATGCACGTCTCGAACCGGCATCTGGAGCTGGCCAGCGTCGTGGTCGGCATCGCCGTTGCCAACGGCCTGAAGAGCTGGGTCTACAGCGAGGACTCCAACCGCGACAACGAATACATCTTCGCGACCTCTGTCGTGGTCTGCGCGCGTGCGGAGGCCGATGTCGGAAAACTGGCGTCGTCGGACGAATGGGCGCTGACGGAAGCCGACAAAAATCAGCGGGTCTGGACCGATGATTATTCCAACGTGCTCGGCGCGGTGTATCGCCGGCTGCGCGACGGCGAGCAGTAGGGCCTACATCCTGCGTTTCATGATGCGTGCTCCTTCAGGTCAAATCGGCATGCGTCGTCGCCGGGTATGCGGTGCTGACGACTCCCGGAGCGGTTCGCTCTATGCCGCCCGTTCCGGAAGGCGATCGGCATCTGCGAGCATCAGATCGAAGGCCGAAGCCTTCAATCTTTCCAGGTCGCGCTCGCCGGCGGCGGCCCGGCCGAGCAGATGCTCGGCGATTTCGAGTGCCGACGCCGACTTGCGGCGATAGAACCGTTCGTCGAAAAGCACCTCGTCCAGGGCGCGGCGTAGCGTGGCAATCGTGGCTCGGTCGTAGCTCATGTCCGGGCTTATATTTGCCGGGTTTAACAATCGAATGACTGGCGCGGCAGCCATGCGGTGAGATCAGCCGAAAGTGCTTGCATTCGTGAGATTCCGACGGGATCTTCACGTGAACGTGAGGCGGACAAAGTTAAGCGAACGTTAGCGGGCGGCTCACGGCGCCGCGGGAGGAAGGGAATCGATGCTCGATAAAGTCGACGTCCTGATCATCGGCTCCGGAGCCTCGGGCGCGGCGGTGGCGTGGAGTCTGGCCGACACCAGGATGCGGATTCTCTGCCTCGAGCAGGGCGACTGGGTGAAACCGAGCGATTATCCGAGCAACGGCCGCGACTGGGAGGCGCGCCTGTTCAGCGATTTCGCCATCAATCCCAACCGCCGGGCGCGGCCGACCGATTATCCGATCAACGACGCCAATTCGCCGATCAAGGTGGTGAACTTCAACGGCGTCGGCGGCAGCACCATCATGTACACGGCGCATTTTCCGCGCATGCACCCCTCCGACTTCAAGGTGCGCACGCTCGACGGCGTCGCCGACGACTGGCCGATCGACTACGCGACGCTGGAGCCGTATTTCGCCGAGAACGACCGCATGATGGGGGTCTCGGGCCTTGCGGGCGATCCCGCCTATCCGCCGAAAGTGCCGCCGATGCCGCCATTGCCGCTCGGCAAATCGGGCGCGCGGTTCGGCCAGGCGATGAACCAGCTCGGCTGGCACTGGTGGCCGTCCGACACCACGATCGCCACCACCGATTACGAGGGACGCGGGCGCTGCATCAACCTCGGCCATTGCACGCCGGGCTGCGCGCAGGGCGCCAAGGCCTCCACCGACATCACCTATTGGCCGCTGGCGATCCGCGCCGGCGTCGAGCTGCGCACGATGTGCCGAGTGCGCGAGATCACGGTCGACGCCGACGGCATGGCGTCCGGCGCGATCTATTACGACGCCGAGGGCAAGGAACAGTTTCAACCGGCGGAGGTCGTGATCCTCGCCTGCAACGGCGTCGGCACGCCGCGGCTGATGCTCAATTCGGTATCGGCGAAATTCCCCAACGGCATCGCCAATTCGTCGGGGCTGGTCGGCAAGAACCTGATGTTTCATCCCTACGCGCTGACCTACGGCTATGTCGAGGAGCCGCTCGACGGCAATCACGGCCCGCCGCTTTGCCTGTGGAGCCAGCAGTTCTACGAGACCGACAAGTCGCGCGATTTCGTCCGCGGCTACACGTTCCAGTTCGGCCGCGGCGTCGGCGCGATCATGGAAGCGATCGTCAGCGCCAATGCCGGCCGGCTGCCCTGGGGCGAAGACCACCATGCGGCGTACCGCAAACTCGTCAACCGCCGCATCGGCCTTTCGGCGATCTGCGAGGACCTTCCCGAGGAGCACAACCGGGTAACGCTGGATCCTGTCCTGAAGGATTCCAGCGGCGTCCCGGCGCCGAAGCTCGACTACACCATCAGCGCCAACAGCGCAAAGATGATGCAGCATGGCATCGCGCGGGCGAAGGAGGTACTGGCCGCCGCCGGCGCCAGCAATATCTGCGTCGAGAGTCCGATCCTGAACGGCGGCTGGCACCTGCTCGGCACCGCGCGGATGGGCACCGATCCCGAGCGCTCGGTGGTGAACGAATGGGGCCGCTGC
>Ga0302198_10006360_pt1 | contig 10647 bp, 8 predicted proteins | sample II_Bog_N2_2_FD_193521 | JGI IMG/M metagenome (GOLD analysis project Ga0302198, IMG submission 193521) | Peat permafrost microbial communities from Stordalen Mire near Abisko, Sweden - II_Bog_N2_2 | ecosystem: Environmental > Terrestrial > Soil > Wetlands > Peat | place: Sweden: Abisko, Stordalen... | reverse complement strand
GGTGGCGGAGTGAACCTGACGCGCGAACCCCGCAATGGCCGCACATTTGAGTATCTCGGCGAAGACCCCGTCCTGGCTGGTACGCTCATCGCCCGCCTCATTGAGGGGACCCAGTCGCAGCACGTCATCGGGGATATCAAGCACTACGCCCTCAACGATCAGGAGAGCGGACGCAACTCCGTCAACATCACCATCTCCAAGCGAGCCGCACGCGAAAGCGATCTGCTGGCCTTTGAGATCGGTGTCACCCACGGCCATCCCGCAGCCGTCATGTGCTCGTACAACCGCGTCCTTGGGGACTTCGCATGCGAAAACAAATACCTGATTACCGATGTGCTAAGAAAAGATTTCCAGTTCCCCGGCTTTGTACTTTCCGACTGGGGCGGAACGCACTCCACGGAGAAGGCCTCTGCCGCGGGTCTCGACAACGAGGAGCCGGGCCGCTACTTTTTTGAAGGCAGGTACAAGGCCGCCGTCGAAGCCGGCGCCATTTCGCAAGCCGAAACCGACGAGCATGTACACCGCATTCTCCGTTCCATGTTTGCCGCGGGCGTCATCGATTATCCCCGTCGGCGCGGCGTCATCGATCCCTTCGCTGGCCTCGATGTTGCGCGCAAAATTGAAGAAGGAGGCATCGTGCTGCTCAAGAACAAAGCTGCCACCCTGCCGCTGGTTCCAATTCGCCTGCACACTATCGCCGTAATCGGTTCTCACTCCGATGTGGGCATGATCTCCGGCGGCGGCTCCGCGCAGGTCGATCCTCCTGGTGGCAATGCCATCGCCAAGCCCGGTGATGGCGCTACTCATTGGCAGCAGGAAATCTGGTTCCCCACTTCACCGCTGAAGGCCATTCAGGCCCGCGCGCCCAAAGCAACCGTCAAGTACGACTCCGGCGATGATCCCGCGGCCGCGGCCGCCCTCGCCAAGACCGCCGACGTAGCCATCGTCTTCGCCTATCAGTGGGAGAGCGAAGGCATGGATCTGCCTACGCTCACGCTGGCGCATAACCAGGATGCACTTATCGCCAAGGTGGCGGCTGCCAATCCACACACCATCGTGGTCATAGAGTCCGGCAGCCCCGTCACCATGCCCTGGGTTGACGCCCCCGCGGCGATCCTTGAAGCTTGGTACGCTGGCTCGGATGGCGCCAACGCACTGGCCAATGTTCTGTTTGGCGCCGTTAACCCCTCCGGCAAGCTGCCCAACACCTTCCCGAAGAGCGACACAGATCTGCCGCACCCGACAATCACCCAGCCGCCGCCTGAGTCGCGGCATTTTGACGGCGCGGTGATCCCGGAGACGTGGGCAAAGGGCATGCCGGCTTTCCAGGTGGTGTACGACGAAGGCGCAAAGGTCGGCTACAAGTTCTATGACGCGGAAAACAAGCCCGTCCTCTTCCCCTTTGGTTACGGCCTCTCTTATACCACTTACCACTACTCAGGCCTCGCTATAACTCCCGGCGAGAAAGTGAAAGTAAGTTTCACTTTGACCAATGCCGGCACGCGCGCTGGGGCGGAGATTGCTGAAGTTTACGCCGCTCTTCCGGGCAGTGCCGAAGAACCTCCCAAGCGCTTGGTCGGCTTCAGCAAAATCCAGCTCAAGGCCGGCGAAAAGAAAACCGTCGAAGTCGAGATCGATCCAAAATATTTGTCCGTCTTCGACGAAGCCAAAGACGCGTGGACACTGGTTCCCGGAGAATACACAATCCTTGTCGGAGGCTCTTCGGACAAGCTTCCACTCAAGGCTACCGTCAACCTGAAGTAGAAGCTGTTTCATAAACGGGTCTTTGAAAGGGCACGGCTCCTGCCGCTCGGGTTCCATTGCTTTGAAAGGGCACGGCTTCAGCCGTGCCGCTACGGAGCAGGAAAGTCGCGGACTTTAGCCCCTGAGGGAATGCTCCGCATCCCACCAGATCTGAAAAGAGCTCTGGTCTTCCGTTAGGATTCGAAGACAGAACCGAGGGGCAATCTCCAGCAGATTGCCCCTCTTTGTATCTGCTCGCGTTCGCAACCGAAGCAATCCGTCCTGCCCTGCTCCACAGCAACCCCTGAAATGCGTTATGCTTGCTCAAGTTCAGTTTCGCTATTGAAACTGTGTACGGAGATTTGCGGATGCCCAAGACAAAGATCAAACGCCTGTATCTCATTCCTATCCTTTCAAAAGCCCTCGACGTAATTGAATTGCTGGAAGAGAGTCACGCTCCCGTTGCTCTGGAAGATGTGTACCAGAAGACGCAGATCTCAAAGACCAGTGTCTATCGCATCCTGAAGACGCTGGTGCACCGTGGCTATGTTGCCCAGGGTCAGAACGGACTGTATCGGCTGGTATCGCGTCCGAGGCGGCTGCGTTTCGGTTTTGCGGCCCAGAGCGCCGAGATGCCCTTCTCGGTTGCCGTGGCACAGAGTGTAACCGCTGCGGCAGCCGCAACCGGCGTGGAATTGCTGATGCTGGACAACCGCTACGATCCGGACATGGCGATTCAGAACGCGGAAGAATTTGTGGCGAAGCGCGTGGACCTGGTGCTCGAGTTCCAGGTGGAAGAGCATGTTGCGCCTCGAGTGGCCCACATCTTCAAGAAGGCCGGAATACCCCTGATCGCCATTGATGTGCCCCATCCCAATGCCACATACTTTGGTGTGGACAACTTCGAGGTAGGCTATGAAGCAGGCACTGTGCTGGCGCAGCACGCGCAGCGCAAATGGAAGAGCAAAGTCGATTGGGTGCTGGGTGTGGGATTTGCCGAGGCCGGCAGCTTTGTTCAAAGCCGCATCACTGGGGCATTTGAAGGAATTCGCGAACGGCTCGCCGATATTCCCGCAGACCGCTATCTTCAGATTGAAGGCCGAGGCATGCGCCAGCAAAGCAAACTGGCCGCAGCGGAGTTTCTGCGCAAGAGGCGCAAGGGGGAACACATCCTGGTGGCCGCCTCCACCGATTCAAGCGCGCTCGGCGTCCTGGACGCGGCGCGCGAGGCGGCCCGCGAATCGGACTTCGCTATCGTCGGTCAGGATTGCATTCCCGAGGCCCTCGCAGAGATGCGCCAAAGCTCCAGTGCGCTCATCGGCTCCATCTCCCACGAGGTGGAAACCTATGGACCGCGCCTCATCCAACTCGGCATTGCGCTGCTGCGAGGCCATGTCGTCTCCCCGTACAATTACGTCCGCCACAAAACAGTAACCCACGAAAGCCTGGCCACGGAAAACGCAAAGGATCGCTAGCGTCCTGTCTCCAATGTTCATGTAAGAAGTAGACCTGTCATCTTGAACGCAGCAAAGCGGAGCTGAAAGATCTGCGGTTGTCTTTTTCGTTCGCCGCTCGCTCCAAGCCATTCTGTCCGGCTAGCCCGTTAACCAGGCGCTACCCGCAAACTTGTCATTTAAGCTCGCTCACAACTCCAAATGGCGCAGCCTCGGGTCCGATGCAAGCTGGCGTCGAATCTCTATCGCCCGCTCTCGCAATCGTTGATCAGAATCCGACTCCGCTTTGGTCAACAGCTCCTTCGCGGTGGCGATCCCTGCATCCCCCAATGGGCCTTCGAGAATCATTCGCAAAGCCATCAGACCATTCCATCGGATGCCTTCGTTGCTATCCTCCAAGAATTCACCCACCCACGGCAATGCACGCGAGTCGGCCATTTCCGCAAGCAGGAAAACTGCGGCACCGGCGGGATGAGAGGCGGGGGCACTTTTGTAAATTTCGTAGCAACGTTCCATCGCAACAGTTGAGCTCAAGATGATGAGAACCTGCTCTACAGTGAATTCGCCAGGTTTCTGATTTGCCCAGTGGTCAACAGCCTCCCTTATGTTCTGTTCACCAAAAAGCAGTTCTAAGGCTCTCCTGCCTCCGTCCGTGCCAACGATCCGTTCCCGTCCGTCAGGCTCAAAGCCATCGACCTTGATAGCAATTTCGCGCCAATCAATCGCCATTCTTGCTCTCCGTTGCTTCGATAGTCGCACTTCGGGCCGGGTTTCGGGAGGCTTGTCGCACATCCGTCAGTCATGTCGCAGGCAATAACTGTCAAACACATACATCCGCTAGACAGCCCTAGCGCTAAACGGGAACCAAAAAGGACCGGCATGGGACAGTTCAGGCCTCTCAATTCGCCCGGATCGATCAATCCTCAGCGAAGCGGCCAGGACCGGGAACGACAAATGCCGCAGCGGCCGCCATCGAATTCTCGCGATTCCCGGCCACTGGAATAGCGGAGCCGCCCAGCGCGCAAGCGCCGTCAGCTGCATGCAATGCTCTTGTTTAAGTCCCACAGAGCGGGGTGAAACCGCCGACCCCCCTACCCGTTTTTCCCGCTTTTTCAAAACACTAAAATACATAGAATCAACAACCTGACATCAAAATCTGGCAACCATACAGTAAACAAAGCCCTTCAAGAACTGCTCTTTTTCACCCCAAAACAGCCCTTTTTTGCCAGTTTCAGCCCGAAAATGCCCCAGATCGAAGGATTGAGGTCGCGCCCGGATGATCGCCCATCCGGAAGTCAGGCCGCAGTCAATACCCCAGAATTCGATAAAGGATTCTCAGAACTCTAAAAGTCAACAAGGGCAATGGTCTTAAACTGAGGTGTGGAGGGCTCTATGAGCGATGGCCGCGAGGAGCGCGAAGAACGTGAGAAGCGCCGCGAGCAGGAAGAGCGGGAGAATCGCGAGGACCTTATTGACCGCATCCCCAAAGATGAATGGGAGCAGGAACGGCCCGACTCCTAACGAGGTCCCTAGCCTGATATATCGCGAGCGGGACACGTTTCGGGAAGGGACAATGTCGTAGACCGGGTAGAATTCGATGGATGCGCGAGGATTCGCCCTGAGCTTATCCGGCGAATAGGGCACAAGCGCTTTCTTAGCGAACATTCGCCTTATCTAAACTTTTGAAATAATTGGTGGACCTGATCGGGATCGAATCGATGACTTCTTCCATACCATAGCGGCCAGTACATTACATTCAACAACTTACAACGGGGAACGGAACTGCCAAGCACCCGTAAGTACCTGCAAGCACGCCAAAAGAATTTAATTCTTGGGTCGAGGCTTGGGTTGGAAGATGCCCTGTCTCTCGACCCAACAGTGGTATTCCTTTGCTGGAGGACCGTCGGTTTTCGGATTGGATCTGCCGGGGGGATCCCGTTTGTAATAATAGTTCCTAAGGAAACGATCTACTTGTCAATAGGATTTTCTCCGAAATTTCTGCGCGCCGGAGGCATGAATCTGCGTGGTTATCCGCCGCATCCAAATATCGAGTTAGAATAGATACAGCGCAATGGTTCTCCACCAGCCCATTCCGGCACTCCTCTAGCGGCGCCCGCCGCCTATATCGTTCTGCGCCCATTTTCCTCTGCAATTCATTCATAAGAGATTTGCCGCCATTGAGCGGCGAGGAGTTCGCGATGATCGATCGTTTGGAACAGATGGAACAGCGCTACGACGAGTTGTCCGTCCAAATGGGGTTGCCCGAGGTTATTAGCGACCACGAAAAATATCAGAAGGCCGGACGGGCGCTTCGAGAGCTTACTGAGCCAGTGGCGAAGTTTCGCGAACTGAAGCAGGTGAAGCAGGGGCTTGCGGAGGCGCGCGCGATGCTCGCCGAGAACGATCCGGACATGCGCGCGATGGCCGAGGAAGAGATTGCCTCGCTGGCGCCGCGCGAGCCTGTGCTTGAAGAAGAGATCAAGGTGCTGCTGCTGCCCAAGGACCCCAACGACGAGAAGAACGTGATTCTTGAAATTCGCGCGGGGACGGGCGGGGACGAGGCGTCGCTGTTTGCGGCGGAGATCTTCCGCATGTATACGCGCTTCGCGGAGCAGCACAAGTGGAAGGTCGAAGTGCTGTCGATGTCGGAGTCGGGCGTGGGCGGGTACAAGGAAGTGATCGCGATTATCGAAGGCGAGCGGGTGTATTCGCAGATGAAGTGGGAGAGCGGCGTGCATCGCGTGCAGCGGGTTCCGGCAACGGAGACGCAGGGGCGCGTGCATACGTCGGCGATCACGGTTGCGGTGCTGCCTGAGGCCGAGGATGTGGACATCAAGATCGAGGCCAAGGACCTGCGCATCGATACGTTCTGCTCTTCGGGGCCGGGCGGGCAATCGGTGAATACGACTTATTCCGCGGTGCGGATTACGCACATTCCCACGGGCACCGTGGTCAGCTGCCAGGACGAGAAGTCGCAGATCAAGAATCGGGACAAGGGCATGCGCGTGCTGCGTTCGCGGTTGTACGAAGTGGAGATGGACAAGCAGAATGCGGAGCTGGCGAAGGCGCGCAAGGAGCAGGTCGGCACCGGCGACCGCAGCGAGAAGATTCGCACCTATAACTTTCCGCAGAATCGCATGACGGACCACCGCATCGGGTTGACGCTGCATCAGCTTGACCTGGTGATGGAGGGACAGTTGCAGCGGATTGTGGATGCGCTGGTTACGCACTACCAGGCGGAACAGTTGAAGGGCGAAACCGGTCGGGCGGCCTGATCCGTGGCGACGGCGCGCAGCGTGATTGCCAGAGGCACGAAAAGTCTCGCGGCGGGGCCGCACCCGGAGCGCGCCCAGCAGGACGCGGAAACGCTGCTGCTTGGCGTGTTGGAAACAAGCCGCGCCTGGCTGCTGGCACACATGGACGAAGAGCTCGAGCAAGGCGCTTCGATCCGTTACATGGTCCTACTTAGTTTGCGATCCAAAGGTCAGCCCATCCAATATATTGCGGGCCAATGTGAGTTTTACGGTCTTCCGATTCGCGTAAGCGCGGGCGTGTTGATTCCGAGGCCGGAGACCGAGCACCTGGTGGATCAGGCGCTCTTGCTGGCCGCAAGGTTTCGAGCGCCCCGCATCGTGGACGTAGGAACCGGTTCCGGTTGCATAGCCATTGCGCTAGCGCATCACTTGCCCGAGGCGAAAATCACGGCGATCGATCTCTCGTCAAAGGCCCTGATTCGTGCCAGTGAAAGCGCCGCGCTCAACCAGGTCTTGCCTCGAATCCGGTTGCTTGAAGGCGATTTGCTCGCGCCGGTGGCGGGCGAGCAGTTCGAGATTGTCGTTTCGAATCCGCCGTATATTCCGGAGGGGGATCGGGACTCCCTGTCAGTCGAAGTGCGCGAGCATGAGCCTTCACTGGCGCTGTTCGCCGGCGAAGATGGCCTGGATGTTTACCGACGTCTGATCCCGGAGGCTTCCGCGGTGCTTGAACCCGGTGGATTTCTGCTGATGGAGATTGGCTATGGACAGTCAGAGCCAGTTGCCGATCTTCTCGCGCAAGCCGGATTTTCAGGAATCGATTTCGTCTCCGATCTGCAATCTATTCCCCGCGTAGCCTGCGCCCAGCGGCCCCAGGGCAATCACATGAAGATAGTCGAGTTGGACGAGTGAAACTCGCCGCGTCCCTACGGGACGCGAAGACGCGGTTGCCGCCCTATCCCAGGATTGCGCTTCGCTTCATCCTGGGCTATTTTCGTTCCTTCCCTCCGGGAAGAGGGCGTTCGTTCCTTGTTCCCTGCACCGATGTTCCTTTTCCCAACAACGAATTGAAGCATGTCTGGCAACAAGAATCGTTCCTGCGATTGCCCGCCAACGGCCTGCTTGATTCATCGAAACGCCAAACCCATGTTGTAGACTTCTTTGCGAAAGGAAATTCTTGAATGCCCTCATCGAAAGGTTATGCTGCGCTCGATACGCAGTCCGCGCTTGGCCCGTTCAACTTCACCCGCCGCGAACCGCTCGCGAGCGAGATTACTGTCGAGATACTATTTTGCGGTGTTTGCCACTCCGACTTGCACATGGCGCGCAACGAGTGGGGCAATGCGATCTATCCCATGGTGCCGGGACATGAGATCGTTGGACGCGTCACGGCGGCGGGCAGCGCTGTATCAAGATTTAAAGTGGGCGACATTGCGGCGATTGGCGTGATTGTGGATTCGTGCCGCAAGTGTGCGCCTTGTACTCGGGGCGAAGAGCATTTCTGCGACGAGGGCGCTACTCTGACTTACGCGGTCCCAGACCGCTTGGACGGCTCGATCACGATGGGCGGTTACTCGAATAATTACGTAGTCGACGAGCGGTTTGCGCATACAGTTCCGGCGAACCTTGATCTTGCCGCTGTTGCTCCGCTGCTGTGCGCGGGAATTACGACTTACTCGCCATTGCGCCACTGGAAGGTTGGCCCCGGCAAGAAGGTGGGCATTGTCGGTTTAGGCGGGTTGGGACACATGGCGCTGAAATTTGCGCATTCATTTGGCGCCCATGTTGTGCAGTTCACCACCAACCTGCGCAAGAAGGAAGACGCGCTCAGGCTGGGTGCGGACGAGGTGGTACTGTCCACCGATCCGGAGGCGATGAAGGCGCACGCCAAATCGTTCGACTTCATTCTGGACACGGTATCGGCAAAGCATTCCATCGACGACTACCTCACTCTCCTCAAGCAGGACGCGACGATGACGCTGGTCGGGCTGCCGGAAATCCCGCCATCCTTTTCGGTCTTCAACCTGATCGGCAAGCGCGCGTCGATCGCCGGGTCGATGATCGGCGGCATGCCGGAGACGCAGGAGATGCTGGATTATTGCGGCGAGCACAACATCGTTTCCGACGTCGAAGTGATCCGCATCGACCAGGTCAATGAGGCCTTTGAGCGGCTCCTCAAGCAGGATGTGAAATACCGGTTTGTGATCGATATGAGTTCGCTGGGATAGGGAAAGCCTGAATGAGTTGAGTTGCGCGATGTCTACAAAGAAACAGGGTTGCGATTGAGTTGGATTTTGAACAGTTGGAACGCGAGGACGGCGCGAATTGTTCGAGTGAATTCAGCGAGTTAGCGTCCGCTTCGCGGACATAGCAAGTTAGCGAGTTAGCGGTGGCATTGGCGGGCAAACGTCTCATCCCCCCATGGGTCGGCAACGCCGGCGGACGACTGTTACAAAGCCTTCAAAAACCCAGGCTGACGTGAGTTTTCCGCAGTCAGTTAAACCGTGCACACATAAAGCAGCGGGTCTCCGACTTAATCCGAGTTCCCCAAGCCGTTTCAGATAGGCGATCCTCACCCTGTTGCGTGTTCGCCGACGCGCATGTGGTAGTTGAACACCACCAGGGTGAGGATTCCGAAGACCATGGCCAGCAGCGCCAGGGGCGGTCCAAACGGGTACCCTTCTGCCAGCGAAAACCGGATGAGCACAATCGATACAACGAATGCGGCGCTGCGGAACACGGTCTCATAGTGTCCGGACACAACAATCGACAGAATCAGGATGAGCACATCGGTGAAGATCATCACGGTGAACAGGTCGTTGTAGAACGTGGTTGAGTGTTCCATCCCGCCTTGTCCGGAAAGCGCTACGTGGACGATGTCGATCCCCATCAAGCTGAGGTTATAACCAGCCATGATGAGCAGCAGCACGCCTAACCCGAGGGCGACGGCCTTCTTCTGCGCGACAAAAAGCAACTGAGCTTTCGACGGTGCAGTTTTGTGGGTTTGAGCAAGGGTTGGCCGTGCGACGTGCTGGAAAACCGCGACCAGCAGGTACATCAGGAACCCCGCCCACATATCGACGAATAGCGGCAGGGCGCTCCAGGTCATGCGATGCTGCGACACCATTCCGGCCGCTTCGGGAAGGTCCTTGAAGACTTCCCGGATGAAGATCAGCGACACAATCTCAAACTGGTAGGCGACCGATTTGGTAGTCGACTCATGCAGGGCACCAATCAGCGTGACGACTTCGTAGAACAGAATGAAGTTGAACGGCGTGGAGATAGCCGCCAGGTAACTCTCCCCCGCATTGGCGAGCAGTGCGGGAGGATGGGGGAGCGTCTTCGCGAGAAAGATGACCAGCAGGTGAGTGAAGAATCCGATGACTGCCAATCGGACGACCAGATGCTTGAGCGCGGTCTTCTTGCTGTCGGAGAATACATGGTCGTGGAACTCCCCGAGCCGCAGCCATACGAGGCCGGGATGGTTGGAGTGCCCTGGATGGACTTCTTCTTGCGCAGTTGTCATATTTTCAGGGAAGTAGAGTAGTTAGATTAACCTATCTGCCCCCTAGCCGGCGCGGCCAGTTTTGGTCAGTTCGCGATAGAAGCCCAGGTCCCGTCCGCTGAGGCTCTTGGAGATGTAGGCAATCTGTCCGTAGTGCAAGCCGAAGTGCTCGACAACCTGATAGACGGCTTCCAGTCCGCTGACGTGGTAGCCCTGAATCTCGAAAGGCGCGGTGAGATCGGCCTCAGTGAGCCGCGCCAGCACCTGGGCGGCTTCGTCCATCGTCGCGCCGAGGCGAGCAAGCAATTCAGAAGCCGTCAGGCCGCTGTCGGTAGCGAATTCCGCGGGGCGGTCGCGGTCGTCCTCGCTGCGGTTGAACGGGACCACGAGCCACTGGCGCACATTGCCGTTGAGGTGGAGGATGAGGTTGCCGATGCTGTTCGATGCGGCGTTGGGACGCCACCATACCTGCTCGCCGGTGAGCGATTCAACGCAAGTACGAAGGCGGGGCCAGTAGTGATCGAAGAGCTTGCGCCGGGAGAACTCGATGAAGAGTGGTGTGACGTTGGGGTGAGTGTCGGACATGAGAGGGTTGGGCTCCTTCAGTTGAATGGTAGCAAGGCGGGGAGAGAACGGCCGCGATGTGGTCAAACACTCTACATTTCCGGTGCAAAATGGTGGATATGCGACA
>Ga0302198_10006349_pt1 | contig 10655 bp, 6 predicted proteins | sample II_Bog_N2_2_FD_193521 | JGI IMG/M metagenome (GOLD analysis project Ga0302198, IMG submission 193521) | Peat permafrost microbial communities from Stordalen Mire near Abisko, Sweden - II_Bog_N2_2 | ecosystem: Environmental > Terrestrial > Soil > Wetlands > Peat | place: Sweden: Abisko, Stordalen... | reverse complement strand
CGTCATCGACTTTTCCAGTCTTCCCATCAAAGATCGCGGTGCCAGCTGCCAGTACGTGGAAAAAACCTCCGGCAAAGCCCTCATCGACCCAATCTCCATGCACGTCGTCCACATGGACACCCGGACATCCGACCACGAGATCCTCCCCGGCACGCGCGGAGACTGGGACTGGTCCATCGACTACTCCCGCATCACTCTGAACGGCAAGACTTTCTGGCTTCCCTCCAGCATTCGTTCCACCGCCATGGCCGAGTCATCCAGCAGCACCGACAAGCCCCCTGCCGCTGGCGCCCCTCGCGGAACGACCGCCTACAACAATGCTCCCCCCAGCACCACGATGGCCTCCAAAGGCGCTGCCACGTACCACCTCTTGGAAACCTTCACCGGCTACCATCTGCTTACCGTCGAATCGAGGATCGTGCCCGCATCCGGCGATCCCGCCCCCAACCCAACCGCTCCGCCCCAGCCCTGATCGCGGTGCGCAACCTCCTCACCCCATCCCATCGAGTTCCACCCCGCGTCATCGCCGAAGACTGGCATTTCCGGGCGCATTGCTTGACGGAGCGCGCCAATGAACCTAGCATCCGAGACAATGGACACCCCTCCCCAACTTAGCGGCCAGCTCCTGGGAAACTACCGCGTTTTGGAGAAGCTGGGTAGTGGAGGCATGGGAGCCGTCTACCGGGCTGAGGATGCGCGGCTCGACCGGCAAGTGGCGCTGAAGGTCCTTCTGGACGATTCGGTCCTCGACAGCACCTCCGTCGAAAGATTCCAGCGCGAAGCCCGTTCCGCCTCCAGCCTCAACCATCCCTATATCTGTACGGTATATGACGCCGGCGAAACGGATGGAGTCCCGTATCTTGCGATGGAGCTGTTAGAAGGCAAGACGCTCGCCGCGATGATCGCTGGCCACCCGCTCAAGACTGAAACCATCCTCCACCTGGCAATCCAAATCTGCGACGGACTGCAATGCGCCCACGAGAAAGGGATCGTACACCGCGACCTGAAGCCCACTAACATCTTCGTCACCAGCCGTGGAGATGCAAAAATACTGGACTTTGGGCTCGCCAAGAAGATGGAGCCGGATAGCCCCGCGACCGGCGCATCGGTGGTAGCCACGGCCATGACGCAGTATGGACAACTGCTGGGGACCACGCCCTACATGTCGCCGGAGCAGGTAGAGGGCAAGAATCTGGACGCGCGCAGCGACTTGTTTTCTCTCGGCGCGGTCCTCTATGAAATGGCGACTGGGCTGGCCGCATTCCGTGGCGCAAACGCGGCAACCATCCTTGCCGAAGTTCTTCGCAGTGAACCCCAGCCCGCCAGGATGCTGAATCCCGAGCTTCCGGCAGAGTTGGAGCGCATCATCGGCAAAGCACTCGAGAAGGATGTAGCGGACCGGTACCAATCTGCCAAAGAACTGATGGTCGACCTTCGCCGGCTGACGAAGCAGCTCACCGCGTCGGCCACTCAATCCGCTGAAGCGGTCGCCAACGCGCGAAGAATCCGTATCGCCGTTCTTCCTATCGAGGACCGGGGCAGCTCCGACCAGGACTACTTCACCATGGGCTTGACCGAGGACATGATCGCGCTCCTCTCTCGCGTCGACTCTAAGAAACTCCGCGTCGTCGCCGGGCCCCGCCTTCGCCCCGACGAAGATGAGGAAGCAGGCCTCGACCGCCTGCAACGCGAACTTAATCTCGACTATCTGCTGAAAGCATGGATCCGTCGTTCCCCTGACAGCATCCGGATATGCGCCCAACTGCACGACCTTCGCGATAAGAGCCTGCTGTGGTCGGAAATCTACGACCGCAAATCCGCTGACTTGCTCGGCGTACAGGAAGACGTGACGCAACACGTGAGCCGTTCCCTCGCCGTTGAGCTTCTTCCTGGATCCACGTCGGGTGGGTCAATCGGTTACTCGCGCAATCCAGCAGCCTACGACGCCTATCTGAAGGGGCGATACTTCTGGCACAAGATGACGAGCGACGGGATCCGAAACAGTCTGAGCTACTTCGCCCAGGCGCTGGCAATCGACGCAAAGTTCGCCCCCGCCTACGCCGGTCTGGCGGATTGTTACGCGCAGATGGGCTCCGTCCGTCTGAGTATGATGAAGCCGATCGACGCTCTTGCGCAGGCGAGGTCTCACCTTAGCCGAGCCATGGAAATCGACAACACCCTGGCAGAGAGCCATTGCACACTAGGCCTGCTGAAGATCTGGTACGAGTTGGATTGGGCGGGCGGGGAGCGGGAGTTCCGGCAAGCCCTCTCTCTGGATCCAAACAACATCGCGGCAATGCTGTGGCAAGCTCCCTTTCTGGGCGCGATGAATCGACACGCGGAGGCCATCGCAAGCGTTCATAAAGCACTGGAGTCCGAGCCGCTCTCGCCAATCGTCAACACGTATCTCGGCTTGGCGCAGTCCAACGCGGGGCAATCCGACCTGGGGATCCGGCAACTGAAACTAGCCATCGAGCTGGACCCGTTCTATTACCGCTCCTATATGTTTCTAGCCGGGGCACTGGAGATGGTCGATCGATTCGACGAGGCGATCGTTGCCTATCGCCAAGCACTCGCACTCAATCCGGACAATCTGGAATCGCTGGCATTCCTGGGCGGTGCCTTGGCGTTCAGCGGTGATCGCAGCGGAGCGATGGAGATCATGGAGCAAGTAAAGACCAGCGAACGCCCCTTCGAGCCCGCACTCTTCATCGCCAATATCCACGGCTGCCTGGGCGACGCCTCAGAAACCTTCCGTTGGCTGCAAATAGCCTACGAGCGCAAGGCGTCGCCCCTCTACATCGTTGGCTTCCGCAAAAGCTTCACTCAGTATGAGTCGGATCCTCGATACGGTGCGTTTCTGAAACAAATCGGGCTCCCGCGCAAATAAGAGTCAGCTTTACTTTGCCGGAGGAATGTTCTGGTTGAACCGGAATACATTCTCCGGATCGTACTGCGCCTTCAAACGCGACAGCCGGTCATAATTGACCCCGTACGATGCGCGAACGGCATCGCCCCCCTCATCTCCCAGGTAGTTCACATAGCTGTCGGAAGCGCCAAACTTCTCCATCTCCGCGGCAAATCCTCGCGCCCACGCCATGCAAGACTCAGCCAGCGCCGGATCATTCCAAGCCGCCATGATGTTGATGCTGTAGTGATCGCGGCGCAGTCCAAATGCAGTCTCTGTCGCACCTACGCGGCTCGCTGCCCCATGCATATGTTCAATCACCACCTGCGTCTCCGCCGTCGGGGCCGACTCCGCATACTCGACGATTGCGCCCAGCGCCTCATCCGTCAATTCGCATAAAAAGGGGCACTTGAAGTAATAGTGCATCCCGGCCGGCGCACTGAAATCGAGCATCGACTGAATCTCGGTGTATCGCTTTTCGCCCGTCATATCCGCGATCGGCGGATCGGCAAGCCTAAACTGCTGGATATCCCGCACAGCATCCGCGCTGTCTCCGCTGTGACACATGGCAATACCCGCCAGCGCCGACCCGTGGCCCGTCATCAGCGCCGCGTACGCCGTAAGCTCATCCGGCGCCGCCACCGTGACATCGCGATAGCGGCGAAACAACTCTAACGCTTTGCTCCGCGGATACAGCAGTACTCCACCATGGACCGACTTCAACGGATGAAGGCGAAACTTGAAAGCTGTCACAATTCCGAAGTTCCCACCGCCGCCGCGGATAGCCCAGAACAGATCCGGGTTTTCCGTCGCGCTTACCGACAAATGCTTCCCCTCGGCAGTCACCAGTTCGGCTGAGATCAGGTTGTCGCAGGCCAGGCCATGCTTTCCCATCAACCAGCCAATGCCACCGCCCAGCGTCAGTCCCGCCACTCCCGTAGAGGAGATGACGCCCCCCGTGGTCGCCAACCCAAACTTTTCCGTCTCACGGTCGAACTCACCCAACGTGACTCCAGCCTCAACTACAGCGGTTCGATGAGCCGCATCGACCTGGATGCCCTTCATCGGAGACAGATCGACCATCAGCGCGCCATCGGCGACCGCCTTCCCCGACACGCTGTGCCCTCCACCGCGCACCGACAACGGCAGGCTCCTGGAACGGGCGAAACGGACCGCCTCCATCACATCGGAGGTGCTAAGACAGCGCACAATCGCAAGCGGCCGGCGATCGATCATGCCGTTCCAGACCCGGCGCGCGGTCTCGTAATCAGAGTCTTCCGCGGTCAGAACAGGGCACGCAACCGCTGCCCGCAGGCTTGGGATTTCGTCATCAATTGTCGGGTCAGAGGAATTCACTCACGCAGCCTAACACAACAAGCAACGTGGAATGTATCTCAAAACGCATCCGGCAATCCCCGACTCACCAGCTCCGCCAAAGCCTAGATACCACTAACGTGGAATAGAGGTTTTGTGCTTCCTCCGCAATCATCGGGTTCAGGGATCACGTTGCGCTCTTCCGATCCGTCCCGAAGTTCCATATCTTGTTGTCGGTGCATAGAAGGATTCCACGTGCTGATCCAGACCAATCCGGCGCGCATTCGGGAAACGTCTGCAACGTATATAGCGGATGAGTCTAGCGACCCCACCCTGCAGGAGATCCTGGTTGCCCTCTCCTTCGCCCTGGATCTGACCGAGGGCGCGGTCCCCGGTCACGCCATCCGTTCCTGCCTGCTCGCGGTTCGGCTCGCTCAGGCCGTGGGCCTGGACGAAACCACCGTCTCCGATCTGTACTACGCCTCGCTCCTCAAAGACGTCGGCTGTAGTAGCAACTCTGCACGCATGTGCCAAATCGTCGGCGGAGACGACCGGGTAGTCAAAGCCGGTGCCAAACTCGCAGACTGGACCCAGCCCTTGAAGCCCGAGCTTTCAACGCTCAAGATGCTCTGGCAGCAGGTCCTCCCCGGAGCTTCGCTGGTGAGAAAGGGCGCTCGCATCGTCAAGCTTGCTGCAACCCAACACGAGAACAATCGCGAGCTCATCGAACTCCGCTGCGACCGCGGCGCCACCATCGTTCGCAAGCTGGGCTTGCCGCTTGAGGCTGCTGTCGCGGTTCGCCACCTCGACGAACACTGGGACGGCGGCGGCTATCCCCAGGGATTGAAGGGCACCGCCATCCCCATCCTCTCCCGACTGATGGCGGTATCGCAGCATCTGGATGCCTTCTGCATGGAGCGTGGTCCGCAAGCCGCCATCGATACGCTCGTCGACCGCTCCGGCAGATGGTTTGACCCGACCCTCGCTGCGGCAGCCGTCGCGCTCGACAAGTCGCGAAAACTCTTTCACCATTGCCTCCCAGACGACCGAGTCGCAGATACCCGAGAAGCGATCCTCCGCCTCGGCCCACAAGAGCAGACACTGCTGTCCGCCGTGGACATCGACGCCATCTGCGAAACCTTCGCCGACGTCGTCGACGCAAAATCCCCCTTCACCTATCGCCATTCCGTCGGAGTAATGGATGCCGCCGTGGCTATAGGAAATGCCATGGGCCTTCCCGCCGAGCGGATGCAGTTGCTCCGCCGAGCAGCCTTGCTCCACGACGTCGGCAAGCTCAGCATCTCCAACACCATTCTGGACAAGCCAACCCGGCTCGACGATAACGAACTGAAAATCATCAAGGGCCATCCCGGACTGGGCGCGGACATCCTGCGCCACATCGGCCCCTTCCGCGAAATTGCAATCATGGCTCGGGAACATCACGAGAAGCTGGACGGTTCCGGCTATCCCGCCAACCTCGCCGCAAAAGACCTCTCGCTCGAATCGAGACTTCTCGCGGTCGCTGACATCTACGGCGCGCTCTCCGAAACGCGCCCCTACCGCGAAGCCCTCCCACCGGCACAAATCATTGCGATCATGGACCGCGATATCCCGGCAAAACTCGACGGCGCCTGTTACGAAGCACTCCGCAGCGTCATGGACGACCTGACCTTGCCCGCGCACGGATCGGAGCAGCCCGTCACCGACCGCTGGGCCTCATCCAGCTTCGACGCCGTCGAAGTCTACATCTAACCTCCCCCAAAAGTCCCATCCTCTAACACTCACGGAATCACCGCCCCACCGTCTACACTGGTGCCATGTGTGGAATCGTCGGATACATTGGCCCCAATCCTCCCGTCCCCATCATCATCGAAGGCCTCCGCCGCCTCGAATACCGCGGCTATGACTCCGCAGGCATCGCCATCGCCGGCGGCCCCGACGGCAAGCTCCAACTCCGCCGTGCCCCCGGAAAGCTCCGCAACCTCGAAGCCATCCTCGCCGCCGACCCGCTCGCCGGCACCTACGGCATCGGCCACACCCGCTGGGCCACGCACGGCCGACCCACCGAAGAAAACGCCCACCCTCACCGCGACTGCACCGGAACCCTCGTCGTCGTCCACAACGGCATAGTCGAAAATTACCTCGCCCTCAAATCCGAGCTAGCCGCCAAGGGCCATCACTTCGTCACCGAAACCGACACCGAAATCATCGCCCACCTCATCGAACAGGAACTGGCTGACGCCAAGCCCGCGATTCTCCTCGAGGAAGCCGTCCGCCGCGCCGTCAAGCGCCTCACCGGAGCCTTCGCCATCGGCGTCCTCTCCGCCAAAGAGCCCAACAAGCTCGTCGCCGCCCGCTTCGGCCCACCCGCCGTCCTCGGCATCGGCGACGGCGAATATTTCCTCGCTTCCGACGTTCCCGGCATCCTCCATCACACCCGCAACATCCACTTCCTCGCTGACGGCGAAGTCGCCATCCTCACGCGCTCCGGCATCACTCTCACCGACTTCGATGGCGCGCCCCTCCCGCTGAAAATCCAGCGCATAGCCTGGGACCCCATCCAGGCCGAGAAGGCCGGCTACAAGCACTTCATGCTCAAGGAAATCTACGAGCAGCCCCGCGCCATCCGCGACACCATCCTCGGCCGCGTCTCCCCCGATACCGGACACGTCTTCCTCCCCGACATGACCATCACCGAGGCCGACCTCCGCGCCGCCACCCAGATCACCATCGCCGCCTGCGGAACCTCGTGGCACTCCGGCCTCGCCGGCAAGTTCATGATCGAGCGTCTCGCCCGCCTCCGCTGCGACGTCGACTACGCCTCCGAATTCCGCTATCGCAACCCCATCGCCGACCCCCGCGCCATCGGCCTCCTCATCACCCAGTCCGGCGAAACCGCCGACACCCTCGCCGCCCAGCGCGAACTCATCGCCCTCGGCTCAAAAACCCTCGCCATCTGCAACGTAGTCGGCGCCGCCGTCTCCCGCGAGGCTCAGGGCACCATCACCACCAACGCCGGCCCCGAAATCGGCGTCGCCTCCACCAAGGCCTTCACCGCCCAACTCACCGCGCTCTTCCTCCTCGCCCTCAAACTCGGCCAGGTCCGCAACACCGTCTCCGACGAAGAATCCCTCCACCTCGCCACCGAACTCGGCAAAATCCCAGCCAAGCTCGAAATCATGCTCCAACTCAATCAGCCATCCGCCCCCGGCATGTCTGAGGGAGTCGCCGCGCCCACCCCGGCCACCAATCCAGCCCTATGGGCCAACCCCGACCGCCGCACCCGACCGCGCCTCTCCCTCACCGACCAGTGCTGCGAACTCGCAAAAATCTTCTCCACCTCCAACGACTTCCTCTTCCTCGGCCGCGGCATCCACTACCCCATCGCCCTCGAAGGCGCGCTCAAGCTCAAAGAAATCTCCTACATCCACGCCGAAGGCTACCCCGCCGGAGAGATGAAACACGGCCCCAACGCCCTCATCGACGAAACCCTCCCCGTAGTCTGCATCGCCACCCAGGACCCATCCGACCCCACCAGCGTCCTCAAGTACGAGAAGACCCTCAGCAACATCCAGGAAGTCACCGCCCGCTCCGGCCGCGTCATCGCCATCGCCATTGAAGGCGACCAGACCATTGCCCAACTCGTCGAACACGTCATCTACATCCCCGCATCCCCCGAGCTACTCCTACCCATCCTCGAAGTAGTCCCCCTCCAACTCCTCGCCTACCACATAGCCGTCCGCCGAGGCTGCGACGTAGACCAGCCCAGAAACCTCGCCAAGAGCGTTACAGTGGAATAGCAAAGCTTGCCCATTTTCTGGGGGGGGGGCCAAGAGCGTTACAGTGGAATAGCAAAGCTTGCCCATTTTGTTGTTGTTGTTGCCTGAACTGACAATTGTTGTGGATATTTTGGATCGCTAAAACCCGCATGAATACTGATCAATACCGGCGGGTGGCCCACCCTTTACCAACCTCAAAACTTCGGTTGCCCCATCCTTCGCGCATTTGCGAAGGGTGGGACGTAGCCCTCTCGCACCGCCCACTTCCATCCCACCTCTAAGCGGGGAGTAAACTTCTCCCACCACCATGCCAACGGGTCTCAAACGCTTTCAACAAACCGGCCACTTCCACTTCGTCACCTTCAGTTGTTACCAGCGTCAACCCTTCCTCCGCACTCCCGAAGCGAAGGACGCCGTCGAGCGATTCCTCGAACAGACCCGCGAACAACAAGGCCTACTCGTCGCTGCGTATGTCCTCATGCCGGAGCACGTCCATCTTCTAGCCAACGAGCCCGCCATCGACACGCTCGCCACTTTTCTCCAAATCTTCAAACAGCTCACCGCCCGTGAACTCAAGTCACCCGATCAAAAGCAATTCTGGCAACGCCGCTACTACGACTTCAACGTATCCAGCCCCGAGAAATATGTCGAGAAGCTTCAATACATCCATCGCAACCCGGTCAAGCGCAGCCTGGTCACGAGCCCGGAGGACTATCGCTGGAGCAGCTTCAACCACTACGCAACCGGCAAGGTAGGCCCCGTCGAAATCGAATCCGAGTGGACCTGGACGCGTCGTGAGAGGGCCGCAACCCCACTCACCGCGATACAACCGCGATGAATTGGGCACCCAAAATATCCCCGACACCTGGGCGCGCGACGGCACCGTCGGGGTGCAACTCCCCCATCCTCCCACGTGTGCCCCTGATCACATACCACGACAATCGGAACAGTTAATCTTCTTACGCAGGTTCGTGTGGCCAGCGAACGGGTCTGCGCCGTATTTTGCCCGAGATCTCATCCGTGATCGCCCCATTGACCGGGCTGAGGATGAGGCGGCAAAGAAATCGCCGACAAAGAAAGGTCCAAATGAAAGTTGTCACTTGCGGAGCCGTAGCGGCGGCTCTGTTGTTTATTCCTTGCACTTTATTCTGCCAAAACGCCAAGACCTACAAGCACGCCCCTGAGTATCAGCTAGCCATTATGGATCAGAATCTCCGTGTTGCAACCGGTAGCGACGTAACTCTGGGCAAGAGCATCACAGACGCAAAACTTAATGGCGGTAGCCAAGGCATCCACCTGCTGCATACCGATGCCGGGGACTACCGTGTAGAGGCCCCCGTCAACACTGGTATGTCGATTTTGTCGGCAATGGGCTCGAACGCCTACCACCCTGCGCAGACATTCCACAATAAGTGGTTTATGGACAGCGTCCAACCCGGCACCAAGGTTCTGTTCGCTTCAGAGTGTGCGAAGACGAACAAAAAACGTCCCGCCGAGGCAGTTCGCTGCACCTTCTATTTTCCCGATCCAGATAGTTCCAGTCATGAATATGCAACGCTCGGAGACTTCACGCCGTTTGTAGTTGGCGATGGAAGCAATACGCAGAAAACCGCTAATGTCCTTTGCGGTACCGGCAAACTGAAACCGGACGTTGAGGCACAACTCTGTGGTGAAACGCCAGTTCCTGCTCTAACTCCCGCCCCTAATCCTGCTCTTGCTCCTCAATAGAAGTAGAGTCTTACTCTTACAAGGACATGCTTACGGACATGCGGGACATGCGGGGACATGATACCTATTCCCCCTCCCGGCTTTGTTCACTCCTCAAAAACGGGTGTCCGTCCTAGCTCTGCCGGGTGCCCCATATCTCGATTCTGAGATGTGGGCCCGTGGCGGGTGGCCCACTCACAAACTTGGGTGCCCCATTCATGACAGCTTCATCGTTATGAGTGGGGTCAACCTCAAATCCCATGCCGGATGCCGCAAATCTCGATTCTGAGATGGGTGCATCTCGCGCGCGCGCACGACCACTCTCGCCCATATCCGCCAAAAGCCCAAAACCCGGAAGGGCACACCTTAAGGTGTGCCATAAAAGCCGCGTCCGCAGGACGCTACCGCTCTGCCGAAGGCTGGAGTGAAGCGCGCAGCGCGAAACGACTGAATTGCCGTCTTCCGCGCACCCCGGATTCTCGAATCCTCTCCCTATTCCCCGTCGACCCCAGACAGCCCACCCGCACTCCTGTCGTCTAAATGACCCAAAGAAAAATGTATTGACGAACCCCGCTCAGTCTGTGAGGCTTACAAAGCTTTGGCGGGTGGCCCACTCACAAACCTGGGTGCCCGATTCATGACAGTCCTATCGTCATGGGTGGGGTCAACCCCAGAACCCCATGGAACGTAATCCAAGTCACATCCCTGATCTGATCCGAGACCATAAGCTGGTTCCGTGCCCAGCCGTCTTAAGCGCTACCAAACCGAAGGCCATCTCCATTTCCTCACCTTCAGTTGTTACCACCGACTCCCCTACCTCAACGACGACCACTCCCGAACGATCTTCCTGGACACACTCGAAACCCTCCGCAAGCGTCACCAGTTCCTCATCTTCGGGTACGTACTCATGCCCGAGCACGTCCACCTGCTTCTCAGCGAACCCAAGC
>Ga0302198_10006337_pt1 | contig 10663 bp, 10 predicted proteins | sample II_Bog_N2_2_FD_193521 | JGI IMG/M metagenome (GOLD analysis project Ga0302198, IMG submission 193521) | Peat permafrost microbial communities from Stordalen Mire near Abisko, Sweden - II_Bog_N2_2 | ecosystem: Environmental > Terrestrial > Soil > Wetlands > Peat | place: Sweden: Abisko... | reverse complement strand
CCTCAATCTCTTTTTCGATCACCCAGTGGCCATCTCGCCTCTCCATGACCACATACGCGCCGCCGCCGCACAGTCCGCCACAACTAACGCTCGCAAAGAAGAGTGCTTGCGTACCATCGGCATTAAAACCTACACGGGAGAACCCCAGGATGCCCGGAGAACCGGGAAACCGCTTGTAATAAGCAGGCCAGTTGCCGTTCTTGAATACGGAATCAAGCTGAGTTGAATCGACGAGCTCGTAATCAAAGGCAATGTGAAAGGAACGATGAAGGGTTGCCTGTTGCCCGTTCACTTCTCGAAAAGCATCAACCGTCGCTCGTTTGAGACTGGGTGCCTCGCTCTGCAGTGAATTTGCAGTTTGCGCCCAAGGAATCGGCTGTCCATTCCCGTCCATTCGAAGACAGTTGATCCCCTCTTCATCGGATTTGGTCATGTTGTGAATCACAATTCTGGTAACTCCATCACCGGTCGGCTCTAACGGATCTACGCCCTTTCGACTTGCGAATTTGGCATCTATAAACGCGGAGAGGACTTCGTATTCGGCTACTTTAGCGCGGCTGTTCTTGCAAGCTGTTGTCGCGGCCAACAGTATTACAAGCACGCAAACCGCTGCTGCTCTGGCTCTGCCGATTGTCTGCATCTGACGAATTATCTCAGGTTGAACGTGAAACAGACGCGAATCGCCGGATCGGGCGCAGGATACTCGTTGGAACTGGTGAGTCGCGCGCTGACGCGCTAACCATCGCGCCGTCGCCAAACCGGAGCTCACCCCGCCATCGAGTCTCCGCCCCCCCTCACCGCGCCCGCGGATGCGTCCGATCATAAACCTGCGTCAGCTGTGACGTCGTCAACTGCGTATACCGCTGTGTAGTCGACAGCCGCTCATGCCCCAGCAGCTCCTGAATCGCCCTTAAATCCGCGCCCTCTTCCAGCAGATGCGTTCCGAACGCATGCCGCAGCGTGTGCGGATGCACATCCGCCGACAGCCCCCGCATCACCGCAATCCGCTTCACAATCCGCCCCACGCTCCGAGTAGTCAGCCGCGCCTGTCCGCCGCCAGCCCCGCCAATTTTGCCCAGCCCCCGCAATTGCAGATTCACAAACAGAGCCGGAGTTCCCTTGCCCTTCCCCGCCGCAGCCAGCCGCGCCTCCCGCTCCGCCATGTACTCCCGCAGCGCCTGCGCAGTCGCATCCCCCAGCGGAACCAGCCGCTCCTTCTGCCCCTTGCCGCGCACCAGCACCGCATCGTTCGACCAATAAATATCTTCCAGATTCAGCCCCACCAGCTCCGCATTTCGAATCCCGCAGCCATACAGCACTTCCAGAATCGCCCGGTCCCGCGCCGGCCAGCTTGCCAAATCTTCATCCACCGAGTCCATTGCCCGATTCATTCGCTCAATGGAAGGCACTCGCGGCAAATGTTTGGGCAACTTCGGAGTGGACACCAAGGATGCCGCATTCTGCGTGACAAACCCCGCCCGCGCCAGCCACTTGAACCAGCTTCGAATCGCCGCCAGCGCCCGTGCCGCCGAGGCCTTTGACAACCCACGCTGAAACAGCACGCCGAGATACGCGCGAATCTGCGTATGCTCAATCGCTTCCACACTCTGCCCGTCGCCATTTTGCTCGGCCTGAAACGCAGCAAACCCGCGCAGTTCCCGCTGATACGCCCGCAGCGTATGCGTCGATGCCCCGCGCTCATTCGCCAGCACCCGCAGATACTCCTCAACCAGCGAGCCCAGCGATGCCGCAACAGGCGTTGTGGCGCCAGACGGCGCAACGGCAGCCGTCACAAAGGCCGCGTTCACTCCGATTCCTCAAACTTGTTGCGCCTATTGTCCCGCACCAGTTGCGGCCCCGGACTGGCCTTCACCAACCCCCGCGTCGCGCGTGGATGATGCAGGCGATGTACTTCTTTCAAGCGCCCCAGCGCCAGATGCGTATAAACCTGCGTCGTCGAGATATCCGCATGCCCCAGGATCATCTGCACGCTGCGCAAATCCGCGCCATGCTCCACCATGTGCGTAGCACAACTGTGCCGCAGCCGGTGAGGGCTCGCGCTCGTGTCCGCCATCTTGACCAGGTGCCAAATCCACTGCCGCGTCAAGGGCATTCCGCGCAACGACAGAAACAAGCGCGTCGCGTCCTGTCTCGCCGGGTCCTGCCGCACCGCGCTCCCTTTCCTCGCCGAGCTGATCCGCGCCAAATGCGGCCGACCCTGGCGCAGATAAAGATCCAGCGCCTCAATCGCGGTCCGCCCCAGCGGAACAATCCGCTCCTTGTCTCCCTTGCCGCGCACCAGCACTCGCCCGGAATCCATCACCAGGTCGCTCGTCGAAAGCCCGGTGACCTCTGACACCCGCAGCCCACCCGCGTAAAGCAGCTCCAGAATGGCGGAATCGCGCAGCGCCGTCGCCTGTGCCTGCGGGTGCGAAGCGGCCAACCCCGCACGCTCCAGCATCTCCACCACCTCCGGCTCAGCCAGCGACTTCGGCAGCACCTTCCACGCCTTGGGGGACTCAATATTGATTGTCGGATCGTGATGGATGCGCCGGTCGAGCAACAGCCACTTGTAGAATCCGCGCAGGCAGCTCAGCTTCCGCGCCGCTGACCTGCTCTCAATGCCGTGGTTGCGCAGATGCTCCAGAAATGCCGAAACATCCTGCTGCGAAGCAGTCAGCAGAACCGCGTGGCGCTCCTCGATGAACTCGGCAAATGTCTTCAGGTCGCTGTCGTAGGCCTCGCACGAGAGCGGACGCAAGCCCTTCTCCACACGCAGGTACGTCTGGTAGTCGTGCAGCAGCGAGAGATTGCGAGCAGCGTCCACACATTCGATTATCGGCGCGGGAAACTCACTTCAACACCCGCCCCGCAGGTTACCGTACCTCGTTCATTACCGAATCAACATCAGCAACATCAATCCTCTTGAAAAATAACCGGTTGCGGTATTCAAATCGGCCCTCGATGGAATGGTTTGCTCTTCTGCAAGGATGAATGCCTCCGGACCCAAAATATGTATGCAATCTTGTATATTTATTACTGAAAGAAATAACTGCCCCATCTTTCCGGGCGGAGAAAATCCCCGCATACACTGGTTCCAGACGCGCATGGCAAACACTGACCTACCAATCCGCCTCCCAGTCGTCGACTCACACACCGCCGGCGAGCCAACCCGCTGCGTGCTTGCGCTGCCGGACTCCGGCGTCGGCTCCGTGGCCCAGCGGCTTGACCACCTGCGCACCCGTCATGACGCCTGGCGCCGAGCCATCCTCTGCGAACCTCGCGGCTCTGACGTCGTTGTTGGCGCATACCTGCTGCCGCCTGAAGACAAATCCCACGCCGCCGCCGTTGTCTTTTTCAACAACACCGGCTACCTGGGCATGTGCGGACACGGCATGATCGGTCTCGCCGTGACCCTGGCCCACCTGCGCCGTATTCAGCCCGGCAAACACCGCCTCGAGACCCCCGTCGGCGTCGTCGATATCCTTCTCCACTCGCCCAACCGCGTCACCATCCGCAACGTACTGGCTTACCGCCTCCGCGCTGCCGTCACCGTCCTCGTCCCCGGCTACGGCCCGGTCACCGGCGATGTGGCCTGGGGCGGCAACTGGTTTTTCCTCGTCGGCAGCCACCCCTTCCCCCTCGACATCCGCCAGGTGGAACCGCTGACAGCCTTCACCTGGGCCGTTCGCCAGGCCCTCACCGCAGCCGGAGTCACCGGAACCAACGACGCCGAAATCGACCACATCGAGCTTTACACCGCTGCGCACGAACCCGCCAACCACAGCCGCAACTTCGTTCTCTGCCCAGGGAAAGCCTACGACCGTTCCCCCTGCGGCACCGGGACCAGCGCCAAAATGGCCTGCCTCGCCGCCGACGGACACCTGGCCCCAGGTCAACCCTGGCGTCAGGAGGGCATCCTCGGCACCGTCTTCGAAGGCAGTTTCAAGTGGGCCCAGGACGGAACCGGAATCATCCCCACCATCACCGGTTCGGCCTACATCACCGCCGAATCCACCCTGCTCTTCGACCCCGCCGATCCATTTCGACTCGGAGTGCCGGAATGAGCCCCGCTGCGCCATCTTCCTATGACGTCATCGTCGCCGGCGGTGGCATCGTCGGTGCGGCCTGCGCCCTGGCCTTTGCCCAGCAAGGCATGAAAGTTGCCCTCGTTGAGCGCGATCTTCTGGGCAGCGGAGCTACCGCAGCCGGCATGGGACACATCGTTGTCATGGACGACTCCGATGCGCAATTCGCCCTCACCCGCCGCTCGCAGCTGCTCTGGCAAGCCCTCGCGCCCAGCCTGCCGCCCGACACCGAATTCGAAGCACCCGGAACCCTGTGGGTGGCCACCGACGAGGAAGAACTCGCCGAAGCCTCACGAAAGCGCCACTGGCTCTGCGACCGTGGCGTTCCCTGCCGCATGCTGACTGCCCGCCAGGTTGCCAACCTCGAGCCAGCCCTTCGTCCCAACCTCGCCGGCGCTTTGCTGGTGAGCGAAGACGCCGTCGTATACCCTCCCACCGTCGCTCTGCACCTTGCCCGCCAGGCCCAATCCCAGGGAGCAACCTTGATCATTGGCCGCTCCGTAACCCATCTTGCCCATGGGGAAGCCACCCTCGACAACGGAACCCGGCTTTGCGCCCCGCGCCTGGTCAACGCCCTGGGCGCGGCAGCACCGGATTGCACACCAGGCATCCCCATAAAAAAGCGCAAAGGCCACCTCGCCATCACCGATCGATACCCCGGCTTTGTGCAACACCAACTGGTCGAGCTCGCCTACCTCAAAAGCGCCCACTCCGTCACTGCCGACTCGGTCGCCTTCAATGTCCAGCCCCGCCAGTCCGGCCAGATTCTTATCGGCTCCTCGCGCCAGTTTGGCAATGAAGATTCCGCCATCGATCAGCCGCTTCTCGCCGCCATGCTGCAGCGCGCAACGCTCTATATGCCCGCCCTCGCCGCCCTCAATGTGGTCCGCGTCTGGACCGGCTTCCGCCCGGCCACCCCAGATAAGCTGCCGCTCATCGGCCCCGCTTTTATGGGCCCCCAAGCCGCCGACCCCACGCTCTGGCTGGCCACCGGCCATGAGGGACTGGGCATCACCACCGCCCTCGCCACGGCAGAGCTTCTGGCCTGCGCCTTCAGCGCCAAACAGGCACCCATTCCGCCCGCTCCCTACCTGCCGGCCCGCTACGCGGACTTGCATACCTCCCAGTTCGCCCACCATCAGGAGAAAGCATGAATTTCACCGGCGTAATGCCTGCCATGACCACCGCGTTCGACGAGCAGCTTGCTGTCGATCACGCTTTTGTCGCCCGCCATGCCGGCTGGCTCGTTGAAAACGGCTGCTCCGGCATCATCTGCCTCGGCTCCCTGGCAGAAGCCTCGACGCTGGCTCCCGCCGAGAAGATCGAGATCCTCAACACGGTCGTCGCCGCACTCGATGGCAAAGCGCCCGTTGTGGCCGCCATCTCCGCCCTGTCCACCGCCCAGGCCGTCGAGCTTGCCACGACCGCGCAAACCGCCGGCTGCTCCGGTCTCATGATTCTCCCGCCCTACGTCTACAAGGGCGATTGGCGCGAGAACAAGGCCCACGTCGCCGCAATCCTGAGAGCCACCCCGCTGCCCGCAATGCTCTACAACAACCCCGTCGCTTACGGCGTCGATTACCTGCCCGAGCAAATCGCCGAGCTGGCCGCGGAGTTCCCCAACCTTGCCGCCGTCAAGGAGTCCTCCACGGACGTGCGCCGCGTCAGCGCCATCCGCGCCCTTGCCGGCGACCGCCTCCAGATCTGTGTCGGTGTAGACGATGCCATTGTCGAAGGCATCGCCGCTGGGGCCGTGGGATGGGTCGCCGGGCTTGTGAATGCGTTCCCGCGCGAGTCCGTCGACCTGTTCAACCTGGCCCTCGCCGGCCGCCACGCAGAAGCTTTCGACCTCTACTGCTGGTTCCTGCCCCTGCTGCGCATGGATACCGTCCCCAAGTTCATCCAGCTCATCAAACAGGTGCAGCAGGAAGCCGGCATCGGCTCCGCCCGTGTCCGCCCGCCTCGTCTGGAAGTTGTTGGCGAAGAGCTAGCCGCTACCAGCGCCGCCTTCCAGCTCGCCCAATCCACCCGCCCGCCTGTCGCCGTCGCTTCCTCACCCTTTACGCGATAACCCAATCGCTGCTGTAACCTGATCGCGGAGCTCGAACCAATGCCTCTCACCGGACTATCCTTTCTCGGCACCAAGCGTGGCGCACCCGGCGGCAAGCCCTTCCAGGCCTTGAATCCCTCAACCGGCGATCTCCTCACGCCCATCTACCCCTCCGCCAGCCCGGAAGAAGTGAACCAGGCCGCAAAGCTAGCCGCGGAAGCCTTCCCAGCCTACGCCGCCACCAGCGGCAAAACCAAAGGCGCACTCCTCCGCGCCATTGCCGACTCTCTCGACGCACTCCAGCAGACCCTGGCCGAGCGCGCCCAGCTTGAAACCGCGCTCCCCATGCCGCGCCTGCTGGGGGAAGTCTCTCGCACCACCGGCCAGTTGCGCACCTTTGCCGCGCTTGCCGAAGAGGGCTCCTGGGTGGATGCGCGGCTCGATTCCGCGCTCCCCGACCGCAAGCCGCTGCCCCGTCCGTCGCTCCGCTCCATGCTGCGCCCGCTCGGCCCAGTCGTCGTCTTCGCCCCCAGCAACTTCCCGCTGGCCTTCTCCGTTGCCGGCGGAGACACCGCCTCAGCCCTCGCCGCCGGCTGCCCCGTCATTGTCAAAGCTCACTCCGCGCATCCCGGAACCAGCGAGCTTGTCGCCGAGGTGATTCAACAGCAGATCGCCGCAGCCGGCCTGCCGGAAGGGGTCTTTTCCCTGATTTACGACTCCGGATTCGAAGCCGGAGCATCCCTTGTCCGTCATCCGCTCATTGAAGCGGTCGCCTTCACCGGCTCGCTCCGCGCCGGCCGCGCGCTCATGGACATCGCTGCCGCCCGTCCCCGCCCCATTCCGTGTTTTGCCGAGATGTCCAGCGGCAACCCCGTCTTCCTCCTCCCAGGAGCCCTCCGCGCTGGCGCGGAAACCCTCGCCCAGAATCTCTACAACTCCTTCACCCTGGCCGCCGGGCAAATGTGTACCAAGCCCGGCATCGTCCTGGTCCCCGAGTCGCCTGAAACCCAAGCCTTCGACGCCAAACTCGCCGCCCTGGTCCAGCAGTCCACCCCCTTCACAATGCTCACCGCCGGCATCGCCCGCGACTACACGCGCCTCTCAAGCCAAAGAGCCACCCAGGCCGCCGTAGCCGCGCAGGCCCCAGCCGCAGAAGGCACACCCGCCTGCCAGGCCAACGCCCAGCTATTCACCACTCGTCTGGAAGAGTTTTTGCGCGAACCAGCGCTGTCAGAAGAGATTTTCGGGCCAGACACGCTGCTCGTCCACTGCCATTCGACCGAGGAGTATCTCCGAGCCGCCCGCGCCCTCGAAGGCCACCTCACCGCTTCAGTCTTCGCAACCGAAGAAGACCTGGCCGCCAATCGCGAACTCATCGCCATCCTTGAGCAGAAGGCCGGCCGCCTCATCTTCAACGGCTTCCCCACAGGCGTTGAAGTAGCTCCGGCCATGGTCCATGGCGGACCCTACCCATCTACTTCCGACTCCCGTTACACCTCGGTGGGTTCCGGCGCAATCCTCCGCTTCGGACGCCCGGTCTGCTTCCAGAACTTCCCCGACGCCCAACTCCCCGCCGAGCTCCAGTCCGCCAACCCGCTAGGAATTCTCCGCCAGCTCAACGGCGTCCCCACCCGCGAGTAAATCAATCATTAAAAGCATCATGACTTGCGTCGCAAGTTACATCTAGACTGAACAACACCTCAGAGAGTAGCGCCGGTCTCCAGACCGGCTGTCGTGCGGGTCTCCAGACCCGCGCCTCACATCCTTTGTTCATTCGAAGGTTCAGAATTAGACTGAAAATCGAGACCAGAAGAACAAGGCCCCAAAGTACCGTCATGAAGTAGTGCCCGTAATTCGCTGCCCGAACCCATGATCTAAGAAACAATATCCCCCAACAAAGCGTCGAGAGGAATGACAGAAACAGCTTAAGTTCCTTCTTCACTGGCCCTCCCGAGTCTCGCTCTCCCTGCTCCCTATTCCCTGGTCCCTGCCCCTACCAATTCCCCCGCTCCCCATACAGTTCGATCACCTTGGCCAGCCGCAGGCAACCGTTATCCCAGTTCACCCACAGTGCCCGCTCCAGCCGGTCCGCATCCCCGGCCTCGAGCGCCGCAATAATCTCCTCGTGCTCCTCCACTGACAGATGCAGCTCCCCAATAATCGAGCTCGCATACAGCCGCCAGTAGCGCTCCGTCTGCGGCTCAATCGCCTGGTGCAGAGTCTTCAGCCGCGGTCCCGATCCGGCCCGCACCACCAAACTATGAAACTCATGGTCCAGGTCAAAGATGCCCGGTCCGTTGTAACTCCCCACCTGCGCAATCGAAGTCAGCTTGTTATTCACCACCTTGAGCTTTGCGGCCAGTGCGGCGCGCTCGGTCTGCGGCAAATGTGCGGCGTTGCGCCCAGCTAGCCCCTCGATGCGCCCAAGAATCGGATAAAGCTCACTGGCATCTTCCCTGGTCAGCGGAGTCACAATCATCCGCGACTTGCTGCCGTTGCGATGCTCGATCACATAGCCCTCGCGCTGCAGCAGATAGAGCGCGCCACGCACCGGCGTACGGCTCATTTGCAGGTGTTCGCAAAGGTCGCCTTCCACAATCCATGTGCCTGGCGCCAGCCGCCCCATTACCACCAGCTCACGTATCCTCTGAAATGCCGTTCCTACGCTGGTGCCATGCTCTGCCTTGGCTGCCACTTTCTTAGTGGCTTTCACTGTCTTCTCCCGCGCAGTTGCCATCTCCATCCGTTCTGGTCCCAGGACCTTTCAGCCAATTAGCGCAACAACTCCTCGCGACTAACTCAAGCTACCTGCCATTTATAACCTATCGCGGACCAAATTATGAAGATTTCATAACAGTTTGTCACGATGCTTTCGCTCGCCAATCTCCAGCCTGCTTCGGCAATCGATTGCGCAAGCGTCATGCATCGGCCTTTCGGCAGGAACCAGCCTCCGCACCCAGCGTCGACACCGTTGCCGGAAACACCGGAGGCCGCGCGCTCGCATTCTCCCAGCCATACAAAAACTCGGCTGCCGACCCGCAGACTCGCCCCTGGCATGCGCCCATCCCGCAGCGCGTATGCAGCTTGGCCTCCCGCCATCCCGCACAGCCTTCCAGTTCCGCATGCGTCACGTCTTCGCAGCGGCAAACCACCGTCTCCGCACTGGCCAGCGCACGCAGTTCCGCCCGCAACTGGAACCCCCCGTCCAGCTCCCGCGCAAACCGTCGCCGTCCCTCCAGATCCACTCCCAGCGCGCGCGCCTCCCACTCTCGCCCACACGCCGCCCAGCCCGCAATCTGGCCCTCCACAATGGCCTTCTCAAGTCCCCCAATGCCGGTCAGTTCTCCCACGCAAGCCACGCCTGTCACCGAGCTCTGCTGCATCCCGTCCACAGCCACATAGCCGCCCTCAACCTGGCACCCCATCAGCCGCGGCAATTCAAGATTCGGCACCAGGTTGAATCCGCATCCAAGCCAGTCGCAGGCCACAGTCCACTCCCGCCGGCCGTTTGTCACAGTCACCTGCTCCACATGCCCCCTGCCGTCCGCATTCACAATCCACATCCCGGCGCGATAAGGCGTCGTCCAAGTCTTGAGCCGATACCCCGCGCCCTCCGCCAGTTTCCCCGGATCTCCCAGAAGCCGCAATGCAAACCTCGCCAGTTGCCGCGCCGGCGCCTGCTCATAAATGCCCGCCACGCGCGCACCCGCACCCTTCAGCCCCGCCGCAACCGCCAGCAGCAGCGGTCCGCTCCCCGCCAGCAACACCCGCTTCCGCCTCACGTCCAGCCCGCCCTTCACCAGCGCCTGCAAGCCGCCCACACCCATCACTCCAGGCAGCGTCCATCCCGGAAACGGCAAAAATCGCTCCCGCGCACCGGTCGCCAGAATCAACCTGCCATACCCCACATCGCGCGTCGCCCCGCCCCGCTCCAGCCGCAAAACTTCTGCGTCAGGATTGCCAATCGCCTGCCATCCCTGCCACACCGCGCAGTCCGTCCGCTGCAGCCGCAATGCCCAGTTCTGAAACGACTCCCCATGCGCATATTTCCGCGCCGTCTCTGGCCGGAATCCCCGCCATACCTGACCCCCCGGCGTCACATTGTCATCCAGCAGGCAAACCCGGCTCCCTGCCTCGGCCGCCACCGTTGCCGCAGCCATCCCGCCGGGTCCCGCGCCCACCACCACCACATCGAATCGGCTGCTCATCCCGTCGCCACTTCCATGCCCGGAATGCAGACCATCTGGCACGTCCGCCTGTGCTCCACCCCATCCACCGTCGCCCGGCACTCCATGCAAATCCCCATGCCGCACAACGGCCCGCGCGCCTCGCCCGTCACTGAGAACCGGCTCGGCTCCCCGGCCATCATCACCGCCGCGGCCACGCTCGTCCCCAGCGCCACCCGCTCCCGCTTGCCGTTCACCGTAATGAAAAAACCTTCGCTACCCAGCCGCATCCCGCCCTCCTCAAAAGGCAGACAAGTTTTCCCTGAACCCTCAATCATTGCATACAATGTCGTATATCG
>Ga0302198_10006335_pt1 | contig 10665 bp, 9 predicted proteins | sample II_Bog_N2_2_FD_193521 | JGI IMG/M metagenome (GOLD analysis project Ga0302198, IMG submission 193521) | Peat permafrost microbial communities from Stordalen Mire near Abisko, Sweden - II_Bog_N2_2 | ecosystem: Environmental > Terrestrial > Soil > Wetlands > Peat | place: Sweden: Abisko, Stordalen... | reverse complement strand
GCAGGATCGAAGGTTGCCAAAGGAATGTTGACACCGTAGTAGCGGCCCCCTGCACCGACGGTGCATTGACAATCGCGCGCCACCCTCGTCAACTTGAAGGAGTACATCTGAATTAGGAGTTGCAAGCAAGAGTTATGGGAAGTGGAGTTGAAATGGAAGAAAAGGCTGGCACGGCGCACAGGCAAAAGGGGGGCGCGACGCACAGCCACGTTGCTAAACACCACGACAGAGGGTTGCTCACGATCGGGTTGTTCAAGCTGGTTGAGGCGGTCTTTTTCCTGTTGGTGGGCGCAGGCGCGATCCACTTCATTCACCACGATCTGGGAGAGGCCGCGCAGCGGCTGGCGGAGCGGTTGCGCTTCGATCCAGATCGCCGTGCGGTTGCGTGGGTACTAGACCAGTTGGACGACATTACAGCGCACCGGCTGAAGCAAATTGGCGTGGCCACTTTTTTCTACGCGGGGCTGCGGGTGACGGAAGGTGTTGGACTGGTGCTGGAGAAGGTGTGGGCCGAGTACCTGACTGTCGGAGTGACTACGGCATTTCTGCCGTGGGAGGTTTACGAGATCATTAGGCGGCTGGATTGGCTGCGGGTCGGCTTGCTCGTGACGAACCTGATCGTGCTGGCGTACCTGGTTTGGTGGCTCCGCCGCAACCGGAAGGCCGGGAAAGGCGGTGTAGCTTAAGAAGCAGGGTGGCTTTAGCAACCTATTTTCGCTTTTATTTCGCCTACCAGAACTTTCTGACGACGGCAAGGGCGAGGTCGGCCGGGAACCCTCCGATGCAACACTACATATAGGGGTAACCTAGTCAGATACCACTTCCTACAGAGTTTTCCACACTCGTCCTCAGAAAAACTGTCCGCATTTCTAAATTAGGGCTTGCCAACCCTGGTTCCCTAAGTCAGGATGTCGAAGTGGAGAAAAGTGGAATATGGTGGAGTACAGGGGAATAAACAAGCCACCTGAGGCAACTTTACTCCCAATTGTGTTGTTTTCGGGCTGGCGAGAGTGGTTCCAGCTACCGAGGTTGGAATGTTTCGAGGCAATCACCAGACGCGAGTGGACGAGAAGTTCCGGCTGAAACTGCCGGCCGAGTTCAAGCGCCGGGTGGATGAGGTTTACGGCCCTCTGTTTTACATCACCAGCATGGATGGGAAGCGGGCGCAGTTGTACCCGTTGAAGGAATGGGAAGCAATCGAGTCGAAGATCGTTCAACTTGAACCGACGGACCCGGACCGGGAAGATTTCCTGAACGTGACCAGCTACTACGGGCAGACGGTGGAGATGGATTCGCAGGGAAGGTTATTGCTGCCGCAGGTAATCCGTCAGTCGGCGAAGTTGGCGGGCGATGTAAATGTACTGGGGATGCAGACGATTCTCGAAGTGACCAACCTTGAGATGTTCGAAGCGGAGCGGGTTGGCCCGAACGGATTTGTTGAGATGTCTCGTGCGGGACGAGCGAATTTGGCGGAGAAGACGAAGGCGTTGAAGGGTTGATGGATGATTTGACGGCCCCCAGGGGCAGCACAGAGGCGGGAAATGAATAGACCGCAACATGTGCCGGTTCTTTTAGACGAAGTTTTGCAGTACCTCAATGTGCGGTCGGGCGGAGTGATTGCCGATACGACCGTCGGGCTTGGCGGGCATTCCGCCGAGATTGCGAAGAGGCTGGGCGCGAAGGGCAGGTTGATTTGCTTCGATCGTGACCCAGAGGCCATGGAACTGGCGAAGGCCCGGTTGGAAGAAGTAAGAGCCGAACTGGGAAGCGAGATGCCCGAAGTGGTGTTTGAGCCGCGAGCGTTCTCAGAGGCGGGCGGAGTGATCGAGCCGGGCAGCCTGGATGGTTTGCTGGCGGACTTTGGAGTCAGCAGCATGCAGTTGGACGAGGCGCACAGAGGATTCAGTTTCCGGTCGGAAGGTCCGTTGGACATGCGGATGGACACGCGCAGCGGAGAGACGGCCGAACAAGTGGTAAATCAGGAAGACGAAAACGAACTCGCCGATCTGATTTACGAATTCGGAGAGGAAAGGAGGTCGCGGAGAATCGCCAGAGCCATTGTTAGGGCCCGGCCGATACGGACGACAGCGGAATTGGCTGAAATCGTATCGGCCGCGGCCCCATCAATGAAAGGCGACAAGATTCATCCCGCGACACGAACTTTCCAGGCACTTCGAATTCGAGTGAATAACGAGTTGGGAGAGATCCGGTCGCTGCTGAAAAGCGCGCCCTCTCTGTTGAAGCCGGGAGGCAGGCTGGCGTTGATCAGCTTCCACTCGCTGGAGGACCGGCTGGTGAAGGACGCATTCCGCGAGGCCGGCCACGATGGGATTCTTGAGGTGTTGACGAAGAAACCGGTGATCGCGGTGGAGCAGGAGCAGATGCGGAACCCTCGGTCGAGAAGCGCGAAGCTCAGGGCGGCGGAAAGATTGGCACCAGGGACCAGGGGACAGAGAACGACAGGCAAGTACAGAGATGGGAACAGGTAGGAGGGGCGATGGCGACGATACCGATGGCAGGGCAGGGAACGATCTTCGGGATGGGGACGGCGACGGGGAACACCAGTAATCCGGTGCAGGCCCGTGCGCTGCGCAATCGCGAGCTGTTCGAGCTGCAAAGGCGCGCCCGCCGTGGACCGACGCCCGAGGTCTTCTTCGTCAAGCACATCGACAACAGCCGCATTGTGAAGGCCGATGATCCTGAGCGCAGGCGCGAGATGCGTACCTTCGCCGTGACCATGAGCATTTTGTTCCTGTTGGTGATGGTCTACGTATGGCAGCATTTTTCGGCCATCGAGGTCGGCTACCAGGTCGAGACTCAAAAGCAGCAGGTAGAACAGATGCGCGAGCAGAACCGGCAACTGCGCCTCGCAGAGGCGCAATTGAGCGATCCCGGCCGCATCGATCAAATCGCGCGACAGCTCGGACTCGACGCACCGCAGCCCGGCCAGGTGGTGCGCCCAGACGGATTGACTGCCAACGTTCCTGTAGTAGCGCAGGCATCGACGCCGTCGTTGCCGGTGAATTAGCTGCCAGTTCTCAGTTGTCTGGAGTGCCGATCTTCAACTGAGAACTGATAGCTCACAATTGGGAACTTCGTTAAATGACTAGAGCGCCGCGCCAGCCCCAACGCAATTCGTTGACCGCACCCATACGCAGGCTGCGCTTCGCGTGGGTGGCGATCTTTTTCTGCACGTGGGTGGTGGTGATTGGCGGGCGGCTGGTGTGGCTACAGGTAATTCGCCATTCGGAGTGGGTGGACAAGGCCGAGCGCCAGCAGCACAGTACGGTCACGGTGGCTCCGCAGCGCGGGATTCTGTACGACCGCAACCTGCGCGAGTTGGCGATGACAGTCAAGATGGATTCGGTCTACGTGGATCCATCGGAGTTGGGCGAGAACCGGGCGACTACGGCTGAGATGCTGGCCAAGATCGTGCATACCGACCCCACCGATAGCTTTACCGCCGAGCCATTGATGCTGGCGCGCTTCAATGATTCGAAACACTTTGCATGGGTGGCGCGGCGGGTGGACCCGGCGACCTCTGACCGGGTGCGCCAGTTGAACCTGAAGGGCGTTTACTTCTACAAGGAGTTCAAGCGCTTCTATCCCAATAACGACCTGGCGGCGCAGGTGCTTGGATATGTTGGCTCGGATGATACGGGCCTGGGCGGTCTCGAGCGCCAGTTTGATGAGGACATGCATGGAACTCCAGGGAACATGTTGGTGTCTGTGGATGCCAAGCGTCACGCGATGGGCAGCGTGGAGAGCGAGCCGATGCCGGGCGAGAACCTGGTGCTCACCGTGGACGCGAACATCCAGTACATGGCTGAGCGCGCGTTGGACGCACAGATGGCCAAGATGAAGGCGCTGCACGGCACGGTAGTAGTTCAGGATCCGCATACGGGGCAGATTCTGGCGCTGGCGATCTCGCCGCGTTTCAATCCAAACGACTCTCGCCACATGGAACCGGGCTCGCTGACAAACCTCGCCGTAAGCGATATATACGAGCCCGGTTCGACGTTCAAGCTGGTCACATACGCGGCGGCCATCGATGCCGCCGGAGTCGAACCAACGGATATGGTGGACTGCCAGGGCGGCTCGATGACCATGTTCGGACGGACGCTGCACGACGACAAGGCTGACCACTTTGGGGTCGTCACGGTGAGGTTTGCGCTGGAGCACTCTAGCGACGTTGGTGCGGCGAAGATGGCGCTCAAAATGGGCCCCGACACTTTTTACAAGTACATGAAGTCCTTCGGATTTGGCGGCCGATCCGGTATCGAACTGCCCAGCGAGACACGAGGGCTTCTGGCCCCCCCCCGAAAATGGGGCTCGACCAGCATCCTGTCGATGGCCATCGGGCAGGAGATCGGCGTGACGCCGGTTCAGCTTGTAACGATGGTAAGCACGATCGCCAATGGTGGTGTGTATATGCCGCCGCATGTGCTGCTTCAGTCCACCGACGAGTTGAAGGGAGACCCGCGGCTAAAACCTGCGGCGTTCCGGCCGGAGAACCAGCTTCCCGCAACGCTTCCCGACGGGGCACATCGCGTTATCAAGGAGCTTACCGCCGCGAAGATGCGATCGATCATGGAAGGCGTAGTGGTGGAAGGCACCGGCAGGGCCGCGGCGCTGAACGGTTATAGCGCCGGCGGCAAGACGGGAACGGCGGAGAAGGTCGATCCGCTGACCCACACCTACTCGCACACCAAGCTGGTGGCGAGCTTCGCGGGGTTCGCGCCGGTCAGCTCTCCCGCGATATCGATTGCGGTCGTGATCGACACGCCGACGGTGGGAAGCGGATATGGCGCGGAAACTTCGGCGCCGGTATTCCAGGTACTCGCGCAGCAGGTGCTGGAGTACCTTGGCGTGCCGCACGATCAGCCGCTGAAGACGCAAAAGGAGCTGCGGGCAGCGGCGACTCCGGAAACGATGCCGGATGATGATCCAAGCGGAAATGTGTCCGACTTGAGCGCGATGTTCGACGAGGTCAATAACCTCCCTGCGGACGACCCACTGCGCGTAGCGTCCAACACAAACGCGACCCAAGGTGATGCGGCGACTGGCACGGCAAGCGCGATGGCTGGGTCGCAGCAGACGCCCGGGGCCAGCAGGACCGCGCGCATTCTGAATTTGCTGCCGGCGAAGGTGGTGGCCGCGTTCAAGGAGAATGGCGGGACAAGTTCAGCGATGCCGGGCACAGGGGTTGCTGCGATTCGGGCTCCTGACGTTGCTCCGCAGGTTCAGCCACGTGCGAATGGCTCGGTGGTGGTGGATGCTGGGCAGCGCGTGGCTGTGCCGTCGTTTGCGGGAGCCGCGTTGCGTCGCGTGGTGGAGACTGCGGCGGGTCTGGGCCTGCGCGTTGAGCCGGTGGGCAGCGGCATTGCACGCGACCAGGCTCCGGCCGCGGGCACAATGGTTCCGCTGGGCACTGAGGTTGTGGTGCGCTTCGCGCGCTAGGCTGTGCGACTCGTACTGCGTGCGGACATAGAATCAAATCAATGAATTGCATTGACGCGCTGAAAGAAATGTCGGCGATCGAGTGCGCGGGAGCGGGCGCCGAGGTTTGCGCCGTTGAATACGATTCGCGGCGCATTCGGCCTGGAGCTGCATTTGTCGCGATGCGTGGTGGCACGACGGACGGCAACCGCTATATTGACGCGGCCATTGCCCAGGGTGCGGCGGCAATTGTGACTGACTCGGCGGAGACGTATGCAAAGCTGCGACGCGAGCATCCGGAGATGGCTGCGGCGCACGTAGAGCATGGCCGGCGCGCGTTGGCTGAGCTGAGCGCCGCCGTGCTGGATCATCCTGAGAGAAATCTCGCGGTGAGCGCGGTTACCGGGACAAATGGCAAGACGACGACGGCGTATCTGCTGGAACAGATGCTGCGCAGCGTCGGACGCAAGTGCGTGCTGATTGGGACAATTGAGACGCATGTGGGCGATGAGGTGCGCGAGTCGCCCCACACCACTCCAGAGGCCTCGGACGTGCTGAAGATCTTCGCGGACGGTGTTGCCGCAGGAGCGACCGAGGCGGTGATGGAGATGAGTTCCCATGCGCTGGACCAGGAGCGGGTGTGGGGCATCCAGGTAGATGTTGCGATCTTCACGAATTTGACGCAGGACCACCTGGACTATCACGGGACGATGGAGCGGTATGCGGCTGCGAAAGCCCGGCTGTTTGAGGGAGTGGGTGCGCCTCCTCCGCGCGCGTCAGTGATCAATGCTGACGATCCCGCTTGGAAGCAGATGGCGCAGGCTTTTCGCAGCAGCGAACTCGCTTCTCGCAAGCGAGAATTGTTTGCTTATGGAATCATTCAACCCGACGCTCTCTATACCGCACTCAACGTCAAGAGCGATCCAAGTGGCACTTGCTTCGCCTTCGATACTCCCTGCGACACCAGGCCCGTCCGCTCGCCGTTGCACGGCCGCGTCAATGTCTCCAACCTGCTCGCCGCGATGTGTGCTGCCCTAGCGAGAGGCTTGACCCTCGATGAAATTGTTGCGGCCGCACTGCATCTCACACCCGTGCCTGGAAGGTTTCAAGTGGTGCCAGGGTCGGCGGAGGCGGGATTCACGGTGGCGGTGGATTATGCGCATACGGATGATGCGTTGCGGAATCTGATTGTCCTGGGACGTGAGTTGGTTCGAGAGCGCGGGGGGCGCGTGATCACGTTGTTTGGGTGTGGTGGGGATCGGGATCGGACGAAGCGTCCGCGTATGGGGCGGGCGGCGGGTGGGGGCAGCGACCTGGTGGTGCTGACCAGCGATAATCCGCGCAGCGAGGAGCCTATAGCGATTATCGAGGAAGCGCTGGTCGGTGTGCGGGAGACAACGACGGAGTGCATCGTGGAGCCGGACCGGGCCGCTGCAATTGCGGTGGCGATTAAGGCGGCGCGCGCGGGAGACATTGTGCTGCTTGCAGGCAAGGGGCATGAGAAGGTTCAGGTTCTGCACGATCGAACTATACCCTTCGACGATGTGGCGGTGGCGGAAGCAGTCTTGAAGGAGTTGCAATGAAGCTGAAGCTGGGCCAGGTGGCCGATTGGATCCACGCAGAGGGCGACTTCACCACCAACACGGAGGCGCTGGGTTACTCGATTGACTCGCGTACCATCGCGGCGGGTGAACTCTACTTTGCGGTGCGCGGCGAGCGGCTCGATGGGCACGACTTCGTTGAAGCGGCGCTCGCAAACGGGGCGGTTGCCGCGGTCGTGAGCATGCGATGGCTGGAGCCGGCGGGGATGGACTCATGCAAGTTGCTGCGTGTTCCGGATCACGACGGTTGCGGCGTCCTCGATAGCTTGCAGCAGTTGGCGCGGGCGGTGCGGCGCAGTTGGGGCAGGCGCGTTGTCGGGATCACCGGATCAGCGGGCAAGACCACGACGAAGGACGCAGTGGCGCAGGTACTTGGCGCGAAATTTCACGTGCTGAAATCACAGGGCAACCTGAACAACGCCTTCGGACTTCCGCTGCAACTGCTGCGCCTCGAGGCCGAACATGAGGTCGCCGTGGTCGAGATGGGGATGAACCATGCAGGCGAGATTGCCGCGCTTGCGCGCATTGCAGAGCCGAATTGGGCAGTCGTTTCGAATGTTGCGCCGGTACATCTGGAGTTTTTTGCCGATGGCATCGAGGGTATTGCCCGCGCAAAGTATGAGCTGATCGAAGCACTGCCGCTGGATGGGATCGCGGTGCTGAACTGCGATGACGAACGAGTCGCAAAGTTTGGCGACGGCCTGGGCGACCGTGCGATCTTCTATGGAGCAGGCGAGTGCGCAGAGATTCGCGCGGTGCAGATAGCCGAGGTGGGCGCGGAGGGGACCGTCTTTACCGTGACGGCGTATGGCGAGCGTGCGAACGTGCAACTTCATATGCTGGGACGGCACAACGTACACAACGCGCTGGCGGCGATTGCAGTGGGATTGCGCAGTGGCATGTCTCTAGCTGAGTGCGCGACGGCGTTGGGTGATTTGCGCGCGGGTGACAAACGTGGGGAAATCTCCGAGTGGCACGGCGCAACCGTGATCAACGATAGTTACAATTCGAATCCGCGTGCGCTGGATGCGATGGTCGACGCACTATTGGCGATGTCGGCAGACCAGGGCCGGCACATTGTGGTGGCCGGCGAGATGCTGGAACTGGGCCCCCAGGGCGAGGCGCTGCACCGCGAATGTGGGGAGCGCATGGCCGAGCGCGGCGTGGATATCGTTATCGGCGTGCGTGGGCTGGCGGCGGCGCTGGTGGAAGGAGCGGCGCAACGTGGGGTGGAAGCTCACTTTGTCGCGACGCCGGAGGAAGCAGGAGCGTGGCTGAAGGCGAACCTGAGGCTCGGCGATGCTGTTTTGCTGAAGGCTTCGCGTGGAGTGCGGTTGGAGCGCGCGCTGGCAGGTCTCGTCGCTTGACCTAGTGGGTCCGGGTTGTGAGATACCGGGCGAGAGACTTGAGCGGATCGGCTGCAGCACCAAAGGGCTCGACTGCGGCAAAGGCGTCGGCGATCAACTGATCGGCATCGCGGCGCGATTGCTCGATGCCGTAGACGGCCGGCCATGTGGCCTTGACGCTGGCGGTGTCCTTGCCCGCCGTCTTGCCAAGTTCCGCGGAGGATTGGGTCATGTCGAGAATGTCGTCGACGATCTGGAAGGCGAGGCCGGCCTTTTCGCCAAACTCGCGGATGCGGGTGAGGTTGCTTGCGGGCATGGCGTGACGCGAGGCTCCGTAAATGGCCCCAGAGACGATGGCGGTGGTAATGAGAGCGCCGGTCTTGGCGCGGTGGATCGTCTCGACGAGGTCAGCGGTGGGCTCGACGCCTTCGGATTCGATGTCGACCACCTGGCCGCCGATCATGCCCGGCGCGATGCCGGTGTTGATATTGCCGGAGCATCCGATTCCGGTGCCAACCGCGACTGAGACATCGCGAAGAACAGCGACCACAGTCTCCGGGGGCGCGTGCAGCTGCGCGATGGTTTGGAATGCAAGCGTTTGCAGGGCGTCGCCGGCGAGGATGGCGATGGCTTCACCGAACGCCACGTGACAGGTGGGATGGCCGCGGCGCAGGTCGTCGTTGTCGAGCGCGGGCAAGTCGTCGTGGATCAGGGAGTAGGTGTGCAGCATCTCCAGCGCGGCGCCGAGGTCGGCGACTCCTGCTGGCAATTCGCCGCCTCCCCCCACCATGCGCGCGGCCTCCATGCAGAGGATGGGGCGCAGGCGCTTGCCGCCGGCGAAGACGCTGTGGCGCATGGCGCGGTGGATGGAATGGGGCAACGTCTCGGGCGAGGGGAGCAGTCGTTCGAGGGCTGCGTCGGTGAGCGTGACGCCGGAGGCGAGCAGGGATCGTACTGGGGAATCCATCAGGTCTGATCATAAATGAGGGGAGCCAGGACCCGAATGCGATAGGGTCGCGTCGATTCGTGCGATGCTATTGGAGGCGGTTTTGCGGCCCCATAGGAGAGAGCGAATTTGGCGGATATTGCAATGTTTCTGGCGGGATTCGAACGGTTTCAGAAGAAGTATTTTTCCGGCGACGGCAGCCTGTTTGCGCGGCTTCGCCAGGGGCAGAACCCGCACGCCCTGGTGATCTCGTGCTGCGACTCGCGCGCCGATCCCGGGATGCTGATGGGTGCGGGGCCAGGCGATATCTTCGTAGTGCGCAACGTGGCCAACCTGGTGCCGCCGTATCGCGATGGTGCGGAGATGCCCGGCATTCGCGCGGACATCGAATTCGCGGTGAAGAGCCTGAACGTGGAACAGATAATCATCCTGGGCCATTCCGGCTGCGGCGGCATTCGCGCTCTAATGGATGGCGAAGGCACGACGCGGCGCGAGTACGAATTCATCGGCACGTGGGTTGGCATCGCCCGAACAGCGCGCGAACGGGTGTTGCGCGATCTCGCAGGCGAACCTCCGGCGGTTCAGACGCGCGCATGCGAGCAGGGGGCGATCACCCTGTCGCTCGAAAACCTGATGACGTTTCCATGGATTCGCGAGCGGGTGGAGGCCGGTGCGCTGGCGCTGCATGGGTGGTACTTTGATCTCGACGCGGGGGAGCTTCTGGCGTATTCGCCGGAGACTGAAAAGTTCGCAGCCCTGGTTCCGAAGCCGGCAGCGACTGGTACGCACGGTCCTTAGTCTCGTGAAGGCCTGTCAATGTGGTCGATGACGTAATACTCGACGGGGCCTTTTTGTGGCTCCAATTTGAGTCCAAGCTGCTGCTTCAACGCATCGAAGATGGACGGAAGCTCTTGCAGTTCGGGAGGCAGGTTGTCGCGGGAGGCACCGGGTGGAAGCTGTGGCATAAAAGACAGCGTGAAGTCGTAGCTTTGGTCGAGCCCGGTCTGATCAATCACTGGGCGACCATCGTTCTGGAGTTGCTGGCCGAGCCACCAGCTGAGGTATTGCATGGGAACCCGGGTCCCAACCACCTTTCCGGCCCCGCCGGGGACGATGGGTATCGTCATCCCCTGACCGGTGCCATCCGGTTTCATCTTCAATCCGGACCTATCCACTGCCAACGCGTACACCGGGCCTTCCCTGGTTTCCTTGTGAAACTTGAGGTTGAAACGATCCGCGAGTAAGGTCTGAACCATCAGATGGAGATCGTCGATGCTGTACGAATGGTCAGCCCTGGCTTCGATGTCGTAGCCCTCGGTGTTGACCCAGTCTG
>Ga0302198_10006325_pt1 | contig 10675 bp, 7 predicted proteins | sample II_Bog_N2_2_FD_193521 | JGI IMG/M metagenome (GOLD analysis project Ga0302198, IMG submission 193521) | Peat permafrost microbial communities from Stordalen Mire near Abisko, Sweden - II_Bog_N2_2 | ecosystem: Environmental > Terrestrial > Soil > Wetlands > Peat | place: Sweden: Abisko, Stordalen... | reverse complement strand
ACCGTGCTCACTACCATGGTCGACGATGGCGTCTATCCCGATCCGGATTTCGGACTCAACAATCTTGCCATCCCCGAATCGCTCAATAAGCAGGACTACTGGTATCGCAACGAGTTCGCGGTGCCTGTATCGGCGCTGCCTGCAGGCGCTCACGCCGAACTCACATTCGAGGGCATCAACTACGCCGCTTCCATCTGGCTCAACGGCAAGCTACTAGGCACAATGCAAGGCGCGTTCCGACGCGGCATCTTCGACGTCACTTCCGTCCTCAGGCCTGGCCAGAAGAACGTCCTCGCCGTCCAAATCTCGCCACCGCCGCACCCCGGCATTCCGCAGGAGCAATCGATCCTCGGCGGGCCGGGCGAGAATGGTGGCGCCATGGAACTCGACGGGCCCACCTTCCTCGCCACCGAAGGCTGGGACTGGATCCCCGCCATTCGTGACCGCGACAGCGGCATTTGGCAGCCCGTCACTCTGCGCATCACGCACAGTCTGAGGATTGGCGACAGCCAGGTCGTCACCTCGTTCCACAATCACGACACCTCGCAGGCCGCCGTCGACATCACCGTGCCGATTACAAATCTCTCCGCCGCCCCAATCGTCGCAACCATCAACGCGTCAATCGATCACGTCACGATCCGCAAGAGCGTCACTCTAGCGCGCGGCGAGAGCGTCATCAAGCTGACGCCAACTGAATTCACCCAGCTCAACCTGCAGCATCCTCGCCTGTGGTGGCCCAATGGCTACGGCAGTCCCGAGCTTTACCACCTCAAGCTCACGCTGCTCGCCGGCGGCTTAGTCTCGGACACCAAAGACGTCCGCTTCGGCGTCCGCGAAATTAGCTACGAGCTCAGCCTGCTCGACAGCGCCGGCCACCTGCGCCGCGTCGAGTTCACGCCCGCCGCGGCGCGCAACGCGCCCAGCCCCATCGTCGACGTCAGCCACGACGGCATGCGCGAGATTCCGCTCCCCGATGCCGAGGCCGCAGTCATCCCCGAAGCACGCCGTGCCAACGCGCTCTCCCACGTCGCCTCGCTTGCGCCCGGTGCGGAAAACTCGCCCGCGATTCAGCCACTTACCGACCTCCGCGCCGCGCCCTATCTTGTCATCCGCGTCAACGGCGTACGCATCGCCGCGCGTGGCGGCAACTGGGGAATGGACGACGCCCGCAAGCGAGTCTCCCGCGCGCACCTCGAACCCTTCTTCCGGCTCAATCGAGACGCCGGCCTCAACATCATCCGCAACTGGGTGGGCCAAAGCACCGAAGAGACTTTCTACGATCTCGCCGACGAATACGGCATGATGGTTTGGAACGACTTCTGGGAGTCAACCGAAAACTATAACCTCGAAGCCGAAGATCCCGCGCTCTTCCTCGCCAACGCCGCCGACACTATCCAGCATTTCCGCGACCATCCCTCCATCATCGTCTGGTGCGGTCGCAACGAAGGCGTTCCCCAGCCAATCATCAACGAAGGCCTGGATAAGCTGGTGCGCACGCTCGACGGCACGCGCTACTACTCACCCAGCTCGAACGCGGTGAACCTGCAAGGCAGCGGCCCCTACCGCTATCAGGACCCCGCGCGTTACTACACCACGCTCAATCGCGGCTTTTCGGTCGAGACTGGCACGCCCTCCATGTCGACACTCGAATCCTTCCAGAGCACCATCGCCAAACCGGACCAATGGCCCATCAGTGATGCATGGGCCTACCACGACTGGCACCAGAGCGGAAACGGCGATGTCGCACCCTTCATGGCCGAGATCAACGCCGAGTTCGGCGCGCCCACTAGCCTCGAAGACTTCGAGCGCAAAGCTCAAATGTTGAATTACGTCGATCACCGCGCCATGTTCGAAGGAATGAACGCCAACCTTTGGGCGCCCAACAGCGGCCGCCTGCTGTGGATGACGCAGCCCGCCTGGCCCAGCACCATGTGGCAAATCCTCAGCTCCGACTACGATACCCAGGCCTCCTATTACGGAGTCAGGAAAGCCTGCGAGCCGCTGCACATCCAGCTAAACCTCGCCAACTACCAGGTCGACATCATCAACACCACCACAACGCCGCACATCGGACTCACGGCGACCGCTAAGGTCTACTCCCTCGCCAACGCACTCCTCACCGAAGCGACAGAACGTAAGAACGTGGACGCCGACTCAGCCACGCCCGTCCTTCATCTGGACCTCGGGAAGTATATGGACCATTCGGCCGTCCTGATCAAGCTCGAACTGCGCGACGGCCAGAATAATCTGCTCTCACAGAATCTCTACTGGCTAGGCGCGAATCCGTCCGCCTACCGCGCGCTTACGCAACTTGCTCCAACGCAACTCAACGTATCGGCCACCTCAACCCGCGTCGGCGACGAGACAAAGATCACTGTGCAACTCACCAACCCCTCAGCCGCCGCCAGCCTGGAGAACAAGCTCACCCTGCTCGACGCGCAGAGCCATGCGCGCATCCTCCCCACCTACTACTCCGACAACTACATCTCGCTGCTCCCCGGCGAATCCCGCACTATCCAGATCGCGGTCCCATCCGCCGCCGCCCACGGCCCCGCCGCCATCGCCCTCCGCGGCTGGAACGCCATCCCCCAGGTCATCGCGGTGAAGTAGCAGCCAGCCTGCCAGCGGAACAGAAACGACGAAGCGAAGAACTTACCGCACAATTACCGCGGGGTTCTTCGCTTCGGCTAAACAGCTAGGATTTCGTGGTTACTTCAGCCGGCGTTACAGCCCTTTCTTCACCAGGAACAGGATCAAATCCTTGACCCTGCTGGAGTAGCCCCACTCGTTGTCGTACCAGGCAATGACCTTGCCCATGTTGCCGACAACCTTGGTCAGCTTGGAGTCGAAGGTGCTCGACATCGGGTCGCCCTTGAAGTCGGAGCTGACCAGCTCCTCCTCGGTGTAGGCGAGAATGCCCTTGAGCGGGCCCGCGGCAGCAGCGCCCTTGATCGCGGCGTTGATGCTGTCCACCGAAATCGGCTTCTCGGCCACAAACGTCAGGTCGACAACCGAGACGTTCGGCGTCGGTACGCGGATCGCAAAGCCGTCCAGCTTGCCCGCCATCTCGGGGATAACCAGCTTCAGAGCCTTGGCAGCGCCCGTCGAGCTGGGAATCATGCTCAGCGCGGCTGCGCGTGCGCGACGCAGGTCCTTATGCGGCGTGTCCAGAATTACCTGGTCGTTCGTGTAGCTGTGGATCGTGGTCATGATGCCGCTGACGATGCCAAACGTGTCGTTCAGCACCTTGACAACGGGCGCCAGGCAGTTGGTGGTGCAGCTCGCGTTCGAGATGACATTGTGCTTGGCTGCGTCGTACTTGTCGTCATTCACTCCGAGGACGACCGTGAGGTCCTCGTTGCTGGCCGGAGCCGAGATGATGACCTTCTTGACCGTCGAGCCGAGATGTAACTTAGCCTTGGTGGCATCGGTAAAGAAGCCCGTCGACTCAACCACAACCTCCGCGCCTACGGAAGCCCAGTCCAGTTTGGCCGGATCGCGCTCGGCAAATACCTTGATCTTCTTGCCGTCAATTGCGATGAAATCCTCGCCGTGCGTGATCTCGTTCTTCAGGTTGCCCAGAATCGAGTCGTACTTCAGCAGGTGGGCCAGCGTCGCCGGCGTGGTGAGGTCGTTGACAGCCACAAACTCGATGTCCGGGTTGCCGATTGCGGTGCGGAATACGTTGCGTCCGATGCGGCCGAAGCCGTTAATGCCAACTTTTACTGCCATAATCTTGCCTGCTCCTGTTGTGTTGCTCTGTGGGGGATTGTGCGGTCGCTTCCCGCCGTGGGAGTCGAAGCTCGTCCTGTGATTGATGAATTCTGCCTTTTAGTCGTCATTTCGATGCTAGCACCAGGGTTGGGGCCACGCAACGCGCGGACGCGTCTTGTGTGATCCAAGTCACACGCCTTGCAGCACGCCAAACCCACGAGAAATCCGCGCACAGTGACTCCGATGGTGCGGCGATTTGCGACGGCCCGTCCACTGTGTTACATGTGACCTATGCGCAATATGCGCGATTGGATGCGCGACCTCATGAGAAGACGTTCCAGACGTGGTCCGAACGAATCGGAATCCACGGGTAAAAGCGGGCAGGAGCTGCCCTCCAACCAACCAGCTCCACTAAGACCTTCCTATCCGGAACCATTGCCTGTGCGGGAACCGGCCGCAGTCAAGACCAATGCACCGGCCGCGCCAGCGAGTGAAGCGAAATCCGGCGCTCCCGTAGCCCCGCCTCCCGCTCCAGAAAAGCAGATGGTGGTGGAGACGCAGCCCGACTCGCTAGGCACTCCGCCAGCCGAGCAAGCCAGTATCTCGCCCAAGGAACCCCGCGGCTATGTCGTTCTCGCCATTGGCCTTCCCGGCTCCGGCAAGACCACCTGGTACAAACGCCGCGGAGTCACGCCGCTCTCCAGCGACCTGCTGCGCTCGATCCTCTTCGACGACATCACCGAGCAGCGCTACCAGGGATTAGTGTTCTCCACCCTGCGCAGCCTGCTCCGTGCGCGCCTCATCGCCAAGATGCCCTGGAACTACGTCGACGCCACCAATCTCAGCCCACACGAACGCAAGCAGTGGATCAAGATGGCCAAGAGCTTCGGCTACGAAGTTCAGGCGGTCTTCTTCGACGTGCCGCTCTCCGTCTGCCTCGAGCGCAACTCCAAGCGCGACCGTCAGGTCACCGACGAGGTGATGCACAAGATGGCCGAGCGCCTGCGCCCGCCGACCTTCAAGGAAGGCTTCGAGAAAATCACGGTCGTCCGGGTAAAGGGCCATCCTGGAACAATACCCGTCACTACCACAGGCGAGGAATCCGCCGCAGAGACTGAGCCAGCCGAGACCGAGTAGCCGCACGCCCGTCATTCTGACTCGAAGAGTCAGAATCTCCGTCGCTGCCCCTCGGAGAGGCCGTGAAAGCCCGCACTCCGCGTATCCTAAACAACATCCGTTATGCCCAACGCCGGCATTGCCTTCACGAACGTGAGCTACACGCTGCCCACTGGCCGCACCCTGCTCCGCGACATCAACCTCACGCTTGAAGCCGGCTCGACCACCGCAATTCTCGGCCGCAGCGGCAGCGGCAAAACCACCCTCCTGCGCATGGTCAACGGCCTGGTCATGCCGACCACTGGCGAAGTGGGTGTAGGCAGCAAAGCCACGCCGGCCTACGATCTCATCGAACTCCGCCGCAGCATCGGCTACGTCATCCAGGAGACCGGCCTCTTCCCCCACATGACGGTCGAGCGCAACGCCGGCCTCGCGCTCGAACTCGCCAACACTCCCTCCGCCGAAAGACTCCGCCGCACCGATGAGGTCCTTGCCCTTTGTGGCCTCAACTTCACCGAATTCCATGCCCGCTATCCCTGGCAGCTCTCCGGGGGCCAGCGCCAGCGCGTCGGCCTCGCCCGAGCCCTCGCTACCGACCCCGGCGTCTTGCTGATGGACGAACCCTTCGGCGCCCTCGATCCTCTCACCCGTGCCGAGATGCAGACCATGCTGCGCGACCTACTCGCCCGCGTCGGCAAAACCGTTCTCCTCGTCACCCACGACCTCGACGAAGCCCTCTACCTCGCCCAGCGCGTCGTCTTCCTGGAGGCCGGAGAACTAGTCGCGGACCTCCTCGCAACCGACGTCCTGCACTCGCAGAACCCCTATGTTCGCGGGTACATAGACGCCGTCCACCGCGCGGTCCAGCCATGACCTGCCCCTTTGCTTGTCATTCCCCTTTTGTTTGTCATTCCCGAAGGGAATCTGCTTTCGCCTGTCATTCCCCTTTTGCTTGTCATTCCCCTTTTGCTTGTCATTCCCGAAGGGAATCTGCTTTCGCCTGTCATTCCCCTTTTGTTTGTCATTCCCGAAGGGAATCTGCTTTTGCCGGTCATTCCCCTTTTGTTTGTCATTCCCGAAGGGAACCTGCTTTCGCCTGTCATCCCCCTTTTGCTTGTCATTCCCGAAGGGAATCTGCTTTTGCCTGTCATTCCCCCTTTGTTTGTCATTCCCGAAGGGAACCTGCTTGTGTATAACTTCCTCTCCAATCACGGCTGGGAGATCGCCCGCCTCACCTTCGAGCACCTCTGGCTCACCCTCAGCGCCATGCTCCTCGCTGCCGCCATCGGCTTGCCGCTCGGCATCCTCCTTACCCGCCGCGAAAAACTCGCCAAGCCCATCATCGCGCTCGCCAACATCGTCCAAACAATCCCGAGCCTCGCCCTCTTCGGCCTGCTGCTCCCCGTCCCCTGGCTAGGCGAGAACGCCGCCCGCCTCGCCATCCTCGCCCTCACGGGCTACGCGCTGCTGCCCATCCTGCGCAACACCTACGCCGGCATCCGCAGCGTCGATCCCGCGCTCGAAGACGTAGCCCGCGCCCTCGGCATGACCTCCTGGCAGCGCCTCACCAAGGTCGAACTCCCCATCGCCGCCTCGGTAATCCTCGCAGGCCTCCGGACTGCAACCGTAACCTGCGTCGGCGTCGCCACCATCGCCGCCGCCATCGGAGCCGGAGGCCTGGGCGAACTCATCTTCCGCGGAGTCGCCAGCGTCGACAATTCGCTAGTCCTCGCCGGCGCCATCCCCGCCGCCCTCCTCGCCCTCGCAGCCGACGCCACCCTCGGCTGGCTCGAACACAAAGTCGCAGTCCGCCGCTGAACATTACGGGCAGCTCAGATCCGCCCTGTCGCCGGTGATCGAGCGTGGAGGATAATTGACCCGTACCGATCACACTACGATTCATCCACACTACGATTCATCCACACGAGAAAACAATGACTCTTATTTCCAGGCGTGACGCCGTAGCCGGATTGGCTGCCGCGGGCGCGGTCTCTTTCATGACAGCCTTCGGGGAACAGAGCCAGATGGCTGCCGCCAGCGATGCTGCGCCCTTCTCCGGCGATGATCGCCGTCAGGATACAGAGGCACTCCTCCATTATTTCGCTGCGAATGCGCCCCAGCTACTGCGCGCTCCCGGTGGAATCCTGAAGTACCCGAGCATTGCGCCCAGCCTGCCTGGCAAACAATACTCCGCCCAATTGTGGGATTGGGACACGCTGTGGACGAGCCGGGGACTTTTCCGCCTGGCTGCGCTCACGCACGAGGAAACGCTGAAGCAGGAACTGTGCGAGCACGTCTCTGGCAGCCTGTTGAACTTTCTCGATCACGCGTCTGCCGATGGGCGGATTCCGATTCTAATGACACCAACCGATCCCGACCCTTTTCGCGTTCTGGGAAGCAACGGTGTGTCGAAGAATCAGGCCAAGCCCGTCTTCGGCCAACTCGGACTGCTTGCCGCGGACCAGCGCGGTGAAGTCGCCTGGCTAGCCCCGCACTTTGACACGATGCTGCGCTTCTACGACTCCTGGACGGCCCACAATATGTCGCCCATCGGTCTCCTCGTTTGGGGAGACGATGTCGCCATTGGCGACGACAACGACCCGACGACCTTTGGCCGACCCTTCTTCTCTTCGGCCAACCTCCTGCTCAACTGTCTCTACTACGAAGACCTGCGCGCCTCCGCCGAACTCGCGGGCCGGCTTGAACGCCCAAAGGACCACGACCAACTCTCCGCACAGGCTGTCACTCTCGCGCAACAGATTCAGAGGTACTGCTGGGACCCGAGAGACAGCTACTACTATTCGGTCGATGTTCAATGTGTGGACCGGCGTGCCGAACTGATTCCCACGGTCAAGCCCGGCATGGATATGTCGTGGAAGAGCCTCCCGATGAGGATTCAGATGTTTACCGGATTCCTTCCGCTGTGGTGCGGAATCGCCTCGCAGTCCCAAGCTGCCGAACTGGTGAAGGTCAACTACAGTGCGGATGACCGGTTGCGTGCCCGCTGGGGCGTTCGCTCGCTCTCGTCTCGCGAATCGATGTACTCGATGGCCTTCAGCTCGAACCCCAGCAACTGGCTGGGGCCGGTCTGGATCATCGTGAATTACTTCGCATGGAAGGGACTTCAGCGATACGGCTTCCAGCAGGAGGCGGCTGCCTTGGCGGACAAAACCATCGCCTTGCTCGCCGCCGACCTCAAGCTGAACGGCTCCCTCAACGAGTATTACCACCCGGACACCGGAGCAGCCCTCAGCCACAAGGGTTTTATGGACTGGAACCTGTTGGTACTGGAAATGATGTGACGAAGTCCAGGTTCCTTGCTCGTTACAGCCCACCCCGGCCATCATTCTGCATGACCACCCCAATCGTCATTCTGCACCACGTGCAGAATCTCAGTCGTTGCCTTTCTGCGGCCGCCGCACTTCGCGAACTGGGCTCTCGCCGCTCGTTTGCTTGACACGCCGCGTATAATGTAAGAAGAGCCAGAACAGAATCCGCCAGCCTCAGGATTGTGTCTCACTCAACTCAGGCCGAATACCCAAGCCGGAAAACTCATACATAAGTCCAATGATAAGAGTGATTTACACGTAAGTCGTTTGCTTCCAAGATTATAGCGGATAAGTCATTTAGTTTCTGGATTATACAGAATCAGATAGGGGGAGGGGGTATGAACACTTGGTTGCACCGGACCGCACAGGCCGCAGGAACCCTCACCCTGTTTGCCGTCTGCTCCTGCGCTCCGCCGCATTCCTCGCGAATTATTATTGGCGCCAAAAACTTCACCGAACAAGTAGTCCTCGGCGAACTCCTCGCCCAGGAAATCGAATCCGTTTATGCCGCCGAAGGCCATCCCGAGCGCGTCGACCGCCGCTTCTACCTCGCCGGAAGTTACATTTGTCAGCAGGCCCTCGCTAGCGGCCGCATCGACGCCTATGTCGAATACTCTGGCACCGCGCTCACCGCGATCCTCAAGCAGCCGCTGCCTCCGCCCGGCCAACGCGACCCCGCCGCTATTCTCGCCACCATCCGCGCCCTGTACGCTTCGCGCTATCACGTCCGCGTCGAGCCGCCGCTCGGCTTCGAAGACACCTTCGCCATGGTCGTTCGCGCCGACGACGCTCGCCGCCTTAATCTCCACACCATCTCCGACGCGGCCCGCATCGCACGTCAACTCCGTCTCGGCGTCGGCTACGAGTTCGAGTCGCGCCCCGACGGCCTTCCCGGCCTCTCCGCCGCATACAACCTGCATTTCGCCGGCTCCCCGCGCACCATGGACCTCGGCCTGCTCTACCGCGCCCTCGCCGATCACCAGGTCGACATTGTCGCCGGAAACTCCACCGACGGCCCCATTCAGGCGCTGGGGTTTGTACTCTTAGAGGATGATCGCCACTACTTCCCTCCGTACGAGGCCGTCCCGCTGGTACGCGAAGATTCGATCGTTCGCCATCCCGAAATCCAGATCGCGATGGATAAACTTGCAGGCAAAGTCACCGCCGAGGAAGTACAAGCCATGAACGACGCCATCGACGGCAAGCACGAAGACGTAACCGCAGTGGTGCGCACCTTCCGCGCACAGAAGGGATTGTAATCATGAGCGACACACCCCAAAGCACCGCCGAACCCTGGCTCCGCGGAACCCACACAGAAGTCGATGCTGTAACCCGAGCCATACTTCACGCGCTGGAATTGGCCGATGAAGATGTCACCAAATGGTGTGCCAGCCTCACCGACGCTGAGTTCAACGCGCGCCCGTCCGGCTTGCCGCCGCTCGCGTTTCATCTGCGCCACATTGCCCGCAGTCTCGACCGTCTCCTCAGTTATGCCGAAGGCACGCAACTCGATGCAACCCAGAAGGCCGCACTACGCACCGAACTCGACCTCAACGCAACGCACGATGAAGTCCTGGCCGAGTTTCGCACCGCCCTCCGCACCTCTGCCGCTCGCATTCGCGCCTTCTCGCCAGACCAATACAACGAGACTCGCGGAGTCGGCCGTGCTGCCTTGCCCACCACCATCGGCGGCCTGCTCGTCCACTGCGCCGACCATACCCAGCGCCACGTCGGCCAGGCCATCACCACTGCAAAGCTGATCGTCGCCATGCGAACATAATGCGTTTCATTTGTATTCACGCGAAGCGTCGAGAACAGCACGAAGTGCTCGAGAACAGCACGGAGTGTTCGAGAACAGCACGGAGTGCCTAGTGGACGGTCTTCATCCGTCGCGACATGAAGTCCATCAGCAGGTAACTCCCCAGCGTCTGCGGAGTCGTAAAGTACGCTTTGCCCCGGCACATCGCACTCACCTTCTGCACAAACTGCACCAGCGAAAAGTCCGACGCCAGCATAAACGTGTTGATCATGATGTTCGATCGCTTGCAGCGGCTGACCTCTTCCAGTGTCTCCGCAATCACCAGCGGATCCAGCCCGAAGGCATTCTTATAGATCCGCCCATCCGGCAGCGTCAGCGCGCTGGGCTTGCCGTCCGTGATCATCACGATCTGCTTCATGTCTTTGTTCTGCCGCGCCAGAATGCGCTGCGCCAGCCGCAATCCCTCGCGGGTGTTGGTGTAATGCGGTCCCACCTTGACCCGCGAAAGCTGGCTCACCGGAATCTCCTCGGCCGAGTCATGGAACAGCACCAGGTTGAGCGTGTCACCCGGAAACTGCGTGCGAATCAGGTGCGCCAGCGCCATTGCCACGCGCTTGGCCGGCGTAAAGCGGTCCTCGCCGTACAGAATCATCGAGTGCGAGCAGTCCAGCAGCACCACCGTCGCGCAGGACGACTGGTAGTCCGATTGGTGAACCTGTATGTCGCTGTACTCGATGTTGAGCGGCGCACTCTCCTC
>Ga0302198_10006285_pt1 | contig 10725 bp, 9 predicted proteins | sample II_Bog_N2_2_FD_193521 | JGI IMG/M metagenome (GOLD analysis project Ga0302198, IMG submission 193521) | Peat permafrost microbial communities from Stordalen Mire near Abisko, Sweden - II_Bog_N2_2 | ecosystem: Environmental > Terrestrial > Soil > Wetlands > Peat | place: Sweden: Abisko, Stordalen... | reverse complement strand
GAGAAGACCCCGAAGAGCATCATGGCGGGCAGGATCAGGAGGTAGGCCAGCAGGGACTGCTTGCGGCGCCGGGAGCGCGTCACCGACGAGCCTCCGGCGTCCCGGGCGGCGCCGGCCCCGGCCCCGTCGCCCCCCAGCGGATCCGGCACGACCGGAGGCGCCGTCGTCACCGCCGTCATGACGGTCCGCCGAGGCGGGCCCCACCCTCGGCGGGGTCGAAGAGGTGGTAAGCGGCCGGGTCGGGGTCCACGGCGATGCGCACGGCCTCGCCGATTTTCGGCTTGGCCGCCGCAGCGCTCTGGCGCACAATGATCCGGGCACCCGTCTCGGTGTGGCAGATGACGTGGGTCTCGGCACCGAGCAGCTCCACGATCACCACGGTGGCGCCGATGGCTCCGTCCTCGCTGAGGTGCAGTGCCTCGGGCCGCAAGCCGAGCAGCACGTCGGGCCCCGCGCCGCGCACGGCATCGGCCACGGCCGAGGGCAGCGGCACCGACGCGCCCGGGAAGGCCACGCACAGGGTGCCCTGCTGGTCCACGCCCGCCGCAGCCGTCGCGCCACTCTCGACGAGCATCCCCTCCATCAGGTTCATGCCCGGGCTGCCGAGGAAGTGCGCCACGAACGAGTTGGCCGGCCGGGCGTACAACGCCTCGGGTGCGGCCACTTGTTGCAGCTTCCCTTCGCTCATGACGGCGATGCGGTGGCCCATCGTCATGGCTTCCACCTGGTCGTGGGTGACGTAAAGCGTGGTCGTGGACAGGCGCGCCTGCAGCTCCACGATGTCGGCGCGCGTCTGCACGCGCAGGGCGGCGTCCAGATTCGACAGCGGCTCGTCCATGAGGAAGACGAGGGGCTCCCGGACGATGGCCCGGGCCAGCGCCACTCTCTGGCGCTGACCACCCGAGAGTTGTCCTGGCTTACGGTCGAGCAGCGCGGCCAGACCGAGGGTCTCGGCGGCCCGTGCCACCTTGGTCGCCCGCTCGTCCTTGTCGACGCCGCGTTGGCGCAGCGGAAACGCAATGTTCTTGGCCACCGTCAAGTGCGGGTACAGCGCGTAGCTCTGGAAGACCATGGCGATGTCGCGGTCCTTGGGGTCGACGTCGTTCACCACCCGATCGCCGATGGAGACGGTGCCGCTCGTCACGTCCTCGAGACCGGCCACCATGCGGAGCGCCGTCGTCTTGCCACATCCCGACGAGCCCAACAGCACGAGGAGCTCGCCATCCGCCACGTGCAACGTCAGATCGTCGACCGCGGTGGTGTCACCGAACTGCTTGGTGACGCCGTCGAAGCTGACCTGTGCCAACCGTGCTCCCTTCGGCGGCCCGCCATCGGCCACGGATCATCGCGTTGTCGCGACGGTAGCGAACCGGCAGCACGCGGGCACGAATGCCACGCGGCGAAGGGTGCGCGGGCTCAGCTGGCGGGGATCTTCCACCCCATGGACTCGGCGACTTCCTTGCAGGTGGGGCACAGGCCGTAGCGCTTGGGGTCCCGCCCGGGCACCCACTCCTTGCCGCAGAGGGCACGTACGGCCGTCCCGTTGACGATGCCCTCCACCACGCTGGGTCCCGCCGAGACGTACTTGCCTTTCTTCCTGCCCTTGGTGGGGGTGTACCCCTCCAGGACGATGTGGGCCATCCGGTCGTGGTCGCCGTCGTCCAGTTCGGGATCGGGCCGCGCCGGGGCCAGGGTCGTGCTGCCCGCTGCTCCTGGGCTGGGGGCTGTCTCGGTGCCGCTCACGGGTTCCAGCGTATTCCTTCGGGACCGGCCGGACCCGCTTCGTGCAGGCCTCCCGACCCGTATGGTGACCGGTGGAAAAGCTGTGATTACAGGATTACAAACGGCTGACCAGGGGCCAGACCCGCTCGGGAATGTCCTCTCCACCCATATGGTTGACCAGTCAGAGGAATTGCCATTACGGCATTACAAAAGGACACCTGATGACGAACGAGAATGTGACGCTCCCATTGTTGCCACTGACCTCAGGGGTTGTGCTGCCCGGGATGGTCTTCACCATGGCGCTCGAGTCCGATGAGGCCCGTGCCGCGGTGGACTCGGCCCGTTCGGCCGGGGGGCGTCTGCTCCTGGTGCCCCACATTGAGGGCCGTTTTGCCGCCGTCGGCGTGATCGCCGAGGTCATGGAGGAGGGCGACCTGCCCGGTGGGCTGCCCGCCGTGGCCATCCGGGGTGACCGTCGCGCCGTCATCGGCACCGGGGTCCCCGGCACGGGCGACGCCCTGTGGGTGGAAGCCGAGCCCCTCGACGAGCCCGAGCCCTCCCCGGCCGCCAACGAACTGGCCCGGGAGTACCGCGCCGTGCTCGAGAATATTTTGCACAGTCGGGGCGCCGGCCGCATTGCCGCGCAGCTGCGCGAGATCCACGAGCCCGGCCGCCTGGCCGACATGGCGGGGTACTCACCGGACATCTCGCTGACGCAGAAGGTCGAGGTGCTCGAGACGCGCGACGTCGAAGCGCGTCTCCGCCTCGTCCTCGGGTGGGCCCGCGACACGCTGGCCGACGTCACGTTGCGCGAGAAGATCAAGACCGACGTCGAAGAGGGCATGGAGAAGACACAGCGCGAGTTCCTGCTGCGCCGCCAGCTCGATGCCATCCGCAAGGAGCTCAACGGCCTCAGCGGCGAGTCCGGCGACGAGGACCCCGACGACTACCGGGCCAAGATCGAAGCGCGCGACCTCCCCGAGCACGTCCGCAAGGCGGTCGAGCGTGAGGTCGACAAGCTCGAGCGCACCAGTGACCAGAGCCCCGAGACGGGCTGGATCCGCACGTGGCTCGACACCGTGCTCGAGATCCCCTGGGGCACCGAGTCCGAGGACCGGCTCGACATTCCCGAGGCGTCACGCATTCTGGAGGCCGACCACGACGGTCTGGCCGATGTGAAGGAGCGCATCCTCGAGCACCTGGCCGTGCGCAAACTGCAGGCTGAGCGCGGGCTCGCACCCGTCGACGGCCGTGGTTCGGGCGCCATCCTGGCTCTGGTGGGGCCTCCGGGCGTCGGCAAGACGTCCCTCGGGGAATCGGTGGCCAACGCACTCGGGCGCAAGTTCGTCCGCGTCTCGCTCGGCGGGGTGCGTGACGAGGCCGAGATCAGGGGTCACCGTCGCACCTATGTCGGGGCCCAGCCGGGCCGTCTGGTCCGTGCCCTGCGCGAGGCCGGGACCATGAACCCGGTCATCGTCCTCGACGAGGTCGACAAGATCGGTGCGGACTACCGGGGCGACCCGTCCTCCGCCCTGCTCGAAGTGCTCGACCCGGCGCAGAACCACACGTTCCGTGACCACTATCTCGAGGTCGACCTCGACCTGTCGCGGGTGCTGTTCATCGCCACGGCCAACGTGGTCGACACCATCCCCGGGCCGCTGCTCGACCGGATGGAGGTCATCCGCATTGACGGGTACACCGAGTCCGAGAAGGTCTCCATCGCCAAGCACCACCTCGTGGGCCGTCAGCTCACCCGGGCGGCGCTGCGTGAGGACGAGGTCCAGATCAGCGACGAGGCTCTCCGTGCGGTCGTGTCCGACTACACCCGGGAAGCCGGTGTGCGGAACCTCGAACGCGAGCTCGGCAAGCTGCTGCGCAAGGTGGCCACCAAGCTCGCCTCGGGCGAGCGTCAGGCTCCGGTCGTCGTCGAAGCGGACGACGTGCGGGGTTGGCTCGGCCGGCCGCACTTCTTCTTCGAAGCGGCCGATCGGACCAGCGTGCCCGGAGTGGTCACCGGCCTGGCCGTGACCGGGGCGGGCGGCGACGTCCTCTTCGTGGAGGCCAGCGTCTCCGATGGCCCCGAGGGTCTGACCCTCACGGGCCAGTTGGGCGACGTCATGAAGGAGTCGGCGGAGATCGCCCTCTCCTACGTGCGCTCGCACGCCGAAGAGCTCGGGATCGACCCGACCGTCTTCGCCGGCAAGCGGTTCCACGTGCACGTGCCGGCCGGGGCGGTCCCCAAGGACGGGCCATCGGCCGGCGTCACCATGACGACGGCGCTGGTCAGCCTCCTGCGCGGCGTGCCGGTGCGTTCGGTGGTCGGGATGACCGGTGAGGTCACCCTGCAGGGCCGGGTGCTGCCCATCGGCGGCGTCAAGCAGAAGGTGCTGGCGGCGCACCGGGCCGGGCTGACCGAGGTCGTCCTCCCCGAGCGCAACGGCAACGACCTCGAGGATGTGCCCAAGGAGGTGCGTGACGTCATGACGTTCCACCTGGCGGCCACTATCGCCGACGTGCTCACCCCGGCGTTGTCCGGGGCGGGCGCCGAGGCGTCGGGTGAGCCCGCTGACGCCTCGTTGGGCGCCGCGGCCTGAGGCCGGGCAGACTGGCGAACATGGACGACAAGGACATCGTGGACCGCATCACCCAGCTGGCCGCCGAAGAGCAGCAGCTCGAAGAGGCGCACGTCGGCGAAGGGCTCAGCGAGGACGAGCTCACGCGCAAGCACGATCTCGAGGTGACGCTCGACCAGCTGTGGGACACGCTGCGCCAGCGCCGGGCCAAGCGGAATGCCGGGCAGGACCCCGACGCCGCGTCGGAGCGCCCGGCCAGCACCGTCGAGGGCTATCTGCAATAGGAGCCCGGGGGGTGGGGTCGGCACGGGCCGACTCCACCCCGAAGGCTCCGGTGTTGCTGTTCAATCGGCGCTGTTCAATCGGCGCTGCTCAATCGGCCGGCATGCGGCGGTTGAGCGACGGGGACACCAGGCCGGCCAGGCCGCGCAGGTTGCCGATCGTCACGTCCAGCCAGTCGAACGAGTCGCGCCAGAGAGCGATCTTCCCGTCGGCACCGACGACGAACCGGCCGTAGACCCAGAACCGCGTGGCGAAGCGGCCGTAGTTGAGCTCGTCGATCCGGTCGGTCAGCACCACGTCACCCTCGGTCGCCACGTGGTTGAGGTGCACGTTGAAGCCCATCCGTCCCGGCCGCAGCCAGGGACGGGCAATGCGTTCGAGGCGCTCACGGCCGTAGATGGTGGGCAGGGACACGTTGGCGTAGACGAGGTCGTCGGCCACGAGGTCGAGCGCGGCGTCGACGTCATAGGCCGCCAGGGCGCGCAGGAACTCGACGACCGTGTCCGCCGGAGCGGTGGCCGACGAGGAGAGTGGAAGGTCAGGGCTCGGCGGTTCAGGGCTGGGGTGGGTCGTCATGGCCCCCCATTGTCCCCGAGGCGCCGACCGCCGTCGATCGTCGTCGCCGGCGCCAGGCCGGTGGCGCCAGGGCCAGCGCCAGCAGGACCACGACCGCCAGGACGAAAAGTGCGGCGTAGGACCCGTAGCCGTCGTAGGTGAAGGTCACCGTGTGCACACCCGGGCCGACCACGACGCCGACCAGTGCCGGCGCCACCATCACGGTGGGAGCGGGCCGCCCGTTCACGGTGGCGTGCCACCCCGGGTCGTACGAGGCACTGAGGACCACCGTGGCCCGGCGTGTCGTGTGGACCACCGCACCGGCCGCGCCGTTCTGGAGGTCGGCGTGCTCGGCGACCACCCGTCCCGGCGAACCCTCCAGCGCCGAGGGGTCGGGCGCGCTCGGGGTGGACGCGGCCTGTCCGTTGAAGGCCACGGTGAGGTCGCGCTGTTCGTCGAGGAGTGACGACCCCAGCAGGGGCGTGCTCTGCGAGCCGATATCGGCCCGGTTGGCGGTCAGCTCGCCGGTCGTGTCGTACACGTGGATGTACCCGCCCTGGGGGAGGGCCCACAGGCAGTAGTCCCCCGAGCAGCCGACCTTGTCGGCGGCCACCGGCGACGCCATGGTGGAGGGTGTGATGATGTAGCCGATGCCGAAGAGCGGGTAGTCGCCCGGATTCCTCTCGTCGAAGAAGAACTCGGGATCGGTCATGAGCGAGGCCGTGCGCAACGTGTACCCGACCTCGTCGATGTCCTTGCTCTCCAGGTACTTGAAGACCGGCACCGCCCCCACGGTGAAGTCAGCGCCCCAGTTGGTCGGTGAGCCGGCGTAGACGCGGCCATTGGGGTGGGCGCGCACGTAGTCCAGCAAGCGGTCGACCTGCGGCCCCTGTTCCGCATCGGATTCGGCTTGCAACCCGATGTTCGTTGCGTTGTGCTGGTCGTAGGTGTCCAGAGAGCTCCAGGCCGGGAAGAGCACGACGATCAGCGCGACGATGCACAGCCCCGCCACCACGCCCCGGCCGGCCGGTTGCGTCACCCAGCCGCGGCGGTCCTCGGGGAACAGCTCCTGGGCGCCCCGTACGACGAGCTGGCCCAGGAAGACGAGCGCCACACCGGCGAGCAGGATGCCCGACAGATGCACGCCCATTTGGAAGCGGCGGATGAAGATGTCACTGCTGCCCGGGAGGATTTTGTAGAAGGAACCGAACGTGGTGCGCCCGAACGACATCGCCAGCGTGACCACCCAGATCACAATGAGGGCGCGACCGGCCGCGAAGGTGCGCCAGCGCGCCACGCACACGCCGAGGCCGACGAAGACCAGCACGGTGACGAGGGGGAAGAAGACGTGGAAGCCGGCGGGAAACCGGTCGTTGTCGTAGAGGTTGCCGCTGACCAGCCACCACAACATCTGCCGGGCGCCGTAGCCGTTCTCCAGCCCCGTGCCTTCGAGGATCTGATTACGCGCCGCCCAATGGGACTGCTGGAGCACGGGGACGATGACCCAGGCCGACGCCAGTACGGCCGCGGCGCCGAGCCCCACGGCGCGCCCGAGTCGACGCCACAGGTCCGACGGGACGATGAAGGGCCACACCACGAGCGGCACGAAGGCCAGGTACCCGGTCTCGTAGTGCAGCGCCACCGTCAGCATGATGAAGAGGACGGCGAAGAAGGCCGACGCGCCGCGTCGCCCGGACAGGGCCCGGTAGGTGAAGCCCCACGCCAGCGGGAGCGTCCAGGCGGCCCAGAGCTGCGTCCACACGCCGTAGCCGACCCAGACGTAGGCCTTGGTCTCGTACCCGATGCCGGCCGCCGAGGAGAGGAACGGCGCCACCGCCGCGGCCGAAGCCGCCGTCCAACGGCTCAGGCCGAAGAGGCGGCCGCTCCAGTAGATAGTGATCGGCCACAGAGCCAGCAACAGGTACAGGGACCAGCGGAACACCGTGTCGGGGTCGACGAACGTCCCGATGACCCCCGCCAGCATGGAGGGAAGGCTCTGGTAGTGGAGGAACTGCGGCGAGCCGAGCCCGAGGTAGGGCCACCAGCTCGTCAGGGGGAGGTGGCCCTGGCTGATCCGGGCCGCGGCGGAGCGCACCATCTGCTGGTGCAGTGAGCTGTCGTCGAGGTAGGGGACGGCCCGGAGTTCGGGCCGCAACTCCCATAGGCCCCAGGCCAACGACAAGGCGACCACGACCCAGGGGCCGAACCACGCGGCGGATCGACCCCGCGGCGTGGCCGTTGCCGGGTCCAGCCCGGGGTCGGGCCCGGGCCCGGAGGATCCGGGTGACTCCTCCTCGACCATGGTCACGGCGCACCATGATGGCCGAGCCTCAGACCGGTGTCTGATCGCGCTGCAGGACCCCGAGGAGCTCTTCGTAGGGGCCGAGCAGGAACGCGGTGTCCCCTGCGGCGAAGACGGTGCCGCGGCGGGGCGGATGCTCCAGCACGCCGTCGGCGGCGCGGCTGAGGGCGATGACCCGGGTCCGCGATCCGAGATCCTGCATGGCGAGCCCTTGGAGGCCACCGTTGGGCGCCACGGTCAGGCCGGCCACCAAGAAGGGCTGCTGATCGACGTAGAAGGTGCTGAGGACGTCGAGCCCGAGTGCGGCGCCGACGAACCAGGGCGCGGCCAGGGCGGAGGTGGAGCGGACGTGCTGGAAACCGAAGCTGCGCTCCATCATCTGCGCCAGCTCGCGGTCGAAGACGCGCAGGACGACGGGGACGTCGTCCCAGCGTTCTGCCAATGACTCACGGACCGAGAGCCCGGTCTCAATGTTGGTCAGGTCGCGGCTGGTCAGGACCGCCACCGCTTTGGCATCGGCGATGTTGACCATGCGGTGGGTCTGGGACTGCGTGGCGTCGGCGATGACGACCGGGACGCCGATGGCGCGGGCCTGTGACAGATAGCGGTTGTCGGCGTCGCGTTCGATGACGACGACGGATTCGCCCTCGGCCACCAGCCGCCGGACCACGCTGATCCCCACCGCGCCCAGCCCGATGACGATCACGTGGTCCACCATCCCGGGGACCTGACGCCGGCCCAGCGACCGCTCGATGCGACGGCTGACCAGAATGTTGGTGAACAGCGCGAACGCCGTCGAGACGAGGGCCACGCCCAGGACGATGAGGACGATGGCGAACACGATGAGCCACGCGCTCTGGTGGGAGAAGCTGTAGTCCCCGTAGCCGACCGTGGCCACGGTCTCCACGGTGAAGTACAGCGACGCCAGGAAGCCGAGGTGGTGCGGGGTGGCGTCGGGACGGAAGGCGTAGTGCACCATGACGGTCGCCACGACAATGAGCGTCAAGAGCGCAGAGGCCACTATGGCCAGGGCCCGGTTGCCCTCCTCGAGCGCGATGCCGATCTGCAGATGGAGACGGCGACCCAATCCCACCGAACGGGTCGGGCCGCTGGTCGGCGTAGTGGTCGAGACGCCCATGTTCTGCAACTCGTCGACCGTGCCGAGGACGGCGACGCGGTCCCCGCTGTGGAGCGGGTGGTCGCGACCGGGGCACATCTCCATGGGCGCGTCGCCGACGGGCATGATCGCCACGGGGGCCAAATGGCCGAAGTGGGCGCGGAAGGTGTCGTGGGTGGCCTCCCTCTCCTCCACCACCAGCTTCACGACGGCGAAGTCGATGCCCGCCAGCTCAATGGCGTGGGAGGGCCGGAGCAGACAGGCCTCTACGAAGGACGGCGCCGCCAGCGAGGCCACGTCCAGCACGCTGCCCGGGCCCGACACGCGTTCGAGCGCCTGGGCCACGGAGGGGTTGGCCAGCTGCACGACAAGCGGGAGGTCTGGCCGGAGCTCCTTGATACGGAGCGCCGTCTCGAGCGTGTGGATCTCGTCGACCTCGACGCAGACCACCGCGGCCGCCCCGGCCAGGCCGGCCTCTTCGAATCCCTCGCCCCGGTGGGCGCGACGCCGGATGTGGGGCACGCCCCAGTCGCCGAGGGTCCGCCAGCGGCGGGGGTCGGCGTCATCGTCGATCACCACGACCGGGGTGCCGCTGAGGGAAAACTGCTCGACGGCGCGCAGTCCCACACCCTGGAGGCCGCAGACGATGACATGGCCCTGCATGCCATCGGGTCCCTCGAAATCCATCAAGGAATTTTGCCGGGAGTATTCGGCACGGAGGTTGCCGCAATGTGAAATGTCCGTGTCTTCGCCCGACCTGGGCTAGAACCCATCTTGGGGCTGTAGCTCAGTGGTCAGAGCAGGGGACTCATAATCCCTGGGTCGTGGGTTCGATCCCCACCAGCCCTACTGGACCGGCGTGTCGTCACGCTCGGCTTGCACGGACCGCCCCGCCGCCCGGCCTGGTTGTCCGTTGCTCCGCTACGACGGCTCGTCCCCGGCCGCCCAGGCCACCGCGCCGCCGGTCACGTTCTCGGCCGTCCAGCCGGCGTCACTGAGCGCCTGCGCGGCTGTGGCGGAACGTCCGCCGAGGTGGCAGGCCACCACGACCGTCACGTCCCGCGGGATCTCGTCGAGACGGTCGCCCAGCTGGCCCAGTGGGATGTTGATCCCGACGGGATAGGCCCAGGCCTCCACCTCGTCGGGCTCACGGACGTCCAGCAGGAACACGTCCTCGCCGCGGGCGATGCGTGCTTTGACCTCTTCCGGCTCCACCTCGGTGTAGGGCATGGGCCCACCCTACGATGCGGCGCCGGCGATGCCCCGGGTGGCCCGAGGCGCGCCGGTACGCTGGCCTCATGGCGCTGCCCCGCAAGTTCCTCAACGATGACGAGGAGCTGCTGGCCGAATTGCGCCCCCACTGGATCTTCCTGTTCGGCCCGCTGTTCAGCTCCATCGGGGTGTGGGCGGCCCTGATCGTGGTGGTGATTCTGTGGCACCCGTCGAGCGCATGGAACTACCCCCTCCTCATCCTCGCCGTCATCCCCGGGCTGTGGCTGCTCGGGCGGTTCGTCCGCTGGCGCTCCTACGTCGTGGCGCTGACCTCCACCCGGATACTGGTGCGCCAGGGCATCGTCGGGCGCGACACCGTGCAGCTCCGGCTGCAGCGCATCACCGAGGTCAACATCCGCCAGGAACTGATCGAGCGGGTGCTCGGGACGGGCTCGCTCATCATTGACGTCCAGGGCGAGGACGACTCGTTGACGCTGGAGTACATGCGCAAGCCGGCCGTGGTGCAACGCGTCATCAACTCGCAGATCAACGAAATCGTGGGCGGGGGCCGCCGCGAGATGATCCCGTCCGACATGCAGCCCCGGGACCGTCACGGTGCCCCCTACGCCGCCGACCGGTATCAGGACGACCGGTATCAGGACGACGGCCACGACGACCACGACGTGCACAGCTCCCACGACGAGGACAGCTACCACGACGCGCACGACACGCCGCCCTTCGGCGTGGGCGGGGCCGTCCCCCTGCCGGCTCCGGTGCCCGACCCCGCGCCCCCCATCGCCGCCGGCGCTCCGCCGGGAACCCCCCACTTCGAGATCCGGGACCGGCTCATTGAGCTCGACGACCTGCGCCGCCGCGGCATCCTCTCCGAGGAGGAGTTCGCCGCCAAGAAGAGCGAGCTGCTCAACCGCATTTAGATCCGCCCGGATCGACCGCATTGAGAT
>Ga0302198_10006276_pt1 | contig 10741 bp, 9 predicted proteins | sample II_Bog_N2_2_FD_193521 | JGI IMG/M metagenome (GOLD analysis project Ga0302198, IMG submission 193521) | Peat permafrost microbial communities from Stordalen Mire near Abisko, Sweden - II_Bog_N2_2 | ecosystem: Environmental > Terrestrial > Soil > Wetlands > Peat | place: Sweden: Abisko, Stordalen... | reverse complement strand
CGTTGGACACGAAGGGGAACGACGCGAACAGTGGCCCAACGAATTCCAGCAGCGTGGGTCGCATAATCGCTTTCACATTGGCCCAGAAATGCCCGTTGCCATCGCCCATGTCGCGATACCATCTGCCGCCAGGCCAAGCTTCGATCTTCATGTTCATAGACTTGCCGTCCGGCGTCTCATTGCCGGGTCCCAGTTGCTCCAGCAGCGCGGCAAAGGTTACATCCAGGGGTGCCTGGACACGGATTTCCTGGTTGATGGTGAGGGTCAGGTTTTCGAGAGTCTGTTCGGTCGCAAGCATGATTGTTTTCTCCTAGAGTTTTTTGGAATTCCCATCTGCGCCTTGGCGGATAGTCGCTTCCGCCAGTTCTTTCACTCGGTTCAACTGGTGCTGCCAATACCGCTCGAACGTCCCGGCCCATTCATGCAGTGGCCGAATCGCATCGGCGTTGGTCCGGTACAGCTTTTGCCGGCCCTGGCAGCGCATCCGAACCAGCCCAACATCGCGCAGTACGCGCAGGTGCTTCGAGACGGAAGGCTGCTCCAGGCCCAGCGCCGTAACGATGTCTCCGACCGGTCGCTCGGTCCCGGCGAGATAGTTCAAGATCTCCCGCCGGCGGGGCTCAGCCACCGCGTTGAAGGCATCCGAAGTGGTGCTTGCTCTTGCCATAGCGAGACAATACATACCTATATAGGCATATGTCAAGCGCTTTTTCGATTCTTTTTCTGGTTGCAACACCAGGGGCTGGAGCCCGTCACGCGAGCCGTATCTTCTTCGCCAATAACACCTTCGTACATCTTGACAGCCCGCTCAGAAACCTAAATCATCTGGGATAGCTGTCCGCGAGGTGTCTTTTGGCGCGTCCGTATTGGTCCGGTCACATCCAAATCTCTCTCGTCTCCTTCGGTGTCAAGCTATTCGTCGCCACCGAAGCCAAGGGCGAGATTCGTTTTCATCAGATCAGCCGCTCGACCGGTGAGCGTGTGCGCCATCAGAAGGTGCTGGCCTCCGCGCTTGAGGATGCGCCGGGCGAAGCCGCCGCGCCGGTCGAAAAAGATGAGATCGTCAAAGGCTACGAATACAGCAAGGACCAGTACGTCATCATCGAGCCATCCGAGATCGCCAACCTCCGCGTTCCATCCAAGCACACGGTCGAGGTTCAGCAGTTTGTCGACCTCGACGAAGTTCCGCCCGAATACCTCGAGAAGCCCTACTTCGTCGTGCCCGAAAACGATATCCAGGCGGAGGCCTTCGCCGTCGTCCGCGCCGCCCTCGCCAAATCGAAGAAAGCCGGCCTTGGCAAGATAGCCTTTGGCGGCCGCGAGCACATCCTCGCCATCACCGCCGCGCCCAGCGACGAGCTCGGTATGATGGCCTACACCATGCGCTACCAGGAAGAACTCCGCAAGCCCGCGGAATATTTCAGTGACATCAAGAAGGTGAAGGTTGACGAAGACTCCCTCGACCTCGCCGAGACGCTCATCAAGAAGCGCTCTGGTAAATTTGATCCGTCAAAGTTTGTCGACGGCTATGAGATCGCCCTGAAGGAACTCGTCGAGGCCAAGATCAAGCACGCGCCGATTCCGAAGGACGAACCCGTCCAACCGCAGCGCGGCAAGGTCATCAACCTGATGGATGCCCTGCGCAAGAGCGTCAGCAGCGCGGATGCCCCGCCCTCCACCGGAAAGAGAAAGCCGCCCATCCACGCAGCCACTCTTTTCCCAGAGCAAGAAGAGAAGGCCGGCCCCACGCTAGTTAAGTCCCCGGCAAAATCGTCGCGTAGTTCCGCCTCCAAAGCCGCTAAGGGTCAATCAAAGCGCAGGTCAGCCTAGCTGCACGCAACGCCAATCGAACGCATCTGACAATTCAGTTGGAGTGAGCCGATGGCCGCCGTCGCCGCAAAGAAGACCGCAAAGCCCAAAGCCGCAAGGTCTGCTAAGAAAGTCGGAAAGCCCGCGTCGAAGAAATCTGTCGACACGGCCTCGGCAGCCGTCGATGAACAGCTCGCACGCTATCGCTCCATGCGTGACTTCAAAATCACAGCAGAACCTGCTGGCGGCAAGAAGTCCCTTAAGAACGAGAACAGTAGGAAATACCCCTTCTGCGTGCAGAAGCACGCGGCCTCGCATCTGCATTACGACTTCCGTCTTGGATGGAAAGGCGTGCTCAAGTCCTGGGCCGTAGCCAAGGGTCCCAGCTACGTTGTCGCCGACAAGCGCCTCGCCGTCCAGGTCGAAGACCACCCCATGGAATACGGTGGCTTCGAGGGCGTCATCCCCAAGGGCCAATACGGCGGCGGCACCGTCATGCTGTGGGACCAGGGAACGTGGGAGCCGCAGCCTGCCTACCCGGATGTCGATGCCGGCTTGCGCACCGGCTCGCTGAAGTTCATCCTCCACGGCACTAAGCTCAAAGGAAAATGGGCGCTCATCCGAATGCACGGCAAGTCCGGCGGTTCCGAAGCCAAGCCAAACTGGCTGCTCATCAAAGAGCACGACGACTTCGAGCGCCCGTCATCCGCCCCCGCCGTCACCGATGCAGAACCCAACTCCGTCGTCACCGGCCGCTCGCTCGAACAGATCGGCAGCAGCGAAGATCACGTCTGGAACTCAAAGGACACGCGCTCCGGCAATCAGGCCTGGTACCGCCAGGACAGCAGGGACAATTCGCTTGGGAACACCGTCATCCTGAGCGAAGCGCGCAGCGCGAAGTCGAAGGACCTGCCACCCAACTCGCATCAGCAAATTAGCGCGCACTTTTCCGCCAAACGCCTCGCCAACCTCCCCGAAGAATCCCAGCCCATCTTCCTGTCGCCGCAACTAGCCCAGCAAGCCGAGTCGCCCCCCGCCATCGACGGCTGGCTCCACGAACTCAAGCTCGATGGCTACCGCATCCAGGCCCGCAAGTCGGGCGCGAAAGTCCAACTCTTCACCCGCACCGGCCTCGACTGGACCCACCGGATGAAGGCCATCGCCGCCGAGGTCGCCCGCCTCCCCATCGATCAAGTCACTCTCGACGGCGAGGTCGTCGTCCTCGCTCCCGACGGCACAACCAGCTTCGCCAGCCTCCAGGCCGCCTTCCAGGATGGCGCCAAACATCAGCTCACCTACTTCGCATTTGACCTCCTCCACCTCAACGGCCGCAACACGCGCAATCTTCCTTTGCGCGACCGCAAAGCCCTCCTCGCCGAAGTCCTCGCTGGTGCTGACCCCCACGCCCTCCACCTATCCGAGCACCTCGAATCCGATGGCCCAACCATCTTCCACAACGCCTGCAAGCTGCGCGCCGAGGGCATCGTCTCCAAACGCGCCGCCGCAAAATACGCCGCAGGCCGCAGCTCCGACTGGATCAAATGCAAATGCCTCCACGAGCAAGAACTCGTCATCGGCGGCTATACCCTCCCGGGCGCCGGACACACCGGAATGAAGGGCGTCGGCGCGCTGCTGCTCGGCTATTACCGCGGCGGCGAGCTCATCTACGCCGGCCGAACGGGTACCGGCTTCACGCAGAAAACCCACAGGCTCCTCCACGACAAACTGAACCCTCTTGTGCAGACCTCGAGCCCGTTCGAGAGCGTACCCGCCGAAGCTCGTCGCGGTGCATTCTGGGTCGAGCCCGCGCTCGTCGCGCAGGTCCGCTTCGCCACTTGGACGGCAGACAATCTCGTTCGCCAGGCCGCATTCCTCGGACTCCGCGAGGACAAGCCAGCCGCCGAAGTCACCCGCGAAACATCCGCCCCCACCCCAAAATCCTCAGAACCCACCGCGCAGAACACCGCCGCCCACGTCCTGCACCCGATCGCCGCAAAAATCCACTCCTCCAACCTGCAACCTGCAACTTCTCATCCCCCCGTCCGTCTTACCCATCCAACCAAAATCCTCGATCCCGAATCCGGCCTTACCAAGCAGGCGCTTGCCGACTATTACTGGGCAGTCGCCGCGCGTATGCTTCCGCACATCGCCGGCCGCCCCGTTTCCCTCGTGCGATGCCCCGAGGGCTCCGCGAAACCCTGCTTCTTCCAGAAGCATGTGAATGCGACGCTGCCGAAGGGCATAGGCTCGGTGGATGTGCCGGACAAGAAGACAGGGGTGATTGAGCCCTACATCACGCTCGACAATCCGGAGACACTGGCGGGGCTAGCGCAACTCGGCGTCCTCGAAGTCCATCCCTGGGGCTCGAGCAACGAGAACCTCGAGCATCCCGACCGACTCATCTTCGATCTCGACCCCGACGAATCCCTCCCCTGGTCCACCGTCGTCGCTGCCGCAACCGATGTCCGCGCGCGCCTCCGCAAACTCGGCCTCACCAGCTTCCTCAAAACCACAGGCGGCAAAGGTCTTCACGTCGTCATCCCCATCGAGCCAAAACTCGACTGGCCCACCGCAAAGAACTTCGCCCACAGCTTCGGCCTCGCGATGGAGCGCGCCAACCCTAAGCTCTACCTCACCAAGATGTCGAAGTCCGCCCGCACCGGCCGCATCTACCTCGACTATCTCCGCAACGAACGCGGCGCCACCGCCGTAGCCGCCTACTCCCCTCGCGCCCGCGCCGGAGCCGGGGTCTCCATGCCGCTCGCCTGGACTGAAATTGCTCCCTCCGGCGAGTTTGCCACCACCCGCCCCACCTTCCGCGTCGCCGACTTCCCCACCTGGCGCTCCCGCCTCACCAAAGACCCATGGAAGGCCATCGCCACCACCCACCAAACCGTCACGTCGAAGACCGTCGCCGCTATCTGACGGACATGTGACGCCCCACACATGTATGACGCACGTCACCGCGCCTCGCCCTCCCGCCTGCTAGCGTGGACTCTGGACACTGGTCCGAGGAGTCTTCATGCTGTATATCGTCATTGCGATGACTGGTTTCCTGATTGCCATTCAGGCCGGCTGCAACGCCACATTGGAGAAATCGCTGCAGAATCCCGTACTCTCAGCTTTCCTTAGCTTTTGCGCCGGCACCGCCGCACTGCTCCTCGCTTACGCGGTCTACGCCGCCATCACCCGAACGCCGATGCCGCGCGCTGCCCAGTGGTCCTCGGTACCGTGGTGGGGCTGGGTTGGCGGAGCGCTCGGCGCGGTCTACATTCTCTGCATGGTGCTCACCGCGGAAAGGGTCGGCTCCGGCATCTTCGTCGGTCTCACCGTCACCGCCACCATCGTAGCCTCGCTGGTCATGGACCACTACGGGCTGCTCGGATTCAAGCAGCACACTGCCGGCCCCGGCCGCATCCTCGGCGGCGTCCTAATGGTCGCCGGCATGCTCCTCATCGGTAAGTTCTAGGGGCTGCCCATACGTTGCCTTCGGCCCATGCTTCCGGAAGTAGTGCCGATCCAGCAGCGCCTGCGTCACCACATTCACCTCAGACTTGAGTGTCAGAGTCTTGTATGCCATCTTCGCGCAATACTCCAGCACCACCGCATTGTGCGCGGCGTCGTGCGCATCTCGCCCCCACGCAAACGGCGCATGCCCCGCCACTAAACAAGCCGGAACAGCCAGCGGATCAATCGCCGGATGCTCGGCAGTCGCCGCAAATCGAGCCACAATCGCCATGCCCGTCTCGAACACATACCGGGCTGAAATCGCTTCGTCTGTAAGGGGAAGCGTACACGGTACCGGCCCATAAAAATAATCGGCATGCGTCGTCCCCAGCGCCGGAATCGCCATCCCCGCCTGCGCAAAGCTGGTCGCATATTCCGAGTGCGTATGAACCACCGCACCAATCGTCGGAAACTCACGGTACAGCAGCGTATGCGTGTCCAGGTCCGACGACGGCTTCAAATTTCCGTCAACAATCTTGCCGTTCAGATCGGTGACCACCATGTGTTCCGGCCGCAGATCGTCATAGTCAACGCCCGAAGGCTTAATCACCACCAAGCCCTGCTCGCGGTCAACTCCCGAGGCATTTCCAAACGTATAGAGGACCAGCCCAGCCTTCACAAGTTCAAGGTTGGCATCGAGGACAGCGGTGCGAAGTTCTTTCAGCAGCATGACCAACAGGATACAACCGTCGTCAACATTCGCAACGGAATCATGCTTGCGACCATCGGGAGCACCAGGCGAAGCCCAGCACAAGTCACGAAGTGACCGCTGCCCGCACAGGGCGCCCGTCCGGCAGGACTATTGCAGCAGGCTCTCTTCGCTCGACCGCAGCCGCAGAATCCGGTCGATCGCATACGGCGCCCGATGGCTCGGCGTATGGAAATGCCTCACCTGCAGTTCCCCAAGCAGCCCGATCCCTAGCATCTGGATGCCCGCCAGAATCAGCACGCCTGCGATCACGAAGATTGGTCCGTGAACCGCCATCACATGCTGGTCGGTAAAGATCTTCAGCGCCAGCAGCCACATCGCCAGCCCGCCACCACTGATCATTCCCAGCGATCCTATCGAGCCAAAGAAGTGCAGCGGACGCGTCATATACTTCAGCAGAAATCGGATGGTCAGCAGATCGAATGTGACGCGCAACGTGCGCGACAGATTGTAATGGCTGTGGCCATACTGCCGCCGCGGATTGGAGATAGGAATCTCGCAGATGCTGGCGCCGTACCACGCAGCCAGCGCGGGAATAAAGCGGTGCATCTCGCCATACAGCGGAATATTGTGGATCACCTCGCGGCGATAGGCCTTGAAGGTAGTGCCAAAGTCGTGGATGTCCACCCCGGAGATGCGCGCAATCAGCCAGTTGGCGCAGGCCGAGGGAATGCGCCGGAAAATCAGGTTGTCCGCGCGGTGCGAGCGCCACCCGCTCACAACATCGTAGCCCTCTTCCAGTCGCGCCAGAAAGCTGGGAATCTCCTCGGGATCGTGTTGCAGGTCGCCATCCATCGAAATCAGGAACTCGCCCTGCGCGTGGTCGAACCCGGCCGCCAGCGCCGACGTCTGCCCGAAGTTGCGCCGCAGTTTGATTACCAGCACGCGGCTGTCGACCGCGGCAATCTCTTCCAGCAGGCGGTAGGTGCGGTCGCGCGAGCCATCGTCCACAAACACCATCTCGAAGGATTCGCCCACCTGCTCCATCACCAGCTTTACCCGGTCATAGAGCGTCGTGACGTTCTCCTCTTCGTTGTGGAACGGCACGACGATGGAGTATTTCGGCACAATAATATCTTACCCCCGAAAAATCCCAATTTGTGTGAATTCCGACCGGTCAGTTTGAAGCCCGCTCGAATGAGACGGAGAATGATAGGGTTGTAGGAATTCCCGGGGGCCGCGTGAACCCTTCTGCCTGCTGCACGTTTCGTCGCTGGTACTATCCCCGTCGGTTGCAGCTCTAGCTGTTTGCGACAGCCTGGTTGTGCACCAGACTCGTCGCACCCGCCCTTCACGCTCAAACCTTTGATGCCACCAACCTGCACGAGCCTGTCGAGATTGGAACTCAGGGGCTGGTGCAAGTCGGCGACGATCCCGCCTGGTCCCGTGTCGACTTCGACGACTCTAAATGGCTCCCCGTCGACGCGAAGACCCAGCTCCGCGAAGACTTCCCCGGCAAACATGCCGACATCGTCTGGCGCCGCATCCACGACAAGGTCTCGCCGCAAGAAACCTACCTGGCCTTACAGGCCTACTCCCTCTCCCGCGCCTACGAGGTCTACGTCAACGGCGAGAAGCTGATCGCCTCTGGCCAGGTGAAACCCTATGTCCCCTACAGCCGCAGCGCCCGGCTCATCGTGCACATTCCTCCGGAGCAAGTCCGCGCTGGGTCGATCACCATAGCGATTCGCGCCCGCGCTCCACGGTCCTGGTGGACAAGCGTCTCTCCAGGCTTCGTCGGCTCCCGGCTTACGTTAGGCAATGAGGCAACCCTCCGCGACCGGAACGCACTCTGGGTAATCGGCGATGAGTTCCCATGGTTCCTTGAGAACCTGCTTTCCCTCAGCGTCGGCCTGGTGGCCCTTGCACTCTTCCTCGGCCAACGCCAGCGAATGGAGTACTTTTGGATATTCGTCCTCGGACTCCTCAACGTGGCATCCCTGCCACTGATTTACCTGTTGGGGGTTAGGGACATTCCCACCAGCTAGTGGGTGATTAATATCGTCCTGGAGGGGGCAGGGGATCTGGCCTACGTGCTCGTAGTCCAGGCCTTTCTAAGGAAACCTTTTGGTAGATTTCTTTGGTCCGTCATTATCATCCTCACATTTGTGCCCCCCACAAAAGAACTCCTCGGACTCTGTGGCGCTCTTCCAACAATCTACGACCAGCTACTGGGCGTCCCCCAAACGATTGTTCTTGCACTGATTCTCCCGCTCGTGCTCATTCGCCAACTAGTCCGCGGCGACCGCTAGGCCGGCATCATTTTGATACCTGTCGTTCTTACATCCATCGCTTCCTACACCCAAGTGTTTTTGGGGTTCCTTGGTTCGTTCAGCCCAGCAGCATCCAATGCATTGCAGAGTACCTATAACATTCGAGTCGGCATTCTCAACCTCCAGCTTGCGGACTTTGGCTATCTCTGCTTCAATTTTCCCTCGCCATCATCATCGTCCTGCGCTCCACCCGTATGAGCCGCGAGCAGGCCATGCTCGAAGGGGAGATGGCCGCCGCCGAAGTCCACTCTTCGGCTTCGACCGCGCCAGGGCGATCTCCCAGCCCGCCACAACCATCGTCGAAGCGGCCACGCAGTTTGGGCCGTCGGATGACATCACCGTCGTCACCATCGAACACCTTGTGCCCTACGCAAACCCTGTCATGGTAAGTACCCCTCCCCTTCTTATCCCTGCATGATTTGCTAAACGCGAATCCGATGCAGGATGATCGGCCGCCTAAGCCCCGCATGACTCTGGCTTGGAGAGTGTCATTGGACGCTCGACATCAGTGATGGGCCACTCTTCCCCCTCAAGGGAATCAAACATGGTTCCCAAATCGTCAGATCGACCCTCGACGCCAGAATCCGCTGCGCTGACAATAAATCTGACGGAGGCCTATGCAACGGATCTCTCAGTTCCTGATGATCATAGCGATGCTGGTCGTATGCGGCGTCTTGTACCTCCACTGGTCGAAGACCCGCGCCATGAACAACGGCGAGGTACACATCCGCCAGCAGCCCGTCGCCGCAACTGAGACCGCTACCGCCAACCAGCCAGCATCGCCGCAGGACCAGTCGGCGAACCCAACCGATAGTCAAACCGAGCAGAGATCGCAGCCCGCAGACGTAATCACCCTCCCCGCATCGGAAACTCTAAGCCGCAATCCGCCCGACCGCACCATCCTCGCTGGCACGGGAAGGTACGAACTCTATCGCCAGGGAGACATTACCTGGCGCATGGACACTGCGTCCGGACAGGCCTGCGTCCTCTTCGCAACTGAATCCATGTGGCGCCGCTCGCTCGTCTACGAACACGGCTGTGGCGCTGGCACACCGTCTAGATAAGATTCAGGAACGACGCGGGCTTCACCTGTGACCCCGGGAACACCACCTCAAGATTTTTCGCCCCCAGCGTCTTGTACGCCGCCTCGCCCAGCACTGCACGGAAGTCCGTTGTCACCGCCAGGTCGCGCCCCTCGTTCAACTGCTCGTTCGCCACTCCCGGCCACTTCCCGTAGACCTTGCCGCCCTTCACCGCGCCGCCCAGCACGAACATCACATTCGCGTGCCCGTGGTCCGTACCTCCGGTCCCATTCTGCCGCGCCGTCCGCCCAAACTCCGACATGGTCACCAGCGTCACGTTCTCCGCGTCGCTTCCCATGTCCATCCAGAAGGCCGCAATCGAGTTCGAAAACTCCGTTAGCCGATTCGCAAGTTGCCCGGTCGCCCCGCCTTGGTTCTGGTGCGTATCCCATCCGCCGATGTCCGAGAACGCCGCCTCAACTCCAAGATTCGCTTTCATAAGTTGCGCTATCTGTTTCAAACTATTGCCGAACGGAGTATTCGGATAATTCACCCTAGACGCGGGCTGATACTTCGCCGGATCGGCCGCCTTCAGCATCTTCACCGCTTCAAACGTCTCCTGCCCCGTGCCCTGCAGCACCGAGTCTGTGCTCTCGTCGTACATCGCCTGGAACGCATTCGAGATCGGCGACATCTGCGGCCCCTTGCCGCCCACCGAAAAATCCGCCAAATTATTCAGCGCAATCGCCGGCACCTTGCCCTGCAGCGTTCGTGGCACCTGTGTACCCAGCGCTACCGCGCGAAACGCCGACGGCTTCCCTTCCAGTGACTCGACTGCCAGCGCACGATTCAGCCAACCGTCCTCAGTCACCTTCACGCCGGGCGTGCCGCTCTCCATATAATCCTGCGCGTCGAAGTGGGAGCGCGACGGGTCCGGCGAGCCAACCGCATGCACAATCGCCAGATGCCCCTGCTCGTACAGCGGCTTGAACGCAGCCATCTGCGGATGCAGCCCGAAGTACCCATCCAAGTCGATCACTTCATTCTGCTTGATCGCGATCGACGGCCGCATCGCGTAATAATTTTTCTCCTGGTACGGCACCACCACGTTCAACCCGTCCATCGCACCGCGCTGGAATAGCACCACCAACTTCTTCTTGTTCGCAGCTGCCGTCGTCATCTCGGCCAGCACACTGCGCGAAAGAAACGCCGGAATCGTCGATGTCCCAATCAGCGCCAGCGCGCCATTCTTCATGAATCCGCGCCGCGTGATGCTCCGCTTGGCCGCATCCCGTCCGCAAATATCGCAGCCCCAATCGCTATGGTCCGCCGTATTCCATCCTCTGCTTGCCATGTCGCTGCTCCTGTCGCCCGGACTTCAACGTTCGCAGTCCCAAATCATCACGCCGTGCCACCGCGTA
>Ga0302198_10006268_pt1 | contig 10747 bp, 5 predicted proteins | sample II_Bog_N2_2_FD_193521 | JGI IMG/M metagenome (GOLD analysis project Ga0302198, IMG submission 193521) | Peat permafrost microbial communities from Stordalen Mire near Abisko, Sweden - II_Bog_N2_2 | ecosystem: Environmental > Terrestrial > Soil > Wetlands > Peat | place: Sweden: Abisko, Stordalen... | reverse complement strand
TCCTCGGTGGCGTCGGGGCGGGAGAACAGAATGTTCTCGCGGATGGTGCCGTCGAAGAGGAACGAGTCCTGAAGAACGACGCCGAGTTGCGAGCGATACGTGTTCAGGTCGACGTGCGCCAAGTCTACATCGTCGACCAGGACCCGTCCGCTGGTAGGCGAGTGGAAGGCGCAGACCAGGCTGATGATGGTGGATTTGCCGGAGCCCGAGGAGCCGACCAGCGCGGTGACCGTGCCGGGCTCGGCGAGGAAGCTGATGCCGTGCAGGACAGGCTTCTCTGGCTCGTAGGCAAACTCGACATTCTCAAACTGCACAGTGCCCCTGATAGGCGGCATCTTCTCGGTGCGCTCGGGGGTCTGGTTTTCCTCGAGCTCGCTCATGATTTCGTTGGTGCGATCCAGGCCGGCGAAGGCTTCCGTCAGTTGCGTGCCGATGTTCACGATCTGGAAGACGGGCGCGATCATGAAGGCGAGAAACATGTTGTAGCTGAAGTAGTCGCCGACGGTCCAGGTGCCCTTGAGGACACTGTGGCCGCCGAGCCACATGACCAGCGACGAGACCAGTCCGAGCACGGTGGTGGAGGCAGCGCCGAGGGTGCTGGTCATGGTGAGCGACTTCATGACATTGGAGAGCAGGCGCTCGACGCCGGCGCCGAAGACGGTGGCCTCGCGCTCTTCGGCGTGGTAGCCCTTGATGACGCGGACGCCGCCGAGCGACTCGGTAAGGCGGCCGGTGACCTCGGCGTTGATCTTGCCGCGCTCGCGGAAGATGGGGCGGATGGTCTTGAATCCGTACTGGAGGACAAAGATGAACGCGCCCATGACCGCAAAGACGGTGAGCGTGACCGTGGGGCTGAGGTGCAGCAGATAGAGGAACGAGAGGACCGCGGTGAGCAGTCCGCCGACAAACTCCACCAGGCCGGTGCCGACCAGGTTCCGCACGCCTTCCACGTCGGTCATGATGCGGGCGACAAGGGTGCCGGTGCGGTTCTCGTCGTAGTAGGCGACGGAGAGCAGGCCCACGTGGCGCTGCACCTGGCGGCGCAACTCGGCAATAAGGCGCTGGCCGGCCTTGGAGAGCAGCTGGGTGAGCGAGAAAGATGTGATGGCCTGGACGATCATGGCGCCGAAGACCAGGGCAATGATTTTGGGCAGCAGGTCGGGATGGGGGTGCTGCGTGGACAGTACGTTGTCGAGCAGCGACTTGGACGTGTACGGCAGCACCAGGCCGGCGATGCGGTTGATGACCATGAGGCACAGGCCGCCGATGAGGAGGGCCAGGCGCGGCTTGACGAGGCCCCAGACCTGCGGCCAGATCTTTTTGAGACTCGGCTTGGGTTTGGGTTGATCGGCGGCTCCGCCACGCGACGCTCCATGACGCGGCGAGCGTTCGGCGCGCGAGCCGCCCATGCCCAGATTCCCGCTCCGCATGGTGCCCAAGAGCTAGACCTTCCCCGAACGGCGTGCGGTGATGAAGGAGCGCACGCAGAGGATGACGTAGACGAGCAGGAGTACCGTGAGGGTGAACTTGGAAGCCAGGGCAATCTGGTCAGGCTCAACACCCAGCGCATGGGCGTGGACGTAGGTGCGGATGAGCTCAACTGCGGAGCCGATGAAGCCGAGCAGGGCGACGGTCACGCTGATGTGCATGAACAGCTTGCGGCGACTTTCATTGGGGCTGATGGCCAGGAAGCCGAAAAGGCCGAGTGTCAGGCCGATCCAGGCGGGAATCAGTGCGGTGGGGTGCAGGCTGCCGGTGCCCAGGTAGCCGGCCAAGCCTAAAGCAACCAGCAGAACGGCAAAAACCAGTGTCAACTTTGCCAAACAGAACCTCTCTTGTGAATCCAACGCAAGAATACCAGTTGGAGAGATGCGGCGCGGGGGTGGGTTGATGCAATTTGGCGGGTGTCGTGGACTATTGGGGAGGTAATGGCGGAGTCAAGGGCACGCAGGGGCTAAAGCCCAACAAATTTGATCGGCTTTATCGGCATGACTGAAGTCATGCCCTGATACAAAGCGTTCTCACCGCTGGATACGCGCCGAGCCGCCTTCGGCGAAGGCGCGGACCTGGTCGACGGTCGCCATGGTGGTGTCGCCGGGGAAGGTGGTGAGCAGGGCGCCGTGGGCCCAGCCGAGCTTGACCGCCTGCTGGGGCGACTCGCCGTTGAGCAGGCCGTAGATGAAGCCGGCAGCAAAGCCGTCGCCGCCGCCAACGCGGTCCAGCACGTCGAGCTCGGCGGTGGGCGCGGTGTAGGTCTGGCCGTCGATCCAGGCCACGGCGCTCCAACTGTGGCGATTGGTGGAGTGCACCTCGCGCAGAGTGGTGGCCACGGCCTTCACGTGTTTGTGCTTGGCGACCACGGCGTCGATCATGGCGAAAAACACCGTGGGGTCGAGCTTGGATTTGGCGGCGACTTCAGGGCCGGGAATGCCCAGGCCTTTCTGCAGGTCTTCTTCATTGCCGACGAGAACATCGACGTTTTCCACGATGGTGGCGATGGTTTCAACGGCGCGCTCGTTGCCGCCGTGGATCCTCCAGAGTTTTTCGCGGAAGTTGAGATCGAAGCTGGTGATGGCGCCGGCGGCCTTGGCTGCGCGCATCATCTCGGCGGCCAGGGGCGCGGTGGTGGGCGAGAGCGCGGCGAAGATTCCGCCGCAGTGGACCCACTTGACGCCGCCGGCGAAGATGGCCTTCCAATCGAAGTCGCCGGGCTTGAGCTGCGCGGCGGCCTCGTTGGCGCGGTTGTAGAAGACGACCGGCCCGCGCACGCCATAGCCGCGATCGCTATACACGGTGGCCATGTTGGGGCCGGTGACGCCGTCGTGCTTGAAGTGCTTGTAGAAGGGCTTGACACCCATGGCGCGGACCCGCTCGGCGATCAGGTCGCCGATGGGATAGTCGCTCATGGCGGAGACAATGGCCGTGCGCAGGCCGAAGCAATCGGCCAGGTTGGCGGCAACGTTGAACTCGCCGCCGGAGACGTGGATCTGGCACTCGGTGGCCTTGCGGAAGGGGATGATGCCGGGATCGAGCCGGTGTACCAGGGCGCCGAGCGAGAGAAAGTCCAGTTCTGCGGTGTTGCGGATGGTGAGGCCGTTGCTCATCGATCTCCCTTGCGTTTTCTTCGCAGTGTCAGCTATCCCCTGAATAAGTTCGAAGACCGCACTATTTTGTCCCGAGAAGAATATCCCACTCACGCCTTGCCTGCAATGACTTCTTTCACATCAGCGGCTACCTGTTCGGCTGTCCACTCGTTGCCGGGATAAAACCTGACCACCTTGCCGTCGGGGCCGATGAGCGTGGTGGAGAGCGTGTGGTTGATGGCGCCGTCGGCCGCGTTGGTCATGCCGACGTTGAAGAACTGCGCCATCTGCTTGAGGACGGGCGCGTCCGGAACCGCGAAGTCCCAATGGGCAAAGGCGTCTTTGGCGTCGGAACCGATGTAGGTTGCTCCATACGAGCGCAGCCGGGCGGGAGTGTCGTTTTCGGGGTCGAAGCTGACACTGAGCAGGTGGGTCTTTGCATAGACGGCCGGCGTGGCGGCCAGTTCCCTGCTGACCTGGGCAAAGTTGCGTGTGACGCGCGGACAGAAATCAGGCAGCGGGCAGCGGGTGTAGATGAAGGTGATCAGCAGCGCGTTGCCTTTGAACGCGGCCAGGTGGATGGGGCGGCCGTCCTGATTGCGCAGCTTGAAGTCGGGCACCGGGTCGCCGGGGGCGGGCACGTGATAGAAGACGGCCGGCTTGTAGTCGGGCTTGCCCTGGGCCACGACGACGATGTGGTCGAGCAGCACGTCGGCGTTGGGGTCCTGCGAGACGAGCACGTCGGCAGTGATGACGTCGCCGGGGTGAAGCTCGCTGAGGATGGAGGGGTCCTTGAGCTTGTAGGGCATGGTCATGGCTTCCATGAAGCCGGGGATGGCCTCGTGGTTGAGCGTGACCTCGCCGGTGGCGGGGTTGGTGGAGACCACCTTGCCGCGCAGCTTGTAGACCTTGAAGTTTTCGGCCGAGGAGGGCGCGGCCGATTGCTGGTTCTGGTGGCAGCCGACGACGAGGATCGCGGAGAGGCAGGAGAAGAAAAGCAGGCGGCGGATCACAGCGCTAGTTTACAACCGGGATCGCGGTGGGGCGGAATGGCACTCCCCCGGCCCGGCAGCGTATAACGCTCAAATGGGAACCCAGGCGGCGATGGAGATGGATGCGTGGCTGCGCCAGGGCGGACTGGTGGTGGCGGCCAGCGAGCGGGCAGCGCGGGCGCTGCGGGTGGCCTGCAACCGGGCGCGGCGGGCCGAGGGACTGACGGCCTGGAATGCGCCGCGGATTGAGGATTGGAACGGCTTTCAGCGCGCGGAGTGGGCGGCGCGCAGCGTGGACGGACGGCTGCTGCTGAACCCGGCGCAGGAGCGGGCGCTGTGGGCCGGGATTGCGGCCTCGGATGAACGGCTGGCGACGCTGCTGGAAGGCCCGCGGTACAGGCTGGCTGGGCTCGCCATGGATGCACACGGCCTGCTGGCGAGCCACGCGCCCAGGTATCTGCGCACGGCGGCGCGCAGCGGCTGGCAGAACGACGCGGCCACCTTCAGCGGCTGGCTGGAAGCGTTTGACGAGGTGTGCCGGACGGGGAATCTGTTGAGCCCGGCGCGCCTGCCGCTGGAGCTGCTGGCGCTGCTTGAGGACTCCGGACAAAAGGCGGCGCGCGCGGAGCGGCCGGCCTTGCTGCTGGCTGGCTTCGACCGGATTCTGCCGGTGCAACGCGCGGTCTTCAACGCGTGGGGCGCGCGGCGCGAGGCCCACGCCGGGGCGGCGGCGGAGCTGCTTCAATTTCACGCGGCGGCAGACGAGCAGGGCGAGCTGGCGGCCTGCGCGGAGTGGTGCAGCGCGCGGCTGGAGCGTGCGCCGGAAGCGCGGATTCTGGTGGTGACCCAGGACGCGGCGGCGCGGCGCGGCGAGATGGAGCGGGCATTTCTGCGCACGGTGGGAGCGGCACACTTTGAGTTTTCGCTGGGCGTTCCGCTCAGCCGGCTGGGCTGGGCGGCGGCGGCGTATCTTTTGCTGCGCTGGCTGCGCAGCCCGGTAGCCGAGCATGAGCTGGACTGGCTCTTCGGCGCCGGCTACGCAAGCGCGGGCGCTGCGGAGCGGGCGGCGCTCGAGGCGCGGATGCGCGGGCTGCGCAGGCGCGGGCTGGAGCGGCCGGAGTGGACGCTGGAGGCGTTTCTGACGCCATTCGCCGGCAGGTTGCAGGCGGCTTCCCTGCCCTCAGCGTGGGTGGAGCGGCTGCGTGCGGCGCGCGTGCGGCTGGACACAACACGGAAACAACAGAGTCCGTTGGAGTGGGCCGAGCTGGTTCCCGGGCTGCTGGCGACGCTCCGCTTCGGCGAGGGCGCGCCGCTCAAGAGCGCGGAGTACCAGACGGCGCGGCGCTGGCAGCAGGCGCTGGAGACGGCAGGCTCGCTGGGCTTTGACGGACGGCTGATGGATTGGCAGGATTTTCTGTCCACGCTGGGTCGGATACTGGATGAAACGCTGTTTGCGCCCGAATCGCGGGAAGCAGCGGTGCAGATCGCGGGGCCGGCCGAGTCGGCGGGGCTTGTGGCCGACGCGGTGTGGTTTCTGGGCGCGAGCGAGACGGCGTGGCCGGCGGCGGGCTCGGCGCATCCGCTGCTGCCGGCCGAGGTGCAGCGCGAGGCGCGGATGCCCCACGCCACCGCGCAACTGGACTGGGAGCTGGCCCAGACCATGACAACGCGCTTGGCCGCTTCCGCGGGTGAGGTCCACTTCAGCTACGGGCGCCAGGTGAAGGGAGCGGAGGCCAGGCCGTCGCGGCTGATTGCGCAGATCGCGGGACGGCCCGTTCCGATCGCCAGCGTCGCGCCGCCTGATGCCCGGCCGCGGACGACGATGGTCGAGGACTTCAGCCGGATCGAATTTCCGCCGGGCAAGGTGGAGGGCGGAGCGGCAGTGCTGACGGCGCAATCGCTCTGCGCCTTCCAGGGCTTTGCCACGGCGCGGCTGGGCGCGAAGGGATGGGAGCCGGCACAGGCTGGGCTGACCGCGGCGCAGCGCGGGCAACTGCTGCACGCGGTGATGCACGCGGTGTGGGGCGGCGGAGAGCACGGCATTCGCACCCACGCCCAGCTCAGGTCGCTTGCGGGCCGAGAGGCATGGGTGCGCGATCACGTCGAGCGTGCCTGCGCGGAGGCTCTCCCCGGCGGCGTGCGCGAGCGGATGCCCAGTGCTTATCTGGAGTTGGAACAGCGGCGGCTGACGCGGCTGGTAAGCGCGTGGCTGGACTATGAAGCGGCGCGCGTCGAGTTTGAGGTGATTGAAACCGAAGGCAAGCGGATTGTGGCTGTGGAAGGGCTGGAGTTTGACCTGCGGCTCGACCGGCTGGATCAACTGAACGACGAGTCGGTGCTGGTGATCGACTACAAGACCGGCGACGTGAAGCCGAAGGTGTGGGAGCGGCCGCGGCCCGAAGATGTGCAGCTACCGCTTTATGCGGGGTTTGCGCTGGGCGAGGACGAGGTGGTGAGCGGGCTGGTGTTTGCCAGGCTGCGCACCGGCGATGTTGGTTTTGCGGGGCACGTGGGCGACGCGGTTGGCACGCTGCGGCCCGATGAGGAGCCGCGCAGCGCGCTCGTGAAGAAGCCGTTTGCCGCCGAGATGCTGGTTGCGTGGAAGGAGTCGATCGCGCAGCTGGCGAGGGATTTTCTCGCCGGGCGCGCCGAACTGGACCCGCGCGATTATCCGAAGACCTGCGAGCGCTGCGGGCTGCAGACTGTTTGCCGCATTCACGAGAACCCCGCGGCGATGGGCAGCGGCGACGGCGCGGACCTTGATTCGGATGGGGAGGAAGCCGATGCGTAGAAGCGCGACACCTCCCGATCAGCATGCGCGCGAGCGGGCGCTGGACCCGGCGCGCTCGATTCTGGTGCAGGCTCCGGCCGGCTCCGGCAAGACGACGCTGCTCGCCGAGCGCTTTCTCACGCTGCTGGCCAGGGTCGAAGAACCGGGCGAGGTTGTGGCCATCACGTTCACCAACGCGGCGGCAGCGGAGATGCGCAACCGCGTTCTTGACGAGCTGCGCGCGCCGGAACCGACAGCGCTGGCGCAGGCGGCCCTGAACCACTCGCATGCGCGGGAGTGGAGGCTGCTGGACCTGCCGGCGCAACTGCGCATTTCAACCATCGACTCGTTCTGCCGCGAACTCGCTTTGCAACAGCCGCTGCTCTCCGGCCTGGGCGGCGGGCTGCAGGTTGCCGAGCAGCCAAGCGATCTCTACCGGCGGGCTGCGCGCAGCACGATGGAAGAGATCAGTCGGCCGGGCTCGCAGACCTACGCGGCGCTGGAACTGCTGCTGAACTGGCGCGACAACGGCTGGCAGGAGCTGGAAGATCTGCTGGTGGAGATGCTGGGCAAGCGCCACCAGTGGATGCAGGATTTTGTCTTCAATCGCGATGGCGACTGGGAGGGTTTGCGCGCGCGGCTGGAGCGGCCGTTTGCCAATGAGGTGCGCAGCGGGCTGACGCGGGCAAGCCGGCTGCTGGGGGAAGCGGAGGGAGCCGGCGAGGAGGCGCTGCGGCTGGCGCGGTTTGCCTGCGCGCAGATGGACGGCGCATTGCATCGCGAACTGGCCGAGCTGGCGGAGTTGCCTGGCGCGCCGTTCGCGGGCGCGGACGCCCTCGATGACGGGCGCGCGGTGTTTGTCTGCCTGTGCGAGCTGCTGTTGACGAAGGACGGTGGATTCCGCAGGCGCATCGACAAGAATCTGGGGTTTCCGGCCGATTGCAAAGTGGAGAAGGCGCAGTTTGCGGCGCTGATCGCGCAGCTGGCTAAAGTATCCGGGCTCGAGGCCGCGCTGGGAGCGGTGCGCGGGCTGCCGCCGGCGCGCTACGCGGAGGACGACTGGAACGTTGTGCGGGCCTGCTTTACGCTGCTGCGGCATGCGGCCGGGCAGCTCAAGGTTGTGTTTGCCGAAGCCGGCCGCGTGGATTTTGTGGAAGTGGCGCAGATTGCCGAGAGCGTGCTCAAGGGCGAGGACGGCGAGCCCACGGACGCGGCCATCGCCGTGGCGGACGGCATCCGGCACCTGCTCGTGGACGAGTTCCAGGACACCAGCCGGCGCCAGCACCAGCTGCTGGCCAGCCTGGTTGGCGCGTGGGACGACCGCAGCGGGCGCACGCTGTTTGCCGTCGGCGACCCGATGCAGTCGATCTACTTTTTCCGCGATGCGGATGCGGAGCTGTTTGGGCGCGTGAAGGAGATTGGCCTGGAGATTCCGAATGGCGAGCCGCTCCGTCTTGACTTTGTTGCGTTGAGCGCCAACTTCCGCACCGCGCCGCCGCTGGTGGAACGGCTGAACGAGACGTTCACCGAGGTATTTGCCGAGGACGACGGGAGCGGCGTGCGTTTCTCGGCTGCTGCGCCGGCTCGTGCCACAGAGCAGCGCGAGAGCGGCCGGCTCGGATTGAATGTCGCGTTCATTCCGGGAAGCACAGGGCGTTCGCGGCGGGACGCTGCGGCGGAGATGGAGATTGAAGCGGCCAAGGCTCGGCAGTTGGAGCAGATTGTCGCTTTGATGCGCTCGCATGAGGGGCAGCTGGCTGCTGCCGCCGCAACCAACGAAAAATACCGCATCGCTGTGCTGGCGCGCACGCGAGCGTCGCTCATTCCCATTGCGGCGGCGCTGCGCGAGGCGCAGATTCCCTTCCGCGCCGTGGACCTGGAGCAGCTGGGCGAGCGGCCCGAGGTGCTGGACGCGCTGGCTCTGGGGCGTGCACTGCTCAATTGTGAGGACCGCGTGGCGTGGCTGAGTGTGCTGCGCGCGCCGTGGTGCGGGCTCACGCTGGCCGACCTGCACCGGCTCACCAGCGCGGACGACGCTGCGCTGCTGGCGCGGCCGATAGCAGAGCTGCTCGGCGAACGGGTCGGCTTGCTGAGCGATGAAGGCAGGGCTGCTGTGCAGCGGCTGCTGACGGCTGTGCCCCAGGCGTCGGCGCTGCGCGCAGCCTTCCCCACGGCCTCCGCCGGCACAATGCTCGAGCAGATCTGGCTGGGTCTGGGCGGCGCGGACTGCTGCGACCGCACGGCGCGCGCCAATCTCGATCTGCTGTGGAGTTGCCTGGACCGGCTGCCGGCGGGCGAGCGGGACCTGCCGGGGCCGGCGCTCATCGCCGCGCTCGACAAGCTGACCGCGCTGCCCGATCCCGCGGCGTCGAGTGAACGGGGCGTGCAGCTGATGACGATTCACAAATCGAAGGGGCTGGAGTTTGAGGTTGTTGTTGTTCCCGACCTGCAGGCCAGGACGCGGCGCGGAAACAAGAAGCTGCTGTCGTGGCTGGAGCGCGGCGTCGATCCGATCCGCGACGATCCGGACGGCGCGTTCGACCCATCAGATGCGGGCGCGATCACCGAGTTTCTGGTCGCGCCCTTGCCCTCGAAGGGCGCGGACTCAGGCCAGGCGAAGGTATGGGTGGATAGCGTGTACAGCAAGCGCGAGTCGCAGGAGATGCGGCGGATTCTCTATGTGGCGGCGACGCGGGCGCGCGACCAGCTGCACCTGTTTGCGCTTGCGCGCTACAAGAGCGGGGCAAGCGGCGCACTGACCCTGGCCGAGCCGGCAGAGAGCCTGCTGAAGACGGCCTGGCCGGGCGTGGCGGCGGAGGTGCAGGCGCAGTTCGACGCGTGGACGTCGGCGCGGCAGAAAGATACGGCTGAGAGCGCGGAGCTGGATGAAGAGATTGAGAGCATCGCTGCTGCCGGCGAGGTGATCGAGATTCCCGTGGCGCGGCCCACACGGCTGCGGCGCCTCCCGGCGGACTACGCGGCCCCGCCCATTGCAGCCTTGGCTCTGCCGGCAGCCTCGGGCGGCTTGCGCCAGGCGGGCGCGGCTGCGCTCTATGCGCGGCACGAAGGCGGAGCGGTGTCGCGCGCGCTGGGAACTGCCGTGCATTCTTTTTTTGAAGAGCTGGCGCGACTGCACGCTGGGGCAGATTGGGATGGAGCGTGTGCGGCGCTCAAGAGCTTTGAGCCGCGCGTGGCGGCGCGGGCGCGGGCCGCCGGCATTGCTCCGGCGCAGGCGGCGCGCATCGCCGCTGATGCGCTCCGGCTTACGCTCTCCGCGGCAGGCGATCCCGTTGCCCAGTGGATTCTGGCGCCCCACAACGAAGCGCGGAGCGAAGCAAGCTGGACCGGCGTTCTTGACGGCGCACTGACGAATGTGCGCGTGGACCGCGTATTTCGCGCCGGGCTTGAGCCGCTCCAAGAAGGCGCGGCGGCGTGGTGGATTGTGGACGTGAAGACGGCGCACGCAGCCGACATGGACACCGCGGCGGCGCTGCCGGAACTGCGGCGGCAGTTTGCGCCGCAGCTTGAAGTCTATGCGCGCATTCTGCGCAACCTGCACGGCGCGGACGCTCGCATTCACGGGGGACTGTATTATCCGCGCATGCGGGCGCTCGATTGGTGGGAGTTATAGCGCGCGGTTGTCCACGCCGAGACCGATGGCGCGCATCAGCTCCAGGGCATTGCTGGTCTTCACCACGCCGGGTTTGAGCTTGTAGTCGAAGATGAGCTGGCCGGCTTCAAAGCGATCTTCAAAATGGCAGTTGGCGGCACGGGACCCCATGGCATCGGGGATGTGGGTGAGGGCCAGATCGTGGGTGCTGACGATGCCGATGGCGTTGCGCTCCATCATGCTGCGCACGATGAACTCGCTGCCCGCGAGCCGGTCGTGGGAGTTGGTGCCG